>Ga0257117_1000008_pt1 | contig 320917 bp, 357 predicted proteins | sample SI112_135mmetaG_FD_190157 | JGI IMG/M metagenome (GOLD analysis project Ga0257117, IMG submission 190157) | Marine microbial communities from Saanich Inlet, British Columbia, Canada - SI112_135m | ecosystem: Environmental > Aquatic > Marine > Inlet | place: Canada: British Columbia | collected... | reverse complement strand
TAACGTTGGAATTATCAGAAGTTTTTTGGTGAGGCAACCCACACCAAAAAATTTGGGTGAAGTGGAAGGAGCTACGTAGTGGCGACTGAAATGAAACCTGATAATTCCTGTTAAATCCTCCCGACTACGTAGTGGGAGGGATTCGTAGCGAAGCGGAGAAAGTTTTTTGTCGTCGTCCATAGAAACACTGACACCATTTTAGTTTGTAGTTTTAGAATAGAAAGGGGTGGGGCTTATAGTTTTGTTAGTTTTTAGAAATGGTTGCCGCTAAATCAAATCAACCATCCAGTCATATTTGTATTCCTGAACAGTTGGAGAAATGTCAAAATTTTTTATTACGTCTGGAAATTTATGTCTTATATTTTGAATAATCTCGTCAAAATCTAAGTATTCTTTAGCACAAACCCCTATGGTGAAATCATATTTGCCTGAGTTCTTGGCAACATAAATTATTTGTTTGTGTGATTTAAGATAACTAATAAATTTTTTCTCTTCATCTGGCGTAATATTGTTACAAGAAAATAATACATAAACATAAAGAGGATAACCAAGCATATGAGGATTAAGAAAAGCATGATAAGATCTAATTACTTTATTTTCTTCTAATTTTTTAATCCGATAAACAACAACATCTCTAGGTAATTTTGTTACTTTGGCTATGTCTGCAATTGTTTGTCTGCAATTTAATTGTAATTGTTCTATTATTTTCTTGTCTTTTGAATCTAATTTGATTCTTTCTCCTCTGATTAGTTCCATTTTTACTTAGAATGAGTTGGATTATATAAAACTTTCCCTAATTTGAGGAATATTTGAAAGATAAACATTTATAGTGGGTGTTTCTCTTTGTTTAGTAGTAAAATGGCAACCGAAAATATTGCGGAAAAAGTAGAAATATACGAAGCCACATGGGGCAGGTATAGGGAAGATAGTAGAGTTTCAACTAAATCTGAAGGGTTTTATTTGAACCATGCGGCTGCCGACAGAGCATTGGCAAGAGTTAAAAATCGTGAAGGGTATAGGTTTGAATCTGGAAATGTAGTTCCACGAATTGTCATTAGAATTGGAGATAGGATATATGAAAAGCAGTTTGAATATCAAATACCTCGTACTTTTGCAGATCCATCACGATTAGAAGAAATTGCTGAAAGTTCGGCACATCTTGATTTAGGGGATGGTTGTATTGTTAAAATTAGGACTAAGCCATTGAAAGTTAAATGAATCTTAAAGAAAATGGATAAGCCAAAACCAAAAACACATGAGAAAGATTTGTGTGCATTTGAGAGAGAACGACACGATTTAGAAGATTTGTTATTCACTGGAAAAATCAAATCCGATGAATATGAAAGAAGAAATGATGAATTAATGAAGAAATATGGTGAAAGAGTGTTTCCTGAAGATACGCATTATTTTGATACTTTTGCGGAATATGAAGCTTTCTTCACTCAATTTAATCTTAAAGATGGAGTTAATGGCGCTTTGTCTCACGAAAAATCCCATGCACAAAAAGCGTTAGAATTAGGATATTCTGTTAGATATGGTTGTACACTTTTTATTCCAAAGAATCCTGTTTCTATCCAAGGTAGTATTGTTACAGTGGCTGAAACAAGAGCCAGACCGTTTGTAAATGTTTTTGGTGAAGGAATGACTTCTGAAGGTTTGAGAGAAATTTTAATGGCTCCAGAAGATCCAAGTGATAGAGACAATGATATGTATCATAAATTAGAGGAATAATATTTTCTTAGATTCAAAGCGGCAACCCAATAGTTTTTAGTGATAGAGAAAAAGCCCCACCCCGTTAATTTGTTATTTCCATTTTTGTTTTACTTATTGTTATAGAAGAGTAGGTGTCAGTGTTTAAAGTGGTTAATATTTCCGTTAAGGAATGATGCATCATAGACGACAAAAAATTGGATTTAACATTGGCATTAAAAGAAGTTTTTTGCGTAGCAAAAAATTTGGGTAAAATCCTGCAAGGATTTTTCTTTTAATGCTTGTTAGCCGACCCGACGACCAAAGGGAGGAGAGCCTGCAAGGCGTGGCAAGGAGCGAAGCAACGCAGAGTTTTCTTACTGCCGAAAATCTGATGGGTGCCGTAGTTTTTACTTACTTTAATATAAATTTCTACGAAGTAGACTAAATATCCGTAGGATGAGAAAGGGGCTTTTTGGTTCTTTTTTAAAAGAATGCCCAGATTTCTTTTTTGTGTTTTAATAACTCAATAATCACTTAGTAGTAGTTACAAATAGAAAGATTTAAATAGTAGTTCTCCTTGTATTAAATTATGGAAAGACTTCCAAAAGAGATTCATCAAGATGCAAAAAAAGCACATGAAGAAGGAGATTTAGAGAGAGCTATGGCACTATATGCTGAATCCACATATTTTCATGATGCTGCAAAAGTTGCACTTCAATTGGAGCAACCTAGTCAAGCTAGAGACTTCTATTTAGATGCTGGAGATACATGGAGTGCAGAGCAAGTAGGAAAAAAACACAATATTGATGCACCTTCATACAAAAGTCCTGTCTATGTCGAAAATGGAACAATTCCTAGATATTCTGGTTCTAATGATCTAGTTTCAATTGTATCTCAAGGAGAACAAGGAATTACTAATTCATCTGATAAAAAACCAGTTCTTGCAACTTTTGGAATTGGTCCCTGTGTTTCTGTTGTTGGATACGATTCATCTAAAAAAACAGGATTTCTAACTCATTATGATTCTTGTGTCGATTTAGAAAATTCACTTGCTTCATTGTTTGGATTGTTTCCAAAAGATCAAGAGTTTAATTTTGATGTTTCAATAATTGGTGGAGATGGTTCATCTGTTAGCACATATAGAGCAATCAAATCACAATTGGAATCCAAATCTGATACAGCACTAAGATTAAATGTTTCAGAGGAAGATATTTTTGGTAACGAATCCAGAAGTGTTGCTTTAGACACAAGGACTGGTCAAAAATTCGTTTATGACCCAAAACAATTTGACGATGTTAGAATAAATGTTCCAGTTATAGATGGTCAAACTTATGCTGCAAAAATGGCTTACAATTCTTTTCATCAAGAATAAATGTGTTTTTCTAATTGATTTCTTTTACAAAGTAAAAGTCTAAACGTCCGAAGGACTAGCCCCTTTCTCATCCGTTTTTGTTTTTTTAAAGTAAGTAAAAATTTGGGTCGAATGTAATGAGCCGTTAAACATTTGTTATGAAAAGTGCAAAGCATTTTTCTTTTTCTTTTTTCTCCGTTTAACGAAGGCACCCATCTTTAAGATTTTTGGTTTACCGACGCTAGGAGGCAGTAAGAAAATTTCGGCTAACAGCATCTTAACGAAGGTTTTTAGATATGTGTCCAGTGGATAAACCTTTAAAACTCAAATAATCATTGATTTAAGGCTCTAATTTTATAGCCACTGGTCACTGGTCATCTGTGGGTAGGTCTTAAATATGCTTTTCTTTCACTATGATTACCAAATGGAGGCTTTAAAATGATAAAAATATTAGATGAATATATGCAACTTAGGAATTTTTCACCAAAGACGAAAAGGATTTACCAATATTATAATTTGAAATTTGGTGAATTTATTAATAAAAGTCCAAGGGAAGTAACTCATAAGGATATTAGAAATTATTTGTTATATCTTATTAGTAAGCAGAAATCGTCTTCTACTATTAATTTAGTTCACAATGCTTTGAATCTTTATTATGGGACTATTTTAAGAAAAAGGGTTAAGGATATTCCTTTTCAAAAAAGAAAACAGGCTATTAAACCAATTGCTTCAAGGGAGCAAATTGTTAATATGATTAATCAAACTAAAAATTTAAAACATAAGTTGGTTATTTCTCTTTTGTATTCTACTGGTCTTAGAGTTAGTGAGCTTATTAAGTTAAAGGTTGAGCATTTGAATTTTAAAAAGAAACTTGTGTTTGTTAAGGGTGGAAAGGGTAATAAGGATAGATTTACTATTGTCTCTGAGCTTTTAACTTTTCAAATTCAGGATTATCTTAAAACTAGGCCTTATCAAAGTGATTTTCTTTTTGCTTCAAGGCAAGGTCACATAACTGCTAGAACTGTTCAAGAGATTGTTAAGCAAGCTTCGAGAAAGGTTAATTTGAAGTTATCACCACATTGTTTGAGACACTCGTTTGCAACGCATCTAACTGATCAGGGTACGAAAATTGAATTTATTGGAGAACTTTTAGGTCATAAGGATATTAGAACTACGAGGCAATATCAAAGACTTAGTACCAATCATTTAGAACAAATTGAAAATCCTTATGATCAGTTGATTGGTTGATTTGTTTGTTGGTTATTGCAAACGAAAGTGTTATTAACTTTAATTATTTCTTTTTATTTTATTTAGAAGTCTTTATATATTATACTTTGTTTTAATTATATGAATAAAAGATCTGTTTTGTGTGTTACATTAGAGAGATTGATTGAGTTAGTAGTTTTTTTATTGATTCTTGGTATTTTAAATTATTTCAAATATGATAATTCTATTTATATTCAAGTAGTTAATTTTTTAAATTTAAATGTAGGGTTCATTGTTGTTTTGAGTATCTTGTTTTATTTTGGGGAGCTTTTTTCTATTTTTAAATTTCCAGTAAATATTCCTTATCCAATATTTAATGCTATTGGTAGTGTTTTTTTAGTAGGGTTTATTTTTAATATTTTTTATATGTTAGGTAATGTTTTGGATGTAAGTGCTTTTTTTGCATTTATGTTTTTAGAGCCTTTTGTTATCGTATTAGTATTTATTATTGTGATTGTATCTGGGTATGTTAAAATAGTTATTGATTTGGGCTCTAGATGTATTCCTAAGAGAAAAGATAAATCTAGGAGTAAAAAGGAATCTGTTAAGAATAAGAAGGCTTATGATAACAAAAGTAAATCACAAAAAGATAATATTAGTTGGGATGATGTTGGTTCTGAATTTAAATTAGCTATGTATAATCTTGCTAGTACTCTTAAAGAAAATTTAAAACCTAAGAATAAGAAAAAAAACAAGTAAGAAAAAATAAATTATTCTTTATCAAAAATAAATAATTCTTCAATTGTTGATTTTAGAGCTTTGGCAACTTCGTGAGCTAATTTAAGGGATGGGTTGTATTTTTCTTTTTTTGATAAATATACCCGTACCTTTATAACCAAACGTATGTTTTTGAGTATTATGACTAAAATTACAGAAAATGATATTACTTTTAAGGATTTAAAATTAATTGCTCCTATTCAAAAAGCTCTTACTAAAAAGGGTTATACTACTCCTACTCCTATACAAGCTAAATCTATTCCTGGTTTGTTATCTGGTAGGGATTTAATTGGGATTGCTCAAACAGGTACTGGTAAAACTGCTGCGTTTACCTTGCCAATTTTACAAAGAATGACTGAGAAGTATCCTCGAAGAGTTAGAGTTTTAGTTCTTGCTCCTACTAGGGAATTAGCTGCTCAAATTGGTGAGAGTTTTGCTTCTTATGGTGAATTTTTGAAATTTAAACATACTGTTATTTTTGGTGGTGTTAGTCAAGGTAAACAGGTTTTGGCTTTAACTAAGGGTGTTGATATTGTTGTTGCAACGCCTGGGAGATTAATGGATCTGATGAATCAAAAAAAACTTTCTTTAAATGAGGTTGAATTTTTTGTTTTAGATGAGGCAGATAGGATGCTTGATATGGGTTTTATTCATGATATTAAAAGAATTATTGCAAAGTTACCTTCAAAAAAGCAATCTTTATTTTTCTCAGCTACTATGTCGCCACAAATTAATACTTTGGCTAAAAGTTTACTTAAAAATCCTGTTCATGTTGAAATTACTCCTCAGGCAACTACGGTTGAGAGAATTAAGCAGTGTGTATTTTTTGTAGATGCTAAATCAAAATTAAAATTATTACTTGAATTATTAGAGCAAGAACATCTTACTAGTATTTTGGTTTTTACTAGAACTAAACATAAGGCAAATAAAGTTGCAGATTTTTTAAATGATCATAATATTCCTGCTGATGCTATTCATGGTAATAAATCTCAAAATGCTAGAACTAGGGCTATTAAGAATTTTAAGTCTGGCAAAATTAAGGTTTTGGTAGCAACTGATATTGCTGCTAGGGGAATTGATATTAGTAATATTTCTCATGTTATTAATTTTGAACTTCCAAATGAACCTGAGAGTTATGTCCATAGGATTGGAAGAACTGCTAGAGCTGGAACTGATGGGACTGCTTATTCTTTTTGTGAAGCGCAAGAGAGAGGTTATCTAAATAGTATTGTAGGGTTAATTAATCAATCTTTAGAAGTTATGGAGCATAGGTATCATAGCGAAGCTGCTAAGAATGCTAAAGGTGTTGATGCTAAGCCACCTCCAAGAAAAGGAAGGCATGGTTCGAGAGGAGGATTTAGAGGTAGGTCTGGAAGTGGTTCAGGCGGACGATCTGGTGGACGTGGCGGTAGTAGAGGTGGAAGTAGGGCTGGTGCAAGGAGTGGAAATAGGTCTGGAAGTAGATCTGGTTCTTCAAGTGGAAATTCTGGCAATAGATCTAATCGTGGTTCTAATAGAAGGTCTAGGTAGTTTTTTGTTTTTTAAATTAAGAAAAAATAAAAATTATAATTCTTTGAGTTTTCTTTGCATTAATGCTCTAACTTGTTTTTGGAATTCTTTTGTTATTAATCTAGTTTCTTCAAATAAATATTTCTGTGCTAGAATTGGAAACAAGCTTGATGCTGTATCATTTTTATCGTATGATCCAAGTGTTTTAAATATTCCACAATGAGTTTTTACTCTTTTTCCTTCTTTATTTTCCCATTCACAATATCTTACATTATGATCCCAGGTTGTTGGTAATTGTCTAGTACCCGTTATTCTATATTGTTCCATTTCTTCTTCCAATACTTCTCCACTATCTATTAGAGCTTGATTAATACTTTTTTCTAAATCGCCTTCTCCTTCAACTGAGACTAGAATTGCTTTTTGATTGTTATTATACCTAACTGCAATTTTATTGCTAACTTCAAATCCTTGATCTCTTAGAGTTGGAATGACATATTGGTCAAATGCGTCTAATTTAAGATCATTTCCTATTAAAAAATTTCCTGATACCATGGTTTTTATGATGGTTTGTTACTTATAAGGATTGTTGGTTTGGAATTATTATTTTTGATGTTTTTCAAAAGTTTTATATTCTTGTTTTATTTTGTATTATTATGAAGAAGTTATTTGTTGGTGTATTGCTTGTAATTGTGGGTTTGTTTTTGACTGGTTATATTCATTTGTTTGTAAATGGTTCGAGTGTTAATATTTTGTTTTTGATTTTGTATTTGGTTTTAGTTTATTTTGTAATTAAGAAGTTTACTAAAATGGTTTTTTATTTATTTTTAATTTTGGTTGTGTTGTATTTTGTTTTGACTTATCTAAAAATTGGTTTGTAATTATTATTTTTGATATTTTTTAATATTCATCTCTAAATCTTTTGGTCCAAATGCTAATGGTAGAAGTTCTTTTATAGAAGTTATGATTATTTTATCTTTTTTAGTTGTGGATAATATTATTTTCATATCTTTATTTGATATTTGGGATGATTCGAATAACATTTGTCTACAATTTCCGCAAGGCCCTGTTATTTGAGCTGTATCAAAATTTTCGCCTTTTGCAATTATTGCTATTGTTTCGAATTTTCTTATTCCTAGTGCATTTGCTCTTAGTAGTGCTGCTCTTTCTGCACATATTGTTGAACTATATGCTGCATTTTCAACATTTGATCCAGTTATGATTTTTCCTTTTTGTGATAGAAGAGCTGCTCCAACATAAAAATTAGAATAAGGATTATATGCTGTTTTCATTACTTTTTTTGCTTCGTTTACTAATTCTTGTTCGATTTTTTCTAATTGGTTAAATTTAATTTCTTGCATGTCTTTGTTTTATTAATTTACTTTAAAAAACTTTTGTATATTTAATCTAAACTTATTATTTCTTCTTGGATATCTATTAGTGTTTGGGTGTAGAGGATGTGTTCTAGGGCTAAGATTCTTCTGGCTAGGGTTTTGGCGGTGTCTTTTTCGTATCTTGGAAGGGTTGCTTGGGAGAGGATTCTTCCTTTATCGTATTGTTCGTTTACTAGGTGAATTGTGGCGCCACTTGAAGTATCGGCTGATACTATGACTGCTTTGTGGATATTTAGGCCATACATACCTTTGCCTCCATATTTTGGGAGAAGCGAGGGGTGAATATTTAAGATTCTATTTTGATATGCTTGGATGATTTCTGGGCTTATTTTTTTCATGTATCCTGCTAGAACTATTAAGTTTACGTCATGTGCGCTTAAGGTTTGAAGAATTGTTTGATCTAGGTTTGGTGAGTTTTTTCTATTGATACAATAGTTTGGTATGTCAAATTGAGTTGCTGTGTTTAGAACGTTGGCATCTGGGTTATTTGAGATAATTATTTTGGGGTTTGCTTTTAGTTTTCCTGATTTAATGTTACTTAGAATTGCTTTGGCGTTTGATCCATTATGAGATGCTAAAAGGGCTATATTTAGTTGCATGTGGTTATTAAAAATTTATAATATAAAAAGATGTTTAAAAAATATTTTAATTATTCTTCGTCTTCATCATCATTGTCTTCTTCTTCGGATTTACTTTTATCCATTCTTTTTTGACAAGGATCACAAAAACCTTTTCTTTTATCTACTTTATTTACTACAAACCTTCCACTACAAAGTCTACATTTTTTAACTACGTTATAATCAACCATTTATTTTACCTATATACTTTAGAAGATACATTCTTTATAAATGCTTGGTATGATTTATGTTTATTTTGATAAAATGTGGCTTGTTTTGGAATTTTGGATTATTTGCTATGTAATTATTTTATTTGTTATGTTAGTTAATTATTTATTCTTTTTTGATTTAATAAAATTTATATACTACATATGCTCTTTTTTTTAAATGATAAAAAAACTATTTGCTTTACTTGGTTTAATGGCTGGTGTTAATGTTGCATGTGATGTAAATGAATCTAATGTTGATGATTCTGATGATAAAAATGGTGTTGTTCAAACTGTTAATAATTTGGAAACTTTAGTTGTTGATATTACTGATGCTAAAGATAATAGAGTGGCAGAGTATGGTGATTATAATATTATAGCAAAACCAGCGCAGGCTGGAAGAAGTACCAATGTTTTTGCTTTTGCTGATTTATCTAATAAAAATAAAATTAAAAAAGTTGAGTTGTATAAAAATGGTGATTTGATTGAGTCTGTTGAAGGTGGGCATTTAGATTTAGATATTGAGTCTGATGCTGGATTGCATTCTTTTGTTGCTAAATTTTATGATGAGGGTGGAAGAGAAGTTTTATCAAAGCCAATTGAAGTAAATTTTAGTGGTGAAGGTATTGATTTTAAACCAATTATTTCTGATTTTAATCTTAAGAAGGATGCAGGAAATTCAACTTACATGTATGTTAATTTAGATGATATTGGTGATAATAAGGGATTAAAAGAAGTTAGGTTTTATGAAAACGATGAATTAATTAAAACTTTTGAAGGTAGTAAGAGTGTTAATATGGCTGTTTCTTCTGATAAGGAAGAGTCAAGGGTTTATAAATTAGAAGTTGAAGATATTTTAGGAAATATAACTGTTTCTGATGAAATTGAAGTTAGTTTTTCAGGTAAACCAAATAAACCTAATTTGAAATTGTTTTCTACCTCACCAAATGATGCTGGTGTTAATGGTTTTATTAGTGCTTATGTTAATGATAAAGATAATTTTGTAAATGATGGAATTGATGAAGTTATTTTATTTGAAAATGGAGAGGAAGTTGAGAGGAAAAAAGTTAATAGTAAAAGAAGATCTTCTGATTCGTCTGTTCATTTTTATGTCAAGGATAGAAATGAAGGTACAAATGATTATTTTATTAGGGCGATAAATAAGCAAGGTGAATTTGTTGATTCTAAGGTTGAAGCTATTAATTTTAGTGGAGAGTATTTTGCTCCTGAGATAACTTGGTTTGATTCTTCACGAAATGTTGGAAAAACAGCTAGTGTTTTTGTAAATGCTAAGGATGGGAGAAACATTGTCGATAGTAAAGTTACAAAAATTGAACTTTATGAAGATGGTGTTTTAGTTCATGAGTCTGACTCTGATAGGTTGTTTTTTGAAGTTACTAAAGATGATGCTCAAAAAGTTGAATATACTGCTAGAGTAACTAACCATTATGGTGTTCAAACTTTAAGTGATAAATTAGAAGTTGAGTTTAAGGGTCAGGATAATTCTGCGAATATAGATCATTTTAATGTTTATGTTGATCAAGAATCTGGAGTTAGTAAGGTTTTTGTAAAAGCTAATGATAAGAGTAATGTAAGGGATGGTTATGGAATTAGTGAAATTATTTTATTTGAGGATGGAAAAATTATAAGTAGATCTGATGGTAGTAACAATTTATTTACTGATTTGAGTTCAAGAGAAGGAAAACATGAATATAGGATTGAAGTTATTAATAATTTTGGAGTGAGTGCTTTTCAAGAAATAGAGTTCGATTATTCAAAAAAAGATAAACTTTGATTTTTTTATTTTTATTTTATTAATATAATCCTTTTAGAAAATCTAATAATCTTTTTAATTTACTTTTTTTTCTTTGTTCGTTATTTACAATTAATTTTAATTCATATGGTTTGGTATGCTTTGGAATGGTGTTTGTATAGATATTAATTGCTCCTAGTAAATTTTGGGTAATTGAATTTGGTAAGTATCCTTGATTGTTTGCAGTTTGAACAAATTCTATTAATTCATTTTTTGGTTTTGTTGGTGTATAATCAATTCTATCAAATAGTTCAACTAGTCTTTCAGATGAGCCTCTTATTTCATCTTCTCTGTTAATTATATATTCTTCATTTCCATATTGGTTAGTTTTAATAGGTATTTCTTCTTGTTTGAAATTTTGAGGTTCTACAAAATAGGAATAAAAATCAATTATAAATGTTGAAAATTTTTCGTAGCAAAAATCACCATTTGTTTTAAATTTTGATTCGCTGTTAAGTTGAGGGAAAATTAGTAAGTATGGTTCTTGTGATTCAACTAAATTATCTATGCTAATTCCTGTGTCATAATATAGATCCCGATTTAACTCTAGCATTGCCATTATTTAATTAGATTTTTAGATTGTTTATAAAGTTTTCATTCAAAAGTGGTGTTTTTAAGTTTGTTTAAGTGTTTTATTAAATGAATTGTTTTTACTTTTTTACAATAGGATTTGCCATATCTGCTTTTCCTTCTTTGATATTGACAATTGTTTTACATTTAGGATAATTATTACATCCTAAAAATTGTCCGTAGAATCCTTTTCTTAGAACTAGTTTTCCGACGTTACAAGTTGGGCATGTTTTTCCTTCTCCGTCGATTTTTTTTGTTGAAGCGGCTTTTCCATCGTTATTCGTTGGGCATTTTTCGTTCATACATTTTTCTCGTTTTTGTCTACCTGATCCTATGCTAATTATTGGGTATTTACATTCTTCGCAAGTTTTTTTGTATTTTAATACACCTTTGTTTGGAATATTGATGATTGTTTTACAATCTGGATATTTATCACATCCAATGAATCTTCCGAATTTACCTCTTCTAACTTGTAGATTCCCTTCTCCACAATTAAAACATTTTCCACAATAATTTTGATCTTGAATTGTTTGTCTTACTGATTTTAGAATTTCTGTTCCTATTTCTTTTTCTTTCTTTTTGAATGCTGCTAATTCTTTTTTTAGAAATTTAACTGATTTTTCTAATACTGCTTCTTGTTTTTGTGTACCGTCTCGAATTTTTTGCATATCTTCTTCGATTTCTGCAGTTAATTTTTCATCAATTATTTTTGGAACGAACTTTTCTAGAATTCCTACGGTTTCAATTCCTAGTTTGGAGGCTGTTATTTTAACTCCTTCAATGTATCCACGTTTGAATAGTCGATCTAGGATATCTGCTCTTGTTGCTTTGGTTCCTAAGTTTCTTTTTTCTAGTTCTTTAATAATTGATGATTGATTGTATCTTTTTGGAGGCTGAGTTTCTTTGTCTTCTTTTTCGATTTTTTTAATGTCAACTATTTCTTTCTCTTTCATATCTGGCAGAGATATTTCTTCTAATTTCACATATGGTTTGTAGAAAATGTGCCAGTTTTCTTCAACTGTTCTAGTGCCTTTTGTTACAAATTCTTCTTTGTTAACATCAAGTCTTACTTCCATTGTTTCTCTAACTGCGGGATCAGCGAATGTTGCTAGGAATCTTTTTACAACTATATCGTAAATTTTTTGTTCTCTTGGTTTTAGATTCTCTGGTGTTAAACCTGTTGGATAAATTGCTGGATGGGCTGGGTCTTTCTTTTTACCGTTGTTTGGAGTTAAGACTTTTTTGTCAAGAAGATTTTTAGCTAATCCTTTGTACATTGGTTGACGCATTAAGTCTGTTAGAATTTTTTGAAATCCAATTTTAGGATCTAATTGTTGTGATGATGTTCTTGGATATGATGTAACTCCTGCTAAATATAATACTTGAGCAAGCGCTAAGGTGTCTTTTGGAGTTATTTTAAAGTGGGCGTAACTTTCTGATTGCAATGTTGTTAAGTCAAATGGAGTTGGTGGTTGTTGTTTTCTTTTTGTTCTTTTGATACTTGTGATGCTTGCTTGTTTTTGTCCTTTTACATTTTTTAGAATTTTATCAACTACTTTTTTATCAAATATTTTATCTTTTATATGGCCTGCTTCTACTTTTTCTTTTTTGTATAATCCATCTAATTTAATTAACCAAAATGGTTCTGGGATGAATGCTTGAATTTCTTTTTCTCGATCTACTAATATTTTTAGAGCTGGCCCTTGAACTCGTCCTGCGCTCATAACTTTAAATGAGCCTGCAGCTTTAACACTAGCAGTAAGTGCCCTTGACATGTTAATTCCAAAGAACCAATCTAGTTTGTGTCTTGTCTCACCTGCGTAGGCTTGACCCCAATCTAAGTGATTTAATTTTTCATTGTATGATTTTACTAGATCTCCTTTTGTTAAAGTTGAGAATTTCATTCGATTAGCGTCTTTTTGTTTACAGGCAAATCTTACAACATTTAATCCAATAACTTCTCCTTCAACATCAAAATCGCAAGCCACTGTAAATTCATCAGATTTTTTTGCTAAATCTTTAATTGTATCAATATATCCTTTTACATATTTTAGGTCTTTATGACTTTTGTAACTCTCTTGCCATTTAATATCGAATACTGGATATTGCCATTTGTTGTCTTTGCTTTCAACTAATCCGTATAGATGACCTACTGCTGATGTAACATATATTTTCTTTTTGTTATGAGTTAATTCAAAATAAGAAGTTTGTTTGTTTGATTTTTTTATTGGAACTTTGTCTGCTAAAGCCGCTGCTACTTTTTTTGCTGAGCTTGGTTTTTCTGTAATTATTAATTCAACCATTGGTTATTGGTTTATTGGGGTTTATTTTTAAAGCTTTGCAAAAGTTTTGTAATATTGTTTATATTTTGATATGTATTTTGGATTGTTTGTATTGCTTAAAACAATATCTTTATAAAAGATAAATTATTATTATAATTATAGATGTTTAATAAAAAAGGTGAAATTGTTACGTTAATAGTAGTTGGTTTGATTTTTTTAGTTGGATCTTTGTTTATGTCTGATTCTTCAATTACGGGAGCTGCTATCACAGCTGATGTTTTAGATGTTGATGTTCCTGAAGATGAAAATTTATCTGTTATTGATATTATTGAAAGAGCAATTTCTAATGAAGTTGAGCAAGTTGTAATTGAAGCTGTTATTGAAGAGTCGATAGATGTTATTGAAATTCAAGCAGCCTGTAATTCTTGGCCATGTAGTTGTGGGGATTCAATTACTGGTTCTGTAACTATGACCAGTAATTTAAGTTGTACCTCTGATTCTTTATTTTTTGGAGCTGATGATGTTATTTTTGACTGTGATGGTTATACTTTGAATAGTACAACTTTGTTAAGTTGGCATGCAGGCGAATTTATTCTTAATGCTACTGGAAGAGATAATTTATCAATTAAAAATTGTAATGTTGTTGGTAAAAAAGGAATAAGTTTTGGAGATGTTAATAATTCAGATTTATTTAATAATACTGTTTATACTTCTACTTCTGGGTTTGATTTTTCAAATTCTTATAATAATCTTTTAAATTCCTCTAATGTTTCTTCTTCTTTAGGTATTTATTTTGGACATAGTTATTTTAATAATGTTACTAATAATTTTATTCTTGGACTTGTTTATTCAACTTCAACTTTAATTGATTTATTTATTTCAAGTAATAATACTATTTTTAATAATTATTTAGATAATGGGTCTATTGGAATAGAGGTTGGTTATAATTCTTTGGTAAATAATATCTCTTACAATAATATTTCAACTATTTTTACAAAAGGAATTTATGAAAATAATGATGCTGATTTTATTACAAGAACTTTTTATCCTTATGTTTCTAATTCTTCTACTTATATTGGAAATAATATCATTATAAATTCTTCCAATGCTTTTTATATCGAAAATGGTACCAATAGATTAGTTGAAGAAAATAATTTTATTAATTCATCTACTTATGGGCTTTATTTTTCTGAAATAGGGACAAACAATGTTTTTTTAAATAATAATTTTACTAATAATGAAATTAATTTTGATTTTACTTTGAATTCAAATTTAAACCAAAATTTAACTTCCAATTTAATTGATGGGGAAACTTTATATTATTTTTATCAAAATAATAATTCTAGAATAAATGGTTCTGATGTGGGTGCAGTTTATCTTATTGATTCTGATAATGTTAGTTTAAATGATTTTATTGTTAATTCATCTAGTAATTATTATTCTGTTTTTGTTAAAAATTCATACAACCTTACTACAAGAAATATTACTTTGGAACTTGCTGCTATTAATTTGTATTTATCTGATGTTAATCATTCATTCTTTAATGAAAGTGTTATTAATGACGCATCTAGTGAGGGTATTTTTATTGAAGATAGTTTTAATAATACTTTTTTAAATGTTAATTTAAGTAATAATTCAAATAATTTGGGTGTTTCTGTTACAAACGATATTTATTATGATCATAATTTTACAAGTGTTATTGTTGAATCTGATGTTTTATCTTATTTGTTCAATAAATCGTCTGAAACATTTACAGATATTGGTGGTTTTTATGTTATTTTAGGTACAGACGTTGTAATTAATGGTGCTACTTTTACAGGTTTTAATTCTAAGGTTATTAATAGTTCTCATGTTAATATTACAAATGCATTTTCTAGTGCTTCTACTATTCCAATTAATATTACTAATTCTTTTAATATTTCAATATTTAATTTTACAACAAATAATACTCAATTTGTATCTGATAGATATGGGATAAATTTATTTGATGTTAATAATACGACAATTTATGATTCTTATTTTGGAAATATCTCTTATGGTGTTTTTGCTAAATCTTCAAATAATTTGTCTGTTATTAATAACCGATTTGTTGATGGTGAGTTGGCAATTCAACTTGGATCTACTATTTTAAATAACAATATTACTAATTTTTCTTCAAAAACAGTTAATAGTCAGAGTTATGTGATTGGACCTAGATCTAATTCCTTAGTTAGTGGTAATGTTGTTCAATCCTCGTGTTATAATGATACTGATGGGTTTGTTGTTTATTTGAGTGGAAATAATCATGAGATTGTTAATAATTTGTTTAATAATACATTAGTTGGAGATTTTTGTACGGGAGTTAGAGTTTCTTCTGGTTCTAATTTGATTAATATCTCTTATAATAATTTTTCTCATTTTGAAGATGGTGTTCTATTGGGTGAAGGAAATGTAAATGTTTCAAATAATATCTTTGATGATTGTGATGAAGGTGTTGTTTTTAACACTAATTTTAATATTTTTACAAATAATATCTTTAAAAATGGTGTGACTGGTGTTTCTATGTCACAATGTAATAATAATTATTTTAATAATAATACGTATGCTAATAATAATATCTCATTCAAAATTGATTCAAATGCTGGGACTTCAATTAATAATATGTCTAATGAAAAATTTTATAATTCCTCGAGTGCAATTTTTACAGATCAAATTAATTTTGGAAATATCTTTTTTGTAAGTGAAAATGTTGATAATTTATTTTTTAATCCTACTTTCGAAGGAAATACTTTGGATTTAAATCAATCTGCTACTGCGGGTGTTGAGACTACTTATATTGTTAATGCCACTGGTTTTAATCAATCTAAAATTAGTGTTGGCGCTACTAGAAAAACATTTTTGCAATGGTATGTTGATGTTAATGTGAGTAATTCAACTGGTGAGCCTGTTTCAAATGTTAATGTTAGTGCTTTTAAGTCAGATGGTAGTTTGGATTATACTAATTTATCTGGGTCTGATGGGATAGCTAGATTAAAGTTAACTGAATTATATTTTAAGGGAGATATAGCTTTTGTTTTGACTCCACATACAATTACGGCTATTAAAGGAAATTATACGTCTAATTCAACTAGTTTGAATATGAGAAATCAAACTTATGCGGAAGTAAACTTAACTATTAATAAATTTGGATGTGGTCAAACAATTTATTCTGATTTTATTTTGGATGGAAATTTAAGTTGTTCTTCTAATGGGATTGTTGTTGGTTCTGATGATGTTGTTATTAATGGACAAGGAAATTATATTTTTGGTGCTAATAATGGTGATGGTGTGGTTATTAATGGAAAGAATGGATTAAATATTACAAATCTGTTTGTTTCTAATTTCACAAATGGTATTTATTTTAATGATTCTAATAATTCGTTTGTTAATGTTTCTAATATTTTGAATGGTTCTTATGGTGTTGTTTATAATGATTCTGATGGTGGTTTGGTTTTAAATTCGGTTGTGGCTAATAATTCTGTTAATCAATTTGTTTTAGATACGAGTCAAGTTTATAATAATTCAATTTTAAATATGAGTTTTGATGCTAATAATTCGAGTGTTATTAATACTGGAAATTTATTTAAGAAATGGTATGTTGAAATAAGTGTTACGATGAATGCCACTGTTCCTCTTCAAGGAGCTAATGTTACTGCTTATTTGAATAATAGTGTTACTGTTGAACAATCCAAATTATCTGATGTGAGTGGTGTCGCTTTATTGGATTTGAAAGAGTCAAAATTTAATGCAACTGGTGAATATTTTATCACTCCTCATAATCTTTCTGCATTTTTAAATACAACAAATGATTTTTCACAAAATTCAACTTCATTTAATTTAACTTTAACTAATTCAACTAGTGATAGTTTGTCTCTTGTTTTTGATTGTACTGTACCTACTTCTTCATCTACTGTTTCGGAGGATACTACTTTTTGTCCTGGTACTTATGATGTGGATGAAATAACTATTGATGATACTGGATTTTTAGGATCTGTTAGTTTGGTTTGTGATGATACGGTTTTTTCAGGTGGTGGAACTAGTATTAAAATTCAATCTCAAACTTCGACTATTGATGTTGATGGTTGTTCTTTTAGTGGTTCTAGCCCTGCAATAGATATTGATTTTACCGATAGTTTTACTTTAGGAAATTTATCTTTTAATAATTGTGGTGATTCTGATATTGAAGTTGCTACATGTGTTGATATCTTTTCTTCTGATTCTGGTGTTCTTGAAAATTTCACTTTAAATGATGCTTCTATTAAATTATCTGATGCAAATAGTATGAGAATTTTTAAGGGCAGTGTTTTGAATTCTGGAACTGGTATCCTTTTATCTGGTAGTGCAAATGTTAATATTTCAAATGTAACTTTTAATGGAAATGGGAGATCTATTAAAATTTCAGAGGGTTCTATTGATACTTCTGATAGTACAATTATTTATCATAATACTTTTATTGATTCAGGTCAAAGCCATATTCAAAATGATGAATCTTCAAATAACACTTATGAATTAAATCAATCTGTTGAAGGTGGTTATATTCAAGGAAATGCTTATGATGATTTTTGTAATAAAGGAACTGATAGTGATGGTGATGGATATGCTGATACTGGTTCATCTTCAAATTATCCGTATAGTTCTTCTACCAGTTCATATGTTTTTGATGATTTTGCATCAGGAAGTTTAGTTGATTATCATCCTTTAATTCAAACTTGTGTGACTGAAGTTCAAGTTGGTTCTACTGTTTCTGTTGCTACTGCAAGTACTGCTTCTACAGGAGGAAGTGCTCCTCCTGCACCTGCGGTTGCTGTTGCTCCACCTGCTGTTGTTGCTCCTACGATGAGTGGTGATGAAGCTGCTGAAGCAATTGAAGTTGAAGTTGTTGATCAAAGAGAGGATGAGGGTAATTTGGTTGCTGTGTTTGAAGTTAAAAATAATAATCCTGATAAAGCGATGTTACTTGATCCTGATTTGGCTGATCAATTAGAAAATCCAAATCATGCTGTGCCTTTTTTAACAACTTATCCTTTGAGGTCTTTGCCTAAGGGTGGGGTTGTTGGGTCTAGTATGTGTGATAATGTTACTGGTATTGGATGTGAGAAAAAGAGAAGTTTTCTTACTGGCGCAGTTATAGTTGGGCCAATTGGTGTGATTAGTGGGTCTGGGATTAGTTTAACTGGTGATGCTGTTTTAGGTGATGCTTTAAGATCTACTTTAATATCAACTGAGAGTATTGTTGTTCAACCTGGTGAAACACTTAAATTTGAAGTTAAGGTAAAGCCACCAAAACTTGCTACTAAAGCTAAAAAGTTAAATGTTGTTTTAAAATCGTTTGGAACCGAGGTTGCTAATAAAGAAATTGAAGTTGAGGATCCTAAAGTTAGTGCAGCAGCTGTTGATGTTAATGTTGACCAAGATATTATTGATATTTATAATTTGATTTTAACTAAGGAAAAGAATGGTCATGGCAAAGATGAATATTTATTTGAAGTTAGTATTAATAAAATTCATGAGCGCTCAGGTGTGTTAGGTTTTATTTTACCTGATGAGAGTACTGTTTTTACTGAGATGTATGGCCCTTATAGTGTTAGTCGGGATAATAGTTTGATTTTTGCACATCAATTGGGTTATGAATCAAATTTATATCAAGGTAAGCATAGAGTTGTTGTAACTTTGTATGAAAATAATAAAGATATTTTATCGAGTGATTTTGAAGTTGATTTAAACTAACTGAATTATTTTTAAATTGAGGGAATCGAAACCTTTATAAGTTTGAAATATTTGTTTTATAATATGTTATTATTTGGTATAGATGTCCCATTGTTAGAAATTATTTTTGCTATGGGTCTTATTATTTTTCTTTTATTAGTTGAGAGTATTGTAATTATTGCTATGCTTTCTAAACAGATGAGTAAGACTAAGAAGCTTGGTGAGTTAGTTGAGAAGTTATCTGGAACTTTACTTGAGATTAAGAAAGCTGAGATTGATGAATTAGATAAGCTTCGTGGAAGAAAGTAGTTGTAATCTAGTTTTTGTGTTACCTAAGTTTTAAAAAACTCTTATTTGTTTTTTTTGTTTATGCAACCAGCTGTTTATAGAAATTATATCAATCCTGTGAACCTTTTATGGATGCAGAAGGTTACTGGAGTTAGTGTTAATCCAAATCATAATATTTCTGGGATTGATTTGTGTGATGCGGATTTTGGGATAGAGCTTAAAGCTAAGTTGCTTTATGGTTCTTATACTAAGTCTTGGGCAGTTCATGCTCATCAAATTGTTGGTTTTAAACAAGCAAGCCCTTCTAAGGATTTATATTGGGCTTTTATGCATTATAAGTTGTCTAAGTCTGTTTTGCAGATAGATGATAATAAATATGGTTCTGGTCTTGAATCTCTTGTTTCTGAGAGGGAGGTTTGGTTTTTGCCTTGGGGTTGGATTGACCAATTTCCTCAAAGTAATGTTAAAACTGGACCGTATGTTTATGTAAATCCTAAGAATTTTCCTGGTGTTGATTATTTTGAGAATTTTTCTGAAGATAATGGTTTATTACATGTTCCCAAAGATAGTTCTTTGCTTGGAAAAGTTACTAGAAACTTTAATTGTGGTAAGGTGTATGTTTTGAGTGGTTGATTATTGTGGATGTTTTTTATTTGTTGTTTATTGGTTTTAGATATTTAGAATATTTTTTAATCATAACTTTGATATCATTTGTAAATTTGTTTGGGTTGGTTTTCATTTCTTGTTTTAATTCATCCAGGGTGTAAAGTTGAATTCCTGAACTTTCACCATCAATAAATTGAATAGGTCCATTGTAATATCCAACGTAGAATGTGCACATAACTGGTTGAATAATTTTCTTTTTTGTTCCTTTTATGATTCTCTCTGACATAAATTTATCGTCATAATCCATTTCTTTAAAAATTCCTATTATTCTTAAATCTGTTTTTTTTATGGCTCTTGAAAAATCTTGTTCTTTTAATACTGATACTGGAAATCCTAATTCTTCTGAGCATTCTTTAATTAATGTGAGTTCGTATGAATCTTCTTCTTCAACATGACCACCGATAGTTTTATCATAAAGATTCGGGTTTTCTTCTTTTGTTGAATTTCTTTTTTGAAGGACGATTTTTCCTTTAGAATTCATCAATAGTAGTCTTATGGTTTTTACTTTTTTTGTGATTTTACCTGTTTTTTTGTATTCTTCTTTAATTTCTTTGTAGAATTTTTTTCTATCTTGAATTTTGATTAATTCTGATTTAAGATTGTAGATCTCTAATTTTTCTGACATTGTTTAGAATTAATTTGTTGTTGTTGATAAATGTTTTGATTGAATAATAATTTGATTTTAAAAAATAATAATAAAAAAATAAAGAATTAAGAAGAAATTTATTTCTTTGCTTCAGCTGGAACTAATTCGTCAATTACAGTCATTGGGATTCCTGCTTCTTGAAGTTCTTTTCTAACTTTTTTAGCTTCTTTTCCTTCGAATTTTTTAATTACTATTTTTGCTTTAGCTTCGAATTCTTTTCGTCTAACTTCTAGTTCTGCTTGAAGTTTCTTTTTCTCTTCTTCTAGATGTTTCTTTTCTTCTTCACTTAGTTCAGTTTTACCTGAGTTGATTTTTTCGTCAAATTTGCCTTCTTTAATTGCTTTAATTGCGTCAGGTGCGTTCATACCTTCAATTAAAATTCCCATGCTCTGACAAGTTCCTGCAATCTCTAAAGCTTTGTTTTTTAGATTTGCTCCTAAAAGTGCATCTTCTTTTGTTTTTGCAATTTTAATTAATTGCTCAATTAGAATATCTGCTACTTTATCAGTTAGTGGATTTGATGCTCCTTTTTCAATTCCAGCTTCTTTTCTAATTAATGCTGCTGCTGGAGGAGTTCCAATTTCAATTGTAAATTCTTTTGTTTCTGTATCTACAGTTACTTTTACTGGAACTTGCATTCCTTTAAGTGGAGCTGTTTTAGTGTTAATTTCTGCTACTACTTTACCTATGTTAACTCCTGTTGGACCTAATGCTGGACCTAATGGAGGTGCTGCTGTAGCTTTACCTGCTTGAACTAATGTTTCTACTGTTTGTTTTGCCATTTTTTATTTTCACCTATATAATTGTAATCTGTGCGTAACAGACTTTAAAAAAGTAGTTTATTTATAAACTTAACTTAAATTTAAACTAAAAAGATGATTTGTCAGAAAAACTTTATGGTTTATTGAAAAATAATTAAAATTGTGAATATAATTAAAATTAAAAGAAATAAGTTAAATAACTAAGAAATGCTCTCCTCAAAGTCTTCTTTGCAATCGGAGGAGCAAAACTTATGTTTTTCACCTTCTATTTCCACGATAATGGGTTTTTCTCTTATTGCTCTACCACACTCGTCACATACTGGATCTTCACTATCTTCGTTAAACCCTTGCATAAATGCACTTTCTTCTGAATCTTCTTCAAATGTTTGTTCTTTTGTTTCTTCACTTGGTTCATCAGGATATAAATTAATTGTCATAATTGAAATTTTTTCTGTTTTGTTTTTAAATGTTTGGTTTATACAATATATGCTTATATGCTTTTTTAGTTAGATATATGCTTTTTTGTGATGCATATAGTTATTTTTTAATAGAATTTGGTGTGTTTTTTATTATGTTTTTTTGGCAAGTTGCTTATTTTTGTAAAAATTTAATGGGAATTTTTGATTAATCTTTTTACTTTATTTATTGATCTTTCCCATGAGAATGAGTAGGCTATTGTTTTTCGAGCGTTTTTTGCTAATTTGTTTTTGAATTTATCGTTTTGGAGTAATTTTTTGATTTTCATAGCTAGGACTGTGGGTGAGTTTTTTGGAAAGAACATACCATTTTGATTTCTTGTGATATAATTTGCCATAAATCCTACTTTTGTGGTGATTACAGGCAGTTGACAGCTCATGGCTTCTAAGGTACTTAGTGATGTTGTTTCTGTTAATGATGGCATTACAAAGATGTCTGATGCTTTTAGATAGTCGGATACATTTTGAATGAAACCTGTGATTGTGACATTTCTTAAATTTTTGAAAATTTCTTTTTCAGATTGTGCTCCATCTCCTACAATTAGTAAATGGATATTGTCAAATTCTTGGTTTAATTTATCGATTGCTTCTTTTAGTACAATCAGATTTTTTTCTTTGGAGATTCTTCCCACATAAGAGATTATGATTGATTTTGGATTTAAATTTACTTTCTTTTTGTAATAGTCTTTGTTTGTTATTGGTGAGAATTGTTTGATATCAACTCCTAGTTTGGCAATTTTCATAGGTACTTTTACTCCTAAGTCTTCTAGGTGTGATTTTAGTTCAATGTAGGGTAGAAATAAGGCATTACATTGATTGTATAAGAATACTGTGAATTTTTTTACAAAGTAGGATACTATTTTTCCAATTCTTGTTTGAACTGAGTTATCAAATAGTTCCCATGATATTACGTGGGGATAGAAGAAACATCTTTTTTTGTATCTCCATGAATAGAAGATTGCTAGAAAACTTGCTAGAGCTGGGCCTTGACAAAAGATGATTTCATTTTGTTTTACTAATGTTTTTATTGTTTTTAGATTTTTTCTTGATATTTGAATTGATGGGTATGTTGGAAGTGGCACAATGTATTTTGATGTTTCAAGGAGCGTTGTTTCTACTTCTTTTGATTTTTTGCCTTTGCCAAATTTTGGGGCTAGTAAAGTAATGTTATAATCTTCTTTTGATCTTTTTATGAATTCGTCAATAAATCGAATTGTTCCATCTACACGTGGGTGATAGGTGTCTGTTACAAGTAATAATTTTTGTTTGTTGTTTTGCATTTTTCGTTATTGGTGTATTTGGATGGATTTTATTTTATTCGATAAAACATTTCTGCAAATCTTGCGCCTTTTAGTTTCATTCCTTCTTTTATTGCTCGAAAGAGTAAGAGGAATAGAGGGTAAGCTACGTGGATTTTTTGTGATTTGAATGTTTTTAGTGCTTTTAGTTTGTCTTTGAATGTTTTTGTGATGTTGATATAAAGTGATGGGTGTCTTGTTTTAAATGAGACTGGATTCCAAACTGAATACACATAGAGTTCTGGTTTAATTTTTAATTTTTCATAAATCTGTTTTGTGATGTTATGGACTGCTTTATGATCTGGATGAGGGTCATCTAAGGAGTGGGTAAAAATTTTGGTTGGTTTTTCATTGTTTAAAATTTTTAGGAGGTCTTTTTGATAGCCTTTTTTTTCGTAATCTTTTTTAAAGTTCATTTCTTTTAAATCGAAAAAGATGGTTTGGCAATTTAGAATTTTACATGCTTCAAATGTTTCATCTGCTCGCATTTTTTGAACTATTTTTTCTTTTAACCAGGGATGAGAATTTTCTCCATATGAAAAGACAATAGCTATGATGTTTTTGCCTTCGTCTGTGTATTTTTTGATAGTACCGCCAGCTCCAATTACAAAATCATCGCTATGTGAAGAGAAAACTATGATGGTTTCTTTGGTGGATTTTGCTGTTGTTTTTTTAACTAGCTTTTTGTTCATATCCATTAGAATGTCTAGGTGGTTTAATAAATTTACTGCTTGAGGAGATGATTATTGGATATTTTTGTTTATTCCATGAATGGTAGGTAGAGTTGAGATTTGTCTGAGTAGAAGTATGTTCTATCAATTTCTTGAACTAAGGTGTGTGCGTAAATTGCTGCTTGTGTTTTAGATTTTTGTCCATCAAATCTATTCCATCTAAATAATAAGACATCTTCTAATGTGTTTTCTTTATGTGGGTCACCGTTTCTTTTAAATACACTTCCTCTTACAATTATTTGTTCATTATGTTTTCTTTCTGTGTATTCTATCATTGCATAAAAAGTATGATTGTTTTTAAGATATCTTTGTGATACGCAACCACTTAATTCTTTTTCTTCATCTTCATTTCTAAATATTAATACTCCTGATGACATTTCAAGAATTCTTTTTAGTTTATTTAGTAAGTAGTTATTGGGATTATGTTGCCTTTCTAATTCATTAATACAATCTTGTGCGTGTTTGCTTGCTTCTCTAAATTTATCTGAATCATCGCTTAATGTATCTTGTTCCCAGCCGTTGTTGATATTTATTGTGTGCATTTTTGATTTGGAATTGGTGTTGATTGGTTTAAAAAGGTTTGGATTGTTTTTTTGATGTTTTTATATAGCGGTATTTTTCTCTTTTTGGTGGTGAACTTGCTTATTTTGTTTGTTTTGTTGGATAATTCTTTTATATTATGAGTTTTTTGATTATGTTTATTATGTTTATGTGAGGTATTTAAAATGAGTCAAGAAGAAAGAAGTTTTGAAGCAACTTTATTACAGGCTGCTAGAGATTATGTTGAATTGAGAGATGGTGATGGTGAATTTAATAATGAGAGTGTGGGAGCAGTTATTGAGAGGTATTTTACCGTTAGTAAATTAAAATCTTTTGAATATCCGAATAATAATCCTTTTAGAGATTCAGAGACGAGTAGATCTGTTTTTTTTGGTTTGACTGCTGGTGAAAAAGTTGTTGGTGTTAAGTTCTATGTTGATGATTATGAACGAGTTGATTTTGATAAATTTGCAGTTGTTGATCTTTATTGTCCATTAAAAATTAATGGAGTGGGTAATTCTGTTTGGAATTTATCAGATAATGGTTTATATGCTGTACAAAGTAATGAATCTGAATTTGGTAGTTTGAAAAGATTAGAGTCTGAAAGAAATGGTTCTTTTTTTAAATTTGATGCACCAGATGGAAATTTAAGTTTGAATGTAGTTCTCTCTTGATGATGTAAGAGAGATTAATGCTAATTTGAATCCTTCTCAAGAAAATGATTTAACACATCTTGGTGATGGTTATGTTGATGCGTTCTTTAGACATGTGGATTATGAGGCTATTATGTTAAGTACTTTAAAAAGATGATTTTCTTATTTCTTTTTTTCTTTATTATATTCGTTTTTTCCAATTAATTTATATAATATTACTTGATTTCTTTTTTATACAAATTAAATATGGTGGTTAATAATGAAAATACTTACAATTCATGCGGATTTTATTGAAATACATGCTAAGAAAAGGGCGTTTAAGGCGGCTGAGGAAATTGATACTAAGGATCAAAGAGTTGAGGAGTGTCTTGTTGTTTTTAGTGCTGTTGAAAAGAATGATGAGAAGAATGTTGATCTAATTCTTGAAAAGTATGTTGCTGAGGTTAAGAAAATTGCTGGGATGGTTAATTCTAAGAAAATTGTTCTTTATCCATATGCTCATTTGTCTTCTGATTTAGCTAGTCCAAGTATTGCTGTTCATATGCTTAAAGATGCACAGGCTAAGTTGCTTGGAATGGAAGATGGGTTTGAGGTAGTTCGTGCGCCATTTGGTTGGTATAAGGCGTTTAATGTGTCTTGTAAGGGGCATCCTTTGTCTGAGTTGAGTCGTAATATTACAAGTGAGGAAAAATTTGATCTTAAGAAGGAAGGGAAGGATGAGTTATTTGTTTTTGATGATTTAGAGTTATCTCATGAGAAGAAACATAGTTTTACTGCGGCTATGCTAGTTGCTAAGGCTGTTAAGAAGATGTATCCTGAGTCTAAGATTGGAGGAGTTAGTTTTTATCAAGATAGGGCGGTTGTTGATTTTGATAATTTGAAAGTTAAAGAGAGTCAACTTAATAAAATTCAAAGAGAAGCAATGTCTCAAAAAGGTAATTTTAGTTTTTCAAAAGTTGATGTTGATGATATTGGTGGTTCTCAAGGTCTTAATGATTTACAAAAAAATATTGCAAAAGATATTAGTGCTAAGGAAGTTATTGATTTTGGTTCTTTTAAGTTAGTTAGCTTGTTTAATGATCCTGTTTTAGAGGCTAAGGTAATTAGTAATTTGAAAATTTATAATTTGTCTAGTGCGTATTGGAAGAATAATTCCAATAACAATCAATTAATTAGATTTACTGTTAAGGGTTTTTCTAGTAGTGATGAATTTGATTTGTATGAGAAGAATCTTAGAGAGGCGCAAGATAGGTCTCATATTAAATTAGGTAAGGAGCTTGGTCTTTTTGTTATTTCTGATTTAGTTGGTGCTGGTTTGCCGCTTCTAACTGCTAAGGGAAATATTATTAGGCGTGAGATTATTGATTTTTTATGGAAACTTCATAATGGAACAAATCATCAATGGGTTTGGACTCCTCATATTGCTAAGAGTGCTTTGTATAAAACTTCAGGGCATTGGGATAAGTTTGGTGATGAGTTGTTTAAGGTTAGTGGAAAAGGCGATGAGCAGTTTGTTATGAAGCCTATGAATTGTCCGCATCATATGCAGATTTTTGATAGTATGAATTTGTCTTATCGGGATATGCCGGTTAGAATGTTTGAGCCTGCTACTATTTATAGAGATGAGAAATCTGGTCAGCTACATGGTCTTTCTCGTGTTAGAGCAATTACGCAAGACGATGGGCATTTATTTTGTAGAGTTGGTCAAATTAAGCAAGAAGTTGCGATGATTGTTGATGTTGTTAGACGATTTTATGAAACGATTGGAATGGATGATTACTGGGTTTCTTTGTCTGTACGTGGGGAAGATAAAAGTAAGTATTTAGGTTCTGATGAAGTTTGGAATATTGCTCAGAGTGCTCTTGATGAAGCTGCTAAAGAGAATAAATTGAATTATAAGAGAGTTGAAGGTGAGGCTGCTTTTTATGGTCCTAAGTTGGATTTTATGTTTAAGGATGCTTTAGGGCGTGAGTGGCAGCTTGCTACAATTCAGTGTGATTTTAATTTGCCTGAGAGGTTTAATTTATCTTTTATGAATGAGAAAGGTGAGAAGGAAAGACCAGTTGTAATTCATAGGGCTATTTCAGGATCTTTGGAGAGGTTTATGAGTGTTTTAATTGAGCATTTTGCAGGTAAGTTTCCTTTATGGCTTAGTCCTGTTCAAGTTAAAATTTTGACTGTAAATGATACTCATGCTAAACTTGCTTATGAAGTTGCTACTAAGCTTCGTTCTCATGGTTTGAGAGTTGAAGTTGATGATAGGGTTGAGAGTATTGGTAAGAAGGCTCGTGAGGCTCGATTAGCTAGGGTTAATTATGTTCTAACTGTTGGAGATAAGGAAGTTGCTGGTAATTCACTTGCTGTTATGAAGCGTGGTTCTAGTGGGCCTGAGTTTGGCGTTGCAATTGATGCATTTGTTACTCAAATTGTTAAGGAGCGAGACGATAGAGTTATTTGATTTTTTCTTTTATTTTAACTTATTAGTGGTAATCTTTTTAAATGGGAGAGAGTTTAAGGTATTTTATGGCAAATGATGATAAGAAACCTGTGTTAGAAATTGTATCTAAACCTAAAATTAAATTAACTCCTGTTGGGGATCTGATTGGTGGGTTAGATTCTGTTGTTGATGATTCTGATTTAACTAGTGATACTTCAAGTGTTGGAGAATTATATTCTGTGTCTTTTAGTAAATCTCTTTACATTAAAAAAAATTTTGCTACTAATGGAACTGTTTTGGATGAAATCGCAAAGAATTTGAATCCAAATGGTATTTATGGAACCTCTTTTCCTTTTGAACCTATTAATGGAGAACTATTAGTTGCTGCCGTTATTGGGTTAGAGCAATATGTTGCTGATGTTACTAAAACTACTTTTTTTCAAGAAGATGGAAAGGTGGTTTTGACTAATGGTGATTTAGAATTGCATGTATATGATTTAGATAAGCATATTGAAGAATATGATGTAAATGTCTTAGCTGCAATTAAAACTGATGATATTCCTTTTGCAAAAAGATTTAGAGGAGCTGGAAAAATGGCTTTTAATGAATCTGGTCCGTTTAATATAGGATTTTATGTGGTTGAGGAATAGAAAAATGGGAGATAAAAGTCTTACAGCTATTGTTATTGGAAGTATTTTTGCTACTGTAGCAGTTTTAGGGACAATTGCATTTGATAGACATCAAAAAGCTCAAGAACTTAATGGTTATGTTGTTATTAGAGATGTATTAAAAGATGATCAAGATAATGTTGTTGGTTATGGTAAGAGACAAGTAGTTCCTAAGGCTTTAGTATTTGATGAAATGCCAATTGTTTATAAGAAATGTAGAAATCGAACTCAAGAAGAGAAGGATGAATTGGTTAAACAAAGAAATTGTGATAAAAATTATAATCCTTCTTATTGTCGTATGAAATTGGAAAGAGAATTTGATCAAAGGCTTTGTGCAACTTATTTGATTAGGAGAAATTAGAAAATGGTTAAAGAAGAATATGGATTTTGGAAATTTGCAAGAGAGTTTGCGGGTAATCATCCTTTTGTTACTGGTGCTTTAGTTTTATTTGCTGGTTGTAATACAATTGGTTCAAGTTGTAATGTAGTAGATTCTATTAGTAGAAGGGTTTCTGGTGTTGAATATAAGCCTAAGACAGATCGTCAAGTTTGTTTAGATGTTGTTAAGACAAATTATGAAGGATGTAGTAGAGATGAAAGATTTAAGTCTGCAAGATACATTTCTAATTCTTCTGATAAGTGTGAGAGACTTCATACTAAAGGAATTGAAGCTTGTATGGGTGGAGATTATAACGGAGTGAATAAAAAATGAATTTAAAAAATATTATGTTTCAATATGTAATGCCTGCTGTATTTGCAGTTGGTGCTATGGCAAGTAGTGTTAGTGCTAAGGATACTAAAAAATCAGTTGATACAACTGTTGAGCATTGTTATAAGGCATTTGAAGGAAAAGCAACTGGTGATGAACAAAGAGCTGCTATTGTTTCTACGATTGATGGTTATTTTAAGAAAAATGATAAGGATGCTTCTACTGTTTTTGCTTTAGAAAATGATAAGATGTATGTTATTCAGGTAAAAGATCCTTTAAGTATTTATGAATTTGATTTAGGAAGAATGCTTGGAGATATAAGTCAAAGAAGTAATAAGAAAGATGAAAAGGTTTGCATAAGTGTAACTAGTGACTTGAGTCAATATCTTAAAAAAGTAGATCTTAAAGATGTTTCGAGATTTGAAGATTTTGATATGACACCTACTAATTATTTTATGAGTCAAGAATATGCAGGTTATGTTAATGATCTTTATGGAATTAAAAAAGTTAATGCTACTTTAGATAGGGATAGTAAAAAACTTGGTAAGAGGGTTGATGACCTTAATAATAATATTGATGCTTCTTTAGATTCAATTGATGCAGATCTTAAGATGTTAAGAGACGGATTAGTTCCTATAGTTCCTCCAATGGATCCTGATGAAGGTTTTATGGATGACCTTTATGATGAAAAATGAATTTAGAACAATTAGCTCAAAATAATACTTTAGTTTTATTAGATAATAATATTTTTAATGTAGATATGAATTATAGTCAGATTCCAAGATATGGTGTTAGAGATTTAGGAAGTTCATTAGGTGCATCTAGATCTTTTAAAGATATTAGATTATCTAAACTTGCTAGAAATAATATTTTAGCTAAACAATTATTGGTATTAGCTAAATCTTATGAGTCATTAACTTTAACAAAAGGTGTTTTAGATGAATTTAATGAATTTAATAATCATTTGAAAGGTGTTAGAAAATATGTTGGTAGAAAATCTTCTGCTAGAAAGGGAGATAAGAGTAGAATTTTTGATGAGTTAATTAGTGTAAGGGATGAAATGTCAAAAATTTTTTATAAAAGATTATGTGATAGTTCTGATTTAGATCATTTTTCTATGTTTTTAAAAGATAATAAAATGCATTTACCAAGAAATAAATCTTTTAATAGGTCTAATTCTAAATATGCTAAATTAACTGGTGATGTCGATGCTAATTTATTTGCTCAGGCAGTTATGTCTTCTTTAGATCGTGATCAAAGAGTTAGTGTAATTTCAAATGATTTAGATGTTATCTTAATGGCTTTAAATTTAAGGAGATTTATTGTAGATGGTGAGGATAAATTTGATCAAAGTGCTAAATCAATGTTAGAGAATCAACGAATTGAAGTTCCTTATAATAGAAGAAGAATTCCTGATTCAATTGAATATATGAAGGAATATGGTCCGATTGTTAAATTGTATATGCCTCATAAGGATTCTTGGATCCCTGATTTAGATTTAAGGGAAGCTGTTTTATTAGGAGAAAATTGAAAGAAAATTTAATTATTTTTTTTGTTAATCTTTTTTTAATTATTAATCCACATCATAGATCCCTTCTAGGACTTTTTTAACAATATCTTTGCAATTTAGCATTTTGTTTCTTACTTTAAAATCGGCGCTTGCTTTTAGGACTTGTCCGATTCTATCTAGTATTTGTGAGTAAATTCTAATTAAATCTCCTTCTAGTAAGTTTGTTAGTTCTAGGATGTCAAAGAGTGTTTTTTGTTGGATAATTGGGCCGATGAAAGTTGTTGCTATTTTTAGATTTTCAAATTTTTTGTATTGGGATAAAAATTCGTTTTCTCTTAGTTTCTTTTTTACACTTCTATAATTTTCTTCACAAAAGTATTGTTTGAATCTGTGTGTCTCTCTGTATTCGTAGATTAGTGAGCAAAGGGCCAGTAGGATTTGATGTTCATTTAAATCGTTTACGATGTGTGTTGCAAAGATTTCTCCAAAGGCGATTTCATCAGCGAAAATTTTTGAGGAGAATTTTCCTTTTGCTGTTAATTTTGTATCTTTGATATATCCATATTTTTTTAGTTTTCTACAAATACTATTGTATCTGGCCATTAATTTTTTTGTTGGTACTTGGTCATATTCATTTCCAAATTTTTGGTATGAGAAAAAACTTAATCTTAAGATGTGTTCTATTTCTTCAAGTGTATGTTGATCTAATAGATTTAGGACTGTATTTGTTGATAGTTTGAATTGTGATTTGATTGGATCAATGTCAGCATAAGTTAAGGTTTTTATTTCTTTATATTTGAATGTTGGTCTAAATATCATGGATACTACTGTTCCTTCTTTATCAATTCCACGTCTTCCTGCTCTTCCTGCGATTTGAAAGTATTCTTTAGTATTTAGTGTTCTAAAACTAATTCCATCGTATTTTCTTAATGATGCGAAACATACAGTTTTTGCTGGCATGTTAATTCCTACGGCAAATGTTTCTGTTGTGTATAATACATTAATTAGTCCTTGTCCAAATAAATCTTCTACTAATTCTTTTATTGCTGGTAGAAGTCCTGCGTGATGAAATCCTATTCCGTTTGGTAAGGTTGATTTTAAAACTTGGGTTGATTTTAATTTATTAACATCAGTTGGCATATTTTTAAAATGTTCTGACATGATTTTTTGAATTTTTGGGTCTCTTTTGAAAATTTTGACTTTTGATAATTGGTTTGCTTTGTTTTGACAATCTTTTCGAGAGAATGTAAAAAATAGGCATGGTGTTTTTTCTTTGCCTAATGTTTTTATTAACTCTACGTGATCTGCTTGGGGTGTTCTTTCTTGTTTTCCTCTTCCCCCTCCTCTTCTTCTAAAGACATTATGATATCCTGGGATACTCATTGCTTCTTTGATTTTTTTTAGAGTAGTTAGACCTAGTTCGTAGTCGTAGAATTTGTGAGTTAGGGGTACATTTCTTTTTGTTGCTACAACTGTTTCTACTTTATGGCCTTTAATTGCGCTTATCCAGTTTGAGAATTCTTTGGCGTTTGGTATTGTTGCACTTAGTGCTAGAAATCTTACGTTCTTATGGCTGTAAATGATACTTTCTTCCCAAACGTAGCCTCTTTCTTTATCGTTAATGTAATGGACTTCATCGAAAATTACATAGGCAATATTTTTGATATCATTATCTTTACTAATTGCCATGTTTCGATAAATTTCAGTTGTCATAATAACTACTTTAGCTTCTGGATTAATTACTATATCGCCAGTCATAAGACCGATTTTGTCTTGACCATATTCTTTGGAGAAGTCTTTATATTTTTGATTTGATAATGCTTTAATTGGAGCTGTGTAAATAATTCTTTTATTATCGTCTTTGTGTTTGTTGATAATAAAATCGGCTATTAGTGTTTTTCCTGAGCCAGTTGGTGCTGATACTACAACAGAATTGTTTGCTTCAATTGCTTTGATTGCTTCTTCTTGAAATAGATCTAGTGTGAATTGTTTGAATTTCATTAATTTTTCCTCTTTTTGTGTTGATTGTTAAGAGGGGTTTGTTTATATTACTTTCTGAATGTGTTTGTTGATTTTGAATTAAATTGATAGGAGGATTGCATATGCAAATATAATAAAAACAATTGTTAATATGAATGAAAATATTATTGAATTTATTAAAAATATTAATACTCTTTTTTTTAATTTGCTTTTATTTTCAATTTTTTTTAATAGAGGACTTTTTTTTAAAAGGTATCCAAATACCATTGGAAAACCTATTGAAATTATTTTAAATAATCCTAATGTGATTTTTGAACTTATCATTTTTTATATTCTGTTATTTCTATTAGTCGTTTATAACTTATTCTGTTTGATTTTTTATTTTTGCCGAACTTGACCTGTTGTCCTTTTTGAGTGACAAAAGAAGAGAAAGATTTATAAAGTAAAATGCCTTTTTAAGCTTAAAATGAAATTAAAAATGGGACTTGGTGGATTAGTTAGGAATGTAGTACTTGGAGCTGGAATGCTTGCTGCTAGTGTTGGTTGTGATAATCAATTTACTCTTATGAAGAAGAATATGGATAAGTCTAGAGTCGATATTAGTGAATTCTCTCATGTTGTTCAAAAGGATGTTGTAAAGGTTGGTCAAGGATGTCATGGTGTTTTATTAGATGATGATAAAGTTTTAACTGCTGAGCATTGTGTTAGGAAATATAAAGATAAGAGTGATGTGAAAATAGGTCTTGGAAATGGACTGAGTTGTAATGTTAAGGATATTGCTACGCATTCTAATGAAGATATTGCTAGAGTTACTTGTAAAAATAAGTTAAAAAAATCTAATATTGGAATTGGTAGTAGTTATAAACTTAAAGTTGGTGATTCAGTTTATATTTGTGTTTTTGACGATAAGTATAATTTTCAAAATATTTTTAGAAATGGAAATACAACTACATTTGCTCAAGATAAAAAACAAGGAAAGTATTGTTTGGCTGGTGAAGTTTTAGAGCTTTATGAAAATGCAATTAAAACTAGTGTTAATGGAAGAGCTGGTTATAGTGGAAGTGGTTTATTTGATTCTAGGGGCGATTTAGTTGGTATTTTGCATGGTGGAGATGGAGTTCATACTAATCATAAGATGTATTTTGTTGGAGGCGGTTCTAGAAATTATGGAACCATTTCAAATCATACCAGAATTGAAAAGTTAGAGGATAATGAATAAAATGGGATTAGTTGATAAATTTAAAGGAATTGCATCTAAGGTTGCTTTAAGCGCTTATTTAGTTGGCGCTAGCTTAGGTTGTTCAGATAATTCTTATGAAAATGTGCCTGTAGATAATATTGTTAGATTTTATTTCTCTAAAGTTGAAAAAGGTCAAAAATTTGGTGGTGAATGTAGGGGTGTTGCTAAGGATAATTATATTATAACTGCTAAGCATTGTGTAGATGATATTGTTAAGGATAAATTAAAAGTAAAATTTAATGATGGATATAGTATTTGTAAAATTAAGAAAATAAATATGCATCGAATTGAAGATATTGCTAAAGTTGTATGTGAATATTCTGATGATAAAAAATATGGTAAACATAATCCTAGTAGAGGTAATAATAAATTTGATTTTTCTGATGTTGATATTGGTGATAGTGTCTATTTTTGTGTGGATGATTATAAAACTGTTGTTAATGATTTAAACTCTATTAGGGGTTTTTTTGATAGGATGTTTTATAAGGGTAAGGTTGATAAATATTTTTGTTTCAAAGGGGAATTTTTAAAAATGAAAAATGGATTTCTTATGGCAAATATTCCTGTTAGGCAAGGTTATAGTGGTAGTGGGCTTTTTGATAAAAATGGAAATTTAGTTGCTATTTCTTCTAGAATTTTGGGTAAATATTCTCTTTATCATGATGATGGTGCTAAGCTAAGTGATGAATCTTATTTTGTTCCAATAAAATTTATTGAGGCTATAAAATAAAATGGGTCTTGGGAAATTAGTTCGTGGATTTGTACTTGGTGCTGGAATGTTTGCTTCTAGTTTGGGTTGTTCTGATAATGATAATAAGGATGTTTATAATTCAAGTATTAAAAATAGTGATGTTACTAATTTGCCTTTAGAGAATATTTATTTAATATATTATGAAGAACCTAGTAGTCCAATTATTAATTTTTTTGAAAAATTTTATGATAAAAATAAAAAAGGTGTTGTTTGTCGTGCTACTTTAATTGATGAGGATAAGTTTCTTACTGCTAAACATTGTGTTAAGCCATATTTGGTTTCTTTTAATTTTATTTCAGATAATGTCAAAAAAGGATTTCCATCAAAATCAGGTGAATGTATAGTTGATTCAATTGATGATGAGAATTCATTAGATGTTGCAATAATTGATTGTGAAAATTCGTTTGATCTTTCTAATAAAGTTGTTTTATCTAAAGATAAATTAAATATTGGTGATGGTGTGTCCTATTGTACTTTGGATGGAGATGTTTTAGTTGGAGTATTTGATAAAACTAAATATGGTTTTGATATTGCTTATGATGAAAATAGTAATAAATATTGTTTTTATGGTAAGGTTGTTAGTAGTGATGGTTCTTTAATTAAAACTAATTTGCCTGTTAGACAAGGTTATAGTGGTAGTGCTATTTTTAATGATAATGGTGAAATAGTTGGTGTGATGTCGTCAATTGAACCTGAATTTTCTTTTAATGGTGTTTTTAGGGCTGGTAATAGAATGATTATTTATGCTTCTATGTCTAATATTGATTCTTTATAGTTTATTTTGATTTTTATAATTTGATTGTGACGAAATGTTAGTTTTTTATTATGTTTAAAATTAAATTGGGATTTAGGTATATTTAGTATATGCTTTTAGGAAGTCTTTTAAAAGATTTGGATATTTTGTTCAATATGGATAGTAAAATTGACAATTTGCTTGTTATGGAAAATGATTTTGATCATAGGTTAGATTTGTTTAATAAATCTAAGAAGGTTAAAATTGCTCAAAAAAAACAAGAATTTGCAAAAAAATATAATTTGTTTGTTGAAAAAATAAATGAAAAAGCTAAACAAATTTTACTTGATGCTAAGAGCGAATCTAATCAAATTGTAACTTTAATTGAACAAAGTTCAAAGGACGATATTCAAAGAATTGATTTGAATGATAAACAAATTGATAAAATTGCTAAAAAATATTCAAAAAAATTTCTAAGTGATTGATATATGCAAAAGGAGTTATTAAAATTAAAAATTTTGGCTAAGATTTCAAATCAGAAATCTATTATTCAAAAATTACAAAAACTTGGAGTTGTTCATATTGTTAAATCTGGTGATAATCGTTTTTCTCTAACACCTAAGTTTAAAGATTTAAATTTAATTGCTAAACTTTTAATTCAACTTAATTATATCTTAGAAAATACTAAAATTAAGAAAGAATTTTTACTTGAGGGATTACCTCCTTACTCTAAAGTTATTGATCATAGTAAAAAATTTGTTGATGGTCATTTTGTTAAAGTAAAGAATCTAGTTGATAAAAATAATAAATTGAAGGAGGATTTAGAAATTTTAAAAAATAATTTAGATGTTATTTCACAAATTCCTTTTAATCTTCATCCTTCAACTAACCAGATCTCTCGGTTTGTTTATTATAGTTTTGATGAATGTGATTTGAAAGCTAAGTTTGATTTTACTTATAAACGAAAAAAATTAGCTGATAAATATTTTTATTATATTAAAGTTAAAAATAAGGATTCTATTATTTTTGAAAAATCTTTACAAAAAAGTAATCTTAAGAAGATTAATATTGATTTTATTGAAAATAGTTCTTTAGAAGATAAGGAATTAATTTTATTAAAACTTGATGAAAATAAAAATATGATTGCAAAATTGGAGTCTGAAATATTTAAAAAGATTAATGGAAAACAGTCAAAAATTAACTTTTTAATATCTTCTTTAGAAAACTTTCATGCTCAATTGTCAATATGTTCTAATTTTTCAAATTCAAAGAATTTATTTGTTCTTGAAGGTTATGTTGAAAAAGATAAACTTAATTTAATTAAAGATAGTTTTGAAGATTTAACTATTCATGCTTCTAAGGCTAAAAAAGATGCCCCTACTAAAATTATTAATAACAAATATTCTAATAAATTTGAACCTATTACTAAATTATATGGTGTCCCTAAGTATAATTCATACGACCCCACTTTAATTATTTCGTTTTTTTTTCCGTTATTTTTTGGTTTTATGTTAAGTGATGTGGGTTATGGTTTGTTATTATTAATTTCATTAATCCCTGTTTATTTGAAATTTAAAGAAAAAGCTAAGGATGCTTTAATCATTTTTTCAATTAGTGCTTTTTCATCTATCTTGTTTGGTCTTACTTTTGGATCGTTTTTTGGTAATTTGATTAAAATCACACCTTTGTTTAAAGATTCGTTTGAAGCTTCATTTACGATTTTATTAATTAGTTTGATTATTGGTTTAGTTCATTTGAACTTAGGAGTTATATTAAAAGCTTATAATAATTATATTAATAAAGTTAAATTTTTTGATAATGTTTTTGATGTTATTGTTTTTCCTCTGCTTCAAATTTGCGCTGTATTATTTTATTACAAACTTAATGTGGTGGCTTTTGTTGTTTTGGGAATTGCTATTGCAATTTTGTTAAAGGAGAAATCATTTTTTGGTTTAATGGATATAACTGGTTATTTTGGTACTTGGTTTTCATACGCTAGACTTTTAGCTTTGTCTTTAGCTACAGCTGGTGTTGCTTTGGCTATTAATATCATTGCATCTAAAGCTCAAGCTTTTGGAAAGGTTGGTATGGTTTTGTGGCTTGTAATTTTAGTTGTTGGGCATTTGTTTAATTTTGCCCTAAATATACTTGGGTGTACTATTCATGCAGCTAGACTTCATTATGTGGAATTTTTTTCATTTTTTTATGAGTCTGGAGGATATGAATTTAATCCATTTAAGATTTTAAATAAAAAATAGTGATGGATTTGAAAAGTAAAAAATTAAATGTAAAAAAGTGAATGATTAAAAAAGTGAAATAAAGGATTAAAATTAAAAATTTGATTAAAGAATTTGATTATAAAAATTGAATAAATTCGGAGGAATAAAAAAATGGTTGAAATGACAACAGGATTAATTGCGCTTGGCGCAGGAGTTGCAATTGGATTTGCAGCATTAGGTTCAGGTATTGGTCAGGGTATTGCTTCATCAGCTGCTGCTGGTGCTACTGCTGAGAATGAATCTCTACTTGCAAAGATGATTGTTTTTGCAGCTTTGCCAGAAACACAAGCTATCTATGGTTTTGTAATTGCAATACTACTTATGTTTGTATTTGCAGCATAAGTGTCTTTTTAGATCTTAGTCTTAATTGATTTTTAAGATTCTTTAAAGAAAATTACATCACTTTAGTGTGAAAATTTAATTGCAAGAGTAAAATGGTGAAATAAAATGTTAGTACAAGATAATACAGATGATTTGAAACAGTATTTAATTGCTGAATTTGAATCTAAGAAGAGAATTATTGAAGATGAAATTGACTTAGAAGTTAGTAGTCTTGAAACTGAAGAAATTTCTAAGGAAAAGGATTATGAACTGAAAGTTATTGGTCAAGCTAAACGTGATGCTAGGCTTTATGTTGAAAAAGAAAGAGCAGTTGCTAGTGAGAAGGTTTTTAGAAAAATTTGTGATGTTGAAAATAGTGTTAAAAATAAACTCAAAGGAATTATTGCTAAGTTAGTTGATCAGGCTTCTAATGAGCAAAAGATTAAGCTTGTAAAAAAGTTGATTACAAATATTTCAAGTTCAAATAAGATTAATTTGAATTCTAGTAAAAGTGATTTTGTTATTTTAATTCCTAAGGAAATTGAGATTGAAAATACTAAGGGTGATTTGAATTTTTTTGGAGTTGTTATTGAAAATGATGTTGTCTGTTATGAATATAATTTAGGTGATTATGTTGATGATATGGATGATAAATTAACTAAGGAGATTAGAAATTGTTAGAAATTGCTATTGTTGGAGTTGTACTTGTACTTGGAGTTATTGTGTTAATTCCTATTTTTCAAACAGTTGCTAGTATTTATCCTTATTCTTATCCTAATGCAAGAGTTAGATCTTTAAAATCAAAATTAGTTACTAAAAATGAATTTGAAGAGCTATTAACTAAGCCTTATAATGAAATTATTTATTATCTTGAAAAGAAGCATTATTCTTATTTGTCTAAATTTTTAGATTTGGATTTTTCTTTTGCTTCACTTGAAGGTGCTATTAGATCTGATTTAATTAATACTGTTGGTAAACTTATTTCAATATCTCCAACGCCTGTTAAAGAATTTTTAAAGGTTTATGCTAAAAGGTTTGATATTCAAGTTATTGAAGCTTTAGTTAGATCTTTAAATAGAAAGTTTAGAATTAGCAGAGATATATTGAGTGTGACTAATACTTTTTCAAAGGATTTTATTTATAGAAATAATCATTCCATTGAAGAAATTGAAAATGAATTAAAACAAACTGGTTTTAGAAAATTTATTGACAAACATAAGGATCAAATTAGAAATAATAAATTTGCTGATTTTGAAGTTGATTTAGACTTATTTTATTATAATAAATTAATTCATGTTGCAAGTAGTAGAAATCAAAAAAGATTGGTTAAAAGATTAATTGATTTGAGAAATGTTTCTTTATTTATTAAAGATGTTAAACCTAATATTGTTGGTGGTAAGATTTCTCTTGACAAATTGGATGATTTGAATATTGATCTGTTAAAGGTATTAAAGGATCATGGATATAAAATTGATAATAATTGTGAAGTTGATAAAATTGAGAGAGTGTTACAATTAAATTTATTCAAGTTTGCTAATGATTTACTTAAAAATGAACCTTTGAGCGATGCTTCAATTTTAGGATTTTTATTATTAAAAATAATTAATGTTAGAAATTTAATTATTTTATTAAAAATGAAACAACATCATATTGAGAGTTCAAAAATTAGGGAGGTTCTTGCAATATGATAAGTGTTATTGGATACCAAGATGATGTGATTGGATTTGGTTTAATTGGGATTGCTAAAAGTATTGAGCTTAAAAAAACTGCAACTGGTGATGATGTTTTAAATGCTCTTGATTTAGTTAAAGAATCAAATGTTGTTATTATTAATGAGAGTTTGCTTAAAAAAATTAAGGATTCAAAGAAAAAAGATAATTTCTTTTTTGTGATTATTCCTGAAAATTTTAAGAGTGCAAATTTAGATTATATTGAAAAAATTACTAGGGAAACTTTAGGAATTAGTATGGAGACAAAAAAATGATACAAGATAAAGTGATTAAGGGAAGAATTCAAAGAGTTAGTGGTCCTGTTGTTTATGCTCAATTAGTTGGTAAAATTAATGATGTTGTTAAAGTGGGGTCTGACAAATTAATGGGCGAGATTATTGAAATTAGAGGAGATGTTTGTGTTATTCAAGTTTATGAAGATACTGTTGGTCTTATGCCTTTAGATATTGTTGAAAATACTAATGAGCCTTTATCTGTGGAACTTGGTCCTGGTATTTTATCTCAAGTTTTTGATGGAACTCAAAGACCTTTAGATGTTATTAAAAAACAATTTGGATGTTATATTGCAAGAGGAGTTGATTTGAGTAGTTTAGATAGAACTATGAAATGGAGCTTTGTGCCTGTTGTTGAAAATGGTTCTGAGGTTATTTCTGGACAAGTTATTGGAACTGTTAAAGAAAATTCTACTATTGTTCATAAAATCATGGTTCCTATTGGTGTTAGTGGTGAAATTAAGAGTCTTAAAAAGGGTGAATTTACTATCGATGATTCTATTGCTATGGTTGGCGGTGTTTCTATTACTTTAACTCAAAAATGGCCTGTTAGAAGAGCTAGACCTTTTAAGGAAAGATTGGAAATTAAAAAACCTCTTATATCTGGAATTCGTGTTATTGATTATTTGTTTCCTATTGCAATGGGCGGTGCTGCTGCTATTCCTGGTCCTTTTGGATGTGGGAAAACTGTAACTCAGCAACAATTTGCTAGATGGTGCGATGCTGATATTATTGTTTATGTTGGTTGTGGTGAGAGAGGAAATGAAATGACTGAAGTTTTAGAAGAGTTCCCTCATTTAAAGGACCCTAAGTCTGGTCAACCTTTAATGAATAGAACTATTTTAATTGCTAATACTTCTAATATGCCTGTTGCGGCTAGAGAAGCTTCAATTTATACTGGCATTACGATTGCTGAGTATTTTAGAGATCAAGGTTTTAATGTTGCTTTAATGGCTGATTCTACTTCAAGGTGGGCTGAGGCGATGAGAGAGATTTCTGGAAGATTAGAAGAGATGCCTGGTGAAGAAGGCTATCCTGCGTATTTATCAAAGAAGTTGGCTGACTTTTATGAAAGGAGTGGGATTGTTAAAACTTTAAATGATGATAGTGGAAGTATTTCTATCATTGGTGCTGTTTCACCAGCTGGGGGAGATTTTAGTGAGCCTGTAACTCAAAATACTTTACGTCTTACAAAATGTTTTTGGGCTTTGGATTCTAAACTTGCTGATAAGCGACATTATTATGCTATTAATTGGTTAACTTCATATTCTCTTTTTACTAAATTAACTGATAATTGGTTTGATGAGAATATTTCAAATGATTGGTCTAGTATGAGAGTTAGAATTGCTAAGATTTTACAAAGAGAGTCTCAATTACAAGAAATTGTTCAGTTAGTTGGTTTAGATTCTTTACCTAAAGAAGAGCAATTATTGATGTTAGTTGCTAAAATTTTACGTGAGGATTTTTTACAACAAAATGCTTTTCACAAGGAAGATGCTTTTTGTCATGTGAAAAAGCAGTTGTTTATGGCTAGAGCAATAATGAATTTTTATGATAAAATGCTTGAGAATGTTGATTCAATTAATTTGGAAGATGTTAGGACAAGTAGTGTCGTTGAAACTATTTCTTTGTTAAAGTATGAGGATAATAAGCTTTTTATTGATGGTAAAATTATTGAAATCGAAGATAAATTAAACAAACAGACTAGTGATTTGTGGAGTGTTAAAAATGAGTAAAAATAATACTAATAGTAATAAATTAAATCCTTGGTATAAGAGTGTTTCATCAGTTAGAGGTCCTTTAATTGTTGTTGATAAAACAAAAAATGTTTCTTATGGTGAGATCTGTAAAATTAAAACTAGTGATAATAGAGAAATTTTTGGTCAAGTTTTAGATTGTGCTCATGACAAGGTTATTGTTCAAGTTTTTGAGAGTAGTATGGGACTTGATTTGGCAGCTAAAGTACAATTTACTTCTAAGCCTGCTCAAATTGGTGTTACTGAAGATATGTTGGGTCAGGTTTTTGATGGTCTTGGAAGATCTAAGGGTAAAAAGATTATTGCTAAAAAACATCTTGATGTTAATGGTAGTGCAATTAATCCTGCTGCTAGAAGAAGACCTAATAATTTTATTCAAACTGGTATTTCTACAATTGATTGTATGACTACTTTAGTTAGAGGTCAAAAACTTCCAATTTTTAGTAGTTCTGGTTTACCTCATAATGAAGTTGCTGCTCAAATAGTTCGTCAAGCTAGTGTTGGTGATGATGAGTTTGTTGTTATTTTTGCTGGAATGGGTATTACTAATGATCAGGCTGCTTTCTTTTTAGAGGATTTTAAGAAAACTGGTGCTATGAAAAGAACTATTGCTTTTTTAAATTTAGCAAGTGATCCGAGTGTTGAGAGGATTATTACTCCTAGGGTTGCTTTAACAACTGCTGAGTATTTTGCTTATGAATTGAATAAACATGTTTTAGTTATTTTAACTGATTTTACTAATTATTGTGAATCACTTAGAGAGATTAGTTCAGCTAGATCGGAAGTTCCTGGAAGACGTGGTTATCCAGGTTACATGTATACTGATTTAGCGATGAATTATGAAAGGGCTGGAATGGTTGATGGTTCAAGTGGTAGTATTACACAAGTTCCAATTCTAACTATGCCGTCAGGTGATAAAACTCATCCTGTTCCTGATTTAACTGGTTATATTACTGAGGGGCAAGTTGTTTTAGATCAGGATTTACATCGAAAGGGTATCTATCCTCCAATTAATCCTTTACCTAGTTTATCAAGGTTAATGGGTCTTGGTGTTGGTGATGGTAAGACTAGAGAGGACCATAAAAGTGTTGCTGATCAATTATATGCAGCTTATGCTCAAGGTTTAGAATTAAGAGAGTTGGTTAGTGTAGTTGGTGAATCTTCTCTTAATAAAATTGATAGACTTTATTTGAAGTTTGCAAATGATTTTGAGGATAAATTTATCAGGCAAGATCATTATGAACAAAGATCTATTGAAGAGACTTTAAATCTTAGTTGGAAACTTTTTAGTGTTTTTCCTAAAGCTGAACTTAAAAAGATTAAAAGAGATTTAGTTGATAAGTATCTTAAAAAGGATTGATTGAATACTAGAAAAAAATGATACCTCCATCAAGAACAGAACTTAAGAAGATTAAGAATTCAAAGAAGCTTGCAATTAAAGGTCACTCTTTATTAAAAAGAAAAAGAGATGGTCTTATTAGAAAGTTTTTTGAGTTGATTTCTAATTATAAAACTCTTAAGGCTAAAACTATTAATGATTTGAATTTGGCTTATGAAAGACTACATATTGCTCAGGGCGTTAGTGGTGTTAATAGAGTTAAGGGTTTATCTTTTAGTTCTAATTCAAATTTAAAAGTGAATTTTGATGTTGATAAAATTATGGGAGTTGAAATTCAAAAGGTTAGTTGTAATGATTTTGATGTTGATTATAATGCTTCTTTAATTGGAACTTCTATTGATGTTGATAGGGTTCGTGATAATTTTAAAAAGATTTTACCTAATATGTTAAAACTTAGTGAAATTGAAAATACTATTTTTAGGTTATCGCAAGAAATTATTAAAACTAAGAGAAGAGTTAATAGTTTGGAATTTATTAAAATACCTAAATTAGAGAAAATTGAAAAGAATATTAGGCTTCAATTAGAAGAAATGGAGAGGGAAGCTTTTATTAGACTTAAAAATGTTAAAAAGAAAATTGAGTGCAGAGCAGAAAGTTAGACTTTTTCAAGCAGCGATGATGTTTGCTAATTTTTTAATGGTTTTAGGTGTTGCTATATTTATTTATATTAATTTTTTTAGTTGATTTGTTTTATTAATGATTTTTTTTTTGGATAAAATTTTTTGATAAGATTTAAATACATTTTAATCTTTGGTTGTTTTTATGGAAATTAATAAGGAAGTTAATATTTTATACACAAATTGGAGAGGGGAAACTAGGCTTAGAAGGATTATCCCTCAAGAGATTGTTTTTATTAAAAATGAATGGCATAAAGAGGAACAGTGGTGTTTAGTTGCTTTGGATTTAGAAAAGCAAGCTCAAAGAACTTTTGCATGTAAAGATATTAAATCTTGGTTTTTAAAATAGTTTTTGATTCTATTTTATTTTAATCCAAGTTTAATTAGTTTTTCTTTTATGTCTTTGTAAACTGGGTCTGGTAGGGGTTCTCCATCTATTTCAATTAGTTTTCCTGATTTTCGATAGTGTTCTACTACTGGGTGTGTTTCTTTTTGATATATTTCATATCTTTGTTTTATTGCTGTTGGGTTATCGTCTTTTCTTTGAATTAGTCTATCTTTAATTTCATCTGGTGGTGGAACAAAGGTTAAATGGTATATTTTTCTTGTTACTGGGTCCATTCTTCTTTGAGATAGTCTTTGAGTTACTTTTTCAAGTGATACGTTTAGAAATATTATTTTGTCTATGGGCATATCTTTGATGTCATCAGCTTGTTCGAGTGTTCGAGGATAGCCGTCTAGAAGGAATTTATCTTTTCCAATTATGTCCAATTTGATCATTTCTGACATGATGTGGTTTGGAACTAGTTTTCCTTGTTCTATGAATTTTTTGATGTCTCTGCCAATGATGGTGTCTTTTTTGATTTGATCTCGAAGTAAATCTCCTGCGCTTAGATGATATAATTCATACTCTTCTTCGAGCATTTTTGACATTGTTCCTTTTCCAGAGCCGGGTGGGCCTAACATTATTAGTTTCATGGTTGTTTTGGATTAGTTTTGTTTTAATTTATTTGCTAACCCCTAGATAGTAGTAATTTGTGTTTAATTGCAATGTTTTAAGAAATATTTTATTTGTGCATGAATTGTTCTTTTATTTTTATATACTTTTTGAATGTCACAATCAGGTATGGTTTGTCCGTAAATAAAATTTGTGTCTATTAATTTCGGATGACTAATTGAATGAGTTGTGTCAATTACAAAGTCGAGTGACATATCGCTTGCGTATGGGTCTATAATTAAGTTTTTTGGTGCAATTGTTCTTAAGTAATTTGTTATTTGAGGTGCACATTCATGTGCTGCTTGAATTATATTTTGTCTGTTTTTATTAGATAAATTAATTTCTTCTAAAGTTACTAATTCACCTCCTGTTGAAATGTTTGATATAAATTCATTTTTTGATAATTTTACAAACATTGAACTTATTTGATATTCTTGAAAATTTGGTGCTTGGATGATTACTCTAATTTCCCACGTGTTATTATCAATTAATTTAATGTTGTATGCTTTTTCAATATAAAATTCATTTTTGTATGTTTCTAATAATTGATTTAATGTTTCTTTGTATTTTTCTATTTTTACTTTTGTTGTTGAAGGTGGTGTTTTTATTAATTTTGTAATAGTTTTAGTTTGTTGACTTTTGTTTAATATTTGATGAATTGACGGGTCCATACTATCAAAGTAAGCGTAGTTTTGATCAAATCTTAATCTTACTACTTTTTGTGCGCTAGCTCCATCATTTGGTTTTATAAAATATTTTTCACTTGTTATAATTTCATCAATATTGACATTTTTATCAGCATGATTTGTATTGTTTTTTATATATTCTAATCTACTTGCTTTTGAAATGGTCATATCTCTTCTTGCACATAATAATAATTCTGGTTTTGCAAATCTTGAATTCATGATGTTGATGTTATTGTTTTCTAATACGTTAATAATTTGATGTTCTAAATCGTATGTTCTAATTTGAGGATTTGATAAATGGTTTAATAATTGGTTTAATTGATTTTGGTTGTCTGGTGTTAAATTTTGGTAATATTTGGCTAGAAGATAAATTGTTTTTTGGGTTTCTTGAATGTTGTGTGCTTCATCATTTAAGGTTTCCAACGATGTTAGTGTTTTTTGTTTTGCAAGAATTTTTAGATGTTCTTGTGATATGTTTTTTCCATTTGGAAGGTTTAGGGATTTTTTGAATTGAAGATATAGTTGAGTTAAATCTGTGTTTGAATGTTCTTCGTTTAATATGATTCTAGAGTTTGGTCTAAATAGCCATTTTGGAATTGAATTGAAAAAGTGATTTGGGGTAATCATGTTGTTAAATTATACCAATTTACCACTAAAGATATTGTGTTTACTTCTTAGAACTTTTACTTTTACTTTTTTGTTTTTTTTGAATTCGCAATTTGGTATCGAGATAGTTCTTGTTCCTGCTTTGGCAATTGAGGTGTTTGTGAATCTATCAGGGCAAATTAATTTTGCATTTACAATGTCATCTTTTTCAAATGGTTTTTCTAGAGTTTTTGCTTTTTTGATGTTAAAGTCATCTTTATTTAGTTTTAATTTAATGTTGTACTTTTTTTCTAGTTTGTTTAGAAGGGAGTAAAAATCGTCCCATGTTATTTCTTTTGCTGGGTTTCTTCCTGTTTTGTATCTTAAGAAGTTTTGAATTCCTAGAATTGGTTTGTGTTCTAATTCTTTTATGAATTTGATTATTTTTTCAATTTCGTCTTCGTTATATCCTTTCACTAAAACTGGGGCTACGATTACTTTGAAATCTTTGCTTGCTAGGGAAATTATTTTTTTGATATGTTCTATGTTATAATTTTTCACTCCAACGATTTTTTTTGCTATATCTGGGTCAATTGCGTCAAGTGATAAGTTGAATTGAAGTTTTGTGCATGATTTTAAATCTTCAAGTGTTTTTGTTGTTAGTAAAGTTGCGTTTGTGTCAATTGAAATTGTGTGAATGTTTTTGTTTTCTTGAAGTTCTTTAATTAGATAAATCATATCTGCATAGAGGAATGGTTCTCCTTGAACTCCAATGTGGGCTTCTATTGGTTCGCCTACAAATTCTATTAGGGTTTCTAGTTCTTCTAATAAATAGTCTGCTTCTACTACGAAATCGTGTTTTTTTGATGTTAAACCTTCTGAAATTGAACAATAGACACAATCTAAATTACATGATGTTACTGGTTTGATTTCAATGATGCTTGAATTTCGATAAATTATTCCAAAAGCTACGTTTCCAATTAAGGGGATTCCTGAATTTGCGTGAACATATGTTACTTTATTTCCTGTTAACATGTTAGTTAGGTTATCGAAGTAATTTTTGAGGGTGAAATTGAATCTAACGATGGATTTGCCATTTTCAAATTCTAAAGTATTGGGGTTAATTATAGTGAGTTTTGGAAGTTCTTTAAGCGGAATTTTCGTTTTAAATTGTTTTAAAAGTACAACTACAAGGATGTTTTTTTCAAGTTTGAATGAAAGTGTTTCAAAGCTTAATGTATTGTCTTGATTAGTCATATTGTGTTGAAAAGTAGTGTTTCTTTAAAAATTTAAGGGTATTTTTTGTGATTTCTAAAGTTGGATTTTTTTGTGTTTTTTAGACGAAACCTTTATAAACCGTATTCTTATCTGAATCTTATAATAAAAGAAAACTATAAAGGTCGAGACAGATAGTTGGGTTCAACGGGTGTTGAATGAGAAATTTACTAATTCTGTTTCATTTAAGATTTTATATGTATAAATAAAAGTGTATTTATTATGTATTAGTCTCTAGCATAGTTTTATTCGAGGAAAAATAAAATGAGTAATGAAAATATTAAAGAAGAAAATAAAATTAATGAAGAAAAAATCATTAATAATGATGTGAAAAAAGAAGTTAACAAAGAAGTTAACAAAGAAGCTAAAAAAGAAGAGAAGAAAATGACTTTTGAAAATTTAAATTTAAAATTAGAAATCGTTGAAGCTCTTAAAGAAGATGGTATTGTTAATCCTACTACAATTCAACAGCAAACTATTCCATTATTATGTCAAAGAAGAGATTTAGTTGGTATTTCAAGAACTGGGTCTGGTAAGACTGCATCTTTTGGTATTCCAATTTTACAAAATATTGATAATCAAGGTAGAGTTCAATCATTAATCTTAGCTCCTACTAGAGAGCTTGCAGATCAAATTTCTAAGGAAATGAGAAAATGGGGTAAATACCTTAAAATTAAAGTTGCTACTATTTTTGGTGGTGTTGGAATTGATCCACAAACTAAAATTATTCAATCAGCGCAAATTGTTGTTGGTACTCCAGGAAGAATTATTGATCATTTACAAAGAGGTACTTTAGATTTAAAGCACTTAACTAGTTTTGTTTTAGATGAAGCTGATAAGATGGTTGAGATGGGTTTTATTGAAGATATCGAGAGAGTTTTAAACGCTGCTCCTAAAAGTCGACAAATTGTTTTATTTGGAGCTACTATTTCAGATGAAATTGATTATTTGAAAACTAAATATATGACTAATCCTATTGTTAGTGAAGCTGAATTACATGTTAAAAAAGATTTATTAGAGCAGTATTACTATAATACTAAGTCTCAAGAAAAATTTTCTTTATTAGCTCACATTCTTAGTCAGAAAGAAACTGTTAGAGCTATGATTTTTTGTTCAAAAAGATCTACTGTAGAAGTTATTCAACATAATCTTCGAAATCACAAATTTAAATGTGAGATGATTCATGGGAAAATGACTCAAAATAAAAGATTAAGTGTTATTGAGAGATTTAATAAAGGGAAAGTTGATATTCTTGTTGCTTCAGCTGTTGCTGCAAGAGGATTACATATTGATGATGTAACTCATGTTATTAATTATGATTTACCGCAAGATCCTCAGGAATATATTCATCGTGTTGGAAGAACTGCTAGAGCTGGTCAAAAAGGAATTGCAATAACTTTACTTGCACCGCAAGATCATGGTAATTTTCATAGTATAATTAGAAAATATGATGTTGAAGTTGATGAAAAGCAACCTGGCGACTTTGAAATATTACAATTTAAGATGCTTCAAAATGATAGGTCTAATAGTTATAGAGGAAGTAGAGATTCTAATCAGTCAGGTTATAGATCTAATAACGGTGGTTTTGGTGGAAACAGAAGACCTAGTTATGGTGATAAATCTGGTTCCAGTTCAGGTTATAAAGGATCTTCATCTGGCTCATCTAATAGGTCATCTTATGGGAATAGAGATTCAGGTTCTTCAAGTCATAAACCAAAACGTGGCTATAGTATGAGTAAATTTTCATCTTAATTTTTTATTTTATTAATTTATTTTTAGTTTAGATTTAGAATCTGTTTTCTTTTAAGATTATTTTTTAATTAGGGTTGTTATTTTTTTAATGAAAGGAAATTCGTCTCTAATTAAGTTGACAAATGAATAGAAATCATTGATGTCTTTAAAATCTACTGTTAAATCTATATCGTATTTTCCTATTTGTTTTACAAAATAACTTACTTGTCTTTTTGTTTTACAAAATGTTACAAATTTATTATAGTCGTTTGTTGTATGTTTGTTAAAACTTATTAATATTATTCCTGGATGATAATTCAATTTAGCCATATCTATTTTTGTTTTAAATGCACTAATTATTCCTGATTTTTTTAAATTTTTGATTTTATTTACGATAGTTTTGGAATTAAGTCCTAATTTTATTGATAAGTCTACGATACTACTTCTAGAATTTATTTTAAGTAAATTAATTAGTTCTAACTCGTCATGTTTTATATTTATAATTTCTAAATTTGAATCGTAGGTCATGAAGATTTTATAATCTTTGTTTGATTTGATGAAAACTCTATTTATTTCAAATGCTTTGGTTACGATATTGATGTCTTTATCTGAAATATATTGTGATAATTCAAATAATACGTTTGACATTTTAATTTTATCTTTTTCATTTAAAATTTTAAAACTTAAGAGTAAATCATATTCGCCTTCACAAAAAGTGTGCCAACAAAAATTTGTATGTTTCAAGATAATTTTTGTGATTTTGTTTCTTATAATTTCATTAGAATTGATTAATTTAATATGAACAGGATATAGTTTAAATCCCATTTTTGATAAATTTAATTTTGTATTAAACTTAATTATTATTTTTTTATCATATAAGCGGTTGATAATATTTAATACTCCTTGGTTTGATAGATGTGATTTTTTTGATATTTGATTTAATGATAGTCTACAATTTAATTCAAGTAAATTTAATACTTTTTTCTCAGATTCATTTAATAAGCTCATTTGTTGATAATTCTCCTTTTTAATTGTATTTATTGGGTGATTTATAAACTTTTTTGACATAAAAGTATAAATACTGGTTTTGGGTTGAATTTGTTATGGTGATTAAAATGGAAATGAAATTTGTTGTGATGATTGAAAAATTAAAGGTTATTGCTAGAAATGTTATTAGTTGTGATGATCCTTCGCATGATTTTGAACATGCTTGTCGGGTTTTATCTAATGCCTTGTATTTACAATCTGTTGAGGGAGGAGATTTGGATGTTATTATTCCTGCTGCTTTGTTTCATGATGCTATTGTGTATCCTAAAAATGATCCTAGAACAAAGCTTAGTTCTAAGGAGAGTAGTGAGCTTGCTAGAGGTGTTTTATTGGGTTTAGATTGGTATGATGCTAGTAAGGTTGATTTGGTTGTTCGAGCTATTTATGAGCATTCTTTTAGCAAGGGAATTGTTAGTGATTTAATTGAATCTCAAATTATTCAAGATGCTGATAGATTGGAGATTACGGGGGCTATGGCAATTATGAGGGTGTTTTGTTCGTCTGGTCAGATGAGTAGAAGTTTTTATTTTAGTGACGATCCTTTTTGTGAAAATAGAGTGCCTGAGGGTAAGAAATATGCTTTGGATTTTTTTTATGGTAGGATGCTTGGAGTTGGAGATAAAATGAATACAAAAAGTGCTAAGGAACTTGCTCGGGGAAGGGTTGAATATTTACATGGATTTATTGAGCAGATTAAGTTAGAGTTGGAAATTTAGCCATTTACAATATCATCTAAAATATCGTAACCAGCTTGTTTTTTTAATTCGCTTGTTGGATGATCTGACATAGCTCTTCCAATTATTAATAAATTTGATCCTTGATTAAGTGCGTATTTTGGGGTTGCAACTCTTTTCTGATCGCTTGGTCCTTTTGTTCCTGGTGATTTTATACCTGGTGTTACTTTCATGAAATCTTGTGGAAGATATTCTCTAATGGATTCTAAATCAAGAGCTGAGCATACTATCCCATCTAAACCTGCTTGAATTGATAATTGTGATAGGCTGTTTACTTGGTCTTGTACATTTTTATTTATATTTAATTCGTTTTTTAGATCTTCGTCATTTAAACTTGTAAGGACTGTTACTCCAATTACTTTTGGTTTTTTTGTATTATAATGAAGAGCTCCATCTCTTGCTCCTTTTGCTGCTGCTTCTAATGATTTTAGTCCACTACTTGCATGAACTGTAAACATGTAAATCCTTTGTTCAGCTGAAGCGAATGCTGCTTCATACATAGTTTTTGGAATGTCGTGATCTTTTAAATCTAGAAATATTTCTTTTTTGTGCTTTTTGATGATTTCTAATGGTTCATGACCAAATCTTTTGAATAATTCTAATCCTACTTTATACATTCCAACATATTCTTGTGTATCTTCAATTCTTTGTTCTAACTGAACTATTGTTTTAATGCCATCTAGTGCGTGGCATACTTTTTTTGTTGCTTGTTTGTGTAAATATGGTAGTTCCATTTTTTTTGTTATTGGTTTTTAGTATATATTGATTATTGTTTTTGAGTGTTTGTTTTGTTCTATAATTTTTATATAGTACTTTTTTTAGTTTTTTTATGAATAAGCTTATTTAGTTTTTAGAATACATATTTTTTTAAATTAGTCAAATGATTTCTTTTTATGTTATCTTATATGGCTCATAATAATGATTTGTTTTTTTATTTTGAAAATGATGAAATTAATAGATTTGAAAGTGAGAAAATTGAAGGTGTTTTTGTTAATTTTTATAGTAATCCAATAATTTGTGGAACAATTGATGCTGTTGTAGATGATGAATTAGGATTTGATCTTGCAAAAACAAAAATTAATACAGATACTAACTTATATGTTGTAAGCATGTCTTTGATTGTTAAAAGAAGGGTTTATGATGATTTTAAAAGAAGAAGAAGTGTTGAATTACATCAAGGTTATAGACATATTAGTTTAATAGATGTTAATAATTTGTCTGATTTTGATATTATGGGTTATAATTTGTTAAAAGGTTATGCTTCATTGCAAGAAAAATGAAATAATATTATAGTAAGAAAAAAAATTATTTAAAAATTATTCGATATCTAGTTCTTTCATGATTTTATCGAGTTTTCGATTCATATCTTTTAATAAATCGCTATTCCCAGAATCTCTTGGTCTTGAATCTCTATTAGATCCATATGAGTCTCTACTTGATCCATGTCTGTTACTTGATCCTGATTCTTTTCTAAAGCAATCATTACAGTAAACTGGTTTGTTTGAAGATGGTTTGAATGGAACTTCACATTGTTTGTGACATGAGTCGCAAGTTACTCTAGTTCTTTCGATTCTTTTGAAATCTCCTGAATCTCTTCTATCAAATCTTCCTGAGTCTCTATTATCTTGAGATGCGTTTCTTCTATCTTCTCTATTGGAATCTCTATTCCTGCTATCGTTGTTTCTTGATTGTGATCTTCTTGGTCCTTTTCGTTTGTATTCTGACATAATTTGAAATATTTTAATGTAGTTTATAAAGCTATGGTTGAAAACTGGTTTTATTTGTAATCTGGAGATTTTTACCAATAAAGTTATATAGTTCTATTTGTGGTTTATATTCTATGAAAAGAGGAATTATATTTGAATCGCAAAGGTTTATTTCTAAGGATTATTCTGATAAGTCTTTGAAATTAAATGAGTATAGTGAATGTAGTTTTTCTAGTTGTAATTTTAGTGAAGCGGATTTAGACAGTTGTATATTTGTTGATTGTAAATTTGATAATTGTAATTTTTCTAATGCTAAGGTTAATGATTGTAGATTTCAGGATGCAAGTTTTGATAGTTGTAAGTTACTTGGGGTGAATTTTAGTAAGCTTAGTTTTTTTTTGTTATCAATGAGGTTTGATTCTTGTGAAATTATTAGTTGTAATTTTTCTTATTTGAAATTGCCTGGATGTGAGTTTATTAAGTGTAATGTTAAGGAGTGTTATTTTTTGAATACTAATTTGAGTTCGAGCGATTTTAGTGGTAGTGATCTGTTATTGAGTGAATTTAATGATTGTAATTTGTCTAAGTGTGATTTTAGTAATGCAACTAATTATTCGTTTGATTTGAAGAAGAATGTGGTTAAGGGAGCTAAGTTTAGTGTTCCTGAGGTTATGGAGCTTCTTAGATATTTTGAGATTGAAATTGAGTGATTGTTATTGTTGATTTGTTGAATTATTTGTTTTGTTTTTTTGTTATTAATTGTTTGTTGGAAATTTTGGAGAAATGTTTAAAAACAACTTGAACTTACGATTGGTTATGACGAAGTTAACTACAGATGAAAAGCTTGAACTTTTAAAGGAAGTTGGAGAAGAGATTATTACTGATGATGATTTAATGGATTTATTGAAGAATAAGAAAGAGATTATTGCTTATGATGGTTTTGAACCTTCTGGGCAAGTTCATATTGCTCAGGGTTTGTTGCGTTCAATTAATATTAATAAAATTACTTCTTGTGGAATTAAGTTTAAAATTTTAGTTGCAGATTATTTTGCAATGTTAAATAATAAGATGGGTGGTGATTTGGATAAGATTCAAACTGTTGGAAAATATTGTATTGAGGTTTGGAAGTCTTGCGGTATGAATTTAGATAATGTTGAATTTGTTTGGGCGTCAGAATTTTATGCAAATAATTCTAAGTATTGGGAAACTGTTATGCATCTTGCTATGAATTCTACTGTTACTAGGGTACTTCGTTGTTCTCAAATTATGGGAAGAGAGGATGGGAGTAATGCTAAGGCTTCTCAGATTTTGTATCCTTTAATGCAGGCAGCTGATATTATTCATTTAAATGCTGATATTGCTCAGCTTGGTTTAGATCAGAGGAAAGTTAATATGTTTGCTAGGGACGTTTTTCCTAAGCTTGGTTTGAAAAAGCCTGTTGCTATTCATCATCACATGCTTCTTGGTTTACAATTTCAAGAGTCTGATTTATCTGGTGTTAATAGAAAGATTGCTATGAAAATGAGTAAGTCTAAACCCGATACTGCTATTTTTATGACTGATTCTGTTGATGATGTTAATCGAAAGTTTAAGAAGGCTACTTGTGTTGATGGGGTTGCTCAAGATAATCCTGTTTTAGAGTATGCTAAGTATATTGTTTTTGAACTTAAGGAAAAGATTGTTGTTGAGAGGCCTGAAAAGTATGGTGGGAATGTTGAGTTTAATTCTTATCAAGAACTTGAAGATGCTTTTAGTAATGGAACCTTAAAATCTATTGATTTGAAATCTGGTGTTGCTAGTGCAATTAATGAGCTTTTAGAACCAATTAGAGAACATTTTGATAAAGATGAAAATGCAAAGGCTTTGTTGGAGAAGGTTAAATCTTTTCAAGTAACTCGTTGATTTTTTTTTGTTTCTTTGTTTCTTGTTTTTTTTTAGAGAGTTTAATTTCTCAAATTAATTTGAGATATTAATTTATTAATGAATTTTGTGGTGAAATTAAAATATGTCAGAAAGATACTTTGTTGGACTAACGGAATATACTCTTTATCGTGGTACAAAATATGAAAGAACATATCAAAATGTTTGTATTGTTGATAAACTTGAATTTCAATTATCTACTTTCCATGTCATTAGAGGTATTAGTGAAATAGTTGATGTATTTGATTATAAAGGCATTTTGTCTAAACCAGGAGAAGAAATTCATAAATTAATTGCAGGAAAAATAGTAACACACTTGGGTTTTATGGGCGTAAATCAAGTAGATTATGAAAATTTACCAGAACCAACTTGTTATGAAGTTCCATATAAAAATCGATCAAATGTTCAAGTTTCATTTAAGGCTTTTTGTCCTAGATTTAGTGCTATAGTGGAAAGAAACATAGAAGAGTTATTACGTTGAATTTAAATTTATTTAGAAGTGGGTTTTTTATTTTAATTTTTAAGTAATAGTTTTTTTGTATTTATTTTATAGATGATAAATAGGCTCAGGGTAGATTTTTAGTACTCAAATCAATTTGAGATATGTACTTATATAATTATTATTCCTGATATGTAAATTAGAATGTGATTGTCGATGTTTGGAGATAAAAATGAATAAATGGGAACCAGATTGTGATTTTTTGGATTGGGCTTTAAAATCATGTGAAGAGAGTGGTCTTGATATTAATGAACAAAATGAAAAAGGATATTCTCGTAATGGGATTACTTCTGAGATGAAAGCTGGAAATAAAAAATGGAAGGAGCTCTATCGTGAAATGTACGCATCCAAAGGTATTGAGTATGAAACAGTACATGATATCAATGGACCTGCTTGTCAAAAAGCGTTAGGTTTATTTTTTACTGTGTTAGATGATGTTGTGGAAATGATGGCTGGTGATATTTGTTCTTCTGATATTAAGTCCAGTCTTGATTTTGTTAAATTTGATCTTGATTTTTTTCGAGGTAAAAGGCCCATAACTCAGTATAATAAATTAGAAACAAGATATAAAGAGTTAGTTTTACAATATGCAAAGTTACAAGGTTAGGATTGTATGTTTCAATAATTTTTTTAGAGTATGTTTTTTAGTGTTTCCAAGTGATTGAGCATAACGACGTTAAGCTTCGGGAGGTTCACCCTCCCGCAAGGAGCTTTAGCGACGCAGAGTTTTTTCGTGGCAAACAAGTATTAGTCCGTTTAGTTAAAGAGTTATCAGGTAAATTAAATTAACCCTTTATCTCTAAGAAATAATATTAAAAGAACGATTATAATTATAATAACTATCCATCTCGGATCTATTTGACCTCTTTTATTTTTCATCTTAACTTTTTCAATAAGTGAAACACGGGCAGATAAATCACTTAGTTCCCCTTTTAGATCTAATCTTTCTTTTACATTATTTAAATCTTTTCGAATAGCTTCTATGCTATTTTTGTTAGTATCTATTATTCTAAATCTTCTTTTAAAAATTCCAATTGGCCAAGAAATTATAAAATAAATTAAAATCGCTCCGATTATCAATAAAAAAGACAAAATACTTGTTTCTGGATCATTATATTGTGCCCAAATTGATATAAGTCCTGCAAGAGCACTAACTATTAATCCAGCATAATCTACTGATTTTTGTTTTTTTGTCATTTTTTTAATCTCTTTTTAATTTTCCTAATTTGATATTTAGAACTTTGAGTATAAATAATAAGAATAATTCCCAAAATAGCAATAATCATAATAATAATAGTTAGATAAAATAACCAAAATTTTAATCTTGAATGAAGTTCCCATGTTAAACTGTTCATTAAGGTTTGCATCGAAATTGTAATTACAGACATAAATGTTAAGAATACAAGCAAATAGTACATAGTGTTTGTTTTCTTAAGTAATTGAGTTTGTTTTTCAGCAAGGGTTGTCTGTTTTGTAATTAAAAGGAGTTCACGACTTTTTATTTTCATAGCATCATTATGTAGCTGAACATCAAGTTGCATTCTGTAAGGATCAGTCATATTGGAATTAGAAATTTTGTACTATAAATAGATTATTATTCTCTTCTATCTACCTGATAACTCCTAATTTTAGTTTTACATTGACTAATACTGCCACGAAAAAATTAAGCTTAACGACGTTAAGTCGCCGAGGGTTCACCCCTCGGTCGAGCGTAGCGAAGAAGTCAGTTAGGGGTACACTTAGGGCAATTTCCTTTTTTTTGTTTTTAAGGGGTCACTTTTTGAAAATTAACTTATTTACTATGTATTACTATCAGTGATTGAGTTCCAGAAACACCATCGACAGATTGTAGTTTTTCTAGTAAAACTTTGTCAAATTCTTGGACATCTTTCACTCTGATAATGGCAATTAGATCGGTTCCACCTGAGACTATATCTACCCGTTCGATGAAATAGAATCCCCGTATATCTTTTGCTAAATCATACTGTGTTTTCTTTTTTTGTTTTAATGTCTCTAAGTTTGCTGTAATAAGAACGTATACAACAAAACTTTTTTCAGTTTTTACGGGATCAAGATCAATTGTAAACTTTCGAATAATTTTCTCTTGTTTTAATTTTTTTATTCTGTGATGGATAGTGGTAACTGGTAAAAGTGTTTTTTTGGCGATCTGTCGGCTAGTATAATCCCCATGTTCTTTCAATACTTCAATTATTTTCCAATCTTTTTCATCCAATTTATGTGTCATGATTGTACATATGTACGAGATATTATATAAAACTTGCGATTATTTGCAATATTTTCCACTATTTTTCGAATATATTTATTAACTAGTGTTGTCATCTGAAAGTTATGAATAAACCAGTCGAACAGACTTAAAATGTGGAGATAATAAAAAATGATACCAATAGTATTTGAACATGAAAAAAAAGAGTTGTGGGAAAAAGTTCTTGCAGAGCGTGAGAGGGCAAGGGAAGGTTATGACGTACATATTGCAAGGTTAGATGCTGTTTTAACAAAAGGGCAAGGATTCCCAGCTTTAGATTACCAAAAAGTGGTAGAATTGTCTGGTCGTCCAGATGGAGAAGATATATTCTGGTCTCGGGCTTTGAAGATGACTCCAGGGTATTTGGAAGCAACAGATAGAATCAGAGATACAGTAGAAAAAGGAATGGCAATCCTTGATGAAGGCTACGCAATACCAAGCACGGTTGTTGATCAATTATGGGGTGTTATATCCGAGGCATTTGAAAGACCTGTACATGATGACGGTTCTAGTTTTCATACATGGGTTGGTCTTGGTGGTCCATGTTTAGATGCAGGGATAGAAAGTGGTGCTGTTCAAGATCTCGGTCTCTTATATAGGATTGGTGATGAAAGTATATCAGACGATCAACGAATGCGATCATTTACTGATCTAGGAGATAAATACTGTGGAATGAGTCCTAGTATGTGTGATTAGAAAATGGCAGTACAAAAAATAATCAAAATAGGGGAAGAACTCTTACGTAAAGAGTCTCTTCCTATTTTTAATTTTGGAACGGGAGAACTAAAGCAGTTGGAAGAAGATCTTCGTGATACATTGTTAGCTTTCAGAGAAAAATATGGTTATGGTAGGGGGATTTCTGCTGTCCAGATTGGGAAATTGAAGCGAGCAATTTACATTAAGACAGAAGGATTTGAAGGTATGTTAGTCAATCCAGAAATTGTGAAGAGAAGTGAAAAGATGTTTTGGACATGGGATTCTTGTTTTAGTGCAGATATTGCATTTTTCGTCAAAATACTAAGATATTGTTCAGTGGAAGTTGAATATTTTGATTGGGAGGGGAAGAAAAAGATCTTGGAAGCAAAAGAAGATTTATCTGAATTGTTGCAACATGAAATAGATCATTTAGACGGTAAGTTGTTTATTGATTATTTGGATGAAGAAAAAAAATTGTTGTTTATGAAAGATGTGTTTGAAAAGCTGAAAGCGTAAAAGTGACCCCCTCGTTTTACTTTTTAGAAATTGCCCTTTTTTATTTTTTTGTACCTCTCACTTATTCGACTTAACGTTGTTATGTCGCCGCGTTAGCGGACGAGCGGAGCGAGAAGTTATTGATTTTTCTGATATATAGAATGGGGATTAAAATTGTAATTTTTAGAAGAAATGTTTATAAAATGAAGGTTCTTTTTGAGTAAATAGGTTGGTTCTAGGTGTATAATGATTAACGAGGAAAAATAAAATGACAAAAGATATTTACTTAAATGAAACTAAATTACCTTCTGATTTTTCAGGTGGTGGAATTATGGAGAGAGCAATTATTTCTAGAGATGAAACTAGAATGGCTTATGTAACTAAATCTGGTGATGTCTCAATAGAAAACATTCCAGAAAACGGAGTTCTTCAGACAGATAGTGGCGATATCAGATACCAAAGAGGAAGTTTTACAAGTATGACCATAGGTGGAGATGGCGGTTTGCATCCTGTTGGCGGTCTCAACATCCCTAGTATGAATGTTAGTAATAAAGGAGTAACATTTACCTTTGGAGATCTAGAATCAATTGTAACTATTTCGGGAAGCACAACTGGAGCTCTCTTTGAATTTTAATTTTTTCTTTTTCTTTAATCCCCATTAATTTAATTCTTTTTAGAAAAATCAGTAATTCGACATAACATTGTTATGTTCGTCGAAGCTTGCTGAGACCAAAACATTCATAAATACTGCTTTAAGCTTGCATAATAAGGTTTTTAGAATTTTTGAGTTTTTGCCTGGTAAAATTAACTAATTTTAAGCTCTAAAGATAAGGCAAAAATTGAACATAACTCGATATATGCCGATTTTCTACAAACTTGGGACTTCAGGGGCTATTTGTCGCTAAATTTTCATCCAGAATTAGTTTTTTTAGCCACTGGTCACTGGTCAAGTGCGCCTAGAGTTTATATAGGGATGTTTTGATTTCTTTTTTATGGATATTGAGCATTTTGTGATTAAGGAAGGGATGAAAAGGGGTCTTAGAGAAAAAACAATTAAAACTTATATTACTTGTTTAAATAAATTTTTTAGAACTATTAGAATTAAACCTAATGAATTAAAAAAGAAAGACATAGAAAATTATCTTGAAAATCTTAAAAAGTGGAAAAGGAGTGATAATACAATTAATGTTTATGTTAATGCTATTAAGTTTTTTTATGAAAAAGTATTACGAAAAACTTTAACTATTAGGATTAATCATAAAAGGGTTAGGAAAAGGTTGCCTGAGTTTTTGACTAAGGAAGAAGTCATAAAGTTATTTAGTGTGATTTCTAATTCTAAACATAAACTCATGATTAAATTTTTGTATTCTACTGGAATGAGAGTTAGTGAATTGATTAATTTGAAAGTTAAGGATTTTGAGTTTAATCAGAATTATGGTTGGGTTCGTGATGGTAAGGGTGGAAAGGATAGATTGTTTGTTGTTTCTAAGAAATTGAAGTTGGAAATTATTAATTTAATTTCTAAGGAGAAGTTGTTTTCTACTTCTAATTTGTTTAATAGTTCTTTTGGAAAGAAATATAGTGTTAGTTCAATTCAAAATATTATTAAAAATGCTTGTTTTAAGGCTAATATTACAAAAAATATTAGTCCTCATTCGCTTAGACATTCTTTTGCTACGCATTTAATTCAAAATGGTTATGCAGTTACTGAGGTGCAACCTTTACTTGGGCATAATAATATCAATACTACCATGATATATCTACATATGGCATCGCCACAAATTATAAAAGTTGAGAGTCCAATTGATAGTTTAGATGGTTGATTTTTTGAATGTTTTGTTGTTGTGGGGTTTAAATGAGTATTCCTAATAGAGTTAGTTATAAAGATATTGAGAAGCTTGAGCCTCTTCGTATTCGAAAGAGTTTTAAGGCTAATTTTCAGGGTTCTATTCCGGCTCCTTTTATTGGAAGGTTTAATTATCCTAATGTTAATGTTGGGATGTTATCTCCTCAGTATAGTGGAGATACTAGTTATTTTGATAGTCCTACGCTTTGGAGCAAGGCGAAATTTAGTGTTTCTAAGATTGCTCATATGAGATATTCTTTAGTTAATTCTCAGGTTAAGTCGAATGTTAAGAAGTTTAGTACTAGGTATCTTGATCTAATTAAAGAGAGTGGTGTTTCTAAAAAACCAATTGAGGTTGAGGTTAATTTGTTTAAAAAACCGACATATAAATCAATTGATAGTCAGGTTACTCCTTTTGGTCCTAGGTCTACGATTCATAGGGCTAGTGTTGTTAATAATAGTGGGGTTGATACCAGGGTTGATAGGGTGATTAGTGATACTGATTTGAAGGCTAATACTGCTGTTGTTGATTTGTATAAGAAGGGTTTTGATGTTACTAAGGTTAATCGAATTCTTAGTGTAGGGGAAGTTGGTGTTGGTAAGAGTCGTAAGTTAGTTCCTACGCGTTGGTCGATTACTGCTGTAGATGATATTGTCTCTAAAAATTTGCTCTCAAAGATTAGAGATTTGCCTGTAGGGGATAATTTGGCTTATTTTGGTGGGAATTGGGGGAATTTTTATTTGATTTTATTTTTTAGTGAGAATTTTAGATATGAGTTATTTGAAACTTATCTTAATATGAAGTCTAATCCTTGGTCTAAGGGTGGGTTTGTTTATTCTACTGATTACGAGGAGTTCTTAGGTAGGAAAGATTATGCTAGTGAGACAAGTGGTGGGTATTATGCTGCTCGTTTGCCTGTTTGTGAGAAGTTAATTAGTTTGGGTAGGCAAGGTGGGGTTTTGGCTTTAAGATTCATTACACCTGATTATACGGCTCCTTTGGGAGTTTGGGTTTGTAGGCAGGCAAGTCGGATGGCGCTTGATTCTAAGCCTGTTGGTTTTAGTAGTTCTTCTCTTATGCTTGATTATGCAAGGGAGTTGATTTTTCGAAAGTTTGGTTTTGATTTGGATTTAATTTTGAAAAATTCTAAGATGTTAAAGTATACTCAAAAATCTATGTTGGATTATTAATAATTATTTTGTCTCAGTTTGTTTTTTAGGTTTGTTTGTTGGTTAATTATTATAACTTTTTAGCAAAGATTGTTTTTTTATTTTTTATCAATTTGTGACAAATCGTTTTTACAACTTAGAGTGATAATAAACTTTTATAAAGGGGTTTATTTTATTTATTTTAGGTGGTTTAGCATGAGAGATATTGATTGTGAGTTTGAAGATTTTGTAAAGAAGAATTATAGAAATTTGACAGAGAACCAGAAGTTGATTTGTAAGAAATTAGGGATTTGTGTTCCTAATTAACTTCTTCTTTTTGTTTTGATTTGTTATTATGTGTTTGTTTAGGGTAATTAGAAGTAATCCACATCTCTTGAACTGATTGTTGTTTCTTTGGGGTTATCGTCTTCGTCATCAAAATTGAAACTTCTAAATTTCTTTTTGTATTCTTCTAGAGTAAGTTCTTTTTTTGGTTTGATTATTGTTTTTTTCTTTATTGTAGGGTTGTTTTCTTTAAAGGTCAGGTTGTTTACGAATTGTGATGAATTTGGAGATGAGTTGGTTTTTAATTTAGTTATGGCTTTTATTTCCATGGCTTTGTTAAAGTTGAAGTTACCACAATTGATACAGTTGAAGTATGGTCCGAATTTTCCTGATCTTTGTTCTAACAATTTACCGCAGGTGCATCTAATTATTTCTAATTTACTTGTTGTGTGTTTATGACATACTTCAAGACCTTCTTCTGTTTTTTGTGTTGCTGTTCTATCACAAAAAGGGCATTTAACTACTTTGTACTCTCCGTATGATTTTTTTTTGACGAATCTTCTTCTCATTATAAATTAGAAAAAAAAGAATAGCTTTTTATTACTTTCTAAACAGAATTTGTAAATTTTAAGAAAGTTTAAAAATTTGTTTTTTAGCAGATTTTTATTACTTCTGTTTGGTTTTCAGATTCCTAGGATTTTAGCTATTATTTCTCCTTGATTTTCTCTGATCTCTTGAGGTGTATATCCATTTAAGTCTTGTCCATACCAAATCCATTTTTCTCTTTTATTTATATAATAATCAGGTTCTATATCTACTTCTCTTTTACTTGGTTTGTTATCAATTACAGCTGTTTTTATGGTTGGATTTTTATTCATTAATTCATTTTTAATTTTGTTTTTTAGAGCTAGCATTGTATATCCTTTGTCAATTACATCATCAATAATTAGAATACAATGATTTTCTTTTACTTTATATGTTAAATTATTAATTGGGTCAATGTGGGGTGTTTTTATTTTTTCATCTAAATTTGTTTTTGAATATCTTGATGTAGTTATTCCTGTAAATGTTGGTTCGTATGTTGAATTTGGATTATTTCTTTTTTCTAGATACATTAGAGTTTCATGTACTATATTTGCTATAAATCCGCCTCCTCTTAAAACTGCAACAACATGATCTGGTTTACATCCGCTATCATGAATTTTTTTTGCAAGTTGGGTAGAATAAATTTGTATCTGTTTTGGTTCATAGAATATTTTTTCAATTTGTGTAGTTGTCATAGTTGATGTAGTTGTTTTTTATATTTAAGCTTTTGTTGTCATTGTTATTTGGTTATTTTGTTTGTTAATATCCATTATTAATAGTGGGAGGTGAGATTTAGTATTGCATTTTTGGGTATTTGTTGTAAATTGTTGCTTGTGTTAAAATAGTAACCTTTAAAATAGATAATTATTTACTTCTTATTATGTCAATATATGAAAAGAATTGGTGGAGGCGTACTTTTAAGTCTTCTAAGTCTAAAAGAATGAAAAAGAAGGTTGATATTTTACATGATGTTGATGCTATTTGTGATTTTGTTTCTAGTTTGAATATGGTTAGTTCTAAGATTTTAAAGGATTTGAATGCTTATGAGGAGCTTGAGAAGGAGAGGCAAGTTGCTAAGGCTGGGTTAGTTTTAATGAATCTTGACGCGCAAGCTGATTTAGTGACTAAGTTAATTGAGAAGATGTCTTTTTTACATGATGATTGCGATCTTAATATGCAAAGGCTTGAAATGATTACTAAGCAGGTTTTAAGAAATGCTAAGAAGGCTGGTATGAAGGATTTTGTTAAAGAGAACCAAGAGAAGTGGAGGATTGAAGATTTTTGATTGATTTTTTAGTTAAATTATAGAAAATAAAAAATAATTATTTTGCAAATAAAGAATATTTTTCTTTTCCTTCAAGTTCACTTAGAATTCTTTTTACGATTACTTGTTTTGGATTTGGAAGTAATTTAACTCTTTCTTGTAGGTCTTTAAAGTCTACAAATGGTTTTTCTTTTCTTTTTTCTATGATTTCCCACATGTGTTTTTTTCCTAGTCCTGGAAGTAGTTCTAATTGATGCATTCTCATACTTAGAGGTTGCGCTTTATTAAAGAATTCTACGAATCTTGATTGGTTATCTTCAACCATTTTTTCGATTGCGTGTTTTAATTCAGCTTTTGCTGTTGAGGTTAATTTTGATATTTCTATTTTTCCTTTGATGTGATGGATTTCTTCTCTTTTTCCATCGCCAATGTACACTTTTTGTTGTGGTTGTAAGTAAACATCTTTTTTTGGAATTAATTCTAAAATACTTAAGTGTGCAATTCCTAGAGCTTGAGCTATTGATGTTTTGATATTTGCTTTTTCATAGGCATATCCATGAGGCAAAAAATCTAGCACAATTGCTTCTTCTTCTTTTAGTTGTTTTTGCTGTGTTTGTTGCATATTACTTAGAATTACTATCTCCTTAATAAAAGTTACTCTTTTTTATACTCAAAAAACTAGAAAAATGTTTGTTTTTGTTGGTTTTTGTACATTAAAAAGATTTTACAGCGTTAATTATTGTTTCTTGATCTTTTTTTGATAATGATAATGGGTATGCTGCTAGAATTGCTTTTAGATCTTCTAATGTTTTTGGCATAAAATCGATTATTTTTGCAATTTGTTCTTCTTTTAATCTTGTTATACCTAAACCTGATAATTTTTCAATCATTTTGTCAGAATCTCTTTTACAAGCGTCGTTAAAGTTTTCTAAGTATTCTTTAACTTTGTTTGTTCTAAAATTAAGTTCTTCATCTCTTTCAACAATTGTATCTACTGCTTTTTTTACTTGAGTTAAGTTCATTGGAACTTGTTCAATATATTGTGGTGATGCCATTTTATTTGTATTTGGTTTTAAGTTTATATAATTATTGTCTAATTAAATGGATTGGATGAACGAAAAGCGTTTTTGCTTTTTTCCCATCTTTAATTGTAACTTCGTAACATTGTCCTTTTTTAATTCCTGTAACAGTACCTGTTAAACCATGAAATCTTGAGAAGAATCTTCCTTTTTGAACATTAGGATTAATTTTTAAACCTACTTTTTCGCCATTATCAAAGGTTGCAAAATATCTGCTTACGGAAATTTTTCCTTTTTTTCTATAATTTAGCTTAAATTTATGTCTTGTTTTTCTTGTTTTTGTTCCGATTCGCGTTACCATAGTTAAAGTAAATTTTTGGTTTGTTTATAAATATTTCGGGTAAATGGCTATATTTTAAAGAAAAGTTATAAAAATGGTGTGATTTTTGGTTGTTTATTATTAATATTTTAAATGGTTGTTAAAATTTATTTTGATATGATTTGAAAGTTGATACTTAAAAAAGATGTTAGATAATAAAAAATTAGAAGCAATTGGACAAATACTTGTTGAAATTAAAAAACAAGGCATAGGTACTCAAAAAGAGTTAAATAAACTTAAGAGAGATATTTCTAAAGAGTTTGCTCTAAAAAATATTCCAACAAATATTGAAATTATGCTTTGTTTGAGATCTGAACAGATTAAGGAGTTTAGATCTATTCTTTTGACTAAGCCCACTAGAACTATTTCTGGTGTTAGTCCTGTTGCTATTATGACGCGTCCTGCTAAGTGTCCTCATGGTAAATGTACTTATTGTGTTGGTGGTATTGATAGTCCTTGGGGAGATGTTCCTCAGAGTTATACTGGGCATGAACCGGCTACTATGAGAGGTATTAGAAATGATTATGATGCTTATTTACAAGTTTTTAATAGATTAGAGCAATTTGTATTGCTTGGCCAAGGTGTTGATAAGATTGAAATCATTGTTATGGGTGGAACTTTCACTGCTACTCATCCTCAATATCAGTTAGAGTTTATTTATGGCGTATTTAAGGCTTTAAATGATTTTTCTTCGATGTTTTTTGATGGTAGTGTTATTGATTTTACTAAATTTAAGGAATTTTTTGAATTACCTGCTAATACTGGTGATAAAGTTCGTGAGGCTTCTATTAAAAAGAAACTATATGCTTTGAAAGATTTGAATTATGATTGTTCTGATAATGGTTTATTGGATGAGCAAATTAAAAATGAGACTTCAAGAGTTAGAAGTGTTGCTTTATGTATTGAGACTAAGCCTGATTGGGGGCTTTTAGAGCATGGGAATAGAATGCTTGATCAGGGTTGCACTAGAGTCGAATTAGGAATTCAGAGTGTTTATGATGATGTTTTGGCTCATGTGCATCGTGGTCATGATTCTGCTGTCAGTAAGAGAAGTATTCAAGTACTTCGTGATTTAGGTTTTAAGATTAATTTTCATTATATGCCTGGGCTTCCTTTAACTTCTAGGGAAAGAGATATTGCGGGAATGAAACAAATTTTTAGTGATCCTGATTATAAACCAGATATGATTAAATTTTATCCTTGTATGGTTGGTCCTAAAACTGCTTTGTATCATGATTTTAAGGCTGGTAAGTTTGAGCCAATTGGAACTGATGAGGCGATGAGTCGGATTTTAGAAGTTAAGAAATTTGTTCCTAGGTATTGTAGAATTCAGAGGGTTCAAAGGGATGTTCCTACAAAATATTGGGAAGCTGGGGTTGGTCATACTAATTTAAGACAAATGATTCATCAAAAGGCTGCTAAGGATTCTGGGAATGATAATGTTGCTAATGGTGAGGATAGTTCTATTGAAAGAATGTGTAATTGTATTAGATGCAGAGAGCCTAAAGGTAAAGAAGTTAGTTGGGAAAATGTTTCTATAAGGGTTGAGGAGTTTGAAGCGTCAGGTGGTGTTGAATTTTTTATTGAAGCGTATGATTCTAAGAATGATTATATTATTGGGTTTTGTCGACTTAGGTTTCCAAAGGAGTTTTTGCGACCTGAGATTGTTTCTGGTAGTTGTTTGATTCGTGAATTACATGTTTATGGCTCTGCCACTGCTATTGGCGATGATGGAGATGTTCAACATAAGGGTTGGGGGCAAAAGTTGATGATAAAGGCTCAGGAGATTGCTAGGTTGCATGGTAAGACAAAGATGGTTGTTATTTCTGGTGTTGGAGTTCGAGAGTATTATGTTAAGAAACTTGGTTTTGTGAAACAAGGGCCTTATGTTGTTAAGGATTTGTGATTGATTAGTTCTCCCCCTAATAGGGAATGATTATTCTTATGTTAATTGTGTGTTTTAGTTTATATGACACAAACAAATTTACAATTAAGACGATCAAATCCAAGAATTTCAAGACCTGCGCAATCTCGTGTTAGGTATTCTTCTTCAGATTTATCTTTATATGATATTACTTCAAAAATTTTAGATAAGAGTAATGAGAAACTTGGTTTACTTGGTTCAAATTTGTCTCAAATTGATGGAGTTGTTGAAGATGATTTAATTGAGAATTGGGAAAAGGTTATTTCTAAAAATTATAAGCAGGGAAAATCTGCTCTTAGAATGACTCATCCTAGTGGAGAGTATGATTTACAATCTATTTTGGGAGTTAATGAAAATGATGTGAAGCAACGTGAGAATGATGTTTCTAGTGTTCCTTTAATATTAGAAGATGTCTTTTATCAAACTTGTGATGAAGATAGAAATGATTTTGCTAAGGGTTTTTGTAAAGCTGCTAAGTTAGTTGAAAAATCACTTGATTGTTTATATGATAATTCTAGACTTGCTGCTCAGATTTTAGGAAGATTGCATAGTTATGTTGCAGCTAAGGTTGCTGATGAGAAAGAAGTTTATCAGGATTTGAGATGTCTTTTGTCTGGTGACGAATTAGATTGTCATGATTTGGAATTTAAAGAGAATATGAATATGATTAAAGAGAGTTATCATAAGTTAAAGACGATGAAAACTAATGTTGAGAAAATTAATAAGCTTGAGGATAATTATTTGATTGCTTCTTCACAGGTTGCTAGATTAAAGATGCTTGCTTTGAAAGATACTAATGATACTTCTGGAGCTCATGAAGTTGTTTACAATGGCGGACATAGTTTAGATGTTACTGATAAAATGTCAAGAGTTAGGGTTGTAAGAATTTGTGATCCTAAGTATGTGTAATTGTTTTTTTAATTTATTTGTTTTTTATAGGAATGTTTTTAATAAATTCATGTTTTTCTTCTTATTATGGCACTTTATATTATTGGACTTGGACTTTGTAATCAATTTGATGTTACTCTTAGAGGTTTAGATTTAATTTCTAAAAGTGATGTTGTTTATTTGGAAGGGTATACTTCACTTCTTCAATGTTCTCTTGCTGATTTAGAAGATAAGTTTGGTAAGAAGATTATTATTGCTAATCGAGAGATGTCTGAGCAGGGAGAAGATAAGATTATTGAGCAAGCAAAAAGTGGAAATGTTGCTTTTTTAGTTATTGGTGATCCTTTTAGTGCGACAACTCATGTTGAGATTTTTAAATCGGCTAAGACAAGTGGTGTTGAGGTTCAAGTTGTAAATAATGCTTCGATACTAAATGCAATTGGAATTACTGGTTTACAGCTCTATAAGTTTGGTAAAACAACCTCAATTCCTTTTATTGAAGATCATCCTAATTTAGTTACTCCATATAATGTTATTTCGTCTAATCAGACGCTAGGTATGCATACACTATGTTTATTAGATTTAAAGCCTGATTTGGATAGATTTATGAGTGTTAATGAAGCTCTTAAGATTCTTGTTTCAATTGAAGGTCGTGAGGGTAAGGGTCTTATTTCTGATGATACTTTTGTTGTTGGATGTGCTAGATTGGGTTGTGAAGATTTTGTGGTTAAGGCTGGTAAGTTATCTGATGTGATTGAGTTTGATTTTGGTAAGTATCCACATTGTTTAATAATTCCAGGTAAGATGCATTTTATTGAAGAAGAGATGCTAGATTTTTATAAGAACTAAGCTGCTTGTATCCACTCTTCTACTTCATCAATTATTTCTTCTAATTTTTCGTGAACTTCATGTTCCCAGTAAACTTTACATTTAACTCCTATTTTTGCATATTCTTCTATTAATAGTTCTGGTTTGTAATCGTATTCTTCACCATCATTTTTTTCAACAACCTTTTGTGAATGCCAGTAATCTCCGTATAGTTCGATTACTTTTCTTTGTCCTTTTACTTTAAAATCGGGTAATTTTGATTTTCTATTTTCAAATGTGCAATACCAATTGTTGTTATTTTCTCCAGGATAATATATTTGACCTGGGGTTGCTATTGTTTTATCTGGAGTGTATAATCCTTTTTCATTTAATTGGTATATGAACATATTTTCTAAGCCGTTTGGTTGCATGGCTGCTGCTTCTAGAACTTTTCTAATGTAATTTGGGTCTTGCCATTTTTCTTTCATTTTTTGAGATGTTCTTTCTCTTCTATCTGAGTCTTGCCATGATATTTCTATCTTTTTTCTGAATTCTTGGTTTTGCCAGAGTGCCTTCATTCTTTGAGATGCTCTTTCTTTGAATTCTGGATCTTGCCATCTTTTTTTTGCTAATTGGGATATTATTTCTCTTTGATTTGGATCTTGGGCAATTCTTAGCATTTTTTCTCTAAAATTTGGGTCTTCCCATAGTGCTTTTGATCTTTGGGACAATTTTTCTCTATTTTTTGGGTCTTGATAGTGTTCTTTTATACTTTGGGAGATTAATTTAGCTACTCTTTTTTTATATTCTGGATCTTGCCATCTTTTTTCTCCTACTTGTTTGTGAAGTATTTTTGATCTTTTCTTAATAAAATCTTTTGGAAGATAATCTCTAATTATATAATGAATAGTTTCAGGATGAGAATCGATTAAACCAGATAATTTTTCATCATTTGATACGATGTGATCATTATTTCTTTGATATATTTTAATATCCTCTTTAATTAATTTAATTAAAGCTCTTTTATCTCCTCTCTTAATTATGTTTTGTTTTATAATATCGCTTCTTTTTTTCTTTTCTTCTTTTAATAAATATTTTCTTGTAATTTGAGTTATAATAGTTCTACTACAACCCAAAAAAACAGTTAATTCTTCATTTGTTGATAAATCGTCAAGTGAACCTTCTTCGTACTCTCTTAATTCTTGTTTGATATAATCACCAATAAATTTTTTATCTTCTGTACTTATTTTTCTTGAATCAGATCTAAATTTTATTTCATAAGGTGATAATTTTTTTTGTAATAAGTGTGAAATATTTTGTTTTGTGATTTCTAATAATTCACTTAGTTCTTCAATTGAAACTAGAACATGATATGGGTCTTTTTTTCTTCTTTGAATATCTTCTTTAACTAGTTCTATAAGTGCTTGTTTATTGCATTTTCTGTTTTTATTTCTTATATTACTTGTTATTATGCTTTTTCTTTTTTTTCTTTCTTCTTTTGTAATAAGTGTCTTAATATTTCTTATAAGAGTACTATAACCACAACCTAGTAGATTAGCTAAATCTTCACCACTTGATAAATCATCAATTTTTCCTTCTTCATATTCTCTTAATTCTTCTCTAACTAGTTCTACAAGTGCTTGTTTATCGCATTCTCTGATCTTGGATTTTCCCATATTTGCTTTATTTGAGGTGTTTTTTAAAAAGGTTTCTTGTGTTTTTCACTATTTAGTGGCGAAAGGTTTATAAATGGGTTTTTGTTTTATGTTTTAAAATGGAATTAAGATTATCGTTGCAACTAAATCAATATACAAATATTGAAGATGTACTAAGAAATAGACCTCAGATTACAACTCAAATTGAAGATGAAGTAGTTAAATATTTTCCTTCAAATTCAGCTGAATTAAGAAGATTGGGATCATATGATACCGATTCTAATTTAGGTTATTTTGAAAAATCAGGTTCTGATGGTGAAGATGATTATATTGTTGTTAATTCTAAGAAATTAAATCCTGCTCAGATGCCTTTTGTTGCTCTTTATTTGAAATTTACAAATATGTGTCAAGAAGAGAAACAAAAATTTTTTGGTAGTGAGAGATTTGTGTCAAAAGATAATCTTGATAGAGTTATTTTAGATACTACTTTAGAAGTTGCTAAGGAATATTTAAGACCTAAGGATTTTGCTAGTTTAGCTAAATTATTTTTAGATAGTTCAAGTGTTCTTGATGAAAATAAATCTTTTGTTGCTTTAGCTCTTCAAGATGTTAATCATGAGGGTACAACTGCTTTAGTTAATAGACAAGATGAAGTAACTAATTTTTATTTTGAATCTAATTCAGGGTTTTTAGTTAATTATAGAAAAAATAAGTTTGTTAAAGGTTCAGAAGCTGTAGCATCTTTACCTGAAAATTTGAGTGGTATGGTTGTTCCAATTTATGCTCATAAAGTTTATGTTAATTTAAAAAGATCTGATTATAGTGGACAAATTGATAATTTATTGGAATTTGTATCAGATTTGAGAGAAAAGTTTGATGAAGGATCTGATTTAACAATTGATATTGATTCTGATGCATCTGGATTTATATATTTTATTAGTAATGTAGTTGGTGATACTTATCGTGGTACAAATTTTATTACTTTTGATGATGAATATAGTTTAGCTAATTTAAAAGCAGGTGAAAATAGAGTTACAATTTCAAAGGCTGGATTTACATTTTTTTCTTCATTAGAAAAAGTTTTAGCATGTGATGTTAAAGCTAAGTATGATGCTGAAGTTAGTAATTTAAAAGCTTTAGAGTATGTTTGTACTCAAATTGGCTCTGATGATAAAAATTTAAAAGATAGATTTAATGTTGATATAACTGCTTTAGCTTTAGTTGGTGATTCTTGTGATGATGGAATTGTTGATGAGCAAGCTGCTAGGGTAAAACATAGGCAAGGACAAGTTAGTATGCCGGATAATAATGATAGGGCGTTAAAAGCTGCTAAAAAAGCTTTAGATGCGTTAACTGAATTAGAACAAGTTACTGGCGAGAGTGTTGAAGATTTAAATCATGGTGTTAGAAGAAGAATTAAACCAGCAGTTAACAATACTAGAAAAAGAGTAAGATCTTTAATTGGTAGAATTGGTTCTAATTAATTTATATTATTATTTTATTTGATATTTTTATTTGATTGTTTTTTGATGTTGTGATTTTTATTTGATTTTTATATTAATTAAAATGTAGTATTAAATTGTATTTCTAGAATTTCATCTATATCTTCTTCATTTAGTCGTCTATTGTTTCTTCTATAACATTTTTCAAGATAATGGTATACTTTTTTCTCTTTATCATTTAATTGAGAGATTGGTATGAGCTCTTTTTCTTTTGTTCTTGATGGCATATAATCTGTTTTTCTAAATTTTGAAAATGTTTCTTTTAATTCATTTATTTGTTCTTTATTATAATTGGATGCAATTTTTTCTAGGGCATATGCACTTACTTTACATGGGAGTTTTATTGGTGCATGAAACAAATTTCCATTATCTCTTTTTAAAGCTGTTATTCTTAATTCTGATAATGCTGATAGAGTTAAATTTGTTTCTTCATTTTTGTCTTTGTAAACTTTTGAAATTTTATTTGAATACTCATTTATTGTTTCTACTAATTCAGTTTTTTGATGTTGAAAGTTATTATTCATGTATTCACATGATATTGAAAATAATAAATCAAGCATTTCTATTGAATTGTCTAGATCTACATCTTCATTAATATTGTTTGAAATATATGTTATTAATTGAGATAAACTGTTTCCTTTGCCTCTAAAATTTAGTCTCAAATATTTTTCATTTTTAATAAAATTTACTATAAAGAATATACTATTCGTATGTTCTATTCCTTTGTTGTCTGTAATATCTTGAATTGTTTGTGTTAATATATTTAAATCATCAACGTTTGTTAATTTACCTTCTATGATGTTGTATGTATCTGTAATTAATTCAAGTGTAACTTTATAATTATATCCCATTTCAAGCCATGTTTTTGTAATGTCATAATGATGTGATTTATTTGTTGAGAATCTTTCTTGTGTATTTATTTTATTATCTTTATATATGGATAAATTAGTTCCTACATTTTTAATTATTTTAATTAAATCTTCTTGATTGATGTTATCATATCTGTCTTTTATTAATTGATATAAATCACTTATTTTTCTGTTATTTTTTTCATTAAAATTATTTTGTCCAAATGATGTATTTATTATTGTCAAGAGTTCAATATTGTCTTCTTTTGATAAATTATCATCAATTATTTCAACTAATTGTGGGTTTGAAAAATAATTACTTACACTTTGTTTGAAATTATCTTTGTTGAATAAAAAATTTTTTAGGTTTTGTGTTTCAAAATTGATTTTTTCTTCTAATGTTATATTTTGATTTGATAAGTTATTTATTGATTCTGTTGCACTTATTGGTCTATATAATGCATTCCATGGTTCTTCATTTTGTTTTTTTGCTTGTTCCATTAATTTTTTTTGTAATTTTTGATTTTCTTCTTTTTCTCTTATTCTTTTTTCTCTCATTAATTGTGAGTATATTCTGTTTTCTTCATCTCTTCTTTTTTGTATTTTTTTAGCTTCTTCTATGACAACTTGTGCTTTTTCTCTTGCTCTATTTCTAAAACTTCTTTTTGGTTTATGCGGGGTTTCAATTTGAGGTTGTGCTTCTTGGATTGGATTTTCTAATATTTGATTTGCTTCATTAATTAATTTGAATTTTGCTTCTTTATCGGGATCGTCTGGATTTCTATCTGGATGGTGCTCTCTAGCTAGTTTTCTCCATGCTCTTTTAATTTCATCAGGACTTGCATCTGAAGCTACTTCTAATAGTTCTCTTGCTTGTTCTGGTGTTAAATTGCTCATATTTAGTTAGAAAGGGGTGTTTATTATAAATATTACTACTTGTTAGTTAAGTTTTCGAATATCTCTTTTCTAAGGCCTTCATATCCTTCTTCTTTTGCTGCTTTTATGATCCATTGTTTTTCATTTGAAATCATGTCTTTGAATTTGATTATTTTTCTTTTTATGGGATATTCTATTAATTTGTATTGTAGGGCGTCGTTATTATGTACTAAAATTTTCACATAGTGTTTTGATTTATTTACTAGTTTGTCATCATCAATAAATGTATATTCATCTCTCCAAGTGTCTGGGTGAATTATTACTTTGCCTTTTTTTTCTTCAATATATTTTTCGTGGACGTGGCCTAGGATGTGAATTTTTGTTTTTAGTCTTTTTCTTTTGTGTTTTCTTTTAAAGATATGAACAATTTCATCAACGTCCCAATGTAAATTTTTTAACCTTCGGTAGAATTCTCTAAATAATTCTCTTGGTATTCTGTGTGTTGGATCTGCAAAATATCTAATTGGATAGTAAAAAAGTGTTTTGAAGATATATTCTACTGCTCTCCAGTTTAGTGTTTTTACGATTACTTTGTGATGTGAGAATACTTTAGGCCATGGTTTTATTCTCTCTGAGAAGGGGAATTGTTCTTTGATATTCATAAAATTACTAATTAGTCCAAATGATACCCATGGGATATTTAGAATTTTTTCTCTTTTGTATTTTATGAATAATCTTTTTTTGTTAACTTTGTTTAGAAAATCATATTGATGGCCATGTTCTGCGTAAACGTTATGAAAGTTGTATTCGAATCTAAAGAAGACGTTACCTTTTGCATCAATGATATCTTTTATTTCGCCTTGCAAATCTTCAAAAATTAAGTCTGGGTCGTGATTTCCTATGATGAAAAAGATTCTGTTGTTTTTATTTTTTACAAATTTTTTAATTGCTTGAAATACTGGTTTGTGGGCTCTGTAGATGTCAAAGAATTTTTTAATTGCAATTTCACTTGTGATGTGTCTTGGATAGGTATGCTTACCATCGATGATGTAGGGACATTTTAGAAAATCAAATGTATCTCCGTTAAAAATAAAATCTACTGCTGTATCTTTGTGGGTGTGTTCTAAAATAAGATTACTTAATGCTTTATCTGAGATGAAATCATCTGTTAGGGTTCCTGCTCCTAATTCGGTGTCTCCCACAACTATTATTTCTCTTTTAAGATTTAGAATGTCATCCATTTTGTATATATTGTATATTTTATTATAACTAGAATACTTTATTTATTATTATAAATGTTTGGTTTGATTTTTTCTTAGTTTTGATGTTTTTTTATAAATTCTTATAATATCTTATTTAGAATTATTATTCATGTTGTTGATATTAAATTTTATTAATTAAACTTACTCAAATCCATCTGATTCTCTATCTTTTTTGCTTTGATTCGATTTACCATTTCATCGTCTTGCGTGAATATTTTTTGTATTTCTAAGGCTCTATCAATTGTTTCTTGAGGTAGGCCTGCTAGTTTTGCTACATGAATTCCGTAGCTTTTATCTGTTGAGCCTTCAATTAGTTTTCGTAGGAAAATTACATCTCCTTTTTCTTCTTTTACAGCGATGTTGAAATTTTTAATTCTCTCTAAGTTTTCACTTAGTTTGTTTAGAACGTGATAGTGGGTCGCAAACATGGTTTTGGCTTTAATTGTGTTATGGATGTATTCGGCTACGCTCCAGGCGATACTTACTCCGTCAAAGGTTGAGGTTCCTCTTCCTATTTCATCCATAATGATTAGACTTTTTTCTGTTGCGTTGTTTAGGATGTTGGCTGTCTCTGACATTTCTACCATGAATGTTGATCTGCCTGAATTTAAATCATCGTATGCTCCAACTCTGGTAAATATTTTATCTATTATTGGAAGTGTTGCATTTGTTGCTGGGATAAACGATCCTATTTGAGCCATTAGGCAAATTAGGGCAACTTGACGCATGATTGTTGATTTACCTGCCATGTTAGGGCCAGTTATGATGATCATTTCTTGATTGTTTAAATGAATTGAATTTGAGATGAATTGTTTTAGGTTGTTTTCTACTACTGGGTGCCTTGCTAGTTTAATTTCGATAATTCCTTTTTTGTTGAATTGGGGCATGGCGTAGTTATTTGAACTTGCTACATTTGCAAGTGAGCATACTACATCTAGTTTTGCTATTTGGTCTGCTGCTTTTTGAATTAGACTTGTGTGTTCTATTATTTTTTCTGTTATTTCTTGATAGATTTCTTTTTCTAATTTTATTATTTTTTCTTTGGCATTTAGAATTTTGTTTTCTAGTTCTTTTAGCTCGTTTGTTATGAATCTTTCTGCGTTTGCCAAGGTTTGTTTTCTGGTGTATTCTTGAGGCGCGTTTGCTGCTTGTTTTTTGGAAATTTCAATATAGTATCCAAAGACTCTGTTATATCCTATTTTTAGAGATGTTAGACCTGTTCTTTCTTTTTCTTTGGCTTCTATTTGAGAAAGGATTTCTTTTGAATTTTTAGTGATGTTGTGAAGTTGATTTAGTTCTTCGTTATATTTTGGATTGATGTAGCCTCCTTCGTTAAATCCATTTGCTGGTTCGTCCAAAATTGCTTTTTGAATTAGATTTGATAAGTTGAATAGTTCTTCGTATTCGTTGAAATTTAGAAGTCGAAGTTTGATGTTTTTTAGTTTTGATTGAATGAATGGAATTTGAAATAGGGTTAATTTTAGTGCTACTAAATCTTTTGGTTTGGAATTCCCATAATTGATTCTGCTTATTAGTCTTTGAATATCGTAGGTGTTTTTTAGGATTTGAATTATTTCTTCTCTGACAATTATTTTGTTGTGAAAGTATTCTACGCTATCTTGTCTATCGTGGATTTTAAATTCGTTTAATAGGGGGTTTTTTATCCATTTTTTTAGAAGTCTTGCTCCTATTGATGTTTTTGTTTTATCTAGGACACTTAGTAAAGTTGATTGTTTTGCGTTTTTGTCAATTGGTTCAATTAATTCTAAGTTTTTGTAGGTTGCTGAGTCTAAAAGCATGTATTGGGTATTTTTCTTTTTGATTTCTTTGATATGTGGCAAAGCTGTTAGTTGGGTTTTTGATAAGTAATGTAGAAGTGCTCCTGTTGTTGAGATTTGAGCTACATTTACAAATTCTAATTCATTGATTTTTTTATTGAAGTGGTTTTCTATTTTTGTTGTTGCTAATTTTTCTTTAAAATAGGTGTCTTCAAATCCATTGACATAACTTCCAAATCCTTCAATTATTTTTTTAAGCTCTTCGTTAACTAAAAGTGATTGAGGTAAAATACATTCTGATGGTTTGATTTTTACGATTTCGTTTAGTGCTGTTCTTAAGTTTTCAAATGATGTACATGTTAGCTCTCCAGTTGAGATGTCAGCGTAAGTAATTGCTACTTGATCTTGTTTGCATGTTAAGCATAGAATATAATTATTTTCTTTTTCACTTAGCATTGATTGTTCTATTAGAGTTCCTGGGGTTACTATTCTTACTAAACCTCTTTTAACTAATCCTTTGGCTTGCTTTGGGTCTTCAAGTTGTTCAACTATTGCTACTTTGTAACCTTTTCTAACTAGTTTTGCGATATATCCTTCAATTGCATGATGTGGAACTCCTGCTAGGGGCGCTCTTTTTTCACCTTGTCCTCTGGCGGTTAGGGTGATTTCTAATTCTCTGGAAGCTATTATGGCATCTTCATAGAAAAGTTCGAAGAAATCGCCCATTCTAAGCATTATAACGCAATCTGGGTTTTCTTCTTTGGCTTTTCTGTATTGACGCATACCTGGAGTTAGGTTGTGTTCTGGGATATCTAGAATACTTATATTATCTTTATTATTAACATCCATTTAAGCTTAATTTGGTTTTGTGTTTTTAAAAATAACGCTCTTGAAGTATGTGTGTGGTTTTTGTATTTCGTGTGTCACTTTAGAGTAATAAAAAACAAAAGATTTATAAATATAGTTTATTTTAGTAAATGAAGGTGAATAAAATGGATATTGATATTACTAAAATGGACAATCAAACGAGAAAAAATTCATAAGAGGAAATGATTCTAATTATGCTCATAGAATTGAAGATGCTGTAAAAATAGCTTATTCTATTGTTAATCCTGATGAAGATTGGGAGAGTTCATCTATTGATGTTAGAGAAAAAGTAATAGATGCTTTTGAAAAAAGAGTTTCTGATTATTTTTTTGCACCATGGGGCGAATTTGGTGGCGGTGTTTTAGATCATTTGCCTCAGATGGGTAGAAGATTAATTACTCAAGAATTTTATGAAGTTTTAAATTCTACTGCAGCTGGTTTAGCTGCTACAATGATTAAGGAAGCAGGATTTGATGATTTTGCTAAATATACTTATGGAAAATTTGGTGAATTAGAAGCTAGATTAAGATTTAAAAAATAATTTTATTGCATATTTCTATAGTGGCTTGCCATGTGTTTTTTTAGAAATGTTTAATTGAATTAGGTTATTATTCGTTTGCTAGAAGTTCTTGTAATCTTTTTATATTATTTTTTTTTCCTTGGTTTCTTAAGGTTCTTGCTGCATTTGTAAAATAAGTGTGGCTTTGTTGAAATGCTAGTTGTCCTTTTAGCCATTTTTCTCTTTCTTTTGGCATTCCATATTCTTTTAATTCTTGTCTTAGGGTTTCACCAACTCTAAAAAAATCTTTTCTTCCTAAGGAATCTAAATCTGCATCACAGATTAATTGTTGTAAGATGTCGTTTGGATTTGGATTTTGCATAAATTTTCCATTTATTACTTTGAGTTGCGTTGCCATGATTGTTTTTCTTATTCTTTCTATCTGCGCTCTTGAATATCCAAAGTTAGGTAATGTCTGATTTGCAATTCTAACTGCAATTGCTTCATTTTGTTTGTATTGCTCTATGTAACCCATGTCATGATATAGAGCAGATGTATTTAGTAATAGTTGATCTTCTTGTGTGATTCCTTCTAATTTTCCTAATTGTTGAGCTGCTGGTAGAACGTCATCTCTTGTATGATGAATTCCATGGTAGAATAAATTTGATGCTAATTCGTTTTCTAATCTTTGAAGAACATAGGTTTTTGCTGCTTGAAAGTTTGGAGTCATTATTTTGTTACTTTGAAATAGTCTTTTTAAATTTTTGTGTTGTTAATGGGGGGAATTGTTCTAGGTCACTGGATAGTGATTGGATTTAATACCCACTGGTCACTGGTCAAGTGCGCGTAGAGCTTATAAACAAACTTTTTCTTTTCTTTAGTTATGATAGATGATTTATACCAATTTACACAGGATTTGTTTCTTTTTGAAGAGTTTTCTAGGATTGCTAATTCTAATTCGATTTTTAAAACTAGGGATGCTCGTGCTATTTATAACAAAGTTATAACTAAGATCTCTAGTAATTTTAATTTTTTGGCTACAAAGAATATTTTATCATTACTTGTTACAAATAATAAAAAGATGATTTTAGAGAGGCAGGAGTTTTTTTCTAAATTAGGTCAAACTAAAAATGATTTTTTAAAGGATTTGAAATTAGATGTTTCAAATAGATTTAGAGTTAGTTATAGTGTGGCTATTGCTACTGAAGATGAGGAGCTTTATTTTAGATATAAAAAACAAAAGTTGAATGTTTATTTAATTGAAAATCCAAATGATATTACGAGTTTGCAAGATTATGATTTAGTTTATGCTATTGATGTTGATCAATTTAGTTCTTTGTTAGAAAATTTGTCTCAGGTTATGTTTGTTAATGAGGAGCAAGTTTTTTTGGAGAGATATTTAACAACTTTGTCAGTTTGGAAAAATATTATTTTGAAAGCTAATGAGAATAAGGAATTATTTTCTATGTGTGGAATTGATATTAATAATGAAAATCTAGTTAATAATTTGATTGATTGTTTGCCTTTGCTTGAAAAAAAGGAGCAGGATGGTTTTAATATTGATGAAATTAATCAAAATTTATATGATGCTAATTTGGAGTTATCTGAGAAGTTGTCTCAAATGACTTTAAAGGGTGATATTTTGTTTCAAATTGCTAATGGCAAGAGTGTACCTCAAGTTGAGAGCATAATTGATGAAATCATTATTAAATGTGATTTGCCGCAATCTATAATTGAGAGAGGGATTCCTTTGAAATTAAATCAGGATGAAGTTAAAAGTTTACTTTTAAATCAAAAGCGTGATGTGTATTTGAATTTTGTTAATAAGTTAATTAAAAAGAGTGATGTGATAATTAAAATTCCCCATCTAATTCGTGAGCTTGAGAGAAAAATTATTTTGTTTGATTTTTTATCAAGTGTTTCAAATTTAAAGGTTGATAGTAAAATTAAGTTTGGGTCTGATTTTAGATTGAGCAAGTCTAGTAATTTATTTATTGATAATGCTCATCCTATTGACTTTCATTTGGATGATAAACATCGATGTTCTATTCTTACTGGAGCTAATAGTGGTGGGAAGACTACTTTACTTGAACATGTCATTCAAATTATCTCTTTAACTTCGATGGGTTTACTTGTTAATGGAGAAATTGAGAGTTGTTTGTTTAGTGAAGTTTATTATTTTGCTAAGAACAAGGGAGTTGCTGGTAGTGGAGCATTTGAAAAATTGTTAAATCAACTTAGTAAGATTGATGTTGGTAAGAATACTTTGATTTTAGCTGATGAAATTGAAGCTGTAACTGAACCTGGTGTTGCTGCTAAAATTATTAGTGCGACTTGTTCATATTTTACAAATAAAGGTTGTAAAATGATTGTTGCTACGCATCTTGGATTTGAAATTGTTAATAATATGCCTGACTTTTCTAGAGTTGATGGAATAGAAGCTAAGGGATTGGATTCAAATATGAATTTGATTGTAGAACATAATCCAGTTTTGGGTCGATTGGCACATTCAACGCCGCAATTGATTGTTGAGAAACTTGCAAATACTAAGGGACATGATTATTTCACTTATGTGTATGATAGTTTGTCCACCTAAACCTTATCCAATGCTTTTCTAGCTGCATTTCTAAAGATTTCTGGCAGGGCTGGGTGTATGTAGATCATATCTAATAAGTCTTGGAGTTTTGCTCCAAATGTCATGGCGTAGATTGCGTGGTGGATCATTGTAGATGCTTCGTCGCCTATTATTTGCGCTCCAATTAATTTAGTTGTTTTTTTGTTGAAGATTAGTTTTACAAATCCATGATCACTAAGTCTTGCCATTCCCATGGCGCTGTTTTTGTAATAGTTGATTCCTACTATGTAATCTTTATTTTCTTTTTTGCCTGAGTTATTTAATTCATCTTGCGTTACTCCTACGCCCGCGATTTCAGGGTATGTGAAAACTGCGTGAGGCATTGGTGGATATTTAATTGGTTTTGCTCTCTTTTCTAAGTATAGTGATTTGAATAAGAATTCTCCTTCGAAATTCACACTATGTCTAAACATGTAATTACCTACACAATCGCCTAAGGCGTAGATATTTTTTTGATTTGTTTCTAAGTATTTGTTTACTTTGATATATCCACGTTTATTTGTTTTTATGTTTGTGTTTTCTAATCCTAAATCATTTGTGTTTGGTTTAACTCCAGTTGCAATTAGTAGTGCGTCGGCTTTGTGTTTTTTTGTTTTTCCATTTTGAACTACAGTTAGGATGAATTTTTTATTTTTGTATTCTACTTTTTTTGTGTCAGTTTTGAAATGTACTTTTACATGTTTTGTAAACTCTTTTACAAATTCTTTTTGAATATCACTATCTTCCCTTGCTAAAAGAGTTGAATTTCTTGCTAGTAAATGTACTTCGCTTCCTAGAGAATTGTACGCGTGACCTAATTCACAACCAATGTAGCCTCCACCTATCACAATTAATTTTTTGGGTGTTGGCCTTGCTCTTAGTGCTTGAGTTGATGTCATGAATGGAGTATCTTTAAGTCCCGGGATTGGTGGGATGAATGGTCTTGCTCCTGTTGCTATAAATATTCTTTTTGCTGTGATTAGTTGGTCGTTTACTTGAACTGTGTTGTTGTCTATAAATCTAGCGTGACCTTGGAAGTAAGCTGGATTTTTGTTTTTATCATACCATTTTGTAATTGAGGCTGAATCTGAATCTGTTTCTTTATTGATACGTTTTAGAATTTTTGGCATGTTAATTGATTTGATTGTTGCTTTAATATCAAATTTACTTGATTCTCTTATTGCCTGCGCGATGTTAGCTGGGTAAATTAGCATTTTTGATGGAATGCAACCTCGATTTAGACACGTTCCTCCAAATTTGCCTTTTTCTATGATGGCTGATTTGAGACCTATTGATCCTGCTGGAGTTGATAGTTTTGTTCCTCCGCCAGAGCCGATAACTAGAATGTCGAATTTTAAAATTTTAGTTGATTTTGCTAATTGCTTTTTTGATGAAGTTGATATTAATTTTTTTGATTTAGAATTTTTATTTGTTTTTTTAGATTGTTTTCTCATGGTATACCTCTTTATTGTGATTTTGTGATATAGATAATAGAATTTATTTGTTAATAAATGTTTTCTTTGATGGTTTTAATTATTTGGATGTTTTTAACTCTTGTGATTCATAGATTATATATATATCTTATTTGCTAATTTGGTTTAAAATGCAAAAATTAAATGATATTTATTTTAGTGGAAGAGATGATTTGATTGAAGAAGTTCAAGCAGTTCTTAATGATATTTATTCTAGAATCAGTAGAGATACTCCAATTTCACAAATTGTTAGTGATGAAAATTTGGATTTATTGAGTAAAGCAGTAAATTTTGATGTTCACAAAGATCAGATTAGAAATGCTATCGGTTTTCAAGCTAGAGAAATGATTAAAGCTGATAATGGGGAACCTAAAAAAAGGTATTCTGGAAATTTTTATGCTACACATCCTATTTGTGTTGCAATTGGTTCTGAAATAATTGCAAAAGATATTGGTGTTAATGATCCTAATAAGAGAGATAGAATTATTAAATTAGGTTTACTTCATGATGTTATTGAAGAAGGATTTATGACTTCAAGAGAAGGTATTGTAGATGAATTAGGTTTGAATGAATATATCTTTCATGGAGTTGAACTTCTTGATGTAGTTCCAAGAGGATTTGATTTAAAGTCTGAGTCTGGTTTATCTTCAGGTAATATGGCTTATGCTTTATTTGCTTATTCATTTTCCAAAATGAAAGATGTAACTTTACCAATTGTTGAATTAAATGATCGTTTTGAACAATTAATTGATTATGATTATTTATTTAAAAGAAGCAATCCTGCGAATCGTATTATTACAACTATGGCTGAGAGAAGAGTTGTTGTTGATGCAATTTGTGATGCTCATCCTAAATTATCAATTTATGGTGAATTTTATGCCCGAATTGAGAAAAGAATGTTATCTGATAAAAGAGCTAAAGATATAAAAGAATTGTGTGTTGAGAAAAGTGAGGAATTATTAGCTAAAATAAAGGATGAACTTTGTGGAAGAGAAGGGTATTTTAAAGATAAATTAAATGAACATTTAAGGTCGAAAGGTATCTCTTCGGAAATGTTTTTTGATTTTTGATTTTTTTTAATTTTTTTAATTAATAATAATTATTAATAAGGGGTGGTGAGATTTAATATTGCATTTTGGGTGTGTGTTTTGTTTTTTGTGTTTTTTTAGGTTAAATCTTTTAAAAAAAGGATGTTTTTAGGATGTTTATGGTAAATGATAATTATAATTTAAAAAATAAATTAATTGGTGTTGCAAAATATGGTGGTACTACTTTTGGTAATATGGCTGAGTATACTGCTGTATTTGCTCTTGCTGGTGCAATGGCTTATGGTGGTTGGTCTATGCAAAGAGATAGTAATTATGAATTAAATGAATTAAAAAATGATAGGGCTGTTATTGTTTATGATTTAGCTACTAGTACTAAGAAGGCCCAAGACTTGCTTGAAAAAGATGTTTTAAATCCAAATTTAGATAAGGTTAAAGCTAGAGGAGAGAAAATGAGTTCTCTTGAAGAAAAAGCTAAGAAAGCTGGTGAGTGGGTTAAGTTTGGTATGAATCTTGCATCTACTGTTGCTCCTGATTCTAAAGTAGGTAAGTATGCTCTTAAGAAACAAGAACAATTAGAAGCTGCTAAAGTAAAAGTAGATAGATATAAAGTTCTTAAAGCTGAGCAGAGTGAATTAGAGAGAAATTGGTTTGTTGGTGGAGGTTTAGCTGGATTATTGTTGTTTTCTAGTGTTTCAGCTGGTGTTTCTATGTATCGTAGAAAAAGAGAAGATGATGAACTTATTAAATAGATAAATTTAATTATTTTTTATTAATTTTTCCTTCTAATGTAATACCTAATGTTAATGGTCCGTCAATTTCTACATTAATATTTCCTTGTTCATCATAAGTTCCTTGAATGTCCCAATCGATATTTGGACCGTCTCTTATGTAGGTTCCACTGATTTTTCCATCTTTAATTGTTAATTCTAGTGATGAGTCAAATTTTGGTCCCCATCTGCTGATTTCATAGGTTGTTTGAGATGTTTGTTGTACTTTCCAATCAATTTCTGACTTATCAACTTTACCTTTAAAATTATTGGATTTTGGATTCTTATTGGCAGTGTATCTATTACTACTAAATGTTAAATCCATTTTTGTATCTATTGAATCTGGTGTTGTTGTTCCAGTAACTTTAGAATCTGAAAAAAAATATTTTTTTACATTTACATTTACATTTACATGTGAATTTCCATATAATTGTTGACCTATGGTACCAACTACAACTGATGCAATTGCATTTTTTGTTCTTCCTTGTTGAGCATCAAAAGGTGCTGGTAAGTCTGCGTATTCAGCTGAAATAATTGGCATTGAAACTCCAGCAGCTAAACCAATTACTAATAATGTTTTTTTAATTGCATTTTTCATAATAATTATTTTTGTTATTTATTATAAAAAACTTGTTTGTCAATTTTAAAGAATTGCCTATTTTTTTGAAGTCTTCTTAGCTTTTTATCTGATTGTCCTTTTTTGTGATTTTTTTACATAAATCTTTTTAAAATACCATCAATTTCTTTTATTTATGACATATATGGTTGGAATCGCTGGGGGATCTGGTTCTGGAAAAGGAACTATTGCTGGTTTGATTCGAAAGAATCTTGAAGAATTTGGTTTGAGTTCAGCAATTTTGTGTACTGATAATTTTTATAATGATTTTTCTCATTTAACTGAGCGGGAAAGAGATGATATGTGTTTTAATCCTGAAATGAATTATGACCACCCTAGGTCAATTGATTTTGCTAGATTGCTTGGATTAGCAAATAAGTTGAAAAATGGTGAAGCTTTTAATTATAGGAAATATAATTTTAATACCCATACTTATGATGCTGATTCTGAGATTGGGGAAGTAGATGCTAATTTAGACATAGGAATAGTAGAAGGGAACTTTGCATTGTATAATGGATCGGATGTTGGAAAAAGTAGTGGTTTTGGTGATAATGATTTACTTGAATTGTATGATTATAAATTATTTGTTACAACTTCGCAAGTTATTTCTTTGAATAGAAGACTTACACGTGATAGGGATGAGAGGGGTCGTGATGTTTCACATTCTCAAAAACAGATTTCAAGTACAGTTCATCCTATGTATTTAAGATTTATTCATCCTACAAGTCTTTATAGTGATGATCAGATTAAGTGGGAGAATGATTTAGGTTGTAGTCCTAATGATTCTGATAATAAACTTAATAGATTGGCTCGACAAAAAGCATTTACAATTTATGAAGCTGTTAGAGGAAAGTTGTCTTTAGGTAAAAAATAAAAAAAATTAATTTTTATATCCAACTATAACCACACCATCACCTTGATTTATATCTAATTTTGACCAAATTTGTTTTTCAGTTTCTGTTTTTGGTTCTGGTGTATCGTCCATTAGACTTCGTCCAAAATAGACGCCTTTTGAGATGAGATTTTCTGTTACATTTGGGTCATAGGCTTTTGCTATTTGAATTATTTTTGGTGTTGGTTTTTGGTCGTTTGGATATATTTCATAGTTATGTTCTTTAGCAAGATTACTAAATTTTCTAAATACTATTGGGTTTTGTGTTCTTGTTACTAGAGCATTTGCTTGTGGCAGAAGATAGACTCTTAGTTTGTTTATTGTTGGATATAATCTTTTCCCTTGGATTTCTCTTCTAAAGAGTGCAGTTGAAAATATGTTGGCTTTAGTTTGTTCATCTACGTTAATTATATCGTTTACACTATATCCTACAATTTTATTGTTTGGGTCTTTTATTACTAATATTAAATCGCTATGGGCTGTTCTTGAACTAATTGCTTCAAAAGGTAGATGTTTTGCAAAGGAGTCTAGAGCTACTTGATAAAATTGTTCTATTAGAAGATTCATGTTTATATCAAATCTTTCTTTTGGTCTAATTATCTCTAAGTTGTATCCTTTGCTCTTTACAACTTCGCTGCAAATTCTTTCAATACTTGTTTGTTGTTTTGGTTTGTGTGTCATCTTTGTGGCGTACCATCTTCTATTTTTTCAACGTTGCCCGAAATTTTTATTATTTAGGCAACTATCTATCTAAAAAAAAAGAAGTTAAAACTAGCAAAATTTACTGCAAATTTATTGCTAGCTGGTATCATTTAGGTTTTGTAATTTGAGAATGTATTTAAATGTTATTGAAAAAATAATAAAAATTATTGTTTTATTCCAACTAGCACTATAGCATCACCATTATCTACATCTAAATCTTTTACCATATGTTTTGTAAAGTCAGTTGGTTTAGGTGTGTTTGCCATTAGTTCTCGACCATAAGCGTTTTTACATATCATTTGATCATTACAATCTTGATATTGACTTTTTGCTACTTTTAGAGCAAATGAGTCGATTATTCCTTCTATGCTTGGATTCATGGAGTAATTAAAACTTTGACATAAATGATTAAACCCATGCATTACTTTTGGATTTTGAGTTCTGGTCATGATGTATTTTGAATCTATGCAAGTAATTCTTTTTTGGTTTAATAGATGGTATAGTCCTTGTCCTCTGAAATTTAAGTCTATAAAGCCTGATCCAAAGTAATTTATTTCATTTGTTTCAAAAGGTATGATGTTGTTTGTTCCATAGCCAATTATTTTTATGTCTGATTTTAGGATTACTAATAAGTCTGCTTCACCTACTCTCTCAATTGTTTCATCGAGAGGGACAGCTTTTTCAAAACATTTTGCTGTTAGATGGTTTAAGTCTATTATTGTCTGTAAATCAATGTTATTTGTATTAATTGTATTTACAGATATGTTTTGTTTGTCGTTTCTTGCCATAAATATTAATTATTGACTCTTGTTTATATGTTGGTTTGAATATTATTCGAATAACTGGCATAAAACTTATAAATAGTTGAATAATATTCAATTTATGAAAAATATTAGGTCTAAGTTGGTTGATTTGTTTAAGAGGGGGTATGCTACTCCTCAGATTTCTAAGATTGCAAAAAAAATCAAAGAGCCTTCTGCTACGATTCATTATAATATTAAAAAGCTTGAAAATGATGGGATTATTAAGACGTATAAAGCTGTTTTTGACTATAAGAAAATTGATGAAGGTTTTTGTGTATTCGCTTTAATTAGTTTGTCACCTAATGAGTATGGCGACCCTGAGAGAATTGGTAAGGATATTTCTAAATTAAAGGAGATTGAGAGTGTTGATATTGTTTCTGGTAATTGGGAAATGGTAATTAAGATCAGAGTTAAAGACCAGGATGAATATTATAATTTAGTTAAAAATGTGATTTCTCGAAAAGGTATTAATAAAATAACTTCACTTACTTCATTAAAGCAGATGAAAACTGAATTTGTTGTTTTGTGAAAAATAAAAAAAATTAATCTAATCCATAGAATTCTTTTACTTCTTTGTGTCTTAAATCTTGATATGCATCATATGATGGAGGTTCTGATATTGGAGTTCCATTAAATCTAGCAGCTATAGCTCTATAAGTTCTTTTAATATTACCTTCATGATCTTTTGTTTCATATGATTTTATTAATAATTCAATTTCAGATCCTTTTGAAATCTCTTTAAATTTTTCACTTATTTCAACTGATGCATTTGTGTTGTTACCTTCAAATGTTGCAATAAATCCAAGGTATTTTAATACTCCGTCATCATCAGAATCTATATATCCAGCTGTTGCTTTTATTATTTCATACATTTTTATTGCCTTTGTTAATTAATTGATTAGAAAAAATGTTTTTTATAAATTTATTCTTCTTTTTTTTCATTATTTCTATTTTTTATATTTTCTTGTTCTTCTTTGTTACTTGGTTCCTTTGATTCTTCTTGCTCTTGTTTTTTTAGTTTTTCTTTCTCAAGTTCCTTTAGCTTCTTTCTTTCAAGTTTTCTTTTTTCTTTGAGTTGTTCTTTTTCTTGTTTTTCTTTTTCATCTCTTAGGAATCTTCTCCATCTAAGAATTGTGTAATTTACTGGGTTTTTGATTTTGGCGCATAGGCTATTTGGGGTACACATTACAATTCCTTTTGGGCCTGCGTCGTTGTTGCAGTTTGGTGGAAGTTTTGTTCCTGCTCTAAAATTTGCAAATTGACCTTTAATATATGCTTCTCTTAATTGATCTGGATTTTTTTTATTCCACTCATGGACAAATTTTTCTACTTCGATGTTTTTGTAACCTATTTTTCCTAAGAAATTTTGTAAGATAAATAGGGCTCTTTTTTTTCCATCATCAACACCATTCATGATATTGTGAATACATGGTGGAAATAGTTCTTGTTTAATTGGATTTTTTATTTGAATTTCATCGAAATTTTTTGGTTTGTCTTCTTCTTTGGTTTTGAATTTGTAATCTAAGGCTTGTAAAAGGAGTCTTTTTGCACTTGGTTCAATGATTTCTCTATTTAGAAATTGGTATTCTACCTTAACATTTGCTGGTATTGCATCTTTTTTTTCAAATTTAAGCACGTTTTTAGGATTTATTGGTACTGAGACCAATCCTGACTTTTCATGCAAGGAATAGGGCATTCTGTACAAATGGCGAGATGAGATTAGGACTGTATCGATTTCTAGAAATTTATCTACATCTAATTTAGGTTTTTTTACCCCATTTATTTCTTCATATTTTAGAATTTGATCTTTTGTAAGTTTTACATTCTTAGCTATTTTTGAGATATCTCCTTGTTCGAATTCAATTATTTGGTTTGTTAATTGTTCATCAATGTGAATTTTGATGTATTCTGCTATTTTTCTTGCTATATCTGGAAACATATCTCTTGTTTCTATTTCTCCTACTTTTGATGGGAATGCTTGAAATGGAACTCCTATGTGAAAACCTTTGTTTCCACTAAATTTGCAGGAGTAGTCTTTTACTTCACAAAAGTCTAGAAATTTGATGATTAGATTTGCACAGATTCGTGAGTATTTGAATTCTAAACAGTCTATATCTAATACTAAGTCCCATCCAATTCTGATTTCTTCTAATTCTTTTTTTTTCATATCTGAATGTATTTCTAATGGATTTTGCCAAAGTTCTTCTGATGCATGAAATGATGATACTCCTGATTTTGCTAATTCTATAACTTCTCTTGGGTAACTTAGAATATCTGGTCTTTTAGCGTAACCTTTTCCAAAGCACATACCTATCTCTTTAAATCTAGCATGATCTATTATTGCGTTTTGAATATCCTCTCTTTTATAGTGCTTTAAAATTGTAGATTTATCAAGCATATTTGTTTGAATTTTTGAAGTTATAAAAGGTTTTGTGTTTTTTGGTTATGAGATATTTTATTAATAACGGTTATTAATAAGGGGCAGTTAGGTTTAATATGGCAATTGGTTGTGTGTTGTTTGCAAATCTGTCAAGTTATCACTTTTTAGTCATCATAATGGAAAAATTTATAAATTAATATTTAATTTTGAATTATAATGGATAAACAAATTTATGATAAAATAAAAAGAGGAGAAAAAAACTTAGCTGACTCATTATTCTATAAAGCAAATTTAGATGGCTTTGATTTAAGTGGAATTGATTTTACATGTTCTGATGTTGTCGAAGCAAGTTTAATTGGAGCTAATTTAGAACAAGCTTTTTTATTTGGTTCTGACTTATCTGATGCTAATTTATCTGATTCAAATTTAAAAAGTGCAAATTTACAAAATACTAGATTAAGAGGAGCTAATTTATCTGGAGCTAACTTAATGTATGTAAATGCAATTGACGCAGATTTTAGTAATGTAAATTTTAAAGGAGTTAATTTAGAATATGCTAATCTATGTAGAACAAATTTGAGAGGAGCTAATTTATTATGTGCTAAACTAGAAGGAATTAGATTGTCTGGAGCTATCATTGATGATGGGAAAGGAAACGAATATATTCTAGGTCGATTTGAAGATTATTAAGAAAAAATTAGAAAAATTAAAGTTTACTTGCTTCTTTTTGGAACTCAGTTGCAGCTTTTTTAAGTGCTTTTAGAGCTTCTTTTAGAGCTTTTCGAGGTTCTGTTCCTTTTGTTTCAATTAGAAACTCTGGGATTCCAATTAAAGGATGATCAATTTTGTATGTTGCAATTACAACACCTTTAACATTTTGCAATTCGTCTTTAAGAGCGTTACAAAATGTGTGTGTTTCACCTTCTAAATTGAAAGTTAAACTTGTTTTGGTTTCTTCGAGAACTGTGAATTTCATATGTAGGAAATTAGATGGTTTGTTTATAAATGTTGCGGTTTATTTGGTCTTATTTTATTCTTAAGATGTTTACTTGAGTTGCTCCTATGTGTCTATAGGCTGGTTCGTTGGTTAGAAATTTTACTACAAAATCTTGTAAATCGTCAAATTCGTATGGTGTGAATTGTTTTTCTACTGATCTTAATATTTGACTTGGATCAAAAAATTCTTGATGGTTTGCTATTAGAATTCTATAATGGGATTGTGTTTCATGTTTTTGTCCACATAATGTGAATAAAAAATATCTTGATAAATTTAAACTTGGAATCTCATATTTGTCTTTGTGAATGTTTATTTGGTTATGTGCTAAATTTTTTAATTCGTAATGTCTTTTTAGAGTTTTATTTGTATTTTCAAAATTTCTGGATTTTTCGTAATAAATCTTTTTAACAATTTCATAAATATTATTTGGATTTAAATCAAAGTTTTTTGATTTTTTGTGTAGAAGAACATTTTTATTGGTGTTATTGATTTGATCATCTAATGTTAAAAGCACTATTTGTCTTTTCATATCTTTTATTATTTTAAATTTAGTTTTAAATATTGGTGTTTTGGTTTGGTTATGTTAAGTTGTGCATTTGATTCAAATCATAAACCTTTTAAATGATAAGAATTTAATATTGATTAGCTACTTTAGTAGTTATAAAAAAAAAAGGTGATGTTTATGAAATTAATTCTTAAGAAAAAACCAAAGAACGTTAGAATTGTCGAGGGTTTTCCTGGATTTGGACTTATTGGAACTATTGCAACTGAGTTTCTATTGGAGCACTTAGATACAGAGAAAATTGGTAGTGTGGAAATTGATGAGATTCCTGCTATGATTGCTATTCATCAAAATAGGGTAGTTGAACCTATTTCAATTCATTATAATAAAAAGCATAACATTGTAATTGTTCATGCCATTAACATTGGTAAGAATCTTTCTTGGAAACTTGCTGATGTGATGGCTGATTTGGCAAAGCAACTTAGTGCTAAGGAAATTATTTCTCTAGAAGGTGTTGGTTCTCCTAATGCTCAGGGTGGAAGAATTTTTTATTATTCACAAGATGGTAAGGCTACTGAGAATAAGTTGAAAAATATTGCATTTCCTTTGATGGAAGGTATTATTGTTGGAGTTACTGGCGCTTTACTTGCTAAGGATGTCTCTACTCCTGTTGTAGCGCTATTTGCTGAAGCGAAATCTAATCTTCCTGACTCTAAGGCAGCTGCAAATATTATCACTGCATTGGATGCTTATGTAGGTATGAAAGTAGATCCAACTCCATTATTAGCACAAGCAAAAGAGTTTGAACAAAAGCTTAAAGGGATTATTAAGAAAACTCAAAAAGCTGAAGAAATTCAAGAGGATAAGTTGAGCTACGTGGGCTGATTGTAACTTTAGAGTAACAAAGCTTAGAAAGATTTATATATTACTTCTTTATTTTTTATTTTATGTCTGATTTAAGAAAATATTTAATTGGTGGAGCTTTATTTGTAGTTAGTAATATAGGTACTGCTATTTGGGCACATTATAATTCTAAAGATTTACATGATGCTGATCTAGAAGCAAACAAACCATATGAAGCTCGATTAGTTGATTTAAATGGTGATGGCTTAGATGATTTGGTTGTTACAAGTAAAAATGGTTCTAATGAATTTTTTATTACTTGTGCTATTGATGGTAATGGACCAAGACTTTGTTCAGGTAAATATATTGAGTCACAATATGATCAATTTGAAAAAACATATTCTAATTTGAAAAAATAAGTTTTGTTTTTGATTAAAAGTTTCTACCCTTTAATTTCTTACTTTTGATTGTTATTTTGTTTCTTGTTTTTTGTCAGAAACAAATCAAAAGTTTTGAATCTAGTTGTTTTTGATTAAATGTTTCGAGGGCTAAATATTTAAGTTAAACACAGAACTAACAATGAAGGGTTTGCAACTGGCCAGTAATTACAAACAAATGATTTATATACTAGTTGGAAATTTATATTTTAAAATGAAAACTACAATTAGAAACTTATTATTTGCAGCTTTATTAGCTGGATGTGGAGCTAAAGCTCCTGTTGGTGTAAATCAATTAACAACAAATGAACAACAAAATTCAACTCAGAAAAGTATTAAATTTGATAAAATTACCGAAAAACAAGTTAATGAACAAGGCATTTTTGATGGGAAGAGATCTACTGAATTTGCTTTAGATAATAGATATTTTGCTTTAAATATAGATGGAAAATTAGCTGCTTATGTTGCTATTAGCCCTCATAATTACTCAAAACCAGTTACCTATATTCAAGTTGTTGATACTTCTCGTTTTGAAACAGTTATGAACCAGAATGATGAAGGAGCAAAATTTAATTTTAATGATTTAGAACAGGCTAGCACCTTTAGAAATTACCACGAGAAAGGACGATATGGTGGAGAATTAAAAGCTGAAGAATTTTCACTTTTAGGTAGAATGTTTTATGCAGCTAAAGGCATTGGGCCTTTTGGGATTGGACCGCGTTCTATTTGGTCTGGTTCAACATTTGATGGTAAAACTAGCGCAAATAGTAGGTTTCATCGTAGTTTTAGAAAATCACCTCATGATTCTTCTGAAAATTTTTTACATGTGGAGGAATACATCAATAAGCTATAATTTTTTAATTATATTTATATTTTTATTTTAGTTTCTTAAAGAATTCTTTTTCTAATGAGTTTAATATAATTTTGTTTTTTATTTTTACTAAAATATTTTTTAAAATTTTGTTTTCTTTCTCTATTTTTTTAAGTTCTATCTCCTCTAATGCTTTAGTCCATAATTTAGAAAAAGTAGTTAATTTACCGTCTGTTTTATTTTTAATGTATTCTTTAAATTCATCTTGGTTGTTTGGAGCATATTTATGACATACCTTACATAATGTTATTAAGTTATTTTCTTCATCATTTCCGTTTAGAAATCTTGGTTTTATGTGGTGTATTTCTAGATTTTTACTGCTTTTTCTTTAATTAAACACTTTTTACATTCATAATTATCCCTTTTGAGTATTTCATTTCTAAGAGTTTTTTTAATGTTATTCATCCAAATAAATCTCCCATTTTTTCTTTTAATTCACTATCCATTTCACCTATACTTTTAGTTCCATATAAATCCATAGTAGTCTTATACGATAGGTGTCCTAGAACTTTTTGAACTACTTCTAGAGAAAGACCTCTATCTTTTAGAATTCTCGCACAGGAATGTCTTAAGATATGAGGGTTAATGTTTTTTAATTCAGGTACAGGGTTTTGGAGTTTAGCTCTGTGTCCCGCTTTGGCAACGATTCTATTGATTTGAGTTGGTGCAATATGGTCTTTTTCGTTCAATATTGATACTGCCGGAAATAGATAGCCTTTTTTTGAATTGTTTAAAACATAGGTAATATAGAGTTTTAAATCTTCTACTAGTTGATCTGAAAAAATGGTTGCTAATCTCTGGATGTTTTTTTTCCCTAATATATTAATTTTGTTTGTATGAAAGTTTATATCTTCAATTTTTATTTTTGAAAGTTCAAATCTTCTAATACCGCAATATGCAAAAAGTTTGATTATTACTTTGTCACGTAATTTGTCTGTATGTTTGATTAGTTGTTTGATTTCATCTTGTGATAAATGAAATTGTGATCTCGAATACCCTTTTTTTAATTTTGAGACTTCCATGTCTCTAGAAAACGTAAGGGTTTATTTAAATCTTACGTTTTTGACATGTTTTGTTACATTAAACGTTTCATTCTGTATAAAGTGTTACGTAATGCGTCGAAGGGCCTATTTGCATCAAATTGGTAGGGTTCTTTGAAAAATGATTGCAAGGTTTTTAGGTTTTGGTAGAAACAATTAGTGGTTTTTGTGGGATGGAACCTCTGGTTTTTGATGAGATGTTTTTTGTGCAAATGTTTTAATCAATTAGTTTAGGTTTTAGAAGTCATTTTAGTGTTTGTTTACCTGATATGTTGAAACATGTTGATAATGAACATGTTGAAAATATTGTCCTCCTCTTAGTGGGAGTTGATCAAAGTGTGAAACAATCAATCCACCAGGCCTTAATATTCTATGGCACTCTTTTACATGAATGTCATAAACCTGTTGTTCTGTTAAGTGCTGTAGGCCCATTAAATCATCAAAAAAAAGCCTTGATGTAATTAGATCTATGCTATCGTCATCCAGTGGTATATTTGCTGCATCAGCGTGGATGAACCAGTCTGGTGAATCTTGAATGTAATCGTCCCTTATGTCTATTCCTTTTGCATCGTAGCCTAGGGCTTGGAGTCTTTTAACTAATTCGCCGTCTCTACAACCTAAATCTAGAATTTTATTATGTGTGTCATCAACATACCCTAATTTATCTCTAATTGGTATTACTATTTTCATCAAAGAAGTATCATGCCTATAAAAGGTATCTTTGTCTCTTAATTTGTGATAAGGAAGTGTCATTTTTGGTTTTTATTTTTTTACTTGATAAAAATATATTGGGCGTGAATTTTTTATTATTATTTCATTAAAATATTCTCCTCCACCTAAAGGCAACCTATCGCCGTGAGATAATATTAATCCATCTGGTCTTAATATTTTGTGGCATTGGCTGGTGTATATGTTATGTACTTCTTGTTCGTCTAATTCTTGTAATCCTATTAAATCATCGAAAAAAAGCCTGGAAATAATTAGATCTATACTGTTGTCTTTAAGAGGGATATTTGCTGCGTTAGCGTGGATAAACCAATCTGGTGAATCTTGAATGTAATCATCTCTTATATCCATTCCTTTTGCATTGTAGCCTGCTATTAATAACTTAGTTACTAATTTTTCATCTCTGCATCCAAGAACTAAGATTTTTTTGTGAGTTTGATTAATTGGACCTAATTTGGATTGTATTGAGTGAATTATTAATTCATCTGCGAACCCATCATAAAATCTGGGGTCATCTCTTGATTTGTGGAATTGTAAGGCCATTTTGTATTGAGAATATTGCATTTTTTAAATCTTTACAAAAATTCCGAAGATTAGTTTTAATATATTCTTAAATCTTCTTTGTCTAAAACTTGTTGTCAATTCTTTTTGTTTTTGTAAGTCGGAGTTTGTTGTCTCGAAACTTTGTTTATTAAAAGTTTTAATCTGGGTTGAGTTTTAAAATTTGTATATTCGAAAGTTTTATAATAGAAAATTAACAAACTATATGTTATGTTATATAAACAAAAAGAGTGGAATCTGTCTAAAATTAAGCCAGTTGATATTAAAAAGGAATTAGTTGATATTGAGAATAAAGTTAATAGGTTAGTTGGAAAAAGAAAATTATTAACATCTAAGATTTCATCTAAACAATTTATTTCTATTGTTAAGGATTTTGAGAAACTTAGAAAACAAACTGCTAAGTTAGGTACATATACGTCTTTAAAGTTTAGTGAGAATGCTCAAGATCAAAAAGCTTTAGCACAGATGAGTATGGTTAGTACTGCTCTTACTAAACTTGGAAATAAATTGTTGTTTTTTGGTTTATGGTTTAAGAAATTACCCACTCCTAAGGCTAATGAATTAATTAAGGCTGCTGGAAAGTATAAATATTTTTTTGAGAGTATGAGAAAAAATAGAAAGTACTCTCTTAAAGAAAATGAGGAGAAGATTATTAACATTAAAGATAATACAGGTGCGAGTGCCCTATCTAATATTTATGATATTTTTACTTCAAAGTTTGTGTTTGATTTTAAGGGAAAGAAAATTACCCAGGAGGAATTAACTCAGCACGTTAGATCTAATGATCCGAAAATTAGAAAATTAACCTATACAACTTTGTTTAAACCATATAAAGAGAATAAGGCTGTTATTGGAGAGATTTATAAAAACATACTTAATGATTGGAGAGAAGAGAATATTGGTCTTAGAGGCTTTAAAACACCTATTAGCGTTAGAAATGTAGCTAATGATGTAAGTGATAAGTCTGTAGAAACATTACTTAGAGTTGTTAGGAAGAATCAGAATTTGTTTCATCAATTTTTTGAAATTAAACGTAAGAAGTTAGGTCTTAAGAAACTTAGAAGGTATGATATCTATGCGCCTTTGAAACAGGAGAACGAGAAGATTGAGTATGGCAAAGCTGTAAAGATTGTACTGGATACTTTTTATGGGTTTTCTAAGGAGTTTGGTGATGGGGCTAGTGCTATAATTAATACAGATCATGTTCATTCAACAATTCAAAAAGGTAAAAGAAGTGGAGCGTTTTGTTGTACAGTATCTAATGACATATTACCTTATGTGTTTTTGAACTATACTAAGAAGTATAGGGATGTTTCTACGCTTGCTCATGAACTTGGGCATGGGATACATAGTGTCTTAGCTCAAAAGCAAACTCAGTTTACACATCACTCTTGTTTACCTTTAGCTGAGACTGCTTCTATCTTTAGTGAGATGTTACTTTCTGAGAAAATGCTAAAAGAAAATCCTAGGGCAGCTAAATCAATGATCTTTGCAAAACTTGATGATATCTATGCTTCTATTATTAGACAAGCAGGTTTTATTGAATTTGAAATTGAAGCGCATGAAATGATGCGTGAAGGAAAAACTATTGATGAGATGAGTTCTAAGTACTTAGAGATGCTTAAGGACCAGTTAGGACCTAAGGTAGAAGTAGATGAGATCTTTTCTTATGAATGGGCATACATTCCACATATCTTTCATTCTCCTTTCTATTGCTATGCTTATGCTTTTGGAAATTTATTGACACTTGCTTTGTATGAGATGTACAAGGAACAAGGAGAACAATTTACTCCCAAGATGATTAAGATGCTTTCTTTGGGCGGTTCAAAGGCTCCTATAAAGATTGCTAGGGTTGTTGGCGCTGATATAGAAAGTGAAGCATTCTGGCAGAAAGGATTTGATGTTATAAGGGATATGATTGCTAAGTTGGAGTAATTTGAAATATACTAAACGGAGTCTATTATTTAAAACTTTAACCCCGTTTGTATATATTGTTTAATACAATTGTATTTTTGCTTCTCTTAATTTTAGTTCTTCCATATAATTGATTTTAACCAACATAAGGATGTCTGCTAATTCGGACATATGGAGATTTCTGGTATGTTTTGTTAAAACTATTTCTTCTCTTTTATTATCTAATTTAATTTCTTCTGGTGTTCCAATTCCATAAATGAATAAATGATTTGCAATATCACGTAATTTGAATACATTTCTTCTTGTTGGTTCTAACCTAACCTCTAATAATGGATGTTTATGTCTTAAATATTCAGGTTTTTTTAATTCTTTTGGACCCAAATAAAATAACTCTCCTTTTATTTCATTTCCAAGTTCATCTTTAGAGATTGCATGTAAATAAAAAATATTTTTTGGTGCACATTGGTATCTTTTTAATTCATCAAATTGTTCAAAAGGATTTAATAAGATTTTTCCAGTTCCATTACTAGTTTTGAGCATACTACTGCTAGAGGACAATTGCTTTTTAAAGATATTGCTTAAAAATGAATATATTTCACGACGTATATACTGGAGGATATGCTTTATTTTGCTATCTTCCAGAGCATATCAAAGTATTTTTTGAATGTTTTAGCTATGTCCGGTTGATTGATTACAATAGCTATGGGGTCGTGTGGGAGCCATAGAAGTATGGCTGCTTTGTTTCCATAGATATTAGTTGATACTAATGTTTGAAAGCTTTTTGGTAAGTATCGTACAGATGATAATGGTACTGGTGATTTGTGTTTCTCGCCTGCGTAGATTGCATGTAGCTTTATTTTATTTTTTATTCTTTTGTTTGTATAGTGAGGAAGATAGTATTTTAGTTGTTCTCTTGCAACTGGTGTTGCTCCAATTATGTATACATCTTTACCTACTCTAATTTGATCTTCGAAAACTTCTTTAATTCCTTCTTTTCCTCTAAAAAATAATGTTTCTTGTTTATCTTTGTGTTCTGCAAATTTTGCTAGAAGGGTTGGCATGATACTATGAATCTCGTCTCTTTGAGTATCTATCATTTCTTGGACTCTTTTAGGGTTTGAAGCCATGTAGAATCTTTTATCGTTCTCTACTATGTATGATACTAAACCTTTCTCTATTAGTCTATCTAATGCGTCGTAGATTGATCGTCTATGAATTCCTGTTTTTCTAGAAAGAACACCTGCTTGCGCTTTAGTTATATCAACTAGCATCAAGTAGATTTTTGCTTCTGTTTTAGTTAGTCCAATGTGGAGTAGTTTTTCATACATGTTATTTTTCATGTAAATTTGTTTGAGTTTATATATTTTATGGTTGTGTGGTGAAGTTTATGCCCACTTCTTTTAATATACCTTCTGTTGTTTTGGATATTTAGTGCAAACATCAGGGGTTTGATTAATTTACCGACGGCAAATCTAACTTTTGATGGCACTATTATGGAGGAAAATAAAAAATGCAAGAAATAAATTACATACCAACTTTAAATCCGATTCATCATCAATTATTTGGTGATGTTGAACTTGGTGGAAATAGAAGAGAATATAGAGGGATTGAATTAGCTGATACAGTTAGAATCGGTGGTGTTGATGTTCCTAGGAACTTACAAACTACTTTAGCAAAGAGGTGCGAGAAATTTGGTTCTATTGAAGCTAGATTAGATGAAAAACCGCTTTTTTTAAGAGGTAGAACTAAGGGTCAAGAGGCTGATTGGTTTGGTTTAGTTACACAAGTATTTGGAAACATGCCTATGTATGAAATTGATACTAAATTGTCCAAAATGTTTGATGGGAAAAGTGTTAGATTTATGCCTGGAAAAAGTAGAGCTGTTGCTAATTATAAAATTGCTGATATTCCTAGGCCAGATCAAGGCAGTGTTGAGATGTTTTTGTTTGTAGATAGTGGGGATTTTGGTCTTTATGGTGGAAATGGTCAGAGCGCTCTTAAAACAGGAGTTGCTATTAAGGATGGTTACTGTTTAAATTGGACTAGATTTGCTCCTGATATGGCTCATAAACGTCTAATTCATTCAACTAGTGCTAATGTTGATGAGAGAGTTGATAAGTTATATTCATTTGCTTTGGATGTTCATGAAGCATGGGATAAAAGTGCAGATGTTAATTTGACTAGAGACGAAGTTAAAAATTACTTAGGTAATTATAAAGTAAGTGCAAAGAAAGTTTTTGAAAGGGTTTTGTCCGGTTTTGGAGACGAGATTAGCGCATATCAACTTGCTTGGGATTTAACTAAAAATGCTCAAGATGTTGCTGATTCTACTCGAATGACACTTGAAACTATGGCTGGCGAAGTGTTGCTTGGCTATGAGAGAATCAAAGAAGCAGCTTAATTTTTTTTCTTTTATTTTTTTAAACAACACACAACCAATTGTCATATTAAATCTCACTGCCCCCTATTAATAATTGTTATTAATAGATATAATTTGTGTTTTTGAGTTGATTTTATTGGAATCCTTACTTTTTAGTGATTAAATTTATAAAATAAGCTTATAATTTGACTATATGCCAAGATTTAATTGGAAAAGAGATATCGATAGTGTAATTGATTTATTAGGAGAAGCTATAAAATCTGGTGAATTGGATTCTAATATCAATAGCACACATTTAGTTAATAATGGTTTTAGTGGATTGTATAATGCCTTAACTAGAGATGATAGTCCCAGATGGGTTAGTGAGAGGTATGAAGAGAATCCATGGCAAGAATTTATTTCAGAGATCGCTTCTAGGGTTGATGTTGATGTTAATGTTAGAGATTCAAAACTATCTTATGTTTCTCATACATATCAAGAGATAGGTGATATTAAATTAGTTTCTAACATGTTTTTATCTGGAGAGATGACATTTGAAGAAGCTATTGAATTTTTGCGTGATGATGGAATTGAAATGTCTGATGGGCAAATTAGATCTTATTTTTCTAGAGATGCTGGTTTGGGTAGACCAGATGATAAGAAAACTTCATTGGATGAATTGGTTGAAAGAATTAGAAGAGTTAAAAAAGATTTACATGAAGATTTGTCCGATATTAATTTTGTTAAAGGTGATTTGTTTCAAGCATTAGTAAGTACTAAATTTGCTATGGATAACTCCAATTATGAAGAGGAAAAGGGTTTGGCTGTTGATTATGTAGATTTGCAAGGTAAGGCTCACAAGGAAGTTTATTTAGATCTAATTGGTCCAAAATATGTAGTTGAAGTTAAATGGAAAAATAGTTTAGAAAATATTTTAGAATCGGTATTACCTCAATATCAAGCCTGTAAAGATAATTTAAATGATAAAAAAAAGATTTTTGGTTGTGTGTAGAGAATATGATCCTGAAACTAGAGTTAGGTGGCAAGAAAATGAGGATATAAGTGAATTTTCTGAGTCAATGCTGCTTGATGTCGAAGGTAGTTCAAGAGAAATTTTTAATTATGTTAGCTTTGAAGATTTGATTAAAAATGATCCTAGAAAAAATTTATTTTTAGATGCTTTAGATCAGATTGATAGATTAATTGATGAAGAGAAAATTGGTTTGATGAAATCTTATACCAAAGTTTTTAGAAGAATTTTCAAAAATAAAGATGATATTGAAGAGAAATTAGAATTTGTAGTTGATGCTATGAAATCCGATTATAGAATTAGAAGCGATGAATTAGGCGAATTATTTGGCGATGCATCTAAAGAAGATAGTGATGATAAACAAAGAAGAAGAGATATTATTAGAAGAGCTAGAGAGAGAACAGAAATAAAGTGGTTAGTTGAGATGTATAATGAGTCAACTAGTAATGAAAGAAAAAAAATTGATGATGAGATGGTTGATCTTCTTGTTTTAATGGAAGATGATGAATTTAATAGATTATATAAGCAAATAAATGAAAAGAAAAAGGCAAATAAAAGGTCTAGGAAAAAATCAAGAAAAAATGTTGATTTAATTGGAATGTATAAAAAATCTCATCTGATAAGATCACAAAAAGTTTCTGCTGATTTGGAATCTAAAATAAGACCTTTATATGAGAACATTGGAAGGGCAGTTGTTAAATATAATGAAAATAATAAAAAAGCAACCCAAGTTTTTAGAAGAGGTGTTGCAGTTTTGAACAAAATAAATGAGGACCCTTATTGTTTTACAAATTATATATATGATTTAGCAAAAAAAACTAAATGTTATAGAGGAACTAAAGAAAAATTAGATGAACAGATGAGAATTTTTGAATATAAATATGCTAGAATTTTAGAAATAAATGAAACATTGCTTCCTTCTTCAAAAGAGATAATCTTGGGTTATAAAAAAATATTCTATGAAGATAATGGTAGACCGAGACATATATCTGGTTCTAGAGAAATATATGTTGGTATTTTAGAATCAGAAAAAAATGAAATAAAAGGTCAATTGAATGATATTGAAAGAGAGTTTAGACGAGATCCCATTGTTAAATTATTGAGTAAATTAGAGAAGAAAAAAATATCTCGTGATGCTAGAGATTTAATTAAAAGACATGATTATAAATATGCTTTAACACATGCAAAGGATTATTTAGAATATTTTGATTTAACTGTTAATATATTTAATAGATTATATGATATTGATCCATTACTTACAGTATTTTTTGCACAAGATATGGCCCTTATTGCAAAAAATGCAAATGTTGGGCTTGGTCAGAGCGCTCTTAGATCTATTGGTGGTATTTATGCGGGCGGCATTAAAAGGTCTAATAAATTTGATACTTTAGATAACATTGATTATTTAATTAAAAACCCAGCAGAATACTTAATTAGAGAAACTGACTTATTTGAAAAATATCCTATTTTGATAACTCAAATGTTTAGAAGTGATATCATAGATTTAGAATTGTATAATTTTAATAATTGTTGCAAGGTATTTAAAAGAAGAGATTTGAATGGGTTTGCAATGGTTTACAACTCATATGAAATTGAAGTTGAGAGTTATCTTACTTTAGATTCGAATGAAGTTATTCGACATAAAGCAGAGGAATTATCACATAAATTTGAAATCTGTCCTGAAAGGGCAATTAAAGAATATCCACAAGAGATATTTGAAAGATTATGTGAAAAAGGTTTTGTTCATGCTAGAATTATTGAAGATTATCATAAAGAAAAAATATTTAGAGCTAAGGCTTTAGGATTTAGGAATAAAGATGAAGCTAATGATTATATATCAACAAATCATGTTGATGAGGAGCAAGGTAAATCAAATATAGTTGAATTTGCTGATTATATGAAACAATTAAAACAAAAGGATGAAGCTGAGTTTAAAGATAGAATAGAGAGGTTAGCTGCTTAATTTTTGTATTTGATTTTATTGTTGTTTCTTTTATGTGTTTTTTATTAGCTATAATAGAATATCTAAATTGTTATTAAATTAGTTTATGTTCTTTTTTTATGTCAGATATTATAACTTTGGATCAAAGGATTATTAAATTGGGAACTCCTATTTTAGAGGAGGCGCAAAGAAATTTGCCTTCTGCTGTTTCGCGCGCGGGCGTACAAGCAAGAATGTTTGATGCTTTAGGTTCTAATGAAGAATTGTTAAAAAATATGTTAAGGTTTATTGATGTTATGCCTGCTTTACAAACTGATGAAGAATTAATTAGTCATGCCCAAGAATATATTTTAGATAAAAATTCTGATTTGGGTTTTTTGGGTGTTGGAGCTAAAGGTATTAAATATGCTCCAAAATTAGCTGCTAGAACTATAAAGGCAATTTCTAATGATATGGCTAAATCTTTTATTAGTGCTAATGGCAATTCTAGTTTTTTTGATGTGTATGAAAAACTAGAAAAAAAAGAGTTATTATTTACTGTTGATATTTTAGGTGAAGCTGTTGTAAGTGAAGCTGAAGCAGATATTTTTTTACAACATGATTTAGGAATGTTAGAATATTTAAATAAAAGTATTGGAAAGGTAAAACCTAGAGAAGAAAAATTTGTTGATAGATTTGGTAAGCCACTTATTAATTTGTCTACAAAACTAACTTCTAAGTTTAGTGGGTTTGATCCAATTGCACCTGATCACATAGCCAAAAAAGTTTTATCTAGGTTTAGACCTATTTTGAAAAAAGCTAAAGAAATTGGCGCCTTTGTTAATGTGGATGTTGAGCAGTATGCTTATCGTGATTTGACTTTTGATATTATTAAGTGTGTTTTACTGGAAGATGAATTTAAAGATTTTAATGATGCTGGGATTGTTGTTCAAGCCAATTTAAAGGATAGTTATGAACATTTAGAGGATTTTTTAGGTTGGTGTCGAGATAATAATAAAAGACCAACCATTCGGCTTGTAAAGGGTGCTTATTGGGACCATGAAGTTACAGTTGCTCAAAGAAATGGTTGGGATATTCCTGTATTTTTGAAAAAACATAAAACTGATGTTAATTTTGAGAGATGTACAAAATTACTTGTTGATAATAATGAGTATGCAAGAGGTGCTTTTGCTTCACATAATCGAAGATCAATCATTCATGCCTTACAACTAATTAAAGATGCGGGTTTAGATAAAAGAGATTATGAATTTCAAGGACTTTATGGAATGCAAGAAAATGATCAAATAGCTCTTGCTAAACAAGGCGAGCCTCAAAGAATGTATTGTCCCGTTGGTAATTTACAAGTTGGAATGGCTTATAATGTTAGAAGATTGCTTGAAAATACTTCTTCTTCTTCATGGGTTAGAATGGTTAATAACAATTATGATCCTCAGGTAGCACTTAGTAATCCTGCTTTAGTTGATGGAAATGTTGCCGAGGCTTTAGTGGTTGCTGATGAAAAGGGAAGATTAGCTAGGATGTATCAAGGGCTAGTTGATTTTGTTTTACGTAGGAAAGCTAGAGATGTTGCTGTTAGTTCATCAAGAATTTATGTTTCTTCCAAGTCTGGATTTACAAATGCTAGGACTGCCAATTTTTCTAATTTAGATGAGAGAATGGCTATGGATCGAGGAATTGAAGATGTTGATCGATTAGTTAGTAAAAGTGATTATAATGCTTTTTTAATGATTGGTGGGTCTAATAGGAAAAAAGATGGTGCGTTGTATAAAGAAGGTAAAGATTTTATTTATTCAATTAATCCTGCAACTAAAGAAATTTTTGGAAAAGCTGTTTTGGCAAGTAGAGGAGAATTAGAAGAAGCTATTGATTGTGCCTTTGATGCTAAGAAAAAATGGGCTAGTGTTGATGTTAGTAGAAGATGTGAGATTGTTGATAGGATTGGCGATAAAATTGAAAATAGGAAAGATTATTTTGCATCTATGATTATTAGAGAAATGGGTAAAAATTGGCGTGAGGCTAATGCTGATGTTGATGAGGCGATTGATTTTTGTCATTTTTATGCTAATCAAATGAGAAAACTTGGAAGTGAGGATACAAGCTTGAATCAGTTTGTATTGGGTGAAGAAAATCGAACTAAATATATTCCTAGAGGTGTTACTAGTGTTATTGCTCCGTTTAATTTTTGGGCTATACTTGTTGGAATGACTACTGCTGCCTTAGTTGCTGGAAATAGTGTTATTGTTAAACCATCTCCTAATGCACCAATTGTTGCACATGAGTTTAGTGTTCTAGCTGATTCTTTGTTACCAAATGGGGTTTTAAATTATGTGTTATGTGATAATAATGATATTGAAGTATTAGTTAATTCTCCTAAGATTAATACGATTGCTTTTACTGGGTCAAGTGGGGTTGGTCAAGATATTTATAAAAATATTAGTAGGTTTGGTGCTGGGCAAAATCATTTTAAAAATGCTGTTATTGAAACTGGTGGTAAAAATGGAATTATTATTGATAGCTCTGCTGATTTAGATGAAGCTGTTTTAGGTGTTAGACATAGCGCATTTGGTTATAGTGGCCAGAAATGTTCTGCAGCTTCAAGAGTAATTGTTGTTGGGAAAAATCCAGATTTTGTTACTAGATTAATTGAGAGTACTCGATCTTTAAATGTTGGTGATTCTGGTTTGCCTCATGTTGATATGGGTCCTGTTTCTTCTCAAGGTGCATTTGATAAAATTAAAGAATTGTATGAACAAGGAATTGAAGATGGTGCTAGAGTTATTTTTCCTGCTAAATTTGATGATTCTACCGGGTTTTATGTTGGTCCTTCAATTTTGGAAATTGATTCTTCTAATGTGTTGGCTAGTGAAGAGGTGTTTGGTCCTGTGTTAGGTGTTATGAATGCTAAGGATTTTGATGAGGCTTTGCGTATAATGAATGATACAAGATTTGCTCTAACTGCTGGAATTTATTCTAGAACTCCAAGTAATATTGAAAAATTTAAAGATGAAGCGATGGCTGGCAATATTTATGTAAATAGGCCTTGCACTGGCGCAGTAGTTGAGAGACAACCTTTTGGTGGGTTTAGAATGTCAGGTGGCGGTACTAAAGCAGGTGGTGTTAATTATTTAATGAATTTTATGTATCAAGTTTCGATTAGTGAAGAAGGGTCGCGCCGTGGGCATGTTCCTGGGATTGTTGAGTATGTTGATGGATTGGAATGATAAGAATGAGAAAAATGAAAAAAATTAATTGTTAAACCTCTTCTCAACTGCTTCCCAATTTATTATCTTAAAGAAGTTATCTATCCATTCTACTCTTCGATTTTGATATTTAAGATAATATGCGTGTTCCCAGACATCGCAAACTAGAAGTGGCTTGAATCCTGGTGCTAGTTGTTTTTGATGGTTCTCTACTGCAAAGATTTTTAATGAGCCGTGAGGGCATTTTGCGAGCATTCCCCAACCTGATCCTTCTACACTTGCTGTTGCTTTTTTGAAGTGTGTTTGGAATTTTTCAAATGAGCCAAAGCTTTTGTTGATTTGTTCAAGGAATGTAGTTGTTGGTTTGTTGTCTTCTTTTCCTGCTCTTAGATTTTTCCAAAACATTGAGTGCATTAGATGTCCTGCTCCATGAAATGCTAGTTCTCTTTGCCAGTGTTTAATTAGGTTGAATTCACCTGTTTCTCTTGCTTCTTGAAGCTTTGATAGAGCGTTGTTAAATCCTTTTACGTATCCAGCATGATGCTTAGTGTGGTGGATTTCTAGTGTTTGTTTGTCGTAGTATGGCTCAAGTGCGTCATACTCATATTCTAAATTTGGTAATTTTGCGTGACTCATTTTATTTTCCTCCGTGAATAATAAATTAATTTCAAAAACTATATTTTTCCTACCAAGTCTAATCCTGGTTTTAGGGTTTTACTTCCTGGTTGCCAGTTAACTGGGCAAACTTCTCCACCATTTTCTCTTACGAATTTAGCGGCTTTGATTTTTCTTATTAGTTCTGCTGTTGATCTTCCGATACTGTTATCGTGCATTTCAAATGCTTTTAGAATCCCGTCTGGATCAATTAGAAACGTTGCTCTAAGAGATAATCCTTCCATTGGAATAATTGTGCCATAGTTTGTACAGATTTGTGCGTTTGGATCTGCAAGCATTGGAAATGTGATTTTCTTTATTGTTTGAGAATTATCGTGCCATGCTTTATGAACAAATGCTGTATCTGTTGAAACACTTAGAACTTCCGCCCCTAATTGCTTGATTTCTTCGTAATGGTCTGCTAAGTCTCCTAGTTCTGTTGGGCAGATAAATGTAAAGTCTGCTGGATAAAAGAATAGTACTACCCATTTTCCTTTGTAATCGTCTAATCTAATATCTACGATTTGTTCGTTGTGAAATGCTTTTGCTTCAAATTTTGGTGCTGGTTCATTTATTGCTAGTTTATTTGTTTCCATTTTATTACCCCCTATATTAAGAATGAAATGTTAATTGTAATGTTTTTTACATTTTTTACAAAGTCCTTTGAGGATTACTTCGTAAATGTGAAAGTTTGGCATCTTTGGTTTTTTTACTATTGATTTATCTACATCGAAGATTTTTTTGCAGTCGTTACAAATTAAATGGTAATGAGGATGTGTTTGTCCATCAAATCTAAATTGATTTTCTATTTCTAGAATTCCTATTTTTCCTTCTTCATTTAAAATATGTAAATTTCTATAAACAGTTGCTAAAGTGATATTAGGAATCATTTTTTGTACGTGTTCGTGGATATCTTCAGCCCTTGGGTGTGTGTATACACTCCTTAAATAAGCTAGTACTTCCCTTCGTTGTTTTGTATCACGTCTTTGCATTATTAATAATGATTATTAATTGATTTATAAAGTTTATGGTATTGTAGAACATGTGTTTTGGAATTTTATGGTTTAATACAAGTTGAAAAGAAAATTGTTAATATAATTAAAAATAATATAATTGATAATTTTAATTATTATTTATTTTTAAATTTTAATTCTTTGATTGATTCTAAATCTATGCCATATTTTTTATATACCTTAATTGTGTTAATTGAAGTAGTTTGTGACATTTCAAACCCAAGTAACTTAATTATTTTTTCTACTTCTTTAGCTGATTTACCTTCTACTTCTAAATAAGGTGGTATTAAAGGCCAAAAGTCTATTTCAACTTCTACTTTATTAAGAACATAACTCAATCGCTTATTTTCCTGATATCCGTTATACGTATAACCTAGTTTTTCCAATAGGAGATTTGTTTTTTCAAAATCATTTACTTTAATTTCAATTTCTTTTGTTCCATCAATTTGATCATTTTGAATTTCTTTGATTGTTAATGTTGTTGTTTTTCCATCTGTTCTTAATCTAACCCATGAATTTTCTTTTTTTGGAGTGAAATTGTAAACAAATCTTTTTTGTTCTTTTTCGTTTATTTTTTTAGCTCCTAATGATTCTAGTTTTGCGATAATCTCATCTACATTAATTTCTAATATTTTTGTTTCATATTCAGTTATCATTTTGTTTTATAACATATTAGTTTATTTAAAGTTTATTCTGATAAAATATCAAACCAGCCAATTGCAATATTGAATCTTACCTGTGCTTATTAATAATAGTTATTAATTGAATTTTATTTGGGATGATTTTATATAATTAGAGTTATTTTTTGTTAAAATGCAAGAACAAATTGTCAAAAGGATTGAAACTATTGAAAAAAGGAATCAGAGGGTTGAAATGGATAAAGCTTGGGAAACTAGTTTGACTCGTAAGGTTGTTATTGCAGTTTTGACATATATTATGATTGTGTTGTTCTTTTTTACTGCTGGGCTTAGTAAACCATTTGTAAATTCAATTGTTCCTACGGTTGGTTTTGTTCTATCTACTTTGTCTATCCCTTATTTTAAAAGAATTTGGGTTAAAAAGGGATAGTTTTTACTTTTTAGTAGTTATTTCGCAAAGGTTTTTAAAGAGTTAGCTTATTTTAAGTTAAAATGGTTACAAATACTCAAGAAAAATTAGAACAAATTTTAGATAGTGCTGTTGATTTGGTTGAAAATGGCGAGAGAGTAAAGTATAAATTAGATATAACAATATATGGAGTTTTAACAAAAAGAGAAAAAAGAAATTTTGTTTTTCAACAAAATGACGAGACAGCAAGGCAATTTTTTATTAGAGATGATTATTTTGAGAGCGGAGCAAGAGTAGCTTATGAAGCGTTAGAAAGAATTAACGAGTGTGGATTTATTGATTCATTACCAAAATCTTCTGAGGAGCTTGTTAGAATTATTTCAACTTATCAGAATTCTGAGAGTATTGAAGAGTTTGTAGAGAGTGTAGCTGATGCAAGAGATGAAAATAAAAATAGATATGATTTTTTTAGATCAATATTATTGTTAAAAACTTTAGAAAAACATCCTGATAAAATTAGAAATATTGAAGAAAATTCAATTTATTTTCCGCAAAGATTATTTGTAAGTCATAAATTAGCTAAAGATAAGAAAAGACAAGAACGATTTGAAATTGCTAGAGCTATTGTTGATTTGTATTCAAATGATTTAGTTGAAAGAATTTCAAAATTTGATGAATTGATTGATATAACTGGAAGGGGAAATAATGATTGGTCTTTTCCTAATTCTAAATATGATACTTACTTTACAAAAAAAGAAGGTTGTAGTGATGAAAGAATCGAAGAACTTTATTGTAGTATTAATGTTAAAAGAGAGATTATTAAAACTCTATATGATTGCTTTAATATATTTGGAAAACTTAATAATTATAAAAATAATATGAAGAAATTGCCTAAAGAATTTAGAATTACTAAAGGAAAGTTTTTCTCAGGAAAGGATTTAATTGAAAGGTTTGCTAAGAATCAATTAATGAAGGTTTTTGATGAAAAAGAAGTTGCTGTTTCTACTTATTTGAGTCAATCTTTAGGTTATGAGAGCAGAGTTGAAAATGAAAGATTATACATTACTCATGGTTATAATACAAGTAATTTTTGTAAAGAGAATAAAAGATTTAACACAACTAATAATTTATTAAATTGTGTTGATATATTGAATAAATTATATTCTTCTGCCCTTGATATTATTAAAGAAGAAGATGATGAATATTCTCAGGAATCTAGTGAATAATAATGGCATTAGATTTTAGTGATTTAGAGCGGCAAGTGCAAGAAAGAGGAAGAATCCATAGGTTAGATAATGGACTTGTTGTTGTTAGTGAACATGTTCCTAATAGTGGCTTGGTTCAAGGTAAAATAACTATAAATACTGGTTCTGCTTATGAAGCACCCGAAGATCATGGGATTATGCATTTTTTAGAACATATGACTTTTGGTGAATCTAATCTTTATCAAAATAGAGATAAAAGAAAATTTGATGCTGCTCTACTAGGGCTTTCAATAAATGCTATTACTGGATTTGATCAAATTGGTTATCCAATTGAAGGTGCAGGATGCCCAATTTTGCAAGAAAATTTTTTACAAGCATTAGAAATTTACACAGATTTAGTATTTAATCCAACATTCACACAATCTTCTTTAGATAGAGAAAGACCAATTGTTCAAAAAGAAAGGGAAGAGGTAGTAGCTCAAAGAAACGGAATGATTGGAGAAAGAATTTTTCAAATTTTATTTAAGAATAATCCATACCCAATTTATCACGTAGAAGGTTCTAGAGATTCTATTGATAGAATTACTTTAGATAAATTAGCTCAATACCATAATAGATTTTTTGTTGCAAATAACACACATGTTGAAATTATTGGCGATTTGAATGGACAATCTGGAATTGAGAGCATTGCGATTGAAAATCTTTCAAAAATTAAGAGAAGCGATAATATTTCTCATATTGAAACAGTTTGTGAAGATGAGATTGAACAAACTAAGGTGGAAACTCTTTCTAACCTAAGGGACTTGCCTTATGAGGGTAATGTTAGAGTTAATATTTATTTTAAAATTCCTCCATATCATCATGTAGATGCTAATTCATTAAATATTTTAAGTTATGTTTTAGGAGGATCTTACCATAGTTTATTAACAAGTGATTTAAGAGAATCAAAAGGATTGGTTTATTCAATTTCATCTGATATAATTGGCAATCAAAAATCGAGTTATTTGCAAATTGGTTTTTCTGTTAAAAAAAAGGATATTGAAGTTTCTATGGGTGCTGTTGAACACAATATTAATAAAGTAAAAAGGGGAGAATTTGATGATATGTATTTAGATATGTATAGGGCTTCTAAATTGCCTCAGATGATTAACCTATTTCAAAGCCATGGATGGATAACAAAACATCTTTTTGAAACAATGCAATTAGAAAAATCAGAAATAGATTCTACTTATCTTTCTAGGCAAAGTCGAATTAATGATGTTACCAAACAAGATGTTGTTGATGCTGCTAAGAGATATCTAGGTGATAATAGAATAATTATTGCTTACTAACTTCTTTCTTTTAATCTAACTTTTCTTCTTCCAAAGCTAAGTGGTTCTTCTTGAATGTATTTTTTGTTGTATTCTAAACATAGTTCTGCTTTGTATAATTCTTTTCCTAAGTAGGCTGCGTGTTCTAGACGTGTTAGGAGTTTATTTTTTGTGATTGTGTGATAAAGTTCAATTGCATTTTTGCCAAAGATTGCTTTTTTTATAACATGTTTATTATTTGCATATCCAACCTCGATTCTTTTTTCTTTATGGTTTACTCTAATTAGAAAATAGCCCTTTTTATCTTGAACAAAATCTTTATATTTATGATGTGTTGCTTTTATGATTTCTTTAACATCATCTTTTTGTTTAACATTAATCATTATGTTGTAATATAAATGTTCTATTTATAATAGTTTTGGATAATAGTTTTAGATAATTGTTTTATTGATAGTTTTGTTAATGTATTAGAATTTGAATATTTAATTTATTTTTAATTAATCTATAAAACTGTTTAATGATAAGTTGATGATGTTTTCTTTTGCTTGTAATTCTTTGAAGTTTGGATCTATTTTTATAAACATATGATTATTAAAGTGAGACCTTTGAAGTGGAATTCCTTTTCTAACTAAGGAGGATACGCAATCACATACCACTGATGTTTGAAGATGTGATCTTTTTGAAATGTCTGAAAATGACAATGGACTTTCTTGTGTGTATAGGGTTAAGAAAACTTTTTTTTCTTGTTGACTTAATGGTTGAATTGATTGTTTAATGCAAGTGTGAGAATTATTTATTTGAATTTTATCTAATCGTTGAGATATTTTTTCGATTTTAACATCCATTTCATGAAGGTAATCAAAGAGTGCTTGTATCTCTGATGTGTTTTCATTTATCGCCGACAAATGCTCTTCAAGAGCTGAACGAATTGCTTCAAAATTTTTTTTCATTGTTACACCAGATTTTTGAAAACAGATTTTGTTTTCTTTTTTTTAACGCAGAGATGATTAAATATTTATCCTTTAAATAGGTTTCGATTGTAAATGGTGAAATTACTTTTTAATGGTTAGAAATAGTTATAAAGAGACAATTATTTTGCAGTCTGATTGTTTGAGAATTTATTTTTTTTATAATTGATTTTTTGATTTTTATTTTATATTATTTTTTATTTTTTTATTATTTGTTAGAAAGGTTTAAAATAACAGATGTGATTTATAGAGGATAATGGGATTTAGAACAAAAAGAGAACTTGCAATTTATTTATCTAAGTTAAAAAATTTTCAAGTTAAGAATTTTATGTTAGAACAGTACGAGACACCTAGTGAAATTGCTGGTGTTTTAATTTGGGAGATGGCTCTAAATAGTGAAATCAATACGAGAGTTGTTTTAGATGCTGGTTGTGGAGCTGGTATTTTAGGAATTGGTTGTTTACTGATGGGAGCAAAAAAAGTTTATTTTTTAGATAAAGATCAAAAAGTGATTAATGTTGCTATTGAAAATTATAATAAAGTTAAAGAAGAGTACGAGATTGGTGAAGCTGAATTTATTGTTGAAGATATTTCTATGTTTAATGAAGAGGTCGATATTGTTGTGCAAAATCCTCCTTTTGGAACTAAAGAAAAACATGCTGATAAGAAATTTTTAGAAAAAGCATTCAGTGTTGCACCTTTAGTTTATACTTTTCATAAATATAGTACAAAGAAGTTTGTTGAAGCCATTACTAGAGACTTTGGTTTTAGAGTAGATAGAGTTACTCGAATTGATTTTCCTATAAAAGCATCTTTTGAATTTCATACTAAACCTAAGAAATTTATCGATGTTGGAATTTTTAAGTTGGTTAAGGACAAACAGATACTATTTTGAAGTAGGAAAGAATTATTATAAATGATTGTTTTTTAAGATTTTTTATGAAGATTACTATAGATACTAAATCCGACACTCAAGATGAAATAATTAGAGCAATTGAGCTTTTACGAACTTTTACTACAGATTCAAGTTCTATTGATAAAGTTAATGTTGAAGCTAAAAGTGATAATTTGCAGGTTAAGTCAATTAGTGAGAGTAATTTAGATTTTTTGAATGGTTTTTCATCACAATCAGACTCTTCAAATGTAGCTGAAACTAATAGTTCTAGTGCTTCGAGTGATGTTGTTTCTAGCGACATTGGTGTTTCAAGTGTATCAAATGCTTCGATTGAAGCTGATGTGGCTAGTGAGCCAGTAACTTCTAATGAGAGTGGTTCTGTTAATATGGACTTTTTGAATATGGATGTTGGTCAAACTCAAGATAATTTAGTTAATAATTCAAATGTTAATGATATGATAAGAGATTCTCAAGTAAACGAAGTTGTAGCTAAAGAAGATATTAAACAAATTCATCCTGAAAATCAATCTACCCATATTAATATGCAAAATCATGCTAGTTACTCTGATCCTACTAGTTTTAACGATATTAATAAAGCAATTGAGTTGAATTCTTTAAAGGATAGAGATAGTGGGAGTGCTCCTGATTTTTCTTCTTTTCTAAATTTAGCTAAAAAAGCACAAGAATCTAAAGATGATGAAAAGAAAGATGATGTGAAAATTGAATTTTTTTGAGTTTGTTGTTTTTTATGTTTTATACTAAATTGTTGTTTGTGTTTTGTTTGAAAAGTATTATAAATGTTTTAATTCTTATGAGTTTATGGTTGAAGATAAGAATGAACAAGTTATTGATAATAAAAAAAGATGTCCTTGGCCAAATAAAAATCCTTTGATGATAAAGTATCATGATCAAGAGTGGGGAGTTCCAATTCATGATGATCAAAAGTTATTTGAATTTCTGATACTTGAAGGAGCGCAGGCAGGATTGAATTGGGAGACTATTTTAAATAAGCGCGAAAACTACAAAAATGCATTTGATAATTTTGATCCTAAAAAAATTGCTTTGTATAACGATAAGGATGTTGAACGTCTTTTAAAAAATTCTGGAATTGTTAGAAATCGTTTGAAAATAAAGTCCGTTATCAATAATGCTAAAATATTTTTTGAAGTTAAAGAAGAATTTGGATCTTTTGATAAGTACATTTGGGGATTTACTTATTATAAAACTATTAAAAATAAAATTAAAACTTCTGGGAATTATATTGTAACTTCAAAAGAGAGTGATGCAATGGCGAAGGATATGAAAAAACGTGGGTTTAAATTTGTTGGTAGCACTATTTGTTATGCTTATATGCAAGCTATTGGAATGGTAAATGACCATACGGTGGATTGTTTTTTATATGATGAAGTGTGAGAATATGGTTTTCTAAAATGCTTATTACCTGAATTTACAAGAACACAATAGTAACAATTCCAACTACTATTAGAGCTGAGTAGAAACTTAAGATGATTCGTCCGAACTTTTTGCCACCAAACCAAAAGGCTATTCCTCCTTTTACTGCTACATTTGTTAAGGCCGCTATTACAATTCCGTTTCTTGCTGTTACGTGATCTAAAGATGTCTTTGCTAGTTGTGATAAGGACACTGTTATTGCGTCAACGTCAGCAAAGCCTGAGATAACGCTTACTATGTATACTCCTTTAGTTGATAAGTAAACATCAGCTAATTTAACTAAGGCTAAAATAACTGCAAAAAATACCCCAAACTTTAATGCTGGTCCTAATGTGAAAGGAGACCCTAAATCAATTTTTCCTTTAACGTTTTTTGATTTTTCATATAAGAAGAATGAGAAAATCGCGCAGATAACTGCAAGTGTTAACATTGGAATTAATAATTTTGGAAATAGTTCCTGGTTTATTACAAATACTTCAATTAATATTCTTATAAACATAATTGCATTAGCTAAGATTACTCCTAAGACTAATGCTTGATAAATCTTTTTTTCTTTTTTACTTCTTTGTGCAAAACTTGTTGTTACTGCTGTTGAACTTACAAGCCCACCTAAGATTCCTGCAATTGAGATTCCTTTTTCACCAAACCATTTCATAAAAATATATCCTACAAAACTAATTCCTGAAATAAATACTACCATTAACCAGATTACAAATGGATTAAATATTTCGTGCGGTCCAAATCCTTGGTTTGGTAGAAGTGGTAGAATTACTATTGCGATAATTGCAAATTTTAATGTATCTTGAATTTCAGATGTTTTTATTTTTTTAGCAAATTGATGAAGTGCTGCTTTTAGATATAGAATTGTTGTTATTACTACCGTTACAATTGATGCTAGTGTTACTTCGCCATATATTGCAAGTGCTCCTACTAGAAAGGTTATGAGTGCTGCTATTTCAGAAGTTGCGCCCATATGATAACTTAATTTTCCAGCAATTGTGTAATATGCTGCAATTACAAATGCGCCCATTATTAGAAATGCTACTACAAAGATCCATAAACTATAATGGATTGATAAATATGCACTTATAGCACCAAATAAGGCAATCATAGGAAAGGTTCTTATTCCTGCAAAATCCCTCGCTTTCTTTTTGTATCTTGCGTACTCTCTTTCTAAACCTACTAACGCTCCAAGAGCAAGTGCAATTATAAAATTAATAGCAAGTGTGTAATCTAACATCTGATGTAAGAAAAGTTATTATTGTTTATATATGTTTTGGGTTGGTGATTCGATGCTGTTTATTCTAACCTGCGCTTATTAATAATGACTATAATTAAGAAATTAGATTCTTTAGAGATATATTTTTAAAGTAAAAAGTATATTTTTTATTTATGGATAAAGAAATGACTGTTAATGAAATAAGAGAAGAATTTGAAAGATTAGAAACAATGATGCAAGAAAGTAAGTATAGTGAAATTGATCAAGAACTTGAAAATTTGAATTTAAATCAAGCAAGTGTTGATAGAATAATAACTTATCTTACAGCTTCTCTTTTGTGTAAAGATAAATTATGTCATAGAGATACCTATGCTAAAAATGTAGAAATGGCACTGCTAGCTAGAGAAGGTAAAGATAGGACATATGAACTTCTTAAAGGCCTTATTTGATACTAACAATTTTTTCCTTGGCAGATGTAGCCTTTCAATAACAGGGAACCTAGTTTTGAGAGAACAATTAGAACGTTTTTGTTTCTTTCTTGGATTTCTACTAATCTTAAACCCACTAAGCCTTTGTATTTTAGTGTTCCATTAAGATGGTATGAGAGTAAGGACACTGACATTCCTATTTTTTTAGAAAGTTGCGTTAAGTTAATTGATTGGTCTTCTTTTAATAAAGTTAAAATTTTCATCTTACTATCTGAGAGTTCATTATAGTACGAGAGTTTCATGATTGGTAGAAGCATTGGTTTGTTTTGCATTATTCCAAATGCTTTAAGTCCGTTGGCAAAGGCAGCACTTAGAGCAGCGCATGTTGAGAGTCTATCTCCTGTTGCTACATTTACTATGATATCATCATGATTGTGGTTTTTGCAAACAGTTCCAAAACTCTCAAACATACCTTCCATCAATCCTTCGTTAATTTGCATGATTTGTGTATCTATTAAGAATGTCTTTAGTTTTTCTTTTACTTCATTTGCTTTAGACATATTTTCTTTTGGTGTTACTAAATATACCTTTTGTGTTGCAAATTCTTTCATTCCAATAAAAAGTGCATCTAAGTTATCGCCAACAGGCGCTATTACTGTATATCCCATGTTGTTAAAATTTTGTTTGTACTTTAAATAAACTATGCCTTGAAAGTTCAAATTTTATTTGAAATGTAAAGGATAAGACTTTTGATGGAATTTTGAGTTATTGATTTTGATGATTTTTAATAATCATGGATTTTAAACTGGGAGGTTGGTAAAAAAATGAAAAATTTGAAACAAATTGTGCTTTGTCGCGCAGGTAGATGTGTTGATCTATATTATAATGATAATATTTATGGTGACATTGATGAGGCATTAATTGAGTGTTCTCATCTGGCTCAAGACATAATTGTAGGAGGAAATTAAAAAAATGTTAAATAGTAAATACGCACCAACTCTTTTAAGAATTGGTTTAGGATTGTTATTTTTGCTTCCAGGACTTAGTAAATTGGCTAATCCAGCAGGAATAATTGGAATGCTTGGTGGGATGGGAATTCCAATGGCAACTTTGATGGGATGGATTTTGATTTTATCTGAGATTGGATTTGGAGGAGCTTTGCTTGTAGGGTATAGAGTTAAAAAAGTTGTTTGGCCTCTATTAGTTATTATGGTGGTTGCTTTATTAGCAGTTCATGTACCTGCTTGGATTGCTGCAGCTCCAATGGCTATGATTAGTGTTTTGACACATGTTTTAGCTATCTTAGGACTAACTAGTATCTATTTAAGTGGACCTGGAGAATTAGCTGTTAAAGGCTAGTTTTTTTATTTTTGTTTTTTTAAATTAAATTTACTTTTTTGAAAATTTCATATTAAAAAAAAAGAGAGAAGAAAGAAAAAAAGAAAAAATTAACAAACTCTTATCTCATCACCACTTGCCCAGTTCTCATCACTAGTTCTTCCGACCCTATTGCTAGTTCCATCTTCTAAGTTAGATAAGAGGTTGTTTTGTGATCCAAAGGAATTTATATCCCAATTTCTTGAACCACAGATATCGTTTGCTATAAATTCGTTATTTGATGATGAGGTCATCTCAATTGCATTTGAATTTAAATCAAATCTGTTTAGGACAATTTTAATATTGTTTGCTTGATTTAAACTAAATCCAATACCTCCTCTTTCTATAACATTTGAAGTAATGATTCCACCATTCACATTTTCTAATTGTAAGGCGATTGTTTCCATTGTTTCAAAATGGTTGTTTCTAATAAGAGGTCTTACTATATTGTTTAATTCAACTCCATTTTCAAAATTTAAGAATCTACAATTTTCAACTGCAAAATTACTAACTCCTTGAGCTCTAATTGCACTTTCCCTATAGTTTGATCTTAATTGATTATTTTGACAATCAATTGCAATTGAATTTCCTGCTTCTGGTGGCACATCAAAACAATATGGGTCTAATACTCCTTTAATTAGATTTGATTGAACTAGATATTTTGTATTTGCTTGCCATCCTTGTTGAGGCTCACCACAAGTTATTAGTTGCTCTTCTCTTAAAATTAAAGGTAAGTTTTGAATTGTATTTATTTCTAAAACGTTTTGAGTTGTAAATTTTACAATTCCACCAACACGATTGTTATATTCCATTAGTTGGATTTTAAAAAGTTGACCCAGTTCATTATCAAGATTTATTTCATTTTGAACTTGAATTAAATCATTTGCTAGAATATTGTTATTTTGACTTAATGTGAATCTGACTCTACTTTCTAAATCATCATAATAATCATCTATGTTTAAATTAAAGATATAATTTTGACCATTCATTGAAAATTCTATTGGACTTGCTAAGAATACATCAACATTTTGTTCATTTATGTTTATTTGTGCACATGCATTGTTTGCACATCCATTTTCACATGCAACCAATCTTTGTCTTTTTACATTACCGTCACAATAAAATTCTGTTAAATCTATTTCATTTGAACAAACATCTGATCTTTTATAGCTTGATGCTTTTCTTTGTCCATTTTCATAAACTTTTTGCATAGAATAACTTACTTTACCTGCGGTTAAAGTACTTGTTTCATCAAAACCATTTTGAGAATCTGTATCTTCACATTTTTTTGGAACTAAAGTGAATTTTGGAACGCTCTTTTTAGTTTTAATTTTTTCATTTACTTTTTTTCTTAATTTAGTTGTTGCAGCACTTTTTGAATATTTTGCCTTTTTCACTGCTTGACCTGCTAATGATGATGTTTCAATTGTTTCTTCATTTAGCATTAGAGCATCTAAATCTTCATCACTTAATTCTTCAATTGCTTCATCTATTTGCTTTTCACTTGCTGGTTCTAATGAACATGCTGAAACCAGTAAAGTTAAAATAAGTAAAATTGTTAATAATAATTTTTTCATATATACACCTCTTTGATGAATAGAGGTATATTTATATATTAATAACGTTTATGGTTTTTATGGTGAAAATAACATTATATCAATTTGAATCATGTCCTTATTGTGCTAAGGTACGTGGTAAGTTAGAGACTATGGGTCTTGAATATGAAAAAATTGAAGTTTCTAGTGATAGGAATGATATATTACGTCAAAAGTTGCTTGAGAAAAGTAGTGTTGGAACTGTTCCTGTAATTGAAATTGATGGAAAATTTATTGGAGAGAGCGACGATATTGTGAAGTATTTAGAAGATAATTTTTAAGTTTGTTTTATTTTGTTTTTAAAAAATCGAATATAATATATTAAAAAGTTAAAAGAAAAAAATTAGGCTTTTTTGAATTCGCCTGCAACGTCGATTAATTCTACGTTACCCATGATTTGAGCTCTGCAACAGTATCTTTCTACTTCTAAGTCGTCTAGTACCTTTTTAATTTCGTCGCCTTTTTGAACTCTCTCAGAGTATTCTTCCCAAAGGTGTCCGATTGGTTTTCCACAACTAAAGCATCTTATTGGTATTATCATTTTATTTTACCTGTAACTCTTTTGTCTCTTTGCACGAGCTTTTGAATCGTTTGGTTTACATACTTCTTTTCTTCTTACGTCTGCTACTAATAGAAGTCTGTCATAATTGTTAAATTCTGTTTTTAATTTACTGTCTTTTTCAACTAGTGCTCTTGCAATTGCTAATCTTACTGCGTCAGCTTGACCGTGAATACCACCGCCATTTACACTTACACTAACATTAACTTTTTTTGCTAATTCACCAGCTAAAATTAAAGGTTCTGTGATTCTTAATCTAACCATTTCGTTTCCAAAATTAGCTAGAGAGATACCGTTTACACTTACTTTTCCTTTACCGTCATGAAGTGTTGCTCTTGCTACTGCTCTTTTCCTTTTTCCTTGTGTATGTATGATTGCCATTATTCTTTCCCACCTAAGTTTTTACAGATTTCTCCGACTGTAATTGATCTTAAATTTGGTAATTTTGTTACATTTGCGTCTTTCACAACAATTAACTCTTCTTTTTCAAATTCTGCTGGAAGTCCCCTATAACACATAATTCTTTTGTAAGCTTCTAATCCTCTTGCTTGTTTATGTGGAAGCATACCTCTAATTGATCTTCTTACAAATCTATCTGGAAGCCTTGGTAATTTTGGACTCTTTAAAGGATATCCACCTTTATTTCGCTTCGCTCTTTCATTATTAAGAGTATTAACTTTTTTACCTGAAACAATTGCTTTTTCACAGTTAACTACTGCAATTTGTTCTCCAAGTAATGCTGCTTTTGCTACTCGAGTTGCTAATCTTCCAAGTAACATTCCTTTTGCGTCGTAAACTTTCATCCTAAAATCCTCACTTTCTTTGCATCTGGATTTTGCTCAAATAATTGTTTGATTGTTATTACTTTTCCACCTTTCTGGCTGATTTTTTGGGCAGCTTCTTGTGAAAAATTTAGAGCAGCTACTGTAATTGCTCTATCTACATTTCCAAGACTTAAAACTTTTCCGGGAACTACAATAGTTTCTCCTTCTTTTGCATATTTATTAATTTTATATACATTTACAGTTCTTCTTTGCCTTGCTGGTTTGGTTAGATCTTTAACTATTCTTGCCCAAAAAGCGCTATCTCTGCTTTTTGTGTTTAGTGTTTTAACTAGTTCTACCAGTTGATAATTTGTTGGACCTGTTCTTTTTGCCATCTTAGATTAATGCCTCTAATTCTTCTACTTTTTCGATTAATATCTTTGCACTTGTAGTTAGGATTTCTTTACAACTCAATTGACCCCAGCTTTCAAGATTAAATAAGATATTATCAGTTTGTTCTAATGTAATTGCTTCATCAAGCTCAGTGTAATATGTTAGTAAATTACTTTCGTATACTTTTTTATCATTTACTTCTAATTTTCCTGCTTTGATTTTTAATACATTATCAGTTGATTGTTTTGCAATTAATTGCGGGTCTTTTACATTTCCTACCTTTAATACAGGTTCTCTTTTGAAAAAAGCCCAACCAGGAGCCCATTTTGCATGATCTTTCCCTTTACCCATTACTGCATACATAGTTACGTCAACTTTTTGTTTTGCTAGTAATTTTGTAATTGGCATTTTTGGATATGCAAATGTGCAACTTGGATCTGCACTTGTTGCTTCTTGAGCTAATACATAACCTTTTTTTGCAACTTTTAATTTTAATTGGAGTGTGCATCTTGCTGATCTTTCTTCAATTTCAGTTTCATTTTCAGGTAACCTGTAACTTGAGAGATCTGTTTTGATTGGAACTAGTCCTAATCTTAAGGCCAACATTTCATCATATAATGCTGAACCATTATCTTTAATTTCAACATCTTCTACAGCTAGAGTTGGAACTTCTTCAAGTACAAGCCTTCTAATTGTATTTGCAAAAACTTCATTACTTCCTTTAATTAAAAGAGTAATTTTATTTTCTTTTGCTTTTATTTTTTCAAGTTTGATTGACATTTTATTAAGTTAAACTCTTCGTCCTCGTCTACCGCCTTTTGCTCTACAGCCGTTGTGCGGTTCTGGTGTTACTTCTTCAATTTTACCAATTCGGATTCCTACTCTTGATAAAGTTCGAATTGCTGCTTGAGCTCCTGGTCCAGGATTTTTTGGTCCATTATGACCGCCTCTTGCTCTTACTTTAATATAAAGTCCTGTTACACCTTTTTCTCTACAAATTTCTGCTACTTTTTTAGCGCATCCCATTGCAGCTGTTGGTGAACTCTCTAGCCTGTCTGATTTTACCATTTGGCCACCAGTTGCTCTAGCTAAAGTTTCAGTTCCTGTAATATCAGTTACTGTAATAAGAGTATTATTATATGTTGAAAATATATGTGCTATTGCCCACCTAATATTTTGAGGTCTTCGGTCGTATTGAGGCCTTGGGGGTCTTGATGATCTTTGTGGTCTTTCTGCCATTTTATTTCTCACCCTCTGATTTAGTTGTTTCTTCTTTCTTTTGTGCTAATTCTTCGTTAGTTTTAGCATTTTTGATTTTCTCAACTTCTTCTTTAACTTCCTTTTTATCATTAACTCTTTCTGGATGTTCTTCACTTGATAAAGCTGATTTTTCTTTGAAACTAATTCCTGCTTCTTCTTCAAGAGATGTTAAATATGAAGGGAAAGTGATTTCTTTTCCTGCAATAATTACGTGCCTGTGTACGATGAATTGTCTTGCTTGTTTCATTGTTCTTGCAAAACCTTTTTTGTATACTAAGCTTTGTAATCTTCTATCAAAAATACTATTAATAGGTAAGTTTAAGATTTGGGATAATTCTGCACCAGCTGGAAGAAGACCTAGCCTTTGTAATTTACCTAAAACTTGTTCTTGCTCTTTTTTACCTTGATCTGTATCTTGTGCAATTAATCTTTTAGCTATATTTTTATATTTTTTTAAGAATGAATGTGCGATTAAGATTTCTTTCTTAGTCCTTAGACCATATTCTCTAGTAAGTAGCTTATTTTCTTCAATATCTGCTTTAATCCATGGATGAGCAGGCGTTTGGTACTTTTTTCTAAATTTCTTTGGATCTCCCATTCTTAATTAACCTATTTTTTCTTTTTAACTCCAACTACTTTACCCTTGCTTCTTCTAAAGTTGGACCTTGTTCTTTGACCTCTTACAGGGAGTTTTCTTTGATGCCTCATTCCTCTAAGAGTTTTGATTTTCTTTAATCTTTTTAATGTATTTTCTATAACAAAATTTAATTTTCCAGTAATGAAGTGTTCATCTTCACCAGTTTCAAAATCTCTTCTTCTATTCAAGTAATGAGTTGGAACACCATTATCTTTCGGGTTATTAATTACTTGAGTTAATTTTGCTACTTGCTCAGGTTTTAAATAACCTGTTTTTTCATTGTGGTTAACTTTTGCTAGGATACAAATTATATCTGAAAAATTAATACCAATTCCCTTAATTTTAGTCAATGAGATTCTAATTGACTTGTTTCCAGGAACGTCAACATTAGCAATCCTTACAATGTGTTTGAAATTGCTTGGAGTTTCGTTTTTTTGATCTTTTACCATTCTTATCTTAATTTATTTTAGAATTCACACGTTTAATCCTATTGGCTTTTGGCCTTTCGCGTGAACTCGGACTGAATACAGATAGGAAAAGCGGCTTGTTTATAAATGTTTTGCTTTGATAGGAGATGTTTTTAGAGTAAATATTATATAGTGCGAAATATAGCTTTTAAAGTGATTGTGAATAGAGGATTGAAAATAGCCTTATATTTATAAATTTAGAGGTGAGATTATGGATAAAAAAGTAGTTATGGTTGTAATGGTCATTTTAATGGTTGTTTCTTTGTTTTTTGCGTGGCAAGGAGTTAGCATGCACAAACAAGTTAGTACGCAAGAAGCTAGTTTTCATGCTCTTCAAAATGATTATTTTAGTTTAGATAAGGCTGAACGTGATGGAGCTGCTGCAAATTCAGATTTAAATAAAGATTTAGTTGAAATTAAGAATTTCCCTTCAGATTTACTTAGACTTAAATTAGTAGGTGTTGGTAAAATTTTAACAGGAATTTATGTTTTACTGTTTGGAATTTTGATAGCTTTAGTTATGATGCCAGTTAGATTAGCTAGTTTACTTGGTGAAAAAGGAGCTAAAAAGAAAAGAAAAAGATAGTTTTTTATAGTTTTTTTATTTTTTATTTTTTAGGTGATTAATATGGATGTTAAAGTGTATTCTACTCCTACGTGCCCTTGGTGTAAAAAAACTAAGGAATGGTTAAAGGGAAATAAGGTTAAATTTAAAGATATTGATGTGTCAGAGGACGCTAAGGCCCGTGATGAAATGATTGATAAATCAGGTCAAATGGGAGTTCCCGTTGTTATGATTGGTGATGAGATATTAGTTGGGTTTAATCCAGATAAAATGAAAGAGTTATTGAAATTATGATAAGAGTTATTCAAATTTCAAGTGTCACTTTTTAGTGATTACTTGGCGAAAGTTTTATATATTGTTTCTTATTTTTTATTTTTTACAATGGGAAAATTAAGTATTTTGATTGGTTCTTTAATATTGAGTTTAAATGCATATGCGACTCCTGTTGACGAGGTTAGTGAAGAGATTGGTTGTAAAGTTGCTCAAGGTTACGAAAATGTTTTTGAAGAGGCAGGTCGTGATTCTAAGAGGAGAAGCGTTTTGAGTGAAGATGTTAAAAAAGCTTATTGTTTATATTCTGATTATTTGAAAGATCCATTGAGGTACGAAAGTAAACTTGATGAAGCTATTGAAATTGTAGAGAAAGAAGATGCAGTTAATTTAATGTTAGCTCCAATGTATTATGCTAAGGTCCAGATGATGTATGTTAAAGTTACTGGAATTGCAATGATAACTCCAGATTTTGAGAGACCATCTAATGAAGTTGCAAAAGCATTACTTGATGCTGAGAAAGAGATTCAAAAAGTGAATTCAAAAAGAGTTGTCCTTTGTCAAATTGTTAGGTATAATCTAAAAGTTGAATCTTTTTGTAGATGATTATTGATGTTTTCTTTTTATTAAGTAAATTATGGCTATTATGAAAAAAAATATTAGGAAAGCTACAAATCCGATTAAGGCTAATTTAATATTTCTATCACTAATTGCTTGTTCTATTGTGTTTTGATTTGAGATGTCTTTTTGTATTATCTGTTTTGGTTGATTTTCTTGAGGTTTTTGAATTATTACTTCTTGATTTGAGGTTCTTGAATTATCCAATCTTGAGACATCAATTTCTAAGGAAGTTTTATTGTTGCTGTCTTTTAAAATGATTTCATTTGCTGGGAAATAAGGCACGTAGATTAATAGTTTTTTAAATTGTGGTTTTTGTATATCTAATGGAGTATCTGGAGCTAGAATGTAGTAGTCACTTGTAAAAAAGTTTGACTCAAAAAGGGTTTGGTTGTTTTTTATTATTTGATATGTATTTTCTCCATGGCTTGTTATTTGAATGTTATTTGTGTAAGGAATTATTCTGAGACCTTCGATAGTTAGAGTGTTGTTGTTGTTTTCTATTTTTAGTTCATATACTTTGTCAAAATTTTCTTGGGCTAGAGCTAATGATGAGAAGAGAATCAACAGTATTAAGATCGTTTTTTTCATTTTATGTGCATGTTGCTTGAAGTTTTTTAATTGTGCCAAGCGATTCATATGATTCATCAACTAATTTCAATTTACTATACGAATTTAAACAAGTTTTTCTAGAGGGAAAAGTGATTTTATCTTTTGAGAATTGATTCTTAACAAATTCATCCCAAGTATTTGTACCTTTTTTTGCTTTAGAAACTAAAAATGCTGAAAAAATATCAATCTCTCCATCATCTATTCTTAACGCTGGTTTTCCAACCAGTGGACCACTTGAACAACCTGCAAAAAAAGGATTTTTTAGATTTACACCACCACCTAACTGATTTTTATCAATATAATAATTTCTCCTAGCTGCTTTTCCTTGAGAAATTTTAAACAATATTTTATCGTCCATGTCACTTGAATGGCCTGAAAAATAAATTTTACTGTTCTCAAAATAATTTGTTGAACCCATGTTTTCAAAAGGATTTTTGTTTTTTGCTTCAATTAATTTATCCATGAAATCATGATTATTCCCTCTATCTGATGAAGAATATACATCTTTATCAAAATTTATTATGAAGGTAGGCCTATCTTTACTATTTTGTAACCATATTTGTTCATATCTTTGCCAAAGAGCAATTTCATCTTTTTCTGCCCTACATCCTGCAGTTGGAATTCCTTTGCAATTCCCACCATAGGTTCTTGTGCCAATCACCATAATATCAGGTGATTTTACCCCATGTTTAATATCTGTAAATGTTTCCATTGCTAATTCCCTATTTCCTTTTACATCTACATTATATTGAAGAGAGTACATTGCACTATTTTTTGTTATTATTTTGTTTCCTTTATCTGGACCAGTCATAATTACTTCCCCTGGTTTTCCTTTTAATTTCATGTTAAGAGGGAGCTGATTAAAAGTTTGATCAGATAGAGTGATTATGTTTTGTCCACTGATACTTCTTAATTCTGACAATATATGGCCTTGTTGAAATTTTATATGTCTGTTTCCATTTTGAATCTTAGCATTGCCTTCCACTTCTAAATCTCTTGTTTTTTTATTGTATGAAACTATAGAAGGAGTATTTGTTTTTTTATTTGCTTGAGGAGTAAATATTAATCGATGTCCATTTCTAGTATTTAATTGAGGGACGTGTTCCATAAACTCATCACTCATAAAAGAATATCCTGAACCAGACATTTGAATGGAATTTTGATCTTTAGAGATATAAACTTTATTTGAAAAACCATCCGATGTTGTTAAGGGTTTATTTGAGACTTCAATATTTGTTTTGGTAAAAATCACAGCACCTATACCAGCAAACTGAGAATATTTTACAGTGTCTTTTTTATCTTTTTGGTTTATTTCCGGTATAACAAATAATTGGCCTTTTTCGAATAAAAAATTCCCTTGTAACAATCCAATGTCTTTTTCTTTAAGATTTAAATTTACCCCTTGTGTTCTTGTATTAATAATAAAATTAAATCTATTATTTTCTGAAAAGAACATCAATTTATCATCTTCTTCAATAAATTGATTGAAATTAATAAGAATAGTCCCATCATTTTGTGTGTTTACAATTGCATTTTTTCCAGTAAGTTCTGATAATATTATTTGATTAGAATTTTTTCCATCGTTTTTTAAAACTCCATCAACTAAAGTACATTTTTTATCTTGGCATTGACTTACATCCAAGGTAGTTGCAAATTCATCTTGAATATATGAATTTAGTTCTTTACCTTCCAAGGCTTTTAAGTCAGTTATTTCATCAATGTTTGCTGCTATTTGATCTTGATTTAATTTATTTGCATTTCCACTATCAACTAGCATAGCCCCATCTAATTTTTCAAATTCTGATTCTGGCAAATTTTCTAAAAATGTTGCAAATCCAGGATCTGAATAAAAACCTAAAGCTTTTGATTCATCATAGCTTGCTCCTCCTTGAAGAATACCTTGATCTTGAAGAGCCGTGATCGCTGTTTGAACGTTTTGTGGATTAGAAGAGATTTGATTCCAATCCCAGTTATTATAATCTACTTGATTGTAAAAATCAGGACTAGAGTAATCGTAGGTTGAGGGATCTTCTGCGATGAATTGATTTTGTTGTGGCTGAGGGGTTTCTTCTTGAGCTAGAGCTATGATAGGGAGAAGGAAGGTGCAAACGATTATTAGTAATGTTGTTTTTTTCATTCTATGGTTAAGCCCTCAAGTAATGAAAAGTCAATTAATTCATCTTCTTGTTCATAAGTATTTGAATCGTATTTTGTTGCAAACCTGAAGATAAAATCTTTGTCGTTTTCATCTTCCATTACATAGAAAAATTCTTCTATGTTTAATTCCAAGGATCTTATTTTTAGGTTGTTGTTTTGTGAAGTATCTTCTAAGCAATCTAGACAAAGTGAATTTTGAAATACAAGAGAATAATTGATTATTTCGTTTGATGCTAATAATGCATTGTTTAGTGAAGAAGGAGTTTGTTTTTTGAAGGAGTTTAGATTTGTTTCTTTTTGATTTTTAATTATTTTTATTGGAAAACTTAGAGTTGTTGCAACGTTGTTATTATTTATTTTTGATTGCGCTTTCATCTCTTTAAAGGTTATTTCATTAGTGAATGTTTCAAAATTATTTATACAAAATGGCATGAATTCTTCAACATATTTTGAGATTTCTATCTCCACGATTTCTTTTGAGGGAATATTTGATTCATGATGAAATAGATAGTATGGTGCGTTTAAATCTGCATTAGTTGATGATTGGTCAGGAAGTTTATTGTAACCTCCGTTAATTCCAATATGAATTACTGCGTCTTTGAGTGTTTTTTGAAGACAACTTTCAACAAATCCCTTTACCGATGATGTGTCAATTAATGTGTCTTGAATGGTTTGATTTTGAAAAAATTGATCTTTGATTAAATATAAACCTGCTGCACTAAACAATATAATTATACCTATGATTATGAAAATGGTTACTTGTCCTCTTTTTTGCATATAGTTATTAAAGAAAAATAGTATATAAAAGTTGTTGTTTTAATCTCTTCTTAGACACAAACAATCTAATCCTTGCCTGGTTCTAAAAGCTAAATCACTTTTTGTTTGATCATAACAACTAATTACTTCATTTTGATTCCAATATACAGCCTTTAGACAATCCCTTTGAACTATCCTGCAATAATCATAACAATTATTTGCTTTTCCAAAATGAGTTACTCTTTGAGGCATATTTAAACTAATTAAACGATCTTCTAACCTAACTTGTGCAGATCTTAAAGACCTTAATACTCCTTGTGCTGCTTCTTGTCTTTCTTGAGCTGCTTGTTCTTCTCGTTTCTCTTGTTCTTCTCTAGCTTCTTGAACTTCTTGTTGAGTTGCAACATTGTTGATATTTGTTCTAGAAACTGAAGAGAAAAATGCTTCACCTACAATATTTTCATTGCTATTTATTGAAAAAAGAATAGCTCCTACAATTAAAACTAAAATAGTTGTGATTAGAATTCCAATTAAATTTTTATGATGTATTGCCATTTTTTATTTGTATTTTGTTAGATATATTCTTGTAACACCAACTAGAGTTAGTAGGAAAATCGAGGAAGTTAGGGTTATTATCCATTGGCTTTGATAAATTACAAGTCTCATAACATAGTGAGTTATTAGAGATAGAACAATTGAGAAAATTAGAATACGAAGGTATTTTTTTGCGTATGTTTTGAAGTTCTGTTTTATGTTTTCAAAACTTTTTCCGATTGATTCGAATACTTTTTTGGTTTTACTAAATGTGTTTAAAATTATAAAGTATAAAAACATGAATGCTACGAAAAATAACATGTTTGTAATTCTAACATAGATGTCTATTGCGTAGTCTGAGGTGAATGAGACAACTAGATTTAGTATTAGTCTTAGAAGGATTGCTCCAAGGCCTGCTACGAAGAGAATTACTGCTGTTAAGATTAGAATTGCTAACCATTTAAATGCGTATTTCTTTTTGAAGTTATGGTTAATTAATTTATCCCAAATGTACATTCTTGAATATGTCATTGCTGCAATTGTTAGAAGTGTTGCTAGGATTAAACCACCAATCAAGATGAATACTAGGCCTTTGATGTTTTTTGTTAATTGCTCTGCTTCTTTTGTTGAGGATACTAAATCTATTTTTATTTGTTCTATTGTTTTTCCTTGAGTTGCATCTAATGTTTTGTCTTTTACTGAGTTTCCTAATGTGAGAAATAAAAACATGATGAAGAAGATTGTTACTAGGTCTATTAATACTGTTTTTGTTAATAACTTAGAGTGTTTTATTTTCATTTTAAATGTCTAATTCTACTTGGGATGATGATGTTGTTACTGATTGAGTTCTGGCACTATCGCCGTATTTTACTTCTCCTTTGGTTGAGGTGATAAAGTCTGTGCAAATTTCGCTTACAATGTTGCCTTCTCTATCTTTTACTGCTTTTCCAAATTTAATACATACTTTGTTGTAATCTTCAATTAGATGTTTTGCAATTGTTGCTCCATCGGTTGCGCCGTTTTTAAGTTCAATTACATTGTCATCTGAAAATCCCAATCTTTTATACATCCATTTTGTGCCAGATGTTCCAATTAAAGCTACGTTAAATTTAATGGCAAAACCATTTTCGTCTACGTAAGGTGTGAATTTTTCATCAACTGGAGAGTTAACTCTCCAAGTGATTTTATAGAAGGTTCCTTTAGCTGGTTCTCTTTCGCCTTCTTTATGACAAAATTCTTCGTTTACGCATTCTAAGCCTTTTGGACAAATAAAGTCTTCTTCATCTTCTGAATTTACTTGACATAATATGAATGATTCTTGGGGTGATTTTTCTGCTTTTACAGCTCCTACAAATTGATAAGTTCCTGATTGGGTTAGGAAGAATGATGAGGCTTCTCCTGGTGTTTGTGATCTTCTTGCGTCATCGTAATCACAAAATTGCCTGGTTGTTGTTGATGATAAGTCTGCCCACTGATTTAACAAATCATTGTTAGCTAATTCCATCCACTCTTTTGTTGCGTCTGGCATTAAAAGATTAGATAGCGACCTATAACTCCCTAGTCTTCCTAGAAGAGCTGTTGAACCTGATGCTATATCACCTACTGCGTTTTCTCCTTTGAAGAAGGAATAATAGTCTACACCAAATGCTTCTTCGTAGAAATTTCCTTTATGATCGCTAGAGTCACCTTGATCAGATAATTCTTCTTGTTCTTTTTTAAGATCAGATTCTACTTTACTTGCTTCTTCTAATTCTTTTTTCTTAGCTTCAGTTTTTTTGTTATATTCTTTTAGGGCTTCCTTTTTCTTATCTTTATCAGTCATTGATTCAATAGCTTTCTTTTCAAGTTCTAATGTTTTTAATTCTGATTTTCTTGTATCAACTACCTTTGTTGCAGCTGCAATTTTTGAATCGTATGTTTTTGCTAATTCTCTATATTCTTCTGCTGCTTGTGAGTGAGTTAAGATTCCTGCTTTGAGTCTTTTTGCTCTAAGTTCTTTTATTTTAGCTTTGTCTTTTTCTGGGTCTAACCTATCTATTTGAGTTTGAATATCTCTGGATACGTCTTCTCTTGATTCTCTACATGCTCTATTAGTGTAACATCCTACCGCATTATTTACTTGTGCTTTTGATGCTTCGAATGCTTTAACTCTTGCAACTTCTTGTTTTACTGCTTCTTGAGATTCTTTGGAATCTTTTGATTGTTTTGATGGAGTTGTAGATTTAGGTTTTTTAGCATCTTCTAGTTCTTTTACTTTTGCTTGAAGTTCTTTTTGTAATTCTAATTGTTTAGCTGGATCTGTTTCAGAATTTATTTTATCTTGAATTGCTTTTAATTCTCCTTCTAATTCTTGTATGTAAACATCTGAAGCAGGTTCTACTGGCACAATCTTTATCCCAGATGGAGTTGTTGGAGCTAGTTGAGTTTCTTCCCCTGCATTTTCTAAATCACTTTTTAAATTTTCTAATTCAATAGATTTGGATTCAATTTGTTGTTTAATATCTTCAGTTCTTACGCCTTTTACACGATTGATATTATCTTTTATATCATTTTGTTGTTCACTAGTTAAAGATGTTGTTTCACTTCCATCTACATTTACTTTAACTGCTTGTCCGACATCATTAATATAATATGTACAACCACTACATGTAGGATTATCAAATAATTCATCTCCCCTTAGTGCTTTATCCGAACTCCCTCCTAAATCTGATAAGATATTATGTTGATCACCTTGTAGTTGATTTAATTCTCTTTCACTTTGTTCTATTTCTCTTGATGTTACTTCTCTTTGAGCTGTTGGGGTTGGGGTTGGAGTTGCGGCAGGCGCTGCTTGTCTTGATTCTTGGGCTCTTGCGGCTGTAATTTGGTTTCCCTTATCACTTATTTGTTCATCAATTGCCTTAATTATTAGTTTATCTGCATCATTATTGGGATCCAAAGCTTGTTTTTGTCTTGCTAATTCATTTAAATCTGATTTTAATTTTTCTATATTTGCACTTTCAGTTCCAGTTTGTGCAGTTGGTTGAGGAGTTGTTGCTGCTGGTTGGGGTTGTCTTGCAGCAGATTGAGGTGTTTCTGCAGGAGTTGGTTGCTCTGAAGTTGGTTGATCTGTTGGTGGTTGAGGTTGTTGAACTCCTTGAGAAGTTGATGCTGCTTTTGATGATGCCAATAGTTTTCTTTCTTCACTTCTTAAAAAATTTAGTTCATGATTTGTTGGTGCTACTTCATCACCATTTTCATCAACTATTCCAACTTGATTTAAGTTTTCATCTAAAACAACATATTTGTTTGAAGCAAATATTTTTCTTTTATATGTTCCATCTGTTTGTTTTTCAAGTTGCATTGATTCTACATATTGTTCTCTATCTACTTCTAATTCATTTCTTGCTGTGGTATATTCATTTTGTGCAATTGCTAAATCAGCATGATCTTGGGAATCAAAATTAATTTTACTATCCCAAATTCTTCCTTCTTGTTTGAAAATAATACCATCTTTACTTTCTTCTGACACATAATATCTTTCTCCATCTTTAACATAATAAGTTTGGCCATCTTCAACTTCGATTTTAAATCCGTTTGCGTTTTTAGATACATCTCTTAGATCTTTTACTGAATCCAACGTTCGTCCTGTTTGAGCATATTTTTCACCACCTCTTTCTTCTAAAAAATCATAAGTTGATTCTCTTATATTCAATATTCTTTCTTCTTCTTCAAATTCTTTATCTGCTTGAGCTCTTACTTGTCTTATATGGCTATGTCTTTCTTCTAATAAACCATCCATGATTGGATTTCCTTTTAGAGAATCAATTGCTTCGTTTGGTAGTGCTTTAAAGTCGCCGCCTTCGCCAACTCCAATAATTCCATTTTCATTAACTCTGATTGGATCATCAGTACAAATTGTTCCACAATCTAGCATTAGTTGTCCGTCTTCGATTTCAACTTGGCCATCGCCATATCCTTCAAGTCCTTCTGTATCTTTATAGCCATCCCAATCTTGAGTAACATAAGAATATTCATTTTCAATTTGTTGTTTGTTTGGTAAACATTTTTCATTACCACCTGCGATGTAGCAATAACTTGGTTGACCATCTATTTGTCTTTCTTTAATACCTCTTGAATAAACTCCTGTTTGTTGAGGGTCATTTCTTACTTCTTGCCAATCTGAAGAATCTAAATTACTACTTGGATTGTAAACTCTTGATTCTCCATTTGATACATGAACTAATTCACCATCATCAAAGTAATATATGGAACCATCATTACTTCCCTTAACTTTGTATGTTCCATCTGGTTGTTGTTGTAGATTGAATTGATTGATTCGATCATCTCTTTTTAATTTACTTAATTGGTCAGAAGTTAATTGTGAAAAATCAGAACTAGGAGATATTTCAATTTCTTGATTTATTGAGCTACCTGGCACCCCTGTTTGTTGATTTCTGTAATCATCAACACCAGGATTAACAATTTTATAAACACGTTGTTGATCCAATCTATCATTAACTTCGACTATAGTATTTCCAGCACTATCAATTAATTTGACATTTCTAACTTCGCCATCTTCTCCAATTGTTTTTGTAACAGTTAAAATCCTATTACCATCATGTAATACTTGATCTCCTTCATTTAATACAAATAAATTATCTTCAATCAAAGTTGTTTGAGCTATATTTTCAGTTTTTATATTAAATCTCCCATTATCTTCATAATTATTAGGATCATTAAGAAATTTTAAATCTTCTTGGGTTACTCCTTCTTTATCAATGTTAATCTGTCCTATTTGATCTGTTTCTTTCCATTCCCCTTCAATTATTCTAAAATATCTGCCAGAGGTTTTACTTTGAACTACTGCACCTTCTCTTGCTTGAGTTATTTTTTGATTAGAAGCATCTTCTGAAATTATGCCTTGAAGTGCTCCTTGGTTTTGTTCGTGCTGTGTTGCTAGGGCTAGGTTTGAGAATAGGAGTATGAAAATTACTAGTGAGGTGATTAGTTTGTTTTTCATTTTGTATTTGTTGTACATATCTTTTTTTTGAGGTTTTTATATGTTTTTATTTTGATTGTTCTAACTTACTTGAATTACTTCTTGCTCTTCTCTATCTGGTTCTGGAGTTGCTTGTACTGGTTGATTTACTGGTTGATTTACTGGTTGATTTACTGGTTGTGCTTGAGAAGTTGCGCTTGTATCTTGGGAACTTACTTCTTCACTTTGAACTTCTCTTTGTGGGGCTGCTCCGGCTAATTTAGATAAATCAATACTTTCTGCTTGTTTACAGTATGGAGATGCTACTTTATCTGGCCGTGAATCTAATGCTCCTACAATACCGTCTGCTATGGAGAGAGCTTTATTAAATCCAGTAGTAAATTTACAAATACTTAATGCGTTTGATCCTGGTGCTACGTCAGTTAAACAAAGTGGCATACAAGCAAATACCTCGGTTAAACTAATTAATCCTAATGGAGAAGACAGAGCTCCTTGAATGGCTTTTCCAATGTAGCTTATTGCGTCTAATAAAGGTATGAAACTTACTAGAGGGCCATAATAAAATTCACATAATTGTAGATCATATAATTTATCGCATGCATCCATTGTAGCTACTCCCGAAACAACATCTTGTCCGTAACAAACTATTTTACGACATTCAATTTCTCTTCTTTTTTCAATTTGATGTAATATTCCTGGAACACATAAACCAAATACAGAGGTGTATAAATTATCATAAAGAGAGGTTGCTCCAATTCCCAAGGGGCCCCTAAGACTAGCTCCGTTATATGTATCCAAGACTAAACTTTGATATTCACCATACCAACCTAGATTAGTAGGATCAGGATTACAACTTAATATTTGAAGTGGTACTTGAAGATATGGAATCCATTCCTTCCAAGCTGCTTGTGATCCATATTGAACTGATAAACAACTTCCTTTTAGGATTGCTCCTGCTGCTTGAACTGGAGGGAGAGGATTTTTTTCTAAATTCTTTCCTGTCTCAAGCATTGTTCCTGATGCTAAATCGATTATTTCTAGAACTCCAACAATTGTGTTAACTAAATTTAAGGTCCATTTTATCCAATTAATCCATTTATTTAATTCTACTATCCAGCTAGAAATTTCCATGAAAGTACTATCTTGAATTTCTTTGATTTTGCTAGCTAGGTTTTCATCAATTGAACCTAATTGAGTAAATCCAAATGGGACTGTTATAATTACATCTTGAATTTCTGGAGATCTTAAAGCACTATCTTTTAATTTGTTAAATAATCTTACTTGACAAGTGAATTCTACTTCTTGTTCGTTGAAAATCCCACTATCAGAATTTAGATTGAACATTTCTTTTGCGTTAAATGGTGAGAATTCTAAAACCATGTTAAAGGTTGGATTTCTTTTTCCTTGAGGAAATTTTCCACCATATAAAATTGATCTTGAGATTGTTGGTGCGTTTTCACTTTCAGTTTGTTCACCATCTTGAGAGGGAGCGCAACCTAAGATGTCTGCGCTAAGTAATTGAGTTTGAGGACTTGGAGATGAGAGTCTTACTTCTACTGGCATCCTGGTGTAAATTAACTCAGTTGTATCTATGTCAATAAAGTCCGATAATAATTTCACATTTGTAACTTCAAAAAAATCTGGCGTTTCTTGAGTATCTAGACCCAGGATATCAAGTTTGTACTCTCCTTGTCCTTTGCTGCTTTGAATAGTTGTTGTTGGTTCACTTTCATAAATTGTTGCAATGTTTCCCGCTGTATCTGAAATTTCTAACTTGAAATCTCTTGCTGATGCTGGGCCTGACATGATTGGTTTTGTTAAGAATTCACAAATCCAAGTTCCTTCATCTCTTACACATTCGTCTTGATTGAAATCTTGCCATCCAACATGGTCTCTTCGAGTGAAGTTATCATTGTCAAAGTAATTATGAGCGTCAAGAACAACATCGTTTAAATCTGCCCTTACAAATAAGCCATTTATTTCTTTTACTGTTAGTTGAACTTTTATTTGATCGTTACTTTGAAAGAAAATTCTATCACCGGTATCTGAGTATCCTAGTAATTCAATTTCTTCAACTACTGGAGCACCATTATCTACAAACAGATCTACTTTTGCTCCCTGTGCTTCATTTCCCGCATTATCTTTAAGTGTTTTTACTCTAAATTCAATTTGATCTGTTTGAGTATTAAAATCTACATCCCAATAACATTCTAAGCCATCTGCTAATCTATTACATCCATCTGGCTTACTATCTGATCTTGAAAATGCGCCCATGTCAGCAATGATGTTTTTTGGTTCTATCCCACTTTCTAATTCTTTTACTATTAGAATGATTGTGTTCTTTCCTTGTTTTAAGAAACTTTTACCTTGATATTCTCTTGCACTTCCTAAGTATTCAATTGTTGGAGGATTATTGTCCACTACAAACCCAGACAAACTTGCTGTTGTTGTTTGTGCATTATTGTAATCGTCTGTTGCTACAAAATTAATATTGTATTGAGTTTTTGGTTCTATTTGAACATCTTTCCAAGTACATTCATATAAATTTAAACTTATTTCATCGCATCTATCTGCTAGTTTATTATTTAATCTTGCATCTTGTGATGTTGCTACAATATTATTGAAATTTTTATCTTCTACTTGAATAGTAATATCTGTTGTTGTTAAGAATTGTCCTATAAACCTATCAAGTTCTGTGAAATTTAAAGTTGATGCGTCAATTTGAGGGGATACAAAGTCTGCTTTGTATGAATAAATTTTGTTAGCGTCTGATTGATGACCTAATTTGTCTGATGCTATTATTTTAATTCTTTTTAATCCATCTCCGGTAAGTTGCGCGTCAACAACATTGCCTGTTGGATTTATTTGTGAGAATTGAAAATTGCTTACTGAGTTTATGATGTCTGAGCTTAATGAAACAACAATTTCGTTTGAGTCTGGATCAATTACTTGAAGAGTATCTAAACCGACAGAAGGCGAGTCTTGCTCATGATTATCTTTTACTGTGAAATCTAGAGTTAATTGCCCATTCCTATTTTGCACCACTTGAACATTTTCTACAACTGGATTTGTTCCATCTGCCCTAACTACGCCTGATGCGTCTGCTTGTTTTGGTTGTAATAAGTCATCAAGATAAGTTAGAATAACTTGATAAGTATAATCATCTGGTCTTACTCCATTTGTTAGAGGACTTAAATATTCACATAAAACACCAAATTCATTGTTTGTACATGAACTAAATGTTGATTCTCGATTTCCTATTTTTAATTTAACATCACTTGATTCAACTACTTTTCCTTCTAAACCACTTAGTTGCGCTTGAACTTTCCAGACATCACCATTTGCATCGATAAAATTTTCTATTTGCGCTTCACCTGTGTTTTTAGTTATTGCAACACTTGGGGCAGCTAGAGCTGATGCCGAATAAACAGGCATAGTTAAAATTAGAAGAATTAAAAATATTGCATTGAAACGATTAAATTTTCCATACATTTTTTTTTGATTTTGTTTCATTTTTGTTTTGATTTATTGTTTTCTAACTAAATATTGGATCAAATTGTGATCTTAAAGTGATATTTCCATATGCTTTTTGCATAAGGGATAATGCTGAGAGGTCTTCTATGATTCTTGCATTAATTGGAGTGTCAACATTTTGACATGCTTCAAATGCGCAACCAATCCCAGGAACACAAGCTGCCCCACCACATTCTTTTTGAATGGAATTTACTTTTGGTGGAAGATTTTTGAAATTAATTGAAGGAATTAAAAATGTAATTAAATCTGAAGTATATAATTGATCAGGTGAAATTTCAATGTATGTTTGAGGTGTATCCCAAATGATTTGAGTTGTAATTATTTGATTAAATGTTTGATTGTCAATATTATAACATTCTTCTTTTTCATATGTTAAAATATCATAAGAATAACATCTTTTTTCAGTTGGAATAGCATAAAGCTCATCAATAACACCATATGCATTCAAAGCATATCTTCCAGGAACTAAATCAATTTGCATTGGTTCATCAGAGTTTGTTATCTCAATACTTGTTGAAAATGGGTCTTCTACAACATTGCTATCAAAACCACCAACCCTATTTAATGTTAAAACAATTTTTTGATTTTCATCTAAATTATTTATGCCTTGAGATTGGTAAAAATTATTTATTTTACTAAATGAACCATTTGCTTGAACTACAAATGCTGGGTCGTTTGAGCCAAATAAGTCTTCATAACCAGTACAAATTTCTCTGCCTGATATTTTACAAGTTATATCTTTGTAAGGGATAAGGCTTGTAAATGCACCAGAATAAACATATTCACAAATAAGTGGTTTGATACATTTGTTTATGTCTTTCTTCTTTATTGTTACATTGATTGGAACTATTTTGTTTAATTCAATTACTTTGTTGTTTGTATCTAATCCTGCTACTGCTGATCCAATTAAAGTTGGTTCGTTAATTGTGTATGTGTCGATAGGATAATGAGCTCCCAAGTAATTTAATTGAGAAAAATCTAGAACACCCCCATATACTTGGGGTAATTTTTCTTCTATTTCCCCCCTAGATTTTGTAAGACCTAATTGACAACTTTCATCCTGAGGGATAGTAAAACCATAATTTACTGCTTCAATTGGCTCTTTTGTAAAACTATCTACAATTACTGCTCGAATTGGTGCTGAGCTTCTTTGGTTTTCTTCACATAAGATTCCTTTTTCTCTGGAAGGATAAAATTCTCTTACTTCATCTGCAATAGCTGGCGCGTTATTTCTTATGTTTGATTCCATGGCAAAAACAAAATTAAATCCTTGAGCATCAAATGCCGCACTATCTTTAATTGTAACTAAAACAGGATATGAGATGTCGTAGTGTGTTTCGTATTGTTGCGACCCGAAATTTATGATTTCATAATTAATGAACATATGGTCTGGTCTGATCATACCATCTTCGCTATTTGTTTTAAAATATGGTTCCCAGCCAAAGTAATCAAAACTGATTTCATAATCGTCTGCTCCTAAAAGAGGGACTACCATATTATCCGTTACCTTTTGAGTTAATACTTGTGAGAGGTCTAGTGTTGGTTGATAAAATTTTTCTTGTCCTAGGTACCGTAGCATTGGAACATAAGAAGTAAGCAGTTCTTTGTATTGAGTTTTCAATCTTGCTTCATTCCAACTTAGAGTTGGAAATAATTCATTTCCAGAAGCCGAAATTGGAGCTAAAGCATTAGCATCCTTTCTGGAAAAAGAAGAGATTAATTCAGTGCCATGTCTTTCTAAAAATAAAAATTCTTGCTGAGCGTCATTTATTTGTTTTGCTGTTTCATATGTTTTTTTTAATTGTACTGGAATCCTTACATAAAATTTATCCAAATCTGAACTTGTTTGGCCTCTTGAAACTTTTATGTTTGTATTCATTTCAACCCCAACAAATTCATCTGAGAAGATTAATTTATATTCATCTTCATTATCTTTTTCTATACTAAAGCCAGTTTGAGTGAATGTTTGATAATCATTCAAGCAAGTGTTTATATTTTCGGATAAGAATCTTTTTATTTGTGATTCGATACTTAATTCTTCATCTCCAATTAATTGAGGCATTCGACTCTCAAAACTAACTAGGTTTGCTTTATTTGGTTGTGAATTAAAGTGCCAATAAGGAACTTTGATAGAATTTAAATTTAAACCGATTTGGTCAGTGGGATTAATTATTGGAAATTCACCCAGCAAATCCGGATAAATATATCCCCCTTGTTCCCCCAAGATAGAAATTGCTTGCTCAGATATTTGAGAGATACAATCTTGAGTAAAAGTTTGAATTGCACTAAACTCTGATGGAGCGTTTTGAATTACTGGTTCACCTTCCGAAGAGATTTTTTCACTGATTGTGTTTGATGTGAAATACATGATTCCAGCAAATGTGAATAATAAAATGATACCTATGATTATAAAAATAGTTACTTGCCCATTTTTAGAGCTACTAAACATCTCTCTTCCTCTGTTTTTTCTATTCATAGAACAAGGTTTAGAAAAGATTTTACATATATAAAGTTATTGTTTATCATATAATATAAAAGATATAATATAGAGGGTGTTTGAGTTCAAAATTAGAAGAAGAGAATTAAAAAAAGATTAATGAAAAATTAAGCTCACATAATTTTTGCGTTTTCATTAACTCCAACAACTTTAATTGGATTGTTATTTACCAATAGTTTTTTTGTGTTGTATATTACGAATCCCTTATTTATCCTCATGTCAATTTTTTGGAATTTATCATAAGTTATTTGGTTTTCGTTTTCTTCTAGTCCTTCGAATGTTGCGATTGAGCCAACAGATTCGTTTGTGAAAAGAAGAGTGAATTTTTCTTCATCTTCTGCTACTAGCGACATGGCGTTTGATGCTTCTCCTCTGATTTTTGCTGGTTTTAAATTCATTAAGAAGATCGATTTTTTGTTTAATAATTCTTCTGGTTTGTATTGTTTTTTTAATCCTGCTACAATTTGTCTTTTTTCTTCTTTGAAATCTACTTGCAACAAATATAGAGAGTCTGCATTTGGATGATCTTTTACTTCTACAATTTGTCCAACTCTTAGTTTTAGTGGGAATTGATTTTCATTTATTTGATTTTTTGTTTCTGAGTTATTAGTTTCTTTTGTATCTTGCATTTTTTTTCCTGAAAATTTATTTTTTAATTTTTCTATTTCATCATTTTCTATTTTTCTAAATAGGATTTTTATTTCTTGAATTTGAAAACTTTCTTTTATGTCTGAGAGAGCTTCCCAGGTTTGTTGTTTGTTTATTCCAAGCATGTTTAAGATTTTATTTGCTATTTGTGGCATGAAGGGTTCAAGTACAATTGCTAATTTCCTTAGTAATTCTAAACAATTGTATAAAACTTTGTGGCATTTTACTAAATCAACTTTAACTAGTTTCCAGGGTTCTTGTTCTTGGAAATATTGATTTGCTAATTTTGAAATGTGCATTACTTGTTTTAGGGATTCTTTTAATTCAATGTTGCTTAGATGAATTGTTATTTTGTCGAGGGATTGCTCTACATTGTTTCTTAGGATTTCATTTAGTTCTCTTTTTTCAATTTTGCCATCGAAATGTTTTTTTGTGAATGTTAATGTCCGATTTACGAAGTTTCCTAAATTTGCTAAAAGCTCATTGTTATTTTTTGTTTGAAAATCTTTCCAGGTAAATTCGCTATCGCTTTGTTCTGGTCTGTTGATTAGTAAGTAATATCTAAATATGTCAGCGTCAATTCCGGATTCTTTGGCTTGAGTTCCAAATACACCCCTGTTTCTTGATTTGGAAAATTGTCCCCCTTCATAGTTAATGTATTCTGTTGAAGAGATTTGGTGTAAGAGCGTGTAATTATCTTTTGCTCCGATTAAAAATGCCGGAAACATAATTGTGTGAAATGGAATGTTGTCTTTTCCCATGAATTGATAGAGTTGCGTATCTTGTGGGTTTTTCCACCAATTTTTCCAATCTTTGGTGTGTGAAATTGTCGAGCCAATGTATCCTATTGGTGCGTCGAACCAGGAATAAAATACTTTATCTTCAAATCCTGCTTTTGGAATTTTAAATCCCCATTTAATACTTCTTGAGATACATCTTGGTTTTAGTCCATCTCTAAGCCAAGCATTAGTCATGGCAATAGCATTTTTTGACCAATTGGATTGTTTTGCTGTTTTTTCTACCCACTCTTTTATTTGAGTTGAGAGTTTTGGCAAGTCAATGAAAATGTGACGTTCTGTTTTGACAACAGGAGTTGTACCAGTTAATTTTGATCGGGGGTTAATTAAATCTACTGGGTCTAAAAGAGTTGAACATTCATCGCATTGATCTCCCCTTGCATCTTCGTAACCACACTTAGGACAAGTTCCTTCTACAAATCTGTCTGCTAGAAATTTTTGAGCTTTCTCATCGTACATTTGATCCAAGTCGTCTTCTATGATGTAACCATTTTCATCTAGTTTTTTGAATATTTCATAAGTGATTTTTTTGTTATCTTCGCTTGTTGTTCTTGAAAATTCATCGAATTTAATATTGAACCAATCATAAACTTGTTTGTGAATGGTGTGGTATTTGTCTGTAATTTGTTTTGGTGTTAAATTTTCTTTTAGTGCTGCCACTTCAGTAGAAGTTCCATGTTCATCAGTTCCACAGATATAGAGAGTTTCACACCCGTATGATTTACAAAATCTTGAGAAGACATCGCCCGATAGAGTTGCTCCAATGATGTTTCCTAAATGAGGCACATTATTTACATAAGGTAGAGCGCTTGTTATTAGAATTTTTTTGGATTTTTGGATTATTGTAGGGTTTGCTTTCATTTGATATTGAAGAGAGAATTAATTTAAAAAGGTTTGGGAGGATATGTTTGTTTTTGATGTGATTAAATGGTTTTTTTGAGAAGATATTAAAATAGAGAATAGAAATTAATAAGATTTAAAAAAAAAAAAATTATTTTTTTACTTTTGGTTTCTTTTTCTTTGGTTCTTTTAATTTTTTTGTGATTGCTATTTTTTCTTTGCAATGCTCACATTCAACCAAATAAGATTTAACTCCCTTGTATGTTTTTCTTACGTAAGGACCTGTGGATTCACCTGCTTTTCCACAATGAGGACAATCATATTTTACTTCAATTATACAAGATGCCTCGTGCTCTTCTTTTTCTTCTTCGTGCTCACAAGCAGGACAGACATATACTTTAGCTCTTATTTTAATTTTGCCTTTTACAACGGGTTTTCCCATTCTAGCTTTTTTACATTTGGGACACTCTTTTTTATAGACCCAAGCTAAAATTTGCCCATTATCAGTAACTCTATTAGTAAAATATAAACAATCTTTCATTGTTGTTGGTATAGTTAATGTCATGTTAGGTAAAATTCGTTTCTTAGTTATAAAGTTTTCGAAGTTGATGGTTAATTTGAGAAGAGACAGCAGGATTTTTATTGGACTTTTCTCTTTAATTCGATACTTATGGCGTTATCGTTTAGTCTGATGTATCTTGGGCAAATTGTGTATTCAAGATTGTTTGTTTTGCAAAAGTGTTCTAAGTTTTCTTTTTCGATCACATTATTGAATTTGATTACAATTACAAAGCCTTTATCTTCTTTATGGACGATGTTGGCATTTGGAATTTGTTGGTTTAGTTTAGTTATTGTGTCTTGGCGTAAATTGCTTAGGAATTTGATTCTATTTGGTAGATTGTTTAGGGCCGTTTTGATGCTTTCAAGTTTTTCTTCTTCGATATCTTTTGTTTCTTGGTTGATTTGGTTGAAATATTGTTCGTTATTGGTTGAGATGAATCCTCCCCCTCCTGCTTCAACTAGTTTCCATGTTCCAAAACTTGCGATTATGAAATCTGCAAAGTCGCCATCGCACATGTTTGTTCCTAATGAGCCTGACGCGTCAAGGATTACTTTGCAGTTGTGTTCTTTGCAGATATTGTAGATTTCTTCTTGGTTATTATTTGCAAAGTAGCCCGACGGATTTTGGTATAAGAAGCATTCATAATTTTGTGTGTTTAGTTTGTTTTTTAGGTCTTCTAAATCTATTTTTGAATCTATGCAATTTACTTGTTCGTGAGTTAGTTTTAGTTGCTTTGGCAATTTTTGATAACTTATCCAACCACCTTCGTTTGGAATTAGAACTGAGTCGAATAATTTCAGAGCTGCTTTGATAGCGTTGTTTCCTCTGGTTGTTAGTTTGATGTGTTTATGATTAGTTAATTGTTTTAGTTTGTTTGTGATTTCTTGTTTTGTTTGTTCGTTTGATTGTTGCATTTTGATTTAAGAATTTGTTTGTTTATTAATTAATCGATTGAGCGAACAAGAGTTAGATTTGGTCTTGGAGAATAATCAAATGCCATTTCTCCCCTTAATTTTAGAGGTAGAACATCAAGCGGATCAAATAGGATGGGTTTGAATAAAGCATAGCTAGGATGGGTTTTGATTATACTAAAATCAAATTCTTCTTTTGCTTCCTGTCTCTTTTGTAATAATTCATACCAATCATCTAGTGAACCATTGTTTGCATTTTCATAAGCCAACTGATACATCCTATTTAAGCAAATTGCAAACCTTGAATAGGATTTTGCTTTTTCAAAATCAAATATATCTATATCAAGAAAAGTAATCATATATTCTTCTCTTGTCAAGTACTCTGAAAAACGACAAAATTCGTCATAAGAGATAATTTCATGATCATCTTCTTGAATTCCAAATACGTGAAATTGGGGATCTTGAGTGAATAGAATGTGCTCTACATAAAGTTTATTATTATCAAATCCAATCATATTAAAATAAGGTCTTGAATCGTGCATTTGAGTTGGAAATGAGTGTTTTTTAAATAAATTGCTTAGAGATTTTACAAAATATGCCTTTTATGAATTTTTATTAAGAATAAAGTCAAGAATTGAATTTTGCTTCGATGATTAATCTGTTGTTGATGCTTCTTCGAGTAACTATGCCAATTAGTTTCTTTTTGTTGTTTAGGACTGGAAGGATGTCTAGATTTTCTTCGCTAAATTTTTTAAAGGCAGTGTAGGCTGTGTTTTCTATCCTTAAATGTCTGATTTGTTCAAGGGGCATAGTTATTTGTTTTAGTAAAATTCTTTTTTGCATTTCTTTTGGCATTGGTTGGACTCTTTTTAAATCTAGAATACCTGTGAATTTTTTGTTTTGGATTACAAAAACGTCTTCGTCATACTTTGCATATTTTTTGATGAATTTTTCAAAAGTTAAGTTAGGGTCTACTTTTTTATATTTTTTAATCATGATGTCTTTTACAATTATGTCTTCAAGGACATCTTTTAGGACAACTTGATCGTATGATAATCCTGCTATAAAGTAAAGAAACCCACCTAGTAAAATAAACCATAAGCCATTTAGACCGTTAAAGAAACTTACAAAACCAATTATTATTAAAAAGATGGCAAATAGTTTTCCGATTCTTGAAGCTATTCTTGTTGCTTTTTTTAGATCTTTGTAGTAAGCGTAAAGGATTGCTCGAAAGGCACGTCCTCCGTCAAGTGGAAATCCAGGAATAAGGTTGAAAATTGCTAGGATGAAATTTAATTGATATAAATAGAATGTTATGGCGCTTACAATCCCATTGATGTTTGATTTGTTGATTGCGAAAAAAATTGCTGCAAGAACGAATGAGAATATTGGCCCTGCTATTGCCATTAAAAATTCAGAAGATGGTTTCATTTGCTCTTTTTTAATTCCAGCAACGCCGCCAAAAAAGAAAAGTGTAATTGAGCTAACTTCGATATTTCTCCATTTTGCAACTAAGGAATGTGAGAGCTCATGTAAAAGTACAGATACGAATAATAAGATTGCTGAAACAAATCCCATAAACCAATACATTGATGTTGAGTATCCAATAAAATAATGTGGAAAGAAAGCCGTTGCGAGTGACCAAGTTAAGATTAGAAGAATTATGAACCAAGAATAGTGAAGTTGAATTGTTATTCCAAATATTTTGAATAATTTTAATGTCTTAGACATGAGGATTAGAAAGTGGATGTTGTTTATAAATTATGGGTTTTTGTTGTTTTGAAAATTAAAAAGAAAAAAAAGAAAAAATTTAGTATTACCTACATTCAGAATATGTTGAATTGTCTGTATAACACGACTCACCTGCAAAACAATCAAAAGAACCTAATTCATTTACTCCAGCCGAAGTATTACCACATGAGAAGCTTGGAGAAGGAGCTACTGGTTGTTCTGCTGCTGAGTTTGGAAGATTAATTTCTTCTACTGGCGCTTCTTGTGCTACTGCTTCTTCAACTGGTGCTGCTTGTTGTTCACATGCGTCTCCAATTCCATCGCCGTCTGAATCTGCTTGATCAGGATTTGATAGTTCAGGGCAATTATCTCTAAATTCATTTCTACCATCTTTATCTGAATCTTCAAACATACATTTAGGGAATTTTCCTTTATTTTGTACAAATTCAATCATAGAAGAGAAATCTTCAACATCACCAACTAAATTAGCATCACAATCAAAATTAGTAACTGATTCTTTTACCTTAAAACAATCTGGTCTGCTTAAAGTTTCAAAATAATCCTGAGCACAATCATAATCTGCACGATCTGCTTTTCCATCTAAATTAACATCACCTGGAATTAAACATAAGTTCAATTTTTCTTTTGACTGTTGTTTAACATAAATAGTTAATTTGTCTCCTTTTTGAATCTTCTCTAAATCTCCACTATTTTTATCAAAGTTAAAAGAAGTTACTTCTTTTCCTCTTTTAGCTACTATATCAGAGATTACATAACCACTGTATAAATTTAATTCACTTACACTAAGTCCGTCAAAATCTTCTGCTACTGTCAGAGTAGTTTTCCCAGGCCTATCATATGATCTTTTAGATCTCTTACTATAATAATTGAATCCAGAATTTAATTCAATACAACTTTCAATTGTCATTAATGATAAAGTTGGTGTTTTTGTTCTTTTTGCTTGTCCAACTAAAGCTTCTGAATCTTCTGCTTCAAGAGCTTCATATTCTTCTATTGTATCTAAATCACCTTCAATTTCTACTCCAGGACTACAACTTACTACAAGTAATAATGCAGCCATAAGAGCAACCAATATAACTATTTTTTTAATTTTAATCACCTCAGATTTTAAATTTTATTTTAAATTTTATTTTACTATATGTTTTTAATTTATAAAGAGTTTTATTTTTGAGGCTTAAAAAGTCAATTCAAGGGAGTTAAATGCAATCTTCAGAATAGTTCTTTTTAGAAATTTGTTTTAAAAAATTTAATTAAAGATAAAAAAAGATGGTAAAAAAAGATGGTAAAAAAAGATAATAAAAAAGAAAAAAGTTTATTCTACAACCACCCTCATTTTTTCTTCTGTGAAAATCCCGTCAACTACTTCACAATCAAGAGCTTCTTCAAATGTATAAGTGTATGATTCACCTAATTTGATGATTCCGCTTTTAATTCCTCGACATTCAAATGTACCTAGCACTAATGCGTTATTGATGCCGTTGATTTTTTCTTGTCTGTTATTAACCCAAGCTACTGTATCTCCAACTCTTACACTTAGTTCGTCAACATCGAATCCTGCAGTAGTCATTTCAACTACATGAGAACTTCCTGTATTTACTACGATTCTTTCTTCTTCTTGTGGTTCTACTGCCTCAACTTCTTCTGCTGGTTCACTTGTTGTTTCTTGAGCCACTGGTTCTTCTTGAGTTTCTGATGCTACTGGTTCAGTTGTAGCTGGTTCACTTTCTGTTGTTACTACTTGTTTGTCTTGAACACAACCTACTACCACTAACATACTTATTAGAAGAAAACATAATATTATTATTTTTTTCATTTAAACACCTCTGTTTGTTTTTTTGCTTTAAGATTATTAATTGTTTATAAATTTAATGCCTTTTTTGAATAATTAAAAAGCAATTTATTTAACAACATTTACAACCATAGCGTATTTTGTTACACTATCTACCACTACGCACCTATTTGATTTTTCAAATGTCCAGGAGTAAGTTTGGTCTGTAGTAAGTACTTTACTTTTGAAATGTCCGCATAACGGAGTTCCTACGATTAGCATTTTATTTAATCTTAGAGTTTTTCTTTTGTTTTGCCACTCTATTGTTTCTCCAGCTTTGATTTCAATTTTTTCTGGATTAAAACCTTTATCAATTACTTCAACTACGTGGACTTTTGTTTTTGTTGCTTCTAGCTCAATTGGTTCTATTTCTTTTTGTGCGTGAAAATTTATTTTTTGTTCATACAAATGTTTGTATGGTTCACCAAAGAAGAGACCTAGAAAATCTTGATTGTTTTGATTAGTTGTTGTTTTTAATTCAAAGTTTGCTAGAACACTTGTTGTTAGTAATGTTATCATTAATGTTATTGTTAAAAATAGTATAATCTTTTTTTTCATCTACCTACACCCTCAGATGTTTTGAGAGGGAGGTTATTAATAAGTATTTTGGTTTTTTGGTTGTTAGAATTTTGAAAAAGAAAATTAAAAATTTAAAAAATTGAAAATAAAGAATCATCCCTTTACGTTTCCGATTGGTTTTAGGGCTACGACTGGTTTGGTTATGCCTCGGCCTTCTAAGGATTTTACAACTACGTTGATGTCTTTGTAGGCTTTTCCTGCTTCTTCGGCTAATCCCTTCATAGTTACGGCGTGAACGTAGATTCCTCGTTTTTCCATATCTTTTTGGAGTTCTTCTCCTTTGATTTCTCGCTTTGCTGCGGATCTACTCATTGTTCTTCCTGCGCCATGTGCTGTTGAGGCGAAGGTTTGGTCTGCTTCGTTTGTTCCTACAAGTAAGTATGAGCCTGTTTCCATAGAGCCGCCTAAAATTACTGGCTGGCCTATTTTTTTGTATTTGTCTGGAAGTTCATCTGCTCTATTTGGTCCAAAGGCTCGAGTTGCTCCTTTTCTATGGACAAGAAGTTCCTTTTCTTCACCGTCAATGGTGTATTTTTCTAGCTTTGCGATGTTGTGTGCTACGTCGTAGACTAGGTTTATTTTTAGTTCTTCTTGTGATTTTTCAAAAACTCTTTCAAATACTTCTCTAATTCTGTGAGTGATTACTTGTCTATTTGCAAAGGCCATGTTAGCCGCGCAAGCCATAGCAGCATAATAATCTTGTCCTTCTGGTGATTTAAAAGGAGCGCAAGCTAGTTCTCTATCTAGAATGTTAATGTTATATTTTGGCATGACATCTAAGAATTTTCTTAAGTAGTCTGTTCCGATTTGATGTCCAAAGCCACGTGAGCCGCAATGAAACATGACTACGATTTGGCCATCTTTTTCGATACCCATTGCTTTTGCTGCGTCCCAATCAAAGACGTTTTCTTTTTTTACTACTTGAATTTCCAAATAATGATTTCCCGATCCTAGTGTTCCGATTTGATTAAAGCCCCGTTTTACTGCTTTTTCGCTAACTTTACTTGGATCTGCTTGTGGTAATTGTCCTTTGCTCTCTATCAAATCTAAGTCTTCTGGTTTTCCGTAGCCTTTTTCAATTGCCCACTTTGCTCCTTTTACCATAACGTCTTTGAATTCTTCTTTGGTGATTTTTACAAAACCTTTACAGCCAACTCCTGCTGGTACTTTTAGATATAGAGCGTCAACTAATTCTTTGATTTTTGGTTTTACTTCATCTTCAGTAAGGTTAGTTGTTAGAAGTCTCATTCCACAATTAATGTCAAATCCAATTCCACCTGGTGAAATGATTCCGCCTTTGTTAATATCAAATGCTGCCACCCCCCCAATTGGAAATCCATAGCCCCAATGTCCATCTGGCATACAATATGCAAATTTTGTAATACCAGGAAGGGTTGCTACGTTTGTTATTTGATTAAAAACTCCTTCGTCCATGGCATCAATTAGTTCTTGATTTGCAATGATTCTTGCTGGAACTCTCATCCCTTCTTTAAAACTAGTTGGAATTTCCCAAGTGAAATCATTGATTTTGATTGCGCAAGCTGGAGGACCTAATTTTCTTTCTCTTCTTACGAATGGTTTTTTATTTTTAGTTTGATTTTGTTGTTTTTGTTGATTGTTATTTTGTTGATTATTGTTTGTATTATCCATGTTTAAGAAATTGTTAGGTTTGTTTAAAAGCTTTATGCTTGAGGATTTGGATATTTAGTTGGGTTTCATATCATTTTAAATACTCTAAATCTTTACTTAATTAAAAGAGGTGTATTAATATGTTAGATTTAATTACTGGACTTACTGTTCGACATGGGAGTTTTATTGGCAAAACAGGATTTCATTTTTTGTGGAAGATTGCGTTTGTTGCTTTTGGAATTTTTTGGTTAGTTATGATTTTTAATTGCCTGCAACGTGATTTTAAAAAGGATATCGATAAGGTTGCGTGGATGTTACTGCTTGTATTTATTCCAGTTGTAGGAGCTTTTCTCTATTTGTTCTGGCTAAATTTTAGTTTGAAAAAAAATGAGAAGAAAAAGAAAAGATAAGTTTATTTTTTATTTATTTTTATTGATTCTTAATTTTTCATATAATCAAAGATTTGTTCTAAAGCTTCTTGGATCGTTGTATTGTTTGTTATGAACTTATAAGGCACTTCGTTCTCGTATCTTGCTTGTGTATTCCACTCTTCTATTGTTGCTAGTCTTTTTTTGAGATTGTTTGTTGTTCCTGCTCTATCTTGAATTCTTTGCCTTAGGGTTTGTTCATCTAAGCCGTTGATGTAGATTGGTAGCAGTAAGTTTTGTTTGTTTTGTTGTTTTAGGTGTCTGTAAAGGATTTTTACTGTGTCTGGAACTAGAAGAGCAATAGATGTGTGGTCGTGTTCTAGGGCTGAGTTTAGATATAGTTTTCTTGTACCGTATAGTTTGTTGGCGTAATTTACTGACCAGAGGAAAGTTTTTTCTGCTTCATTTAAGGCAAAGGCTGAAGTAAGGATGTGTTCGTATTCGCCTTCTAAATCAGTAGGTCTTGGGTCTCTTGTTGTTGTTGATGTTATTAATTTGTAATCTGAGTCTTTTAAAATCTCTTTGGCTAGAGTAGTCTTGCCTGATCCTGATGGACCTGTTAGCGTGATTATTTTGTAGTTTGTATTCATTGTTGTTTGTTTGTTGTTAATGTTTATATTTGTTTATTTTTTTGACAACCAAAATGCTTTTATACTAATTTGATTAGCTAATTTTTTATGGTTGAAGATATTGAAAAAGAGGAAAAACATACTGAAGAACATCATGCTGCTAAGGAGCAAGGAATTTTGCCCGAGGAGACTAGTGATGATAAGAAAGCTGCTATGGAACATGGAGATGAGGATGAAGATGTTTATAGTGAGGAAGGACGAGAGAAACTTGAAGAAGATGATGAGATCGAGCCTTTTGAATCTGGGTTTATGCAAGGTGCTTCGCAAGCTGGTGGTCTTGGAAAGGATGCTTTAACTGGCGAGCCTTTGATGGGATCTGAAGATGTTGTTGAAACTAAGATTGATGGAAAACTGTATCGATTTGTTAATGAAGAGAATGCTCAAAAGTTTCGTGAGAAAAAAACGAGAGAGAAGGAAGAAACTTTGTAGTTTTTATTTTTTTTATTTTTGTTTTGTTATTTTAGAAAATTTTGATTAAGTTGGTTTTATTTTAGAAAAAGGAAAAAGAAAAAAAATTATTTGATTCTTTTTGTTGCTCGGGCAAGGCCGCTAAAGGCTTTGTGAACTGCTTGTTCTAAGTCCCAAGATTCGTATTCGCTTGTCAGGAGTTTGCCGTTTCTCTCTAGTTTTAAATTTACGTTGAAGATTTGCTTTCTTCCATCTTTGTTTTGTTGTCTTAGATGAACTGCTAGATTGAATTCATTTGGAAGTTTTCTTTGTAATTTAAATGCTGAGAATTGTGCTACTCGTTTTAGGGCAAATTCTTGATGCTCACTTAGTTTTAATTTTTTTAGGCCAACAAACTTTAGGTTAAAATCTTTAGTTACTTTTGATTTTGCTAAGGATCCTAGAATGTTTCTTACCGTTAAAAGTCCAACATATTTTTGTCCATCTACCACTAGTAAATTTCTAATGTTGTGTTTTGTTAGTAAACTGATTGCTTGTTTGAATTTAGCATCTGTTTTAATTTTTACTAAGTTATTGTTGGTTGAGAAATTTTCAACTGGAAGTGCGCTCAATTTTGCTAAATCAACCCTTGCAGATCTACTTGAGGAGTTGAATTTTGCTGATACATCTCTTTTTGGTGACCAATTTAGATATTTTCGAACGATGTCTCTAAAACTAATTATCCCATATAATTTTCCTTTTTCAAATACAGGCACATGATCAACACTTTGTTCTCTCATGATTTGAATTGCAGTTGAGAGTTGGTTTGTTTTTTCAACTTTGCTTGGTTTTACTAATTTTACATCACTCAAACTTAGTCCATTTAATGATTCAAGTGCTGCTTTTGCTACATCTAATGCATGAACAACACCAATTATTTGTTTATCTTTTTCAACTGGCAAATAATCTGCGTCTGAGTCAAATAGTGCTTTTGCTGCTTCGTTTATATCAGCATAATAACTTAAAATGGGTGTTTTTATTACAAATTGAGATAATTTTTGCGCTTTGGTGTCAATTGTTGTTTTTAATAATTTTTTTCTCTCTACAAGTCCTAGAAATTTGTTTTTTCGAAAAATTAGACCTGCTCGTTTGTCCTCTTTTCTTAATTTCCCTATCATTTGTGATAAGGTTAATTCGCTATCAAATGCCAAAAAATCGTTTTTTACAATAGAATTTATGTCCATATTTTAAGCCCCCTGTTTTTGATGTAATTAGGCATTACTTTAAAATATATAAACGTTTGGTTGGATAGTTCAAGAATTTGGGTTTAGAGCATCTTTGGCTCTTTGTATTCCAACTTGTTTCATTTGCGAGACTATTTGTGGAAGCTGAGCCATGATTTTAGCGTAGTGTAGTTCGTCTTGGCCACGACTATGATTTATTTCAAATTTTAAATTGCTAATGAATCGAGGAAATGAATATTTAAAATACATAGAAATGTAAAATATATTATCACATGTAATACGATCTTGATAATTAGTATATCTAGAGGTATATGATTTTGGATATTGAATCTTTATTGATTCATGATTGACCAGAATTGAAAAACCATATCCTTCACGGTTTTTTTTTGCCCATCTTTCTCTTGAATTAGATAAATTAAAAACTAAATCATTAGATTCTGTAAAATAATACAAATAATTCAAGCCTTCTTTTTTAAGAAATGCATAATCAGATATTTCTGATGCTTTTACTTGTAGGGATTTATCTGAATCTCTACTTAACACGTCATAAACCATTCGAGCACCTTCTCTAATTGATTGCTCCAAACCAATGTACATTTGATCTACATCATCCCAACTTGCATCTAAGCCTTGAACAACTTTTGTTGCTTTGGCTACACTTATTGCATTTCTTACTTGCTTGTCATTTGGTTTTTCTAGTTCATCAGCTAAGGCTATTATTAATTTGTTGTAGTCGTCTCTTGAAGCTATTGGAAGTGAGAGATCTTGCGCTCTTTGAATTATTTGAGTTGGTTCAAAATTGTCTAGTGCGATTATTATGTCAGCTAATTCAGATCTTTGGAAATCTTTTTCTTCGATTAATCCTTGAACATATCTTTGATAGAATAATAAGTCGTGATCTTGATTTGGTTGAGTTGCAGGGGGTTCGTATCCTGCTAATTTTCTTAATTGTAAAACTTGTGCTTGCTCACTCATTTTATTTTCTGAGAAGTATTTGTTTATAAGATTTGTGAAAGTTGTTACCTCAGAGGAGTTTTTGGAAAGATTTAAAAATAAGATTGTCTTACTAGTAAGAAATGCTTACTTAGAGGTATTAAAAAATGGAAAAATTAGAAGTTACAAGTCTTAGCTCACGAGGTCAAATAGTTATTCCTCAAGGAATTAGAGAAAAATTGAATTTACATGAGGGAGAAAAATTTGTTGTTATTGGCGAGGATGATACGATTGTCCTTAAAAAATTAGAAATCCCTTCATTTAAAGGATTTGATAAATTGCTTAAAAAAACACGAGATTTTGCTAAAAACAAAGATTTAAAGCAAACTGATGTAGATGAAGCTGTTAAAAGAGTTAGAACTAAATGATTTTAAGAGTTGTTTTAGATACAAATATCTTTATCTCAGGAATCTTTTGGAGAGGTAACTTTTGCTCTCAAATTATTGGTGCTTGGAGAGAAGGAAGAATTGTTTTGGTTAGTTCTTAGGAGATTGTAGAAGAATTTATTGAAACGGTTAAAAACTTTAAAATTCAAATGTCTCAAGAAATGATTGAGGAGTGGAAAATGATGATTGTTGAAAATAGTTTTATGGTTTTGCCAACTAAAAAATTAGAAATTGTTAAAAATGATCCTGACGATAATAAATTTTTTGAAGCTGCCATTGCCGCAAATGCACATTATATTGTAAGTCAAGATAAAAAGCATGTTTTGAGTATTAGTGAATTTAGAGGAATTAAAACGATACATCCTCAAGAATTTGTTAAGTTGTTGTAATTATCAATCGCTTTTTATAGGGCCACGTCCGGAATGGAGGAAATAAGTATACTGGGGCACGGCGGATACCGTACTCTTCGAGTACCCGCCTCGGCTCCAGGAAGAAAAGCTTTGCTTTTCTCTGGTTTCCTATGGAAACCGCCAGGGCGCCAGTATACAAAAAGACTCCATTCCGGACGAAGCCTTTTTATAGGAAAGCTTTATAAAGAAATCTTTGGTTTAAGCTTAGATGTAGAGATGTGGGTAGTTGCTTACCTGAATCTATGAGAATTTTGAAAACAAAATTCTGGCAGATGACTTAGAAAAAGGAGTCATCTATGGTTTAAAGAAACAATAGCATCAACGGAGGCTAATAAAAAATGGGATTATACAAATATGTAAGAGAGGCTTGGAAAAAGCCAAAAACGAACGAACTTTGGAAAAGCAGATTAATTGCTTGGAGAAGAGAAGAGTCCACTACAAGAATCGAAAAACCGACTAGAATCGATAGAGCTAGATCATTAGGATACAAGGCTAAACAAGGCTATATGATGATTAGGCAAAGAGTTCCTAGAGGCGGTCATAAAAGAGCTCAACCTAAGAAAGGGAGACGTCCAAAAAGATTTGGTACAAGATTAAATTTAGATAAAAATTATCAACAAATTGCAGAAGAAAGGGCTGCTAAGAAATTTGTGAACTTAACTGTTTTAAATTCATATTGGGTTGCTCAAGATGGTAAGTACTATTGGTACGAAATTATCTTTGTTGATCCAGCGCATCCAGTTATTAAAGCTTGTAAAAACATTAATTGGATTACAGATCCTAAGCACAGATCAAGAGTTTTTCATAAGAAAACTAGTGCTGGTAAGAAAAGCCGAGATATGTAATTTTTATTTTACTTTTTATTTATTTTAACTTTTTATTTGTTGTTTGATTATGTTGATTATTTTTGATAAAGATTTATAACTAATAGTAATTTTTTTGGTGTATATGATATCAAGAGCTTTAATTGTTGATAAGGATAAAGTTTTACTACTTCATAGATTTAAGGATGGTAGAGAGTACTTTGTACTTCCTGGTGGACATATTGAAGAGAATGAAAGTGAAGAAGAAGCTTTAGTTAGAGAAGTTAAGGAAGAGACTAATTTAAAGATTCAAATTGATAAGAGATTATGGTCTTTATTTAATCAATTTGATGATACAGAGTATCATGTGTTTTTTGTTACAAAGTTTTCTGGTAACTTGAAACTTGGTGGCCCTGAATTAGAGAAAAGTTCTAAAGATAATGTGTTCTTATTAGAGTGGCATGATTTGAAGGATGTTGAAAAATTAAATTTGGTTCCTAAACTTCTTAAGACGAAAATTATTACTAGACAAATCAAAAACTACTTAAATAAGAAATATTTACTTTAGTTTAGATGTTTAAGAAAAAGGTTGTAAAAAAAGGTGTTTTAGCTGGTACGATTCGAGTTAATGCTAAGTCACTTAAGGCTTATAAAAAAACTGGGCTTGGTTGGGTTCGCTCTTCAGTAGATGTTAGTTCTCTCCTTGCTTGTGTTAAGTTGTTTAAGGCAAATAATAATTTTGATGTTCTTGTGGATAAGAAGAATTCTAAGTTTTTGAAGGGACAAGTTTCTAAGGATGGAATGACCCAAGGAGCTAGAGTAAATATTATGCCTGATGGGCAAGTTATTGATAAGGCGTATTCTTTGTTTGCTAAGGGGCTTAGGTTACATGATCAGGACTCTCATGACCATTGGGATGTTTTGTTTGAAAATAAAGGTGGGACTGTTGCTTATTGTTATACGCTTGAAAAGAAAAAGTTGCATGCTAATAAAAAGTATAAGAAGGTTCATAAGTTTGATAAGGTGTTTGATAAGTTGAATAAGAATGTAGATAAGGCTTTAAGAGATAAGAAGGATCATGTGGCAGTTGCGATGCACACTTTACTTAGTACTAAAATGAGGGTTGGGAATGAAATTTATTTTAAGGCACATGGGCATAAGGGGTTAACTACACTTCTTAAGAAAGATGTTAAGATTAGAAAAAATAAAGTTGAGTTTAAGTATTTTGGTAAGGATGGTGTTCCTCGTGATATTGTACAGGAGTTTAGTTCTGTTTTTGTTAAAAGGTTAAAAGAGCAAATGAAGGGTAAGAAATCTGGTGATTTTGTTTTTTCGTCTTGCAAAACTGCGCGTCCTTTGGCTGAGAGGGAATTTAAAAAAGCATTTTTAAAGTATTGTGGGGAAGAATTTTATCCGCACATTGTAAGGTCTCATTTTGCAACTTCTAGAGTTAAGAATTTTTTAAAAGGTAAGAGAAAGGCTAGTAAAGAAGAAGTTGAGAATTTGTTTATGAGTATCGCGCACGAGCTTGGCCATAGAAAGTTTTCTAAGAAAGAGAATAAGTGGGTTGATTCACATTCTGTTACAGTAAATCATTATATTCAGCCTGAGTTAGTTGATAGAGTTAGAGGAATTATTGTTGGAAAGAAGAAGTGATTTGATTATTTCATTCTTTCAAGTGGAGTTGGAATTGATTCAATATCCTGGCCATACACTTCTTGAAATAATCTTGATACAACATCATAATTGTGTTGATTCATTTCACATTCGAGCCATGCAAAATTTGTAACCCCTTGAGCTGCATTAGTTGCGCAGTATCTTATTAGCCGAGGGAAGGGAGAGCCTGTTTGGAGAACAACTCAATCTAAATTACTTTGCATTGATTCTACAAAGGTATCTAGAGTCATATCTGGGTCTCTGTTTCTTTCAAATAACCCTCCACCTAATTTATCAAAGTGTTTTCTAGGTCTTTGAAGATCCTCTGTTGCATATAGTGCTTTGAGAAATTCTATATTTTGGTCAACTGGTCTTTCATCAAGGATTACCTGGTTTTTCTTCATAAGAGTAAATTGGGGGTTGTTGTTTTTAAAATGTTTTTGGAGGAAAATGGTTATTCTAACGAAAAATTTGTTTCAAATCATCATATTCTTTTTCATTTATTCCAAAGTCACCAGGGTAGATTGGACTTAGATCTGAGTATGTTTTTAGGGGGAAATGGCTATCTGAGCCGCCTGAAACTAGAATATTTGCGCCTATGATTTTTTCCCTTACTTTTGCTTCTAGTTGCTCGTTTGTTTCATCTCCCGGGTAGCCATTTTGCTCATAGGCGTAATAAACTTCTATGGCATCTATTTTATCTCTTAGCTGCTCGAAGTATTTTGTTCTTAGTGGCTCTGGAGTTATGAAAGGGTTAAGGGAATTGTTGTTGAGAAGAGATGAAGTTTTTGATTTATTTTATAATGGTGGAGCTTGAAGGTATGCAATCATACGGCCTAAAAAATCTACTTTGGCACGATAATTGATCTTATTTTTATTTAAAGATAATTCTTGAGCAGAAATAAAATCACCTAAGCTAGCAGAATAATCTGACCTTCTAACTTTCCCAATAGAATTTTTAATTGATTTTAAAAGATAAGGTATGGATGTTGGCCTTAGTTTATTTCTAAAATTTCCTTTAATGAAATGGTCAACTGTTCTATTTAAACTGTAAATGCAAGAAATCCCTAGTAATAAATCTTGAGGCAAAGTTTCATTGGCTCTAGCTAGGCAATCGTATTCACCAATTACTCTTTGAGATAATCTAAATGGCTCTTTGTTTTGTTTAACCATGGTTTTATCATTATTTTATGATATTTATAAGCTTTTAGGGAATAATTAACTTAAAAAACAGTGTAGTTTTGTTTCCTAATGAAATATCCAAAATAACTGATTATATTCTTCTTCACTGATTCCAAAGTCGCCTGGGTAGATTGGACTTAGGTCTGAGTATGTTTTTAGTGGGAAATGACTATCTGAGCCGCCTGAAACTAAAGTTTTCATGTCTTTGATTTCTTCTCTTACCATTGTTTCGAGTTGCTCGTTTGTTTCATCACCTGGATAACCGTTTTGATCGTAGGCGTAGTGGACTTCGATTGCATCTATTCTTGGCAAAAGCTCTTTGAAGTATTTGTGTCTAAGAGGCTGGGGTGTTATGAATGGGTGAGCCCAAATGGCAAAGCCTCCTGCTCTGTGAATTATGTCTACAGCTTCGCTAGGTTCTAGTTGCTCTACGTCTTGGCCATCTCTAATGTAGAGTCCTTTTTGTTTTAGAATTTTTCTTGAATCTGACCAAGATTTTGCTAAACCTAATTCTTCTGCGAAATATTTCATGATAAATAATTTTGAGAAGGTATCTTTGTTGTATTTTTTTTGAATTTTTTCATATGTTATGTCGATGCCAGATTTTTGCATTAATTGAATCATTTGTCTTGATACATTATCGTAATCTTTTCTTAGTTCGTCAAATTTTTGTTCTAGAAATGCTCTATCTGCGTCTTGAATGTTCATGTTATAGCCTATGATGTGGGCCATCCTACATGAAAATTCAATTCCTAAGGCTAACTTTAATCCTTTTTGTTTTGCGTAATCGTATAAAGATTCATCTGGGAATTCGTCATGATCGCAAATACCTAATCCTTTTACTCCTCTGCTAATTGCTAAGTCAATTAATTCTTTTGGTGGGATTTTTCCATCTTTAGAAAGAGAAGTATGGTTGTGAAGATCGTATGGTTTCATAATTAGTTATGAGAGATTGTTTCTTTTTAAAATTAATGGGGGTTAGGTTCATGGTTTTTTGAAAATTATTGAGAAACATAATCATCTAATGTTGAGAAAGAAGCTATAGGAACTGGTTGCGGCTCTGGCTCAGGTACAAGAGATTCTACTTGATCTTTAACCCAATTGAAGGCAGTTTTGTAAAATGGTTCTTTATTTAATAATTTAGGATCCATTTCTTTTATGTACATTGATGATGAGAGGGAAATTCCTTTTTTAAAGATTTTGTTTGAAACTAACTTTGTCTTTTATGAAACGCATAATCAAAATTTCAAATAAATTAATAAACAAATAAAATTTAACTATAATCATGGCAAAGATGAAAATGAATAAATTATTATTTATGATAGCAATTATACTTTTTGGAACTGGAACATATACATACACACAAGCGGATAATATTGATTTTAGTTTAGAGGATTTTTTGGAAACAAATGAAAATGAAGTTACTCCTTATATTTTAGAAAATGGTGGGATGAGTTTTGCTTTTTGTCCGAGTGAATATTGCGAGGAGTTATTATATACACAACTTGCTAGCGCTACGGAATCGATACATTGCGCCTTTTTTGAATTGGATTTAGAATCGCTGCAAGATATTATTGATGAAAAGGCTGAGCAAATTGATGTGAAAATTGTTACTGATAATGGATATTTATATGAGTTTAATAGAAGTTTTGTTAAAACTGATACTTGGGGTTTGATGCATAATAAGTTTTGTATTATTGATGATCAAATTGTTACGACTGGTTCTATGAATCCTACTTTGAATGGTGCTTATAAGAATAATAATAATTTAATTGTTATTGATTCTGCTGCTCTTAGCGAGAATTATGAGGCTGAGTTTCAAGAGATGTGGAATGGAACTTTTAAGAAGGGTGACAAGGTTAAGAACGAGAGGTTTAAGTTAGTTGGAAATGATGAAAATATAACTATTGAAAATTATTTTTGTCCTGATGATAAATGTGCAAATAAAATTATTGATATTATTGCTAAGGCTAACAAATCTATTGATTTTATGACTTTTAGTTTTACACACGAGAGAATTGCTAATAAAATGCTGCAAAGAAAATTGGAGGGTGTGAAAATCAGAGGTGTTTATGAGGCGAGGCAAGTTACTAAGTATTCAACTTTTAAGTTACTTGATTACCAAGAGGCAGAAGTTTATAGAGATGCTAATAAGCAGAACATGCATCATAAGGTTTTTATTATTGATGAAAAAATTGTAATTACTGGTTCCATGAATCCATCTGCTGGCGGAGATACTAGAAATGATGAGAATGTTTTGATTATTTATAGTGAGGATATTGGGAAATTGTATATGGAAGAATTTGAAAAAATGTTTGATGCAGCTAAAGCTAAAGCTAATTCATGATTTAAATTTACCATAGAAATAATGTTTTTTATCTTTTATTTTTGATTCTATTTGACGTGTAAATAAATATAATTTAGAATTTAATTCGTCTAATTGATCAAATAACATATTGAATTGCTTTTGATTGATATATTTTAGATCTTTTGATAAATTTAATAGAACTTCTACTTCTTTAGAGGATCCATATGCAGTTGTTAAGTAATGAAAGAATTGTTTGTCTGTTGATTTTGCACATCCTTCTGCTATGTTTAAAGGTATCGATACTGATGCTCTACGTATTTGAGATGTAATATTATGTTTTTCAAAATCGGGATATTGATTTAAGATTTTATATATTTCTAAAACTAATTTGTATGATAGATTGTAAATGTCAAGATTTTTAAAATTTCTCCCCATTATTAAACTATTAAATCTTTGATTTAAATATATTCTTGTTCTTGAGTTTATTTAGAACTTGAATTAATTGTTTAATATTGCTATCGCTAGATATTAATTTTCTTAAAAATAAAAGAAAAAAAAATAGAGGATGTAAAAAAAACCATATGTAAGTTAACACAAGGTGTGGACGTTAGTGAGTGCATGCTAAAATTCTCGTTGCCTTGAATCTTACACACCACTTCTATCAAACCGCTGTTCTTGCGATGTCCTAAGGAGTCTCTTTTCAAGGTATGCTTCGTGCTTAGATGCTTTCAGCACTTATCACTTATCGCGTAGCTGCCCGGCGTGCCTTGTCAGACAACCGGTCCACCAGTGGCGACGAACCTTCGTTCCTCTCGTACTAAAAGGTCCTTCCTTTCAGACTCCCAACATTTCCAGTAGATATCAAACAAACTGCCTCACAGCGTTCTGAACCCAGCTCACGAACCCTTTTAATGGGTGAACACCCCCACCCTTGGCAGCTTCTGCACCGCCAGGACAGGATGAGCCGACATCGAAGTAGCAAACCGCGCCGTCGATACGAACTCTCAGGCGCGACAACTCAGTTATCCCCGGAGTAACTTTTCAGTCATTCCCGACCCTCATTAAGAAGGTACGGGAGTTCGCTAAGCCACACTTTCGTGTTTGGAATTTTTTATGTTTGAAGTCCAATCAGGCTGGCTTTTGCCTTTGCACTCAACTCCGGATTTCTAAACCGGATGAGCCAACCTTTGGGCGCTATTGATATCTTTTCAACAGCGTGCCACCCCAGCCAAACTGTCTACCAATCGGTGTTCCTCTAAGAAGAGGTGAGTGACATAGTTCATGAAAAGTGGTGTTACATCGACGCCTAAGCCAAAAACTGACGATCTTGGCCTCAAACAGCTACCACTTACACTATATAACACAAACCACGCCACAGCGACAGGCTACAGTAAAGTTTCACGGGGTCTTCGCTTCCCACTGGAAATCCCTGGCCTTTGCACCAGGAAGGAATATTCGGGAGACTCTAGGTTGGGACAGTGGCGATCTCGTTATACCATTCATGCAGGCCGTCATTCAAACGGCAAGGCATTTCGCTACCTTAAGAGAGTTATAGTTACTCCCGCCGTTTACCAGCTCTTCACCCCGTTGGAACGAGGCTTAAAGTACTGGCACTGGGCAGATATCACCTTCTATACACAGCGTTACCGCCTAGCAGAAAGTTAAGTTTTTGTTAAACAGTCGGACCACCTTAGTATCTGCGCCCTGATTTCGCACCCATGCGGATACAAAACCAGGGATCCCTTATACCGAAGGTACGGGACTAATTTGCCGAATTCCCTAACCTAGATTAAACTCACACATCTTAGGCTTCTCACCTAGGGGCACCTGTGCCGGTTCTGGGTACGCTTACTTTAAATCTATCTTTGTTCCCTTTTCAGGGGCTCTAGAAATTGGCCAAACAAGTCATAGACCTGCTATTCTAAGGTTTAATCTGGTTCTCATCATTACAATACTCCCCACATTTATCCTTATTAACACTGCAGACAAACAGTGTTGGCTTATTCAAAAGCGTTAGAAACAAAGCTTGTGTCGCCACTTATATTAAAGTAGTAGTGGAATATTAACCACTTTCCCTTTCCAATACGTCCGTTAGGAGTAAAGTTAGGAGCGACTAACCCTTGGTTGACGAACATTGCCAAGGAACCCTTGCCCTTCCGACGACAGGGATTCTCACCCTGCTAGGATCCTACTATTACCAGAATTTTCATTTCTTACCGGTCCACATACTTTTACAAACATGCTTCTACCCAATAAGAACGCCTATCTACCTCCACTTATCGTGGCCTATGGTATCGGCGGTCAGCTTAGACCCGTCAATTTTCCGGGCCCACGACCTCAACGAGTAAGCTGTTACGCACTTTTTAAAGGATGGCTGCTTCTAAGCCAACCTCCTCGCTGTCTAAGATCACGGACACCGTTTACCCTTTATCACTTAGCTGACACTTAGGGGCCTTAACCATAGTCTGGGTTGTTCCCCTCACGGAAATCAAGTTTACCCCAAGATCCCCTGTTTCCCAGAGTCTAAGGCGTTGTAGCATTTGGAGTTGGACAGGAAACCGACAGGTTTCCCCGCCTAAATCTCCTATCCGTAGCTCTACAACCACAACAACCTCGTCTGAGACTTGACTAAGGTCAATTTCGATAGGAACCTGCTATAGCCGAGCTCGATTGGCTTTTCACCCCTATTCCCAAGTCAGAAAAACACTTGTACGTAGAACTTCTTCAGGCCTCCACGCAGTCTTACCCACGCTTCACCTTGCTCAGGAATAGATCGCCCGGTTTCAGGTAGTATTCATGTGACTTATGGCACTTTCATACCACTTGCCTTGTAAACTGCGCAATTTTGCTTTCGCTATGGATACCCTTTTGCAGGTTATCCTTGCCACACAAATACACTCTCTGGCCCGTTATTCAAAACGAACGCTAGAACTCCTAAAAGCCCTAGCATACTATAACTACTAGATTTCAGAATCTTTTAACACCCTGTCAAGGGTTCTTTTCAACTTTCCCTCACGGTACTATATGCTATCGGATTCGAAACGTATTTAGTCTTGGAAGTTAATGCCTCCCATATTCCCACCCCATTTTCAAGGAGCAGTACTCAGGGACTTTCCTAGGACCATCTAAATATTCTTTACGGGACTATCACCCTTTAAAGTGTTGTATTCAAACAAACTTCAAGTAATAAAGATGGTCTTAATGGAAGCCCTCAACACCACATCTCCAACATATTGCTATATCGGATTCAGTTTGGACTATGCCGCTTTCGCTCGCTGTTACTAACGGCATCTCAATTGATTTTTTTTCCTGCAGGTACTAAGACGCTTCAATTCCCTGCGTTCCCCGGCCCTAATGGGCCTAATAGAGAGAAGTCTCATTCGGAGATCTACGGTTCAAAGTCTACATTCAACTCGCCGTAGCATTTCGTAGCTTGTCACGTCCTTCATCGGCGTTTCGAACCAAGTCATCCATCTAGTAGCATCCTAAGATGTGTTAACTTACATATGGTTCATTACAGTGATGTGTTGTCGTGTTAATTAAAACACTTCATCATGCTAACCAAAGCTATCAAAATCCTCTAAATTCTGATAACTTAAGGCCCTACTCTCAGAAGAGATGTAGGAACACTACCCAAGATGGGATGGACCCGACGGGATTTGAACCCGCGGCCTCCGCCTTGCAAGGGCGGCGCTCTCCCCCTGAGCTACGGGCCCTAAATTATGTTAATTTTAATTGTGCTTTTTTATGATATTAAATAAAATAAAAAAGGAGGTGATCCAGCCGTAGGTTCCCCTACGGCTACCTTGTGACGACTTAACCCACCTCACCGAACCTAGGTTCGAAGTAACTAAAAGCTACATCTCACCCAGACCCAACTCGGTTGGTTTGACGGGCGGTGTGTGCAAAGAGCAGGGACATATTCACCGGGTCGTGATGAAACCCGATTACTAGGGATTCCGTTGTCATGAGGATGAGTTACAATCCTCAATCTAAACTAAGACAAGGTTTCGAGGTTTGGCTCCACCTTTCGGTGTCGCAGCCCATTGTCCTTGCCATTGTTGCGCGCGTGTAGCCCAGCAGATTCGGACCATACAGACCTACCGTTGCCCAAACCTTCCTCCCCGTTTCCAGGGCAGTCCCCATAAGGTGCTCAGTCGTCCTAAAGGACCTGCTAGCAATTATGGGCATGGGTCTCGCTCGTTACCTCACTTAAGAGGACACCTTACGGCACGAGCTGACGACGGCCATGCAGTACCTCTCGGCTCGTTGGGTAAGACATTTAATCTGACCTTCATTCTGCCGTCGCTGCTGGTGAGATTCTCTGCGTGAAGTTAGATTAAACCGCACGCCGCACCCCTTGTGGTGCTCTCCCGCCAATTCCTTTAAGTTTCAGCCTTGCGACCGTACTTCCCAGGCGGTGTACTTAAAACCTTCGCTCCGACACTGCGCATCCACGTAGGATACGCAACATCTAGTACACAGCGTTTACGGCTAGGACTACTCGGGTATCTAATCCGGTTTGCTCCCCTAGCTTTCGTTCCTCACCGTCGGACCCGTTCTCGTTAAGCGCCTTCGCCACAGGTGGTCCTCTTGAGATTATAGCATTTTACCGCTCCCTCAAGAATACCCTTAACGCCTCCCGGTCCCTAGACAAGCAGTATCTCAAGCACGTCGTTTCGTTAAGCTCAACGATTTCACCCAAGACTTACCTATCCGGCTACGAACGCTTTAGGCCCAATAATTATGATTGCCACTCGTGGCGCAGGTGTTACCGCGGCGGCTGGCACCCGTCTTACCCACCACTTATTCGCCAAACTATTTACATTTGGCAAAAGCCCATGCAAAGCATGAGCACTGGGAGTTCCCTTATCGCACTTACGTACAGTGTAAAGGTTTCGCGCCTGCTGCACCCCGTAGGGCTAGGGTCAGTATCTCAGTACCCTTCTCCGGGCTACCGCTCTCACGGCCCGTACTGATCGTAGCCTTGGTAGTCCTTTACACTACCAACGAGCTAATCAGCCGCCAACTCATCCTTAAGCGTTACCTTTGAGTAATGGAACATTCCAGTATCCATTACCTATCCTGTTTTAGCCTCAGTTTCCCAAGGTTATCCTAGACTTAAGGGCAGATTATTGACGTGTTACTGAGCATTCAGCCTGTGCCTCCGAAGAGACCCTCCGACTTGCATGGCTTAATCGAACTCCCATAGCAGCAATCTCCCGCAGGATCAACGGGAATTCATTTAGAATGATTAATTTGTTTTATATCCTTGTACTTATCGTCGCTTAGCTGTTCTTATTTGGAATTTGTAATTGTCGTCCAATGTTAATTGGATCACCTCATCACACTCAAGATTAATTGAGCATACACAATGTTTCTATTGGGAATGCCATCTCTTTATAAAGTTATCGGTGGGATCGAGGTATTGAGAGCCCCAACACCTATTTTTAAGAATACTTAGAGACATAAATGTCTAGAAAATTGAGAAAAAATGATTTTAAAAAAAAGAAAATTAAAAAAAATAAAAAGAGAATAAAAGATTTAGTGAATTGTTGATCTGAAATTTAAAGTCACTTTTGTCGACATAGAATAAACACACAAGACAGAAATTAACTTAATGGAATAGTTAAATGATCAAAAATTAATGATGAAATTAATGATAAAAATTTGGAAATAGATTAATCAAGGAAATTAAATCCAAATAAATAAAAAACAGAAGATAAAATTTTTTAATTAATTAAAAAAAAAACTAGAAAAGAACTAAAGTGACTAAAAAAGAACAAGGAGTCAAAGAAGTTAGAGAGTCATGAAAGTGATTTATTTCTAAAAGATCCGTTGTTGGTTTGATCATCTTAGTAAGATTAATATAAAGAGATTAGAGATATTGAATAGTTAATAAAATAAAAAAACCACTGCAGCCATTAGCAACAATTGTCGAGAGTTCTTTTTGAACAAATATCGAGGTACAAGAAAACCATTAGACCCAGCAAAAAATAAAAAAATAGCAACAGAAAGTTAATAGAAAAGTTCAAGAGAGAAAGGAGAGGAGGAGTAATGAATTTAATAAGTTAAATTTTAGTAAACTATAATTTTAAAAAAATAAAAAATAAATTTGCATGATATAAATAAAATTAATTGAAATTAGCAATTTAAAGTAAAGTAAAATTTTTAAGAGATTTAGAGAAAAATCTAACTAGATTGAATCTTTCTTCTTCTTTTAGCTTTCTTCATCTTTTTACGTTGCCACTTCCAACGCATTTGTCCTTTCTTTTTCCAACGTCTTGAACTTCTTTTCATCTTTTGTTTGAATTTTTAATCTTTTTATAAGCTTTGCGGTTTGTTAATGGGATTTGTTGAAATGTGAAACAGAGGGAGATTTTTATAAGTAGGTTAAATTTAGCCTAATAAAGACTTAAATGAGCTTAAATCCATTTTAAACTGGGAATAACCAACAGCTAGATTTGAATTCGCATTAAAACTATAAACTATTTGTTGAATTTGTTTTTCATTGACATTAACTTATAGGTTAGTTTTGCTAATGAGTAGCTTTGTCCTTGAAAAGGAGTATTTTCTTTTGGAGCGAATTCAACTATATCTGCAGCTATTATTTGCTTTTCTTCAAATATTATTTGGATTAGTTTTATGATTTCTTGCCAGAATAGTCCACCCGGCTCTGGAGTTCCGGTGCTGGGAAATAGGCTTGGATCAAAAACGTCTATGTCAATTGTGAGGTAGATTTTGTGTTTTAATTGTTTTAAGTGATTTTTTAATAATGTTATTTTGTTTTCTTCGTGCGCTTGTATTTGGCATACTTGATTTTCGTGATTGTCTTCTTTAGTTTGTTTAACGAAATTTGCTTCGTCTACGTCCTGAGATCTGATGCCTATTTGAAGGATGGAATGGTTTTTTACTAGTTGCTTTGCCACACAAGCATGATTTAGTTGTGATGTCCATGAGTCTCTTAGGTCTGCGTGAGCGTCGAATTGGATGATATCGAAGTCTTGGTTGGTTGTTGATGTTGGCGATGCATTTGATACCCCTAGGCCTTTTACTATCCCTATCGTTACACTATGATCTCCTCCAAGGCTGATTAAAAATTTGTTGTTTTCTTTTGTTAATTCTTTTACCTGTTTTGAAACTGTTTCCACCATTTGTGGAGGTGTGTTTTCTGATAATTCCAAGGTTTTGTTTAGAAAAATTCCGTTTTCAAATGGTTCGTTTTCAAACTGTGTGTCGTAGTATTCTAATTGTTTACTTGCTTTGATGATTTCTTTTGGGCCATTTTTTGCTCCCGTTCCAAAAGTTAGGTCTTTTTCATAGGATATCGGTAAAACTATGAATTTGCTGGTTTCTTTTTGTGCGTATTCTGGAGGGAGGTTCATCCAATTGATTGTCATTTTTGTATTTTGAAATGTGGTTTTGTTAATTAGTTTTTGTTTATTCTATAAGTTTTGTTTCTATTTTTTCTAAGTCGCAAAATGTTGTAGTGAAGTTGTAAGCTCCTGCGTTTTTGAATGTGATTTTTTGGTTTGGTTGCTTTGTTTTTAGGTAAACTCTGTATCTGAAAAGGTCCATTGAGCAAGGTGTTATTCCTTTGATTACGCATGGTTTGATTTCTTGGTTTATTTTTGATTCTTCTTTAGTGTATTCTCCTTCTACAAGAAGTTTTACTGGAACTATTAAGGCGTCTAAGTCGCTATTGTATACTGATGCGTTTACGATGATGTTATTGTCGTGAATTGCTAGAATAGTTGTGTGAAGTTTACCTGCTGGCGCTGCTATGAATCTTCCTGGCTCGATTATTAGTTTGATGTTCTGGTTGTTGAGGTATTGTTTGAAAGATTGAATTTTTTTTATTATTGAATCTATTACTTTGACATTTGTGTTAGCATAGTTACTTGGTAAGCCACCGCCGATGTTTAGGTAATTTATTTTACTTAGTGTTTCTTTGGTAAAGAGATTTGAGATTTCGTATTCAAGATTCCATTCAGCCATGTTTTGAGTTTTTCGATGGAAATGAATCCCTAGATCTAGTTGGTTGCTTAGTTGCTCGTTGTTGGTTATTTCTTGGATCTTTTGATTTATGATAGTGCTTGGGATTCCAAAGACGAAGAATTTTTCTGTTCTTAAAGAGTTTTCTTTTAATTTTAATCTTAGTAAGAGATTTATTTTTTTGTTTTGTGTTTCTTTGTTATTTGTTTCTTTTATGATTATGGGGTTGTTTTTTATGTAGGTTAGGAATGTGTTTAAATCTGATAAATTATCTACTACAAACCAATTTATATTTTGGTTGATTAGAAATTTTATTTGCTCATCGTTCCAAGCTTGGGCAAGGAATTGAATTTTGGATTTGTCTTTGATATTTTTTAGCTCGTTGATTAGGTGAACTGAGAACATTGAGTTTGTGTTCTGTTCGAGGATGTTTGTTACTAAAGGGTTTGTTTTTGATGAGTATGAGATGATGTCGCTTATTGGAATTAGTTTGTTGTATTGACTAAGGATTACTGATTTTGAGAGTGTGAAGTATGGTTTGTTCTTTTGGTTGTTTGTTTGGTTTGTTGTTATCATTTTATTGTTTTGTTATATTTTAGTTATTGTAATTACCCTTTATTTTACTATTTCTATCAATACAAGATGATATTGTTTTGATTTATCGTTTAATCTTGTGAAAGTTGCATGGACCCTCAAAGGTGTTTTTGATCTTGATGCTTTATTTAATTGTGGTTTATGGTCCCATTCGTATTTTATTGGAAAGAGATATCTATTACCTTGAGTTTTTATTCTAAAATTTAGATCTCTTTTTGTTATATTTCCATTAACTACAACCTCCAAATCATCATGGTTTCTAGATTGGAAAGATGCTTTTCTGTATATTTCCAGTTCATCTGTTGAAAATCTTAAAGGTTCATCGTAGTTGATTGTTTCTTTTAATTCATCCATTTTTTTGTTTTATCTTTGTTTTGGTTTGAATAAGAGATCAAGATTATTTTTGTCTAAGTTAAAATATCTCTCAGAATGAGGATACAATTCTGTTGTTAAGCGACAAGAATCTAAATCAACCATCACTGCTTTTCTTTCATGAAAATTCAAAACAACATTTTTCCGATTTAAATCAAGATCCACTATCCCCGCATCATGGAACCATTCAACTGTTTGTGAAAGTTGTCTTTGAAGGTCTGAATCTTGAACTCCTGCATCCGGAACTATTTGACCAGAGATGAATTCTCTCACAAGATACTCAACTCCTTCGTCTAATACACCCGAGTCAATTAAATTTGGTGTGCCACTAAGTTTCTTACTAGCTTGAAGCATTTCTACTTCTCTTTTTAGAAGGTCTTCACATCTGCCTGATCTTGGCCGAAAAAACTTTACTAGATATAGATCAGAATTGCTAACAACACGATAAACTTGAAAAGATCCAGGATATCTTTGAATAGGTTGATAAGACGGATCAATTGCATGAATAATTGCAGTATCTCTAGGATCTATAGTAGTTTTTCTTAACATTTATAGTAAACCCTCTTCGTCTAAGATTTCTAGGGCTCGAATCATTGCTAGTGGAAACATTATAGTCACATCGCCATTTACTGTTGCAACGTCGCTATCGTCTTTTACCTTTCCCCATGATTTTGCTTCATCAGTTGTTGCGCCACTCATGGAGCCTGATGTTTTATGAGCTGTTGTCATATAAACTGCGTATTCTGCCCCACCATTTAGTAGAGTTGAGAGGATTGCGTGATGTTTTGAAATTGAGCCTCCTAAGGCGATAACTGCTTTCTTTTCATCGTAACTACTGGAGTAGAGGATGTTTCCAAAATCTGCTACTACGTCAACTATGAAGTCTTTATTTTTTTGTTGAAATAGGAATAGATGAAATCCAAATGCTCCGTCTGTTATTGCTGGACAGAAGATTGGGATGTCATTTTTTGCTGCTTGGTAAAGAATGGAATTTTCATCTTTTAAGATTAAGCCGATTTCTTTTAGTAGTTCACTTACTGCCCATCTTTTCTTTTTATCGTAGAGAGATTGTAGGATAGGGTTTAGCCAGTCTTCAAAGTTCATGTAGCTCTCGTTGTTAATTAATAAGTTTCCTACTCTGTTGATTCCTTGTTCGTGTAATTCTACATCATCTGTTCCAAATCTTCCGATTTTAAATTGCTCGCCACTTGCTTTCATGATGTCTTCTTCAATTCCGCCTACAGTTGTTACGATTACGTCTGCTATTTTTAATTGAATTAGTTGTGCGAAAAAGCCCCTTAAGCCTGATGTTACCATGTTTGAGGTGAAGGTCAGGTATGTTTTAGCATTGTTTTTTTTGATTTTTACAAATACATCGCTTGCCCTTGCTAATTCGACTGATTGAAATCCAACTTGTTGATATGAATCAACTAGGTCTTTAACAGTCATTGATTTTTTCCATTTGAAGTCTTTTACTAACATTTTTTTCCTCGTTTGTTTTTGTTGTTGCTTATTTTGATTTATTTTTGTATTTTTGTTATTTTGATTTTAATAAAAATTTTAAGATTGATTATTATATTATGAGTATAACTATGATTAAGAATTAAAGGTTCTAACTTCCTGATTTACGAACGCTACTCATGTTTTTAGTTGAATTGAGGTTTATTTATAAAGATTTGGGGAGTTTTTTGATGTTTTTGTAACTTGTTGGTTGTTAAGTTTATTGAGAAATGAAGGATTTTAATAAAAAATTAAAAAAAATTTATTTTTTGTTTTTTTCAAATTTTGTCATACTTACCCTTAGAGAGTTGAATGGAAAGGGTCTTTTATTTGTTACAAAGGTCATATATTGAAAAAAGTCATATGCTTGCGTATTAAATATTTCACAAAAATTTGCTAGATCTTTATTCCTTTTATTTGAAAAGATTGTGATTAATAAATTTACAATTACTAATATTTGAACTAATGTTTTCCATAATGCTAAAATTATTCCTGTTACCAATCCAACTACAAATCTCATTAAACCTTCTTTTGTTTCACTCATTTTTTCCTCCTTGATAAATATAGATGTTATGTATGTTGGTTTAAGAGTTTATAAGTTTTTTGAAATGTGGAGTTTGGTTTAGATATTAGTTAGGGAGAAGGGGGAGAGGACTATAATTGCAAAAGTTATAAATAGTACTTGGTTGGGATAAATAATATGAAACTTGTAGATGTACATTGTCATTTAAATCATAAGATGTTTTCTGGAAAAGTTGAAGAAGTTATTGCTAGGGCTAAGGAGAAGGGTGTTGCTCGAATCGTTGTTTCTGGAGTTAATCCCCTTGCTAACATGGAAGTTTTGGAGTTAGTTCGAAAGTTTCCTGATGTTTTGAGAGCTTCCTTAGGAATTTATCCAATTGATGCTATTGGCCTAGCAGAAGATGATGTTACTGGGCTTCCTAACCATAGAGGAAAAATCAATTTAGATGTGCAATTTAAATTTATTAAAGAAAATATTAAGGATGTCGTTTCTATTGGTGAGATTGGCATGGATTTTCATTGGGCAACTAAGGATGAGACTTTTGATGAACAGGCTAGTAATTTTAAAAAGATTATTAATTTTGCAAAAGAGGTTAAACTTCCAATTGTAATCCATTCTAGAAAGGCAGAGAAGGAGTGTTTAGATATTTTAGAAGAGGAGATTTCGTCTGGTGAGATTAGCGTAATTAATCATTGCTTTTCTGGCAAGAAAGGTTTAGTTAAAAGAGCTGCTGCTTTGGGTCATTATTTTAGTGTTCCTCCAAATGTTGTTAAGTCGTCTGGTTTTCAAATGCTTGTTAAGATTGTTCCTATCGAACAACTTCTTACTGAAACAGATGCACCTTGGCTAAGTCCAATTAAGGAAGAACATAATGAGCCTGCGTATGTCGATATGACTATTAAAGAGATTGCTAAGATTAAAGAGATGAATTATAATGATGTTGCTGATGCTATTTGGAAGAATTATGTGAAGGTGTTTGGTGAGAAGTGATTGTGGTATTTGGTTATTTTTTGTATTTTTATGAATAAATTTTATAAAGAAGGTTAAGAATTTTTTGTTATGGCAATTTTTGGAGATAAAACTCTTATGGAAATTAATACAAAAATATTTGTGAAAGGAAAGCCAATTTCACTTGAAGAATTAATAAGAAGAGATTTTGGTGAACAAGGAGTTGAAGAATTTAAGAAATACAATGTTTTACTTAGTGTCCCCATAAAAGAAAGTTATGTTTTAAAATTAAGTTTTGAAGGAGTGATTTATGAAGGATTTACTTCAAAGATTTTAGGGAAAGAATTTGTTGTTGAGAATCAAGATGTTCAAGGAATTAGAGTTAGAGGAGAGAAAAAACCAAGTGTAGATTTTTCGACAACAGACAAATATGAATTAAGGCATTATTTTCAATTAGGTGACGATGAAAGATTAAAAGATGATAAAGAAGAAACTGGAGATAATCAATTTTTAATCATTACCTATAGATATGAAAAAATAATTTTGAATTGAAATTTTGTAAAATGCAATGAATCAAAGAGCAAATATTGTTTGTTTGTTTACTTTTTGTTTTTTTCTTTTTGTTTTTTTCTTTTTGTTTTTTTCTTTTTGTTTTTTAACTTTATTTTCTTAATCTTCCTGTTTTAGTTAAATCGAAACATAGGAATCTCTCAATTACGTAATCTGGAATGTAGAGAAGGTTTGCGATAATTTCTTTTAATGAATAGGCGTCTTTGTAGCTAATTATTGATTTTAGTTCTTGATTTGTGAAATCTTGAGTATAAAAGAATTTGTTTGTGAATGTGATTTCGTCGTTTATGAATTGTTCAAATTGATCCCATTCATGATGTAATCTTGCTTCGTATTTTCTAACTACGTTTTGATAAAGCCTCATTAGATGCATTTCATTGGAGTCTAACTTAGTTACTTTTGATGCACCTTCTTGTTCTATTGCAAACTTTTTGAATGCTAATTGAAGCATGGTTTTAATATTGTATGTTGATGAAATTGAAGTGTGATTACATATTTCTAAGAATGCCTGGTAGGTTGCTTTAGCGCATCTTTTAAATAATAGCTCTATTGGAAAAAAATCAGTAGTTGATGTTGCCATGTGGTTGCCATGTTTTTTTATGATGTAATCTTTTACGTTGTTTAGTATGAATAAATTTTTGAAACAGGCATAGATTTTTCTTTGGTTATCAAAGGAATCCAATGTTAAAATATTGTGAGTCCTATCTGCTAACTTCACTATTATTGCCATCTCTTTTATTTTCTGATTGGGATAGGTGAAAATGTAGGACATCGATTTTAGATAAAAATCTCTTTTATGACGAGTTAGGAGCCGCGTTGTTTCTATTATTTCATCTACGTGTTCTTGGTCGATGTTATGATTTTTGCAAAATTGAGATAGTTCTTGGTTTAGATCTTTGAAAGTTTGGTTTTCGAATTCATCAAGAATTTTGATATTTGTTTGATTTGCTTCTTTTTTATGAATGTCTACCATCTCTTCAACTAAATCGTGAATTAGAGCGCAACAGAGGATTTTAGAATTTTTGATTTTAGCGTCTTTTAGAGCCCAAATTGCATTTAGAGGATGTAAGAAAGAAGAGTCGCCATTTTTTCTTTTTGGCATTTTATCATAAAGTTGTTCTGTTTTGTGGTATAAATGTTCGAATAATTTAAAGAAGGAGTCATTTTTTTCTAGAAGCTCTGATGGTTTTGAAAAGGTTTGCTTCATATTCCAAAGTTTAAGAATATCAAATGATTCTTTTTCCGATATGTTATCGTAATATGTCACTTGAAGTTGATTGGTGTTTGAGATTATAAAGTTTTTGGGTTTGTTTTGAAATAAGTTATGGTTGGATGGTCCCATTGAATTGGTTATTTCAGGATGTGTCTTTTTTAATTGGGGTTTTTGAGTTCTAGATACATTTTTAAATTATGAGTTTTATTGATTTGTTATGGCTTCAGTTATTGATTATATTACGCAAGGATCTAGGATTTTTACTACTAGTTTGAAAACTAGATTTAAGTATAAGGAATATGAGGGTGGAGCTATAGAGATTTGTGAGAATATTGTGAAGGATTGCTGGAATGGGCATTTTTTTCAAACTTCAACTACTAATTTTCCTCAATTTTGGACTCGGGATTTTGGTTGGTGTACTCAATCTTTGTTAAAGCTTGGGTATGAGAAGGAAGTAATGCAGACTATTAGGTATGCTATGAATCGATTTATTGAATTTGGGAGTGTTACTACAACAATTAGACCGGGAGGAAAGCCGTTTGATTTTCCCTATATGGCTGTTGATTCTTTAGCTTGGTTTATTCACACGATTAAAATTTCTAAGTTCGGATATTATGATTATCGGCATTTTTTAAATAAGCAGATCATGGATTTTTTTGAAAAGGTTGTTGATAAAGACACTGGACTTGTAATTAGTGATAAGAGGTTTTCTTCTATTAAGGATTTGTCTATTAGAAAAAGTAGTTGTTATGATAATTGTATGGTGGCGATGCTTGCTAAGGATTTGAGTGATATGAAATTAGTTAATCCTTTTGAAAAATATAATTACCCTAAATTAATTAAGGAGACTTTTTGGAATGGTGAGTTCTTTTTTGATGATTTACAAGAATTAAATTATGTTGCTGGTGATGCTAATTTGTTTCCAATTGTGTTAGGGATTGTTAAGGATAAAGAGATTATTGAAAAGGCAATTAAAGCTATTGAAGAAAATGAATTAGATAAGCCAATTCCTCTTTGTTATACTAAAGAGCGCGAGAATGCTAATTTTACTTGGGAAGAGAAGATGCTAAAAAATTATGAAGGAAATGTTGTTTGGACGCATATGGGGCCTTTGTATATTAAGTTGCTTTTACATATTGATTCTAAGAAAAAGAAGGCGCATGAACATATTGCTAAGTATAAGGAACTAATTGAGCATCATAAGACTTTTCCAGAGGTTGTTAATAAGGATGGGTCTTTGTTTAAAACACCATTTTACTTTTGCGATACTGGGATGCTTTGGGCTTGTAATTTTATTAGTTTAACTAAATGAGTTTAGGTTAAATATTCTATATTTTGATTAAGTTTTTAAATAAGAGAACTTTAGAAGAATTATGCCTAAAATTTCAGTGATTATTCCAGCTCACAATGAGCAAGATTATATTAAAAAGACACTTTATGCTTTAAAGAACCAAACTTTTCAGAATTTTGAGACTATTGTTGTGGCTAATGGGTGCAATGATAAGACTGAGGAGATTTTGCGCAGAAAAGGTGTTAATTATTTGAGTCTGTCTCAGGCGAATGTTTCGTTGGCTAGAAATAAAGGCGCTAGTGTTGCTAAGGGCGAGGCGTTAGTATTTTTAGATGCTGATACTTTGCTTGAAAAGGATGCTTTGCAAAAGATTAATTCTAAGATGTTGAATTTGATTGTTGGTACTACTTTATCTAGACCTGATGATTCTAGGACGAAGTTTAAATTTGCTTTGGGGTTTAAGAATTTTTATATGAGATCTAAGTTATACAAGGGTTGTAGTGGTGTTTTAGTTTGTAATAGTGAAGTGTTTGATAAAGTTGGTGGCTATGATAATTTAGTTGTTCGTGAGCATCGAAAGTTAATTTTGAAGATGATTCCATATGGTAAGTATGGTGTTGTTAAAACTCATGCTACAACTTCGATGAGAAGATTTTCTAAGTGGGGTTTGAGTAAAGGATTATATTTTTGGGCTAAAGAGTTTGTTAAGGATAAGACTGTTGGGCTTAGTGATGAGTATGAGAGTGTTCGTTGAGTGTTACTTTTTATTAAAATTATGAGGTATTAAAAAATGGCAAAACAGGAATTTGATTTAGAAAAATTATTACAAGAAGTAAGAGTAATGTTACCAGACATAACAGATCGAAAAACAACCCCTAGTACTAGATGTGAATATGATATATATGTTGCTAAAGCAGATCAAGAGAAATATAATATCATTGTTGGACAAAATGGTGGAAGGGGTTTAAATCACCATGTGGAAATAGGATATGGAAATACTCCTGAGGTAATTAATGTGAAAAGTTTAGATCAGAAATATGATGGCATTATGAGAGAAATAGCTTCAGGATTAAATAAGGGAGATAGGACAATTAATTTATATCTTGGTTTGAAAAGAAATACTGGAGGGGCACATAGACCTAAACGGTGCTAAGAACCAGATCTGTTTTTTATTTTTCTACAATTTTTCTTTTGCTTCGATTATATCCTATAGCTAGTTTATGGACTGAGTTTCTTATTTTTCTTAAGTAGAGCATCATGGGGCTATTGTTGTCGTAATCTAAGCTATCGCCATTTGGTAGGATGATTAGTTCTTCTTTTTTGGCAAGGCCGATTAGTGGAATACTTAGGCCTAGGATTTTTAAGGAGGTTAGGGCGCTGTTAACTTGTCCGATTCCTCCATCGATAATTATTAAATCTGGCATTTGTTCGTTTTCGTCTACTAGTCTTTTGTATCTTCGATAAACTACTTCTCGCATTGATTGAAAGTCGTCGTTTTTATCTATTACACTTCTTATTTTGAATTTTCGATAGTTTTCTTTGTCTGCTTTTCTATCTACCCACCTAGTCATTCCTGCTACGATATTGGTGTGAGCTAAGTTAGAGATATCAAAGCACTCGATGATATTGGGCAAGGTAGGTAAGTTGAGTTTTTCTTGGATTTCTAGAAGTACTTTATCATCTAGTTCGTAGGATGCGTTTTTTAGGGCTAAGTCAGTTAATTTTTTCTTATCTCCTTTTTGAGGTAGAGTTAAGTTTACTTTATTTCCTCTAAAGTTTGATAAGTATTTTTCAATGGTTTCTTTTTGCTTAGTTGATTTGTAGAATTTATTGTTGATTATGATTTCTGAAGGGACATAATTTTGTGAGTAGTATAATTTGATGAAGTCTTCGAATAAGGAGGCGTATGGATCTTTGAATTTGAATGTTTTTTTGCCGCTTATTACGCCTTTTTTAATTGAGAAGAGAGTTATAATGGCTTTTTTGTTTTTTGAGGCGTTGTTATTTAATATTACCACTACGTTTTGATCGTATGATTTAATTAAATCTACTTTTTGTTTTTGATCTAGGATTTCAATGGCGTTGATTTGATTTCTTTTTTCTAAAGCTACTTCGTATTTTTGCAAACTTGATGCTTGTTTCATTTCAACTTTTAGTTGCTTGATAATTGGAGATGTTTTGCCTTTAAGAAATTCGATTGCTCTATCTACTTGATCTTGATAGTTGATATCTTTTTTTACGCAAGGGGCAGTACATAAGTTGATATAGAAGTTAAGACATGCTCGTTTTGGAAGAGTTCTACATGTTCTTAGTTTGAATAATTTTACAGATAAGTCAATTACTTGTTTTCTTGAGTATCCATCTGTGTATGGGCCAAAGATAGTTGCGTTTTTAGCTTGCCTTGTTGAGTAGATTCTTGGAAATTTGTCTTTGCTAAGAGCAATGTAAGCGTATGTTTTGGAGTCTTTTAGATGAATGTTATATTTAGGTTTGTGTTTTTTGATAAGTTTGTTTTCAAGTAAGAGTGCTTCTACTTCGTTATCAACTATTATGAATTCGGCTTTGTTAATGTTTTTTACTAGAACTTGAGTTTTAATAGAATCTGTTTTTCTAAAATATGATGTTACTCGCTTTTTTAGGTTTTTGGCTTTGCCTACATAAATGATATTGTCTTGCTTATCTTTGTATAAGTAGGCCCCTGGGTCAGTTGGTACAGATTGTAGGTTTATTGGCATGATAGTTAGAATTGTTTTGGAGATTTTAAAGATTGCTAATTATTTATTTAATTTGAAACTAATCTTCTTGTTCCTGGTTTCTTTTAGCCATCATTTTTTCAAATTCTTCTTTTTTTAGGTCTCGGTGGCCTGGAATTCTTTCGAATGATGTTGATTTTGATTTTTTGGTTTTAGATTTTGGTTTTTTTGTTTCTTTTAAATTATTTTGATAGTTTTTGATTGTGTTTTCAATTACTTTTTTTAGATATTTTCCTGTGTGAGATTTTTTGTTTTTAGTTATTTCTTCTGGAGTTCCTTGAGCTACTATGTTTCCACCGCCTTCTCCTCCTTCTGGGCCTAAGTCAATTACGTAATCGGCACATTTTACAACATCTAAGTTGTGTTCAATTACAAAGACACTACTTCCTTTGTTAACTAATCTATTTAAGACATCAATTAGTTTTCGTACGTCTTCGAAATGAAGGCCTGTTGTTGGTTCGTCTAGTAAGTATAAGGTGTTTGCTTTTTTTAGTTTAGAGAGTTCTCTTGTTAATTTGATTCTTTGAGATTCTCCGCCACTTAAAGTTGTTGAGCTTTGCCCTAATTTAATATATCCTAATCCTACGTCAAATAAAGTTTGAAGTTTTCTTTTTATTGAGGTATGGTTTTGGAAGAATTCTAAAGCAAATTCAACTGACATATTTAGTACGTCTGCTATTGATTTTTCTTTATATGTTATATCCAAAGTTTCTTTGTTATATCTTTTACCATGGCACTCATCACATTCAACATAAACGTCTGGCAAAAAGTTCATTTCAATTTTAATTAGACCATCTCCACGACAGGTTTCACATCTCCCTCCAATTACGTTAAAAGAGAACCTACCCATATGGTATCCTCTTTTTTTGGACTCTTTGGTTGCTGCGAAGATTTTTCTTACTTCATCAAATAGTTTGATGTATGTTGCTGGATTTGATCTTGGTGTTTTTCCGATTGGTTCTTGATTAATTACAATGATATCTTTGATTGTGTCTGGTAAAATTAATTCTTTGTGTTTTCCTACCTTAATGTTAGTAGCTTTTAGTCTTCTTTTAATTGCTGGAATTAAAGTTTGATTCATTAAGGTTGACTTACCAGAACCTGAAACTCCCGTAATTGCGCAGAGAATTTTAGTTGGGAATTTCACATCAATATTTTGAAGATTGTTTTCACTTGCTCCTTTAAGTTCAATAAATTTATCTGATTCTCTTCTTAGAGTATTTATTTCAATTGATTTTTTGCCTGACAAGTATTTTCCAGTTAGAGATTTTTCATTTTCTTCTACTTCTTTTGGTGTTCCTTTAGCTACTATGTGGCCACCATGCACTCCTGCACCGGGACCTATATCAATTACGTGGTCAGCTTGCTTAATTGTATCTTCATCGTGTTCGACAACTAAGAGAGTGTTTCCTAAATCTCGAAGTTGTTTTAGAGTTGCAATTAATTTATCGTTATCTCTTTGATGCAGTCCAATTGAGGGTTCATCAAGAACGTATAATACTCCCATCAAATTTGCCCCGATTTGAGTTGCTAATCTAATTCTTTGTGCTTCTCCACCACTAAGGGTTCTTGCGCTTCTTGAAAGGTTTAAGTAGGAAAGTCCTACGTTGTTTAAGAATGATAATCTGTCTGTGATTTCTTTTAGAACTTGTTTTGCGATAAATTTGTCTTTTGTGTTAAGTTTGTTTGGCAATTGTTGAAAAAAGTTTAGGAGTTTTTCGATGTTAAAATCAGTTAAATTGATGATTGATTGTTCATCTACTTTTACTGAGAGGATTTTGTCTTGGAGTCTTTTTCCTTTACAGGTTAAACAAGGCTTGGAAATCATTAATTTTTCAATTTTTTCTTTTCGATAATTTGATTCTGTGCTTTTGTAAAGTCTCATGGTTTGAGGGATTACTCCTTCAAAACCATCTTGCATGTTCATGTTTGCGCCAGTTGACCATCTTGCTTTAATTGGAATATCCGTTCCGTATAATAAAACTTGTAATTGTTCTTTTTTGTATTTATCAATTGGTGTGAATATGTCAAATTTGAATTTTTTTCCAACTGCGGCGATTTGTTGTGTTCGCCATTTTAGATCCATTTTCCCATAAATTGTAAGGGCGCCATCCATAATTGATTTGGTTTTATCTGGAATTAGTAAATCTTCATCGATAAGTAGGTGTTCTCCTAATCCTAAACAGGTTTGACATGCTCCAAAGGGTGAATTGAATGAGAACATCCTTGGTTCTAGTTGCTCGAAAATGATATCTGTGTGATTTGGACATGCTCCAAAGGTTGAGTAGAGTGTTTCTCCTGCTCCTCTTTTAATTCCTTGAGCGTTTTCATCGATTCTTTGGTTTGGGTCTAGAATAATTAATTTACTATCTCCTGCATGAAGTGCTTGTTCTACTGCATCGCTAAGTCTTAATCTGTTTTCATCGTTTGTTTGAATTCTATCTACAACTGCTTCGATGAAGTGTTTTTCGTATCTTGCTAATTTAGGTGTGTCTTCTAACCTTACTATTTTGCTATTTACTCGAACTCTTACAAAACCATCTTTTTTTAGTTTTTCAAACACTTTTTCATGTGTTCCTTTTTGCCCTCTGATAATTGGAGCTAAAACGATTACTTGTTTGTTTTCACTTAATATTGAGTTTACGATGTTTTGCGCGCTTAGAGGCCTTATTTGTTCATGACATTTTGGGCAATGCATGGAGCCAATTCTAGCGTATAGAAGTCTTAGATAATCGTAAATTTCGGTAACTGTCCCTACTGTTGATCGCGGATTTTTACTGGTTGTTTTTTGTTCAATTGAAATTGCTGGAGATAAGCCTTCGATGGAGTCAATATCTGGCTTGTTCATAATTCCAAGAAATTGCCTTGCATAGGCGCTTAATGATTCAACGTATCTTCGTTGTCCTTCAGCGTAAATTGTATCAAATGCTAGAGTAGATTTTCCTGAACCTGAGAGGCCAGTAATTACTGTGATTTTATTTCTAGGTATCTTTACATCGATGTTTTTTAAGTTGTGTTCTCTTGCACCTTTTACGATGATATCTTTTAACATGGGTATACCTAATTGATTTCTCTATTACAGCTCTTTTTGGTAGAATTTACTATTATTGTTAAAAATCGATGTTTCTTTATAAGAGTTACGCATAGATGTCCAGTGACTAGTGGGTTTGGTAGGGTTAGTTGTTAATTATCTGTTTCGTAAAATGGTGCGTACATGGTTGAATCACTTAATCTTTGATTGTATTTAATCCAGCTTTGTGCGAGTTCTTCTTTCTTTTTTTCATCTAGTTTTGCTGCTATGTAAGCTCCATGTGAAACTAATTGAGCAAAAAAAGTGAAATCTCTTGATTTTAAATCTGTTCTACTTGCAAGAATGGAGAGGAGTGTTTCATTTTTGCTATGAGAATTAGGATTCTTTTTTTCTAATTGATCTCTGAATTCTTGGTAAGTGAAGATTCGAGATCCATCTTCCTTTTCTTCTGATTGGATTAGAGCTTCTTCAACAAATGGAATTGCTAATTTACGACCACTTTGAATATATTTTGCTAATTCTAGATTATTAGGATTAATTGGACCTGATTGAACAAGAACTTCATGAGATTCACAAGGATATCTTTTAAAACCATAAAGAGCACTAGCAGGTACAAATATTTGAGTAGTTTGAGGTCTAATTATTCTTTCAAGTGGTGTTAGTGATGGGTTTGTTTCCATTTTTTATTTTTGTTTATTTTATTTTGGTTTAACTATTTGAAATAAGCTTTTTTTGTAAATAGGGTCTATTTTTCCAATTGGTGAATTTACTCCAGTTGGTTCGTCAAAATAATAATTTTTTCCTTTATCTGGAAAAGAGTATCCAGTAAAATTGCCATCAATTCCAACTCCTACATGAGCAATATCCTCTTCCCTTAAGCCTCTTGGAAAAGTTATTAGAACTGCATCTAATCCTGCTGCTTTTAGAAGAGCTGTTTCTAAAATGGCCATATCTTCACAATCGCCATTTTTTTCAATTAATGTTTCAATTGGAAATTTCACGTGATCAAAATATTTCTCAACTGAATTATCATAAACTACATTTCTATGAACAAACTTTTCTATTCTTCTTGCTTTTTCTTCAGGTGTTTTTGCTCCTTTTGTAATTTTTGTTGCTATTTTCTTTATGTCTTTGTCTTCATAAGTTACGAATTTTGCATAATCAAATACACCATCAATTGAATGAATTTGCTCTCTATATTTATGATATGTTGAATAGTTTATGAAAAAAGAATGTATTTTTGAACCCATATGAGTTCTTAATAAAAATTTAGATTCTTCAATTTGTTTTGGTAATTGTAATACTGCATTGTTTTGTTTTAATATTCGGTTGTCTTCTTGTAGTCTTTCATTTTTTATAGAATATGAGGAATATAAGTATGCAGAGAAAACAACTGATACTACTAATGACATTTCTAATACACAATAATCTCTTAATTTTGAAAATGATTTGGCCATTATTTCTTTTATTTGGATTTAATTTATAAAGGTTCCGAGGTTTTGTTACTTTTTAGTGGTCTGTCGAAGTGGTTGTTTGGAGAACTTAATCTTATTTTGCCTTTTTGGGAGAGTTTATTTGTTTTTTCATCGTTACTTATTTATTTTTTTATGAGAAGTTCCAAATATGTCTTTTATTTAATATATTTTGAAATGAGATACGAAATAAATGAAACAGAAAAAATTGAAGAGATGATTAATGGTTGTAAACCATGGTACCAAAGAGCTGCTAGCTCGATTGGAGATGTTGTTAAACAGGGAGCAAAAAATAAATATGTTCGTGCGGGAGTTACTGGCGCTGGCGTTGGAGCTTTAATGTTAACTGGCAGTGCTTATGCTGGAGATGGTAACATTGGAGAGAGTTATGGTTTTTTTAGTGGAATGTGGGATGGATTTTTTTGGCAAATAGATCTATTTTTAGACATAGTTGGTGATTCAACAATTGCTAGTGATGGAAATGGTGTGATTTCTGAACCAAACACAGGTCCGGGATACTACATTGGTTTTTTAATGACAGGAGGAGCAGAAGGATTGTTTATTGGAGGATTATTTGGAGGGAATGAATAAATTTTTTTGTTTTTTAATTAATAAATTATTAAAATAATAAAAATGGAGATAATAAAATGGTAAATGAAAGATATCGATTAATGCAAATTGGTGAAATAAATGATGTTTTACTAATTCAAACATCAAATGAGAGAAATATTTTTGATTGTTTTGTTAGAGCAATTAGAGAAGATACAGATACAGATCAATTTTTGAAACAAAAACATTGGAGGGCTGCGTTTACTGATGTCATGGGTTTTGATGAAATTAGAAACTATGTTGCTCAAGATACCTCTCTTTTGGGAAGGGTTAATGATTGTTTAGGAATTGTTCTAGAAGATGATAGAGATACAAGAATATATTTTAATGATCCAATTAGAGTTAGGACGTATAGGAGAGAATAATTTATATACTTTAATTATTTTATTTTTTTATGCAAAAGAATACTAAAGTTATCACATATCCTTTTTTAGGTTTAGTTGGGTTGTTTGTATTGTCAATTGTTGTTTCTCTTATAATGGGAAGAACTTTTTTTGTGGATGAGGTTTTCTTTTTGATTGTTTCGTATTCTATTGTGATTGCGTTTTTGACTATGAAGGTTGATTCAAGATATAAGAAATGGCTAGTTTTTGGTTACTTTGCTTTGATGTTTTTGATGTTTGTTGTTCCTGCTATTTATGAAGTTGTGGTGTTGAAGTATATTTATATTACTGTTATGACTTTGATTACTTTATATCTGTTTATTTTAGGGACTAGTAATGTTACTAAAATGTTAAAGGAAGCGAAGAAATAACAATAAGTTTTATAAAGAGATTGGAGTTTTTTGCTGCGATGAGACTATATATTGTAAGGCATGCTCAAACAGTAGAGAATGCAACTAATATTTGCCAGGGACAATTAGATACTAAGTTATCTCCTGATGGAATTAGACAAGCGCAGGATTTGGCTTTAAGATTAAAGGATGTTAGATTTGATTTAGCTTTTACTTCCGATTTGTCTAGAGCTTATGATACCCTTAGACATATTACAGAGTATCATGGAAAGACTGAAATTTTTATAATTGAGTTACTTCGTGAGCAACATAAGGGTGATTTTCAAGGTAAATGTAAATCTAAAAGAGATTGTGCTATTTTTGGGTCTTATCATGAATTTATGTATCCTGGGTTTGGTGGGGAATCTATGTATCATGTTAGAGATAGAGTTGAAGCATTTTTAGGAGTTTTGAGAAAATATGAAAATGATGATGTGAGAAATGTTTTAATTATGAGCCATGGTGGACCAATTATGGCGATGATGACATATTTGAATGGAGAAGATTTGAGTGAGTATGCCAAATATAAGCCAAAGAATTGTCAGATTGATATTGTTGATTATGAATTTTGATTGTTATATTTTTTAGTGTAATATTCATTCTCTGTTTCGATATTCTTGCGATCGTTTCATGTCTTCTAAATGGTCTCTTAGGTCGATTGCTTTTTCGAAGTCAAGGTTGTTAGCTGCTTTTTTCATGTCTGCATCTATTTGTGTTATTTTATTTTGGAGTTGTGATATGGACATATGTTTTGTACCTTTGATTTCTCTGGTTTTTTCTTGGATTGTTTTGATTATTGTTTTGGGAGAGATGTTGTGAATTTTGTTATATTCTATTTGAACTTGTCTTCTTTTCATGGTTATTTCAATTGCACTCTTCATTGAATCTGTATGTTTTTCTGCGTACATGATGACATGCCCATTAGTGTTTCTTGCTGCTCGCCCAATTATTTGAATAAAACTTCTCTCGTTTCTCAAAAATCCTTGTTTGTCAGCGTCTAAAATGCAAACTAAAGATACTTCTGGCAAATCAAGGCCTTCTCTTAGAAGATTAATTCCTACAAGTACGTCAAACTCCCCCGCTCTTAGTTGTCTTATTAGCTCGATTCTATCTAAGGTGTCAACGTCGGAGTGCATGTATCTTACTTTGATTTCTTTTTTTGCTAAGTAGTCTGTTAAGTCTTCTGCTTGTCTTTTTGTTAGAGTTGTTATTAGAACTCGCTCGTTGTTTTTTATTGTTAAATGAATTTCTTTTACAATATCTGCTATTTGGCCTTCAATTGGTCTTATTTCTACTGTTGGGTCTAAAAGTCCAGTTGGACGAATAATAAGTTCTACTATGTTTGTGGAATTTTCTAATTCGTAGGGTCCTGGTGTTGCTGATACAAATAGGGTGTGTCTGAAATATTTTTCAAATTCTTCAAATTTTAAAGGTCTGTTATCATAAGCGCTTGGTAATCTAAATCCAAAGTCAATTAAGTTCTTTTTTCTGGAGAAGTCTCCTTTATACATTGCTCTTGATTGAGGCAGAGATTGATGTGACTCGTCAATTATTAATAGGAAATCTTTTGGGAAGTAATCTAGAAGGCAATAGGGCGCAGCGCCTACTGATCTTCCATCAAATAGTCGTGAGTAATTTTCAATTCCTGAACAGTACCCTACTTCTTGGATCATTTCAATATCGTAATTAACTCTTTTTTTCAATCGTTCTGCTTCTAAGGGTTCTAGTTGTGGGAGTCTTTCTTTTAATTCTGCTAGCATTAGTTGAATTGCGTTTTCTTGCTTTGATTCTGGAACTACGAATTGTTTTGCTGGAAAGAGTTTGATGGTATCAATTTGAGTGATTATTTCACCTGTTACTGGATGTAAGATCGAAATTCTATCGATATCATCTCCAAATAATTCTAATCTGATTATTTGATCGTCGTAAGCTGGATAAATATCGATTGTGTCTCCTCGAACTCTAAATTTACCTGATTCTAAAACTAAAGATCTTTCATAGAGCATGGATACTAGAGTTAACATTAAATCGTCTCTGTTAATGGTATTTCCTACTTTTAGTTCGATTGATAAGTTTTTAAAATCGTTTGGATTACCTGCACCATAAATGCACGAGATGGATGCTACCACAATTACATCTTCACGTGATAGAAGAGAAGACATAGTTTTAAGACGCATTTTTTCAATTTGTTTGTTTACTGTTGCCTCTTTTTCGATGTAGGTGTCTGACGTAGGGATATAACTTTCTGGTTGATAATAGTCATAATATGAGATGAAGTATTCTACTCTGTTTTCTGGGAAGAGTTCTTTTAGTTCCTGATATAATTGCGCAGCTAGAGTTTTGTTGTGAGCTAAAACTAAGGTTGGCATTTTTGCTTTTTGAATTACATTAGCCATACAAAATGTTTTTCCAGATCCAGTTATACCAAGAAGAGTTTGTTTGGTATTTTTTTTTAGATTCTCAGCTATCTTTTTGATTGCCTCTGGCTGTCCTCCAGCTGGTTTAAATTTTGAGTGTAGTTTAAATTGCATCTTTATTAGTTATTTTATTAGAAATAGTTGATGTTTTTTATATTGTTTTGGGTTGAAAAATGAAATTGGAAAAAAAATTAAGATAAAAGAATTTCTTTTAGTTGATCAGTTTCCTCTAATTCTTTAATGATATCGCAGCCGCCGATTAATTTATTATTTACATATAGTTGAGGGTAAGTTGGCCAGTTTGAATATTCTTTTACTGCTTGTCTGATATTGTTATCACTTAAGATATTAAATGTTTTGAGTTGATTTGTGTGTTTTTGAATTAAATTTACTGCTTGATTGGAAAAACCGCATGCAGGTTCGTTAGGTGTTCCTTTCATGAAAAGGAATATTTTGTTTGAATTAATCATTTGACTTATTTTTTGTTTTGTTTGTTCATCCATTTTTATTACCTATAAGATTATATGTATTTTTAGAGCGTGAATTTTTTCTTTTAATTCTTCTTTTAAGATTTCATGAATCTTTCTGTGTCTTTCAATTAGAGTCATTTCTATGAAATCTGGAAATTCTATGCTTAAAAATATATGAGCTCCAGATGTGTTGTGGTTCCAATGTTCAATTGAAGTGTTTTTTACCTCAATGATGGCTCCTGGTAGAGCTGAGATTAGTTTATTTTTGATTATTTGTTCAAGCATGGGTATTTTAGAAGGTTTAGAGATATATTAATTTGAGGTATATACCTAGGGTCATGGGCTTTGTTTTGATTATTTCATCATTCTAAAAATAACATCCATCATTGGATTAAGAGAATCTGATCTTCTTTGTAAAATAGTTGTTATTCCTCTTTGATCAATGTATCTTAAGTATAGGTTTCTTTTGAAAGTTTTTGGATCTAGTTTATCTGCAACTTGTTCAAAAACTTTGATAGTGTTTTCACAAAATTGTTTTAATTTATCATCACATTCAAATGCTACTGCTCTTGCATCTTGAGATAGGTTTACTTTTGGATTTGAACTTACTCTTTTGTAAGCGTCTAAGAATTTTCCATTTACCACTATTGCTCTTATTACACTAAATTTTTCATTTTTATTTTGTGTTTGTCTTGAATCTATGAACGGTTGAATTATTGATACAGCTGGCTCAAATGAAAAATTGTTCTTTTTAATCAAGTCTTCAAGGTAGGTAATATTTGGTTTTTTTGTAGAAATTGCTTCAAACATCTCGAGTAAACCAACACTTTTAATTGGGCCTCTTGAGTATCTAAATTCTTTAGCAACTTCATCTTTTGATAAAAATCTAACACCTTTTCCACAAAAACCTAAAATTGGTTTTATTACAAATTGTTCATGGTTGTCGAGAAGTTCTTCTAGTTCATTTTTGTCTGTTGCTCCAAGTCCAACTAAGGATGATGGGGGAATTGAATCTTTAATTTGCGTATCTTTTAATAGTAAATATTGTAAAAATTTATTTCTGGTTAATTCTTCGCAAATGAAGGAGTTAATAGTATTGTGAGATAATTGTTGATTTCTTAAATTGAAAACTGTTGATTCTTGTCCTGTGTAAGTTTCAAAAGGTAATTGAATTTTTTTTGCGTTTTCTGATTTTTCTTCTTGCCAATCTAATTGAGCTTTATCTGAATCTGAGATAAATTCGTATGGGTTAAATAATTTTTTTATAATTGGAATTCTATCCAACAGATAAAATAGAATAAAACTTAAGTGGTATGTTTTTTTGTACTGATCGTATAAGTATGTACCATCATTAACTGTAATTTTACCATGTTTTTCTTCTAGAAGTGAATATGCTTTTTCTTGAATTCGATTATCACCGTAAATTTGTTCAAATCCACGCATCCCAGATAAAACACCATTTAATTCGTTAATGTGAGGAATTTTATCTTTATCAATAATTATATCAAGACCGTATAAACCCATAAATAGAATATTTTGGTGTTCTTTTTAAAAATTAGTGTTGAAAACTTAGCATTCGAGTAATTTGTCTGCGTTACTTGAGCAAATTATTTTGTTGTTTTCAAGTTTATAGGAGTCTATGTTTGGGTTATCTACCCTTTGTCTACAACATATTGATCTTGCTGAATTTTTAATTATTTGTTCGTATTGATTTTCTAGATCTTCTACTTGGTTGTTATTGGTTGTGAGATTTGCTTGGCATTCGTCTCTTTGTTGCTCAAGGGTTGAAGTTGTTTGTTCTAGTTTTAGGTTGAAGTCTTCGTTGGTTTCTTTTTCTAAATCATCAAATTGTTGCGTTTTCCAATCTAGCTTTTCTTGTAAGATTTGTAAGTTGTTCTTTTTTGATTCTTTTTCGAATTGTAAATCTGCTTCTAATTTGCTTGCTTTTGTTAGGCAGAGAGTAAGTTCGTCTGAAATTTGATTGAATTCTTCTTTTGTTTTTTGTCTAAATTGGTCTGTTATGGTGATATTATTTTTTGCTGTTTCTAAGTTGAATTCTAAGGTTTTGATATTTTTGCCATAGTCATTAATTGTTAAATCGCTTTCTTGAATTTCACTATAAATGTTGTAGCCTGTAATTGCTGGTTGTATGAAGAAAATTGCTGCTAGAATTGCTAGGACACTTAAGGCTACTAAGAATAATTTTTTTCTATCTAGGTTAAGATGTTTGTTTTTTGTGGTTGTTTTATTAAAGATTTGATTCTGACGATTATCCTTCTTTTTTTTATCCAACACAAACACCTAATTATTTTTAATGATAATACCTTTTAAATGATTTGTATTGAATGATGTGTATATTTACATAGTTCTTTTATAATCGGGAGGTTGGAGTGGTCGTTTAGTTGATATTATGAAAAGTTTTATTAAATTGGTTGAATTGTTTATTTTTATGATAATTACAATTTCTGGAAGTGCTGGTAGTGGAAAATCGACTATGGCTAGGATTATGCTTAAAAAATTGAATGCTAAGAGAGTTTATGTTGGTGGCATTAGGCGTGAGCTTGCTCGTTCTAAGGGGATGAGTTTGGAAGAGTTAAATGTTTATGGACAAAAACATCCTGAAACTGATGTTGATGTTGATAAGGCTGCTGCTGCTAAGGCTCGAGAGCTTAGTTTAGATGGGAGTAATGTTATTGTAGAAGGAAGAGTGATGTATCATTTTTTGCCTGAGTCGTTAAAGATTTTTTTGAAAACTGATGTTACTGTTGCTGCTAAAAGAATTTTTTTAGAGATGCAAGATGAAGAAGCTAAGGCTAAGAGAAATGAAGGAGAGCCTCAAAGTGTTGAGGAGCTTGAAAAATCAATACTTCGTCGTGAAGAGAGTGATGCTATGCGTTATAAGAAGTATTACGGGATTGACCATAGATTAGAGAGTAATTATGATTATGTTTTAGACACAACTGATCTGAGTGTTGAGCAGGTAACCGATAAGGTTATGGAGTTTCTTGAGTCAAAGAAAGTAAAGATTCAAGAAAAAGCTTATAAATGATTTAATTTAATAGGTTAGAATGGTAAAAGTAAATACTCATGATTTTATTGAAGTTGACTATACTGGTCGATTAGAAGATGGTACTGTTTTTGATACAACTGTTGAGAAGGTTGCTAAGGAAAATAATTTTTTTAATCCTAATTTGAAATTAAAACCTGCGGTTATTTGTGTAGGGCAAGGGCAATTATTGTCTGGTCTTGATAAGGATTTTGTTGGAAAGGAAGTTGGGCAAGATTTAAAGGTTGATTTAGAAGCTCAAAATGCTTTTGGTAAAAGAGATGTTAAGAGAATGAGAATTGTTCAGATGAATGATTTTAAAGAACATAATCTTCAACCTAGAATTGGTTTAGAGATTGAGATTGATGGTGAGAAGGGAATTATTTCAAAAATTTCTGGTGGCAGAGTTATTGTTAATTTTAATCATCCTTTAGCTGGGAAAAAAGTTAGTTATTCTTATAAAATTAATAGAGTTGTTTTAGATACAAGTGAGAAAATTAAGGCTTTTTTAAACACCACTATGAAAATTAGAGAAGATGTTATGAACATTGAAGTTGTTGATGGGAAAAAAGCAATTGTTAAGTTACCTAATGCTTTACCTGCTGGTTTGGGAGATATTTTGAGTAAAAAAATTGCAAGTCTTGTTAGGATTGATAGCGTTGAGTTTGCTCTTGATAAGAAAAATTAGATTGTTTTTTTCTTTGTTGTTTGTTTTATTTTTTAATTATTGATTCTTTAGTTTGTTTGGAGTATAATAATCTTTAAATAGGATTCATTTCATTAATTGATTGTTATATTATTTATTATAATAAAAAGGGTGGTACTAAATGGAAGGTTATATTCAAGAACAGACACATTCTGTTAATCAGGTTTCTAATATTAAACAAAATTCAGATGTTGATGAGGAATTACAAAGGTTGATTTCTTCTCAGAAAACTAGAATTAGAGTTGTTGGTTGTGGTGGTGCTGGTAACAACACTATCAATCGAATGTCTGAAGTTGGAATTGAAGGAATTCAAACTATTGCCATCAATACTGATGCTCAGGATTTGTTATACACTACTTGTGATAAGAAACTTTTAATTGGAAAGGAATTAACTCAAGGTTTAGGTGCTGGATCTAATCCACGAATTGGTGAGCAAAGTGCTAAGGAAAATGAGGGTGAATTAAAGAGGTTTATTGAAGGCTCTGATATGGTTTTTATTACTTGTGGCCTTGGTGGTGGAACTGGAACTGGAAGCGCTCCGTTTCTGGCTGGTTTAGCTAAGAAGATGGGTATTTTGAGTGTTGGAATTGTAACTATTCCTTTTACTATGGAAGGATCTCATCGGTTTGAAAATGCAATGATTGGACTTGAGAAATTAGAGCAAACTGTTAATACACTTATTGTTATTCCTAATGAAAAACTTTTTGATTTAGCTCCTAACTTACCTCTTCAAACTGCTTTTAAGGTTTCTGATGAAATTTTAACTAATGCTGTTAAAGGAATTGCAGAGCTAGTTACTAAAACTGGTCTTGTTAATTTGGATTTTGCTGATGTTAAAGCTATTATGAGTGAAGGCGGCGTTGCAATGATTGGAGTTGGTGAGGCTGATAGTGAAAATAAGGCTACTCAAAGCGTAGAAAGAGCTCTTGATAACCCTTTAATTGATGTTGACATTAATAGTGCTACTGGAGCTTTAATTAACATTTCTGGTGGTGAGAATTTAACACTTGATGATTCGCGAAAAATTGTAGAGAAGGTTGCTCAGAGTTTGGACTCGAATGCTAAAATAATTTGGGGAGCTCAAATTTACAAAGATTTAGAGGATACAATTCGAACTATGGTTATTATTACTGGCGTACAATCTGATCAAATCTTTGGCGAAGGAAATAAATTATCTGAAAATCGAAAAGAGGAATTTTCTGATGAGTTAGGAATTGAGTTTATGGATTGATTTTTTTATTTTTACTTTTCTTTGTTAAAGTTTTTAAAGAATTGATGATTTTTTGAGATTATGGGACTTAGTAGAGTTGAACAAGAAAGAATTATAGATTTACCGGATAGGACTTTAGAGCAAGCTTTAATTAATTTTTTAGAGAGAAGAGAGGTACAAATTCCACAAAGAGAATATGGTTTTAGTATAATATCAAAATCACTTGAGAAAAATTTGGATTTATTGAGAAAAATTCATATGACAAGAGAAGAAATAGAATCAAATTCAGGAAATTATACATATAAAAGAGAGAATAGTTTTGTTTTCTATCAATGTGAACATAATAAGGAAGACGATTATGAGTTCTTAGAGCTTGCAAAAAATAGGGAAGAAGAAGATGAAGAAAATGTTTGCATTAGATATGATGGAAATCAGATTGTTGTTTTAGCTTATAATTCTAAAAACCCTACACCTATTGAAATTAAGAGACTTGATGGAGGAGTTGAGGCTTTAGAAATTGAGATTTCTTATCTATTTGACGTATTATATGAGTTGAATCAAAATAATTTATTTAAATAAAGGAATAAGTGAGATATTATGGTAGAAAATTTATTTGAGAGAGTTGAAAATTTATATTTAAGTTCTTTAAAAAGAGCAGGATTAGAAGTTCCAAGTAGAGATGAAGATGAGAGAGTTGTTCAAAGATATCAAAATCAAAGGAAGTATCAGATTAATTTTGAGAAAAATATTGATCTTGTAGATGGACAAGAGAGTGAAATATATTCTATAATGTTTCAAATAGTTGGTGAGAGCAAAAATTATTTTTCTTTTTATGTTGATGAGAAATTTAGAAAAGTTAGATTTTATTGTTCTGAATATGATGAAGTTGAGGATTTTGTTAAGAAAAGTGATTTTGAAACTAAGTATTCTCATTTTCATGATAATGATTTAGATTGCGTAGATAGTTTTGATTTTGAGAAAATGGTTTATACTTTAGTTGATTGTTTTGTTAATTCTTTTAAAGATAGAGATGATTGGAATGAAGTTAGGGATTTGAGACAAACTAGTTTGTTTTAACTTTAATAAAGCTTATATAATCCAAATTGTCTGAATTTATTATGACTGAGCAAATGATGAATCAACAAATTAGTGAGCCGAGTTGCGGTATTCTTGAAGAAAAATTGATTGAAGTTTTAGATGAATTTGGTGTTGATGTACCTAGAAGAGAATATGGTGCTATGTATATTGTTGATGCTAAGAGAAGTTTGGATAGTGTTAGAAATGTTGGGAGTGTTGATACGATGAGAAAAATTGTAAGAAATCATGGTTCTAGAGATAGCATTAGTATGATGTGGGCAAGAACTTATGCCAAGGTTGCAAATGACGATAGACATGAATTAACTAGAAGAGGGAAATCTTTTTGTTATACTCAAGATTTTGAAAAAGGTACAGAGAGAGTTGAATTTGTTAATTATGAAAATAATGTTGCGAATGTTGCTATTAATTATTGTGAAAATAAAGGATTAGTTGAAGTTGAATTTATTGGTTCTGGAAGAAAAATTACTCACCAAGGTGAAGAAGTTCTTACAAATTTAGTTGAAACTTGTGTTAGAGCTAATTATGATTAATTTTATTTTTTCTTATTTTGTTGATGAAATATTTTTAAAGAATTGATTGTTTTTTGATAATTATGGGCTTATCAAAAAAACAAAATAGAAAAGTTGGATTAAAAAGAAGCCTAGATGAAAAAATCAGAATAAAACCATTAGTTGAAGTTCCATTAACAAATTATGGTGTAATATTAATTGATATGCAAGCTTCATTTCTTAAAAGAGTAAATGAGAGAGAAAAATCAATATTAATTCAAACTCAAATTGAAATGATTCGTTTTTGTGCTAAATATGATTTACCAGTTGTTGTACTTGAATATCAAACTTTTGGTCAAACAATCCCTATATTAAAACAGGAAATTGAAAAATTACCAAGAACTAAAACATTGCTAAAACCTCATGCTAGTGGATTTAGTGTTCCATACTTATCTGAATTATTAAATGGTTGGAACTTGCAAACAATATGTTTAACAGGTATTTTTGAAGGATACTGTGTTTTGAGAACTGTTGAAGATGCTATTGAAAAAGGTTATCGAACAATTAGTGCAAATGGGTTAATAGCCAGAGAAAACGTAGGGGGAATAAGTAACTATACACAAAATTTAATTAGAGAAAATGGAGCTTTTTACAAGAATTATAGAGACTTGTTAAGAACAAAAAAGTTAGAAGATAAATGTGTTGATTAAATTAAAAGTTAAATTAAAAAAAATTATTCTTTGCTTTTGAATTCTACGTATTTACATGAACCGCATACCATTCTATCTTTATGATTTGCTAGGAATGTTCCTGGACCACATTTTGGACAGTTTCTGTTTTTTCGTTTAATTGAATCGCCTGAGATTTCGAAAAGTGCACTTAATTTTTTGCCTTCTTTTTTTACTTTAGCACCTTTCTTGCCGCCTTTATCATTTTTTTTCTTTGCCATTTTTATAACCTAATAATTATTCTGCTTTTGCAGGTTCTTCTTTAGCTGGAGCTGCTTCTTCTTTTGTTTCTGCTGCTGCTTTTGCTGCTTCTGCTTTAGCTTTTTTCTCTTCTGCTTCTTTAGCTGCTTTTTCTTTAGCTTCTGCTGCTGCTTGAGCTCTTTTCTTTTCTGCTTCTGCTCGTGCTTTTTTTAAGAATTTAGTGTCTTTTTCAATTGAGTTTAAAGCTGCTTGGTCTTTGTAAACTAAAGCCCTTACTGTTGCTACTTTTTGTGAGAATTTAGTTGCTACTTGTTTCATTACAACTAATTCTACTTTTGTTTTGAATTCTTTTGCAATAGCAGTTGCTAATTCGTTATTACTTGGAGTTTGAGCATCAAAGCTAATCTCGCCTTCTACTTCTATTCTTTTTAGAAGTGCATTATCTGTTTTTTGAGTTATTTTTAAGTCCATATTATCTCACCTTAATTGCATACTCGCCTTTAGCTTTTATGCCTATTTTTTGAGCAATCATTGAGTTTTCAAAGTCTGTTATTAATAATCTGCCTTGCCAACTAGTTGAAAAACTACTTGTTTTGCAGATTGGACATTCGTTTTCTTCAACGAAAAGTTTACATCTTTTACATGCTTTTTTCTTTGCCATTTTTATTCACTTTCTGGGTTACTTTGAGATTCCAACCATTCTAGTTTTCCTAGGCTTTCTTGTCTCATTGTAAGTCCAATTTTTGGATTGTTAATATCTTTGTAACTTACTGCAATGATTCTTGCTTTACACTTGTCAGCTACTTTTATACTTTGATTAGTATTTTTACCTTGTAGTACTTTCTCTTTACTAAATGATACGAAGTCATCCATACTCTGAGAAATGTGTACCATTCCTTCAACACCACCAATGTCCATGAATGCTCCAAAATCAGTAATATCTCTGATTTTACCATAAACTAATTCATTTAACTCTGGTTTGAAAGTTAATAATTCAAATTCAGTTTCATAGTAACCTGCTCCATCTCCTGGAACAATTACTCCTTGTTTGATATTGTAAATTTGAATTACGTTAATCACAAAACCTAATTCTTTTGAAACAAAATTTTCATAGGTTGATTTAACATTAGCTAGAATAGCCTCGTCTCTGCCTTTATCAAACATTGATGGGGGTACCCGTATAAAATCCTTAACTTTGACTTTGTAGAACATAGGTTATCATTTTTTGAGGTTGTTTATAAAGTTTTCTATTGAGGAAGGTTAAAAATGATGTTTTTTGTTTGATACATAAATATACAAAATCTAATGAAATCCAAAACTAATTTTAGTGTTTGTGAATACCAGGGAGTTAAAGTTACAAATAGAAGACCCAGTTAGTATATAATGTCAAATTGTTTTTAAAGGAGAATTTTCCGAAATCTTTATAAACGACATCATTTGAGAAACAATTAATTACATTTATTGCTATACTGAGCGAAATTAATTATCATAAAGAAATATTTTCGCTGGTATATACTAAACGAACTTAATAAAGTTCGTTGTGTATAAATGTGGAGGAATAGAAAATGGCAAAAGAAAAAGAACATATTAATTTAGTATTTATCGGTCACGTAGATCATGGTAAATCAACAACAGTTGGAAGATTATTATTCGACGCTGGAGACATCGACGAACAAACTATGAGAAAGCTTAAAGAAAAAGCAGCTATGTTAGGAAAAAGTGGATTCGAATTCGCTTTCGTTATGGATAACCTAAAAGAAGAACAGGAAAGAGGAGTTACTATTGATTTAGCTCATAAGAAGTTTAAAACAGAAAAACATTACTTTACTGTAATTGATGCACCTGGCCATAGAGACTTTATTAAAAACATGATAACTGGAGCTTCTCAAGCAGATTGCGCTGTATTAGTTGTAGCTGCTAACGATGGTGTAAACGCACAAACTATCGAGCATTTAAGATTATCAAAAATTTTTGGAGTAGGTCAACTAGTTGTTGCAGTTAACAAAATGGATATTTCCGGTGTTGATTGGAAAGAAGCTAGATACAAAGAAGTTGTTGAAGAAGTTAAAACTCACGCAGCTCAAGCAGGATGGAACCCTGAAACTATCAGATTTATCCCAATTGCATCTTTACCTGGAGAAAACATTACTAAAGCTTCAGAAAAAATGCCTTGGTGGACTGGTGACAACTTATTATCAGCTGTTAACAAATTTGAAGTACCTCAAAAACCAACTGACTTACCTTTAAGAATGCCTATTCAGGATGTATACAACATTACTGGTATTGGTGTAGTTCCTGTAGGAAGAATTGAAACTGGTATCATGAAAATTGGTGACTCAGTTACTGCTGTTCCTGGAAGAGAAGGAAAAGGGATCACTGGTGCAGTTAAGACTATCGAGATGCATCACGAACAACATCAACAGGCTGGACCTGGTGACAATGTTGGTATCTCAGTTAAAGGCTTTGGTAAAAAAGATTTAGCTAGAGGAGATGTTTTAGGACATTCTTCAAATGTACCTTCAGTTGCTACTGAATTTACAGCTCAAATCGTAATCATGCAGCATCCAAGCGTAGTTACTGTAGGATACACTCCTGTATTCCACATCCACACTGCTCAGGTTGCTTGCCAATTTGTTGAGATCGTTAAAAAAATGAACCCAGCAACTGGTGAAGAGATTACTGAAAATAAAGATGTCTTAAAGAATGGAGACGCTGCAATCGTAAGATTAAGACCAGTTCAACCATTAGTTATCGAAACACAAAAGGAAATCCCACAGATGTCAAGATTCGCTATTAGAGATAGTGGAGTTACTGTAGCTGCTGGTATGTGTATTGATATTGTTAAAAAAGATATGACACCTAAAAAATAGTTTTATTTTTTCTTATTTTTTTTATTTATTTTGTTGATTCTTGTGTTTGTTGACTTTTGTTATAGAGATAAGTTTTTAAATATTGAATTTATTTTTGGTTTTTATGGGAGAAAGAAAAAAATTAAAAGGAAAAAAAATTGATGTTGAGAAATTAGAGGAGGGAGATTTCTATTTGCAGGGAAAGGCGCAAGTTGTTTCTAAAAGAAGCATTAAACATGCCTGGGATGGATTGGATTTTAAATTAGATGGAAGTGATGATTATGTTCCTTTTAATGAGTTAGTTGATTCTGATAGATTAAATGTACAATATACGCTTTATTTGCAAACTCAAGAAAAATTGAAAAAAGTAGATCGAGGATATTTAGATTTGGATCATAGAGGAGAAGTTTCAATAGGTTTGTCAAGAAATTATAGTGGAAGACATGCAAATCCTGATTCTTTAGCAACTTACTTTATTGATAGAGATTGTAGACCTAAATATGTAGATACACCAGTTAAGTTGGTTTTTCTTCAAGGTGTTAATGGAGATACGAATTTAGCCGATAAGTTGGTTGATAATAATTAAATTTAATCTGCGTTTGATATTGCGCCTTCAAGAGTTTCTTGATTTGGATCTAATACAGATAAACCGCCGCCTCTGTTTTTATTTGATAATTCTCCAAGAATATGGTAGCCTTGTTGTGGTTTTTGGTAAGGTAACATTCCTATTTGACATTGAGCTTGGCTAAACCTGTTACTTATTGTTACTGGAACTACAAAATTATCAAATTCTGTTGATGCTGATAATTTATCTGCACCAAATCTTGTTAATGATGAAACTACTAATGTTCCTAGAGAATTCATTTCTGGAATGACTTCGTCTTTATCAATTTGTCTTAATTTTTCATTCCAATTTCCAAAGGTTCTAGTAAAGAAGGAACTCACTCTTTGACCAGCTGTAACTGGTTGTAAGATTATTTTCATGAAATTTTCAATATCGTCAGATCCAAGAAGATAATATAGTTGAGAGGCATCATCAAACCCAACAGATAAATCTGTATCATTTCTTGTAAAGGAGTATTCATTATTTCTAGTTTCTTCAAAATTAGCAACTATTGCTTTTTTTCTTCTAAATCTAAATCTTCTTGAAGAATGACGAGATTGAGTATCAAGATTTAATTCAAATTTATGAACGTGAGATGTTTTTAATGAATCAAACACATGACTTTTGAAATCATCTGTAACACCTAAAATTCCTTGTTTTTCTTGAGTATTTGTAGGATCTAAGTCTATTGGATGGAATTCTTTTGGAAGCATATAAACACTGTATCCTGATGGTGTTTTTGAATATAGTAATGATGTTGAGGTTAAGTATCTTTTATTGTTAAATTTAGGATAATCTTCTCTATTTTGACCCATATGATAAACTATTTCGTCGCATTTAGCAACATTTAAAAATAGTCTTCTTGCATCTTGATAGGTTCTTGTTAATGTTTCTTGAGCTTGTATTTCTAATTGATTCATAATCAAATTATTTTGATTGTTTTTTAAAAAGGTTATGTTAAGAAATTTGATATTTGCCTAATGATGTGGTTTTGCTTTAAATAACCAATAAGTTTATAAACAACCTGGATTCCAAATTAGATAATCATGATAAAACTTTGTTTTATTGTGAATGGTTAATAAACAATGGCACAAAGAGCAAGAATTAAATTAGCAAGTACAGAAATTGATAAAATCAATCAGATTTGCAAAGATATCTCTGAAATCACTAGTAAAACAGGCGTAAATATTAGAGGCCCAATTCCATTGCCAACTAAGAAGTTGAAGGTAACTACAAGAAAGTCACCTGACGGCGAAGGAAAAGCATCATGGGAACGATATGAAATGCGTGTTCACAAAAGATTAATTGATATCGGAGCTGATGAGAGAACTTTAAGGTTAGTTATGAGAGTACCTATCCCAGAAGGTTTAAACATCGAAATCGAAATGATTGATGCTTAAGATTTTTTTTAATCTTAGACAAATCCAATTTCTTTAACTACATTATTTTTATTCTAAAATTATTTTATTAAAAAATTATTACTTCTAAATTAAATATATAGCATAACATATACGTAAGGTAAATGCTTTAAAAATACTAAATTAGAATTATATATTATGAAGTTGTGTTTATTTTATGAAAAAAAGATTCTTAAAAAATTTAGTTACATATTCTGCACTTTCTTTATCTTTATTATTTGGTTGTAATGATAGTAGTTACGAGGTAGATAAGAGATCTATTGCAGATGCTTCAATTGATTCTCCTAAAAGAAGTATTAAGTCTTATTCTCCTTCAACGTATGAAAATAATAGAGATAGTGGGCCACAGGTCAATTTATGGGAGGAAGATGAGGTTGTTGATGCCGGAGTTGTTGATTCTCAAGTAATTCGTGATTTTGAGGCTCCTTTAGAGAGTTGTATTGAAGAGGATGAAGGAGTTACTGTTTGCAACAAGGAAGATGCTCAGGGCGATTGTATTGACGTTAGACGATGTGTTGAAGGGTATTTGATTGCTTGTCATCCCCTTAGTATTGTAGGAGAGGTTTGTAATGGGATTGACGACGATTGTGATTTGTTAATTGATGAGTATCAAAATCCTGATGATCCTCAGCCATCGTATTCTCCTTTTTTTCCAAATGCTCGAGATGAGAAGTTATTTCAAAATTGTTTTACACATGATATCTCTTTTTTGAAAGTTGGTGAATGTGTTCAAGGTAGAATGTATTGTGAAGAAAATCCTGAAGTTGAAGGAGAGTTTGGATATTTTGGAGAATGTTACGGTGAGGTTGGTCCTGCTAATGAGAGCTGTAATGGAAGAGATGATAATTGTAATGGTACTATTGATGATGTTGTAATTGAAATTGGGGAGAGAAGTTATGTTCTTGGTGATAGTTGTAGCGCTAGACCTCTTGAAAGAATTGAAGATGCTAATATTGGTGAGTGTAGTGCTGGAGAGTGGGAATGTATTTATGATGATGATTGTGAGATTGGAGATGATGGTTTACCAATAAATCCTTGTGATGATGCTAACGAGGAGCCAAGATGTATTGGCGAAGTTATGCCTCAAGATGAACTTTGTGATTTTTTAGACAATAATTGTGATGGAACTATTGACGATGGAGTTGGAATTTGCGCTTGTGATAACCCAGATTATGTGCCACAAGAAGAAATTTGTAATGGGATAGATGATGATTGTGATGGTTTTGTTGATAATGATAATCGTGGAATTAATGCAGCTATGGCGAGGATTTGTTTTCATAATGACGAGGGGGAGATGGTAATTCCTCAAGAGGATGGAGGAGAGATTCCAATTATGAATGCTCCTTGTAGAGCTGGGATGAGTATTTGTGAAACTGTTAGAAATTTAGGTGAACTTTCAACTGGCTTTTTTGAATGTATGGGCGAAGTTAGATCTCTTCCTGAGAGATGTGATGGAATAGATAACAATTGTAATGGGGAAATTGATGAAGGTTTTGATGGGGGAAGAGTTGTTGTGGGAATTGGAATCGATGTTTCTGGTTCAATGCTTAGAGGCGAAATTGAAACTGCTATTAATTCAACAATTAGAGCAATTGAAAATATGCACCAAGGAGAAAATGAGATCTTGTATTTACTTGCTGTAATTGGAACCGATAGAGATCCATTATTAATTAATCCCGCTGATAATTTGGTTCCAGCTATTAGTCCAATAGGAGTTGATTTAAGAACTGCACTTCAAAGGCTTCCTTATGAGAATAGAAATATTTTTGTTGGTGGACAAGAAGCAACCTATGATTTTATTTATGATTTTGTAACTGATGATGTTAATCGTGACTTTGAGTGGAATACTTTAACTTATGATGGTGAAGCTGATCCAATTGTTCATGAAAATGGTCAAAATAGAATTAATTTTAGGCCAGATGATTTAAGATATGTAATTATTTTTGGAGATGAGAGAGGACAATCTCAAAGAGGATTAGAAGAGAACGATGTGGCTGATGCTGTTCATCAAATTGGGGCTACAGTTTATTTGATTTCACCTCTAATGGCAGAGGATGTTGTTAGAGGGGATGAAAGAGTTATTGATTCGTATGCCAACATATTACCTCAAGGGCCTGGAAGATGTGATTGGGAAGATGAAGAACAAATATGTTGCGAGTACGATGTTCAAAGAGATACATGTTCACATCATTATGTTATAACAAGACAAGAAGACATTAATCAACAAAATGCTATTGAAGATCAAGAGAATATTGCTAGTGGAATTGTTGATTTTTTAACAGAAGTTGAGTGTGTTGCTAATATGCCTGATGGCGAGGATGATTAGGAAGAGATTTGATATCCCTTAATATATTTTTGAGATTTTTTTGCTTTTTTCATTACCCCTTCTAAATATGCTTTAGAAGCACAAGTAACTAACTCTAATGAATTACCTGATACACTTGTTGCTATTTCACAATACAAGCCCCTATTTCTAATTGCACTTGAGATTATTTTTTTTACACCACAGATTCTTTTATTTGGACCTTTAATATCAAAATCAATTTCATACATATTTAAGTGACTAATCTTTTCAACTAATTTTTTTGAAGAGAAGGATATTTTTTTAACTAAAAATTCTAAAAAATCGTTTTCTTCTTTTGTTCTTTGCCCAAACATGTTTTGTGAACCTTGTCTTCTTGAAAATCCTTCATTTGCAGTTTGAATTAATTTTAAATATTCTTCCTTTTCATTATGATTAATTATTACCGGGGGATAATTTTCATTAAGCAGATGTAAATTTTGTAAAAGTCTTGAAGTTCTGCCATTTCCATCTTCAAAAGGATGTATTAATAAAAAAGACAAGTGAAGTTGACTTGATAAAAAGACAGGATGAGTTTGTCCAGAGTTAACTTCTTGGTATAATCTGTTCATTTCATCTTCTAATTTTGCAGGGTTGGATAAAACATAAAAACTTCCATCTTCTTTTTTTATTCGAGCAGTATTTGACCTATAATTATAATTTGTAGGATTTATTCTAGCTGATAAAAAAGTTACAAATTTTTTATCAAGAAAACCAGGGAAATTATCTATTCCCCACTCCCATGCTTCAATTAGATTTGATAAATCTTCTTGTTGATTAGTATCTGGTTCTAAATCATTTGAGTGAGCAAGAGAATCTTGATTTAAAGAACTAAGAGCTATTTTATTTACTGAATCACCATATAAAAAATGCTTTCTTACAATAGCCAAATTTTCTTCTATTTCATCAATTAATTCTTTTATAGTTCCCATGTTATAAATTTAAGAAAAAAATAGTTAAGAAATTTATTCGTCGTCGTTTTCTCTTCGAATTACTTTTACTGCGTCCATTTTTACTGTGATTGGAATTGGTACTGCGGATTCTAAGAGTTCTACAACGATTTCTTCTTTTTGTTTGTTAATTCTCATAACTTTTGCGCTCTCACGTTTGAATGCTCCTGAAATGATTTCGACGATATCGCCTTTTTGAATATTCATTTCAACTTTTACTTGTTCAAGCATGTGCTCAATTTCTGGATATGGAATTTCTGATGGTAATAATCCTCTTGCATATGGAACTCCATATAAAGCTGCTTCTGCGTCTGTTTTAGAAGTTGCTTCTACGAAGATGTATCCTCTCATACCGTGAGGTCTAATTACAGCTAAGATTCCTTGATTCTTTCTTGCTAATTTTGATGTTAAGTAGTCAATTACTTGATCTTCTCTGTTTGCTGCAGTTCTTAATCCGAATATGTGTGTTTCCATTTTTTTAATACCTATAGGAATAATTGTTTGAATAGGAATAGGACGAATCCAATAAGACCAATGATTGCAACACCTAATCCTGTTACTTTAAGAAGGCTTAAAAACTCAGTTTTACCTGGCTTCTTTAGGATATGCATTACCCGCATGGTTTCTTTAATAAATCTTTTGAACTTTGAGGGTGCTTTATGATCTTGTTCCATATAAAGGTAAAACTTTGCTTTGCTTTATAAAGTTTTTTGTTAGATTTCTGGTTTTAAAGTGATTTTAAGATTTCTTTCACAATAAAATCCGTTATTTCTTGCCTTTTATCACCAAATACTGCTAAATGTGGAAGGTTTGCTATGGCTTTGTGGCCGCCCATAGTTTTTTGAATTAAGGTCCAGGGGTTGAAAGTTAGATTTTCTAATTGTTCTTGGGGAATGTCTAAGATTTGAGTTTGTTTTATTTTTTGTGCTTCATCTCCAAGTAGTGTTTCTAATAAATCTGCTCTTGGTTTGATTCTTGGAAAATTGGCGTCTTTGTTTCTTATTAGATTTCTAAAGTATTGCATGTTGGCTTGATGATTATCTCCAAAGTGTTCTTTTGCTTTTGCTAGAGCATTAGTTGTTATGTCAATCATGCTTTGATCTTTTGTTTGAGCACGAGGGTTATATGATGCTTGAACAAGACCCATGGCTCCCCAATTGTTTATTAAGTAAGTCATTGATGGAAATTGTTCAAAAGGCGCGTATCTATCATAAGCTCCTCTAAACATTGGTGCTACTTTTCTTGTGTGGTCTATGTAAAGAGCCTGTTTTTGATCTGCTGATGTTTGAAGTAAGGAAGGGTTTTCTTCTATTCTTTGTTGTATGTTTTCTTTAAATTTTTCTTGGTATTCATCGCCATTTGCTTGAAGCATATTTAGAAGAGAATTAATTGAAGTATTTTTTATTGCTTTTTTTCTTGGTTTGTTACCATAGGATTTTTTTTGCGCTCTAAATGCTAATTGGCATGCACCATAAACCATTTCTATGGGATGAATTGTTTGACACTTTTCTACAAATGTTTCTAAGTAAGATTTATCGTCTACTAATGTGTTTTTGAATGCTAAAAGAATTTTGTTTAATCCAAAGTAATGTCTCATTTCTGGATCGACATCTGAGTTGAAAGTTATTTGATCTGCTAAATCTGGCAAGTATGTTCTTTGATCTTTTGTTGAGTAGCCATCTTTTGCGTAACTTGCTGAATCGATACAATTTACTGCTTTGATTAGTTCGTTTGTAAGAACAGTATCTAGAGAATCATCATGTGTTCTAACTTGGCCCCATAGAACTGCTCCATTTGATTTTGCTGTTGGGAAAAATGCTTTTATCCCATCATCTTTTGGGGAGTATGTGCCATGATGATGATCTGTGTGTAAATCAGTCCCTTCAAATCCGTCTGCAAAATCAACTAGAATGTTCAATTCATTGGGATTTGGAGCTTGTTGAGATAAATGATCGCCGTATTGAACTTTTCTTGCTTGTATGTCATGAATACCATATTTGTTTAAGGCGCATTTTATGGCAAGAGCACTAACTACACCATCAAAATCTTCGTGAAAATAAATTACTGCTTTGGGATCTTGATTTAATTGGGATCTTTTTTCTTCTACTTTTTGATAGAGGTCTTGGATTTTCATAATAGAGGTAATTTTTGCTTGTTTTATTAAAGAGTTTTGGTGATATTGTTCACCACAGAAAGAAAAAAATGAAAATTAAATTTCTTTTGGAAAGTCTTCTCCAGGCCTTTGTGCTGAAAACTCTGGCTTTAAATTTTTAAAATCTCTTGGAACCACATTATTTGGATCATAAGAGAGTAATAATTGTTCATTTCTTAGTAAACTTAAAACTTCATCAAAGTTATCGTCTTCATTTTTTAATCGCGAATCTATTTTTAAATCTGATTTAAAAAAATCACATCTACCTTTTTTTATTTTTGCTGGAGGATTGTTTTCATTAATTAAAAGGAGATATTTTGAATAAATTTGAGTTGCAACATTATTTTCATCGTATTCTACAACAACACATTCTCTTGGACCAACAATCCAACACCCATAATATTCAAATTCTTCTTGATCTAATTTAATATCTACGTTTTTTGAAGAAATTTGAATATAAAAGGAGTTTTGGTAAGCTAAATTTATTCCATTGATAAATCCACGATAATTATCTGGATCAAACTTTTCAAATAAATCCACACTCTCTTCTACTACTTCTTTTATACCTAAAGAAATTAGTAAATTCATTTGCTCAGAACTAAAAGTTGTTTTAAAACCAAATTGATTGCAAATTTTTTCAAGAACACTAAAATCAACATCACTTGTCAAATCTAAATTACTAGGATGTAAGTAAATAGTTTCTTTTTGAATTTCTTTATCTCTTAAAACTTTCTCTCCATTAATTCTTCCGTAACATCTTATCGGTTCATTTTCAGGATCTAGGTTACTAAAATCTTGAGTATAATCTATAGTTATAATTGAACCTTTTTTTAATCTTGAAGATAAATTTTTCATCCATTCTTGAGCATTAATATTTATTGGGATAGAGACACCTGACTTTACATTTATTTGATATTTTTCAAAATATTCTTTAACTTCAACTGAGAGATCCAAATAAACAGGTTCACAATTACCATTATCATTTATTTTCACATATCTTTGTTTAATTTCACCATTGATATTTTTTATAACTTCAACTGGAAAAGCATCTGGTAACTCATTTGTTATTATTAATCCTTCAAGATCTTCACCGAGTTCGATTGCTGATTTATTCTTCCAAGAAATGTTGTTATGAGAAATGGTTTTCTCTTTTTGTCTTTCAATTAAAGCAGGAGATATTTCTTCTATTTGATAATCAATTGATTCATACATTCCTGGATCTTTTAAGCTAATATAATCGAGCATTGTTTTTGCTAAATCACCATTACCTGCACCTTGTTCTAGAATTGTAAATCCACTTGGTCTGCCCATTGATTTGTATAATTGAATTGCATATCTAGCTAAAGTCCAACCAAATACAGGAGACTTAGCAGGATATGTAACAAAGTGTTCTTTAAAATCAACCTTACCAGAAGTATAATAACCATCTTCTCCAAAAAGACATTCATGCATGTATGTTGAAAAAGGTACAGTTTGTTCAAGTAATGATTCAAGAGGCATTTATAAAATAAAAGAGGACCCATTTATAAAATTTACTACTTGAAAGGAGTGTTTTTCTCGAAGTAATGTTTTTATAGTTTGGATTTGGAATAGTTTTTATGGTTGAAAATTTGAAAAAAGAGTATTTTAATTGTTCTAAGTGTCCTGTTTTGGTTGATTATCGTTCTCAAGTTGTGTTTGGATCTGGATCGTTTGAATCAAAGGTTATTTTTATTGGTGAGGCGCCTGGGGCTAAGGAAGATAAGAATGGAATTCCTTTTTGCGGTATGTCTGGTAAGATTTTAGATAGTTTGCTTGAGAGCGCTGGATTTGATAGGAAAGAAATTTTTATCACAAACACCATACTTTGTCGTCCTCCTAAGAATCGGAACCCTGCTAAGGATGAATTGAAGAATTGTAATTTAAGGTTGTATAAGTTAATTGATTTGATGAAACCTAAGGTTATTGTTACTATTGGTAATTTTGCAACTAAACAAATTATTGGAATGGGTGAGATTAAAAAAATTAGAGGGCAAATTTTTGAAAAAGAGGTTGGTGGAAATTGTTTTAAAGTGATTCCAGTAGTTCATCCTGCAGGTTATATTTATTCTGGTAGAAATGCTGAGCTTTTTGATTTGATGAAACAAGATTTTAAGTTGATTGCTAAGTTGATTGGGGTTGATGGGAAGAAGCAGAAGGAATTGAGCGACTATTGATTTGTTATTTTTAGAATATTAAAAAAAAGAAGAAAACTGATATTTAAGCAGCTTTTTCTATTGCTTTTTCTTGTGGCTCATACTCTGAGACAGTTTTCATGATTCTTGCTTGAACTAAGTATGGGTCGATGTTAGCATTAGGTCTTCTATCTTCTAAATAGATTTTTTTCTTGTCTGTATTATCATTGATGTGGCCAGGGATCCTTATACTTGCGCCTCTATCACTTGTTCCAGATTTGAATTCTTGGTATGAACAAGTTTCGTGTTTTCCAGTTAGTCTTTGATCTATGTTTTCTCCATAAACTGCTATGTGTTTGTCGTGTTTTGCTCTTAGACGATCAATTATTGTACTAAAACCTTTTTGTCCATTTTTTCTCATGTAATTGTTGGAAAAATTTGTGTGTGCTCCTGCGCCATTCCAATTTCCTGTTCTTGGTTTTGGGTCTAATGAAACAGTTACACCATATTTTTCTGCAATTCTTTGAAGTAAGAATCTTGCTATGATAAGATGGTCAGCTACTTTAACTGGTGAGCCTGCTCCTATTTGATATTCCCACTGGCCTGGCATTACTTCGGCATTAATTCCTTCAAACATTAATCCTGCTTTTAAACAAGCTCTTGCGTGTTCTTCAACAATGTTTCTTCCAAAGATATTATCTGCTCCTTGACCACAATACATATCGCCTTGTTCTTTTGCAAATTCATCGCCATTTTGAGGCCATCCTAAAGGATTTTCACCTTGGAAAAAAGTATATTCTTGCTCAATTCCAAATTTATAATTTTCATTATTTAGGGCTTGTTCTAAAGTTTTTAATTTAGCTCTTGAGTTTGATTCGTGTGGGGTGTCATTTATGTTGTAGACTTCATTTAGAACTATGATATGGGGGTTTTCTTCATTTCCATTATTTCTAAGTGGATCGTAAAAATATGAAACTGGTTTTAAAATACAATCAGAATCCACTCCTTTAGCTTGGTTTGTTGATGAACCATCAAAAATCCAATCTGGGATTTCTAATTGGTTGTTTCTTTCAATATTAATTATTTTTGTTTTACTTCTTATTTGGGGAGTTTTGTTCCCATCAAGCCAAAGGTATTGAACCATCACTTTATCTGATAAATTTTTTAATGTTTCTCTTTCAAGATTTTTTAATTCTGCTTTCATTAATTAATCACCTCTGAAACAGGTCTTGTTTAAAACATTATATAGTTTTCTTGAATTTTTATTTACATAAGTTTAATAAATGAGAAAATAAGTTACATATGTAAATAGATTGATGATAAAAGTATTTTAGAGGTGAACAAATGTTAAAAAAAATAAACCAAAAGATTCTTAATTTGATGCTTGAAAATTCTCGTTTATCTTTTAGAGAAATTGCTAAAAAACTAAAGGTTAGCGTCGTTACTATTATTAAACATGTTAAGGATATGCAAGAGAATGAAATAATTAGTAATTATAGTGTTGATATTGATTATGAGAAATTGGGTTATGATGTTGTGGCAATTGTTGATTTGAGAATTACTAAAGGGAAATTATTTGAAGTTGAGAAAAAAGTTGCTACGATGAAAAATGTTTTTGCTGTTTATGATGTTACTGGTGGGTATGATTGTGTTGTTATTGCAAAATTCAAATCTAGAAAAAGTTTGGATGGTTTTTTGAAGAAGATTCAATCATTTGATTTTATTGAAAGAACTAATACAAAATTGGTTTTAAATACAATAAAAGAAAAAAATATTGAAGTTGATATTTGAATTATGATTATTTGAGTTTTAGTTTTTAAATTAATAAGTGATTCTGCTCTTGGCTAATGCCACATATACTAGAATAAAGAACATGATGATTACACTAACTGCGTAGAGTGTTCCTTGTTTTCTTCCTTTTGTTTGTTCTACTAAGTCTGATTTCCACTCTACTGTTTTGGAGTCTTGATTGCTTGTTTCTATTGATTCTTCATTGGCGTTTACTTCTAGGGATTGCTCTTGTTGGTTTTCTTCTTGAATTCCAACTTGGCCTGCTCCTGCGTTTTTGTAGTCTTCATCAATACTTGTTGAGCAGCTGTTTGCACATGGGCCGCCACAATCAACCCTTACTTCGCCACCACTAGCTAAGCCATCTGAACAAGTGTATGCTACGAAAGTGTAAGTTTTGTTGTAAGAATTGTTTTGGATATCTTTTACTTTGATTGTGAAGTTATTTATTCCTGCATTTATTTTAGATAATGACCAAGAACAATTCCAAGTGGTTGTGTTTCCATCACAAGTTCCTGTTTTGGAATTATTGTATTCTATGTCAATTAGAGAGATATTATTGTCATCTGTTACATCTGCTTTTACGCTTAGAGTTGGTGTTGTTGCTGTATGAATTACTCCTTTGTAGTCCACTTCAAAGGTTGGGGCATTCACATCACCGATGTAAAAACTTAGATTATCTATTTGAGTGTTTGATGAGTTTGATATTTTTAGTGAAACGTTATAGATTTTTGATTCGTTGTATTTCTTTTTTGGATTTTTATCTGTGGAAGTCGTGTTATCTCCAAAGTCCCACAGGTATGATAAAGAACCAGTTAAAGATGTTACGAATTCAAATTTTTGTTTTTTGTCTACTTGGATTCTTCTATTTGTAGTGATGTTGGTGTTGTCCTGTGTTACTGTTAAGTTATATAATATTGTCTTGTTGATGTTTCCTGCTTTATCAATAGCTACGAAATAGTATGAAAGTTCTCCTCTTCTTAATCCGGTGAAGTTGTAGGTAATGTTTCCTGTTTGGTTTAAAGTAGTGTTCGTCCAAGGGAAACTAAAGTTTGTTGAAATTATAGTGTGATTCATGTTTATGTCATTTGTTGTGAAGTTAAGAGTAATGTTTTGATTTTCATCTGTTGTATTTGAGTTGTTTGTGATGAGATATATTTGTGGTGCTTTTGTGTCAATTGTGAAGGTGTAGATCGTGGTTGCTGATGTTGATTGAGCACTTGATGCTTTTACTGTTAATGTATAATTGTTGTCTGTGTAATTTGAGATGTCAATTGTTGTGTCGTAGGTTGAGTTCGTGGTATTGTTTGCAAATACGTAGTTTGAATCGTTTGTGATGTTGTATTCGAAAGTTGTGCCGTTCATGCTCAAGTTTAAGATGAAATTAGAGCTATGGTATGAATTGTTTAATGGTGAGATGATATTTATTGCTGGCGATGGAGTTCCAATAATTAGGTTGATATTTCCTGTTTCGTTTTGAGTTTGAGCTAAGTCGCTTGAGTAGACATTAATTACATGGGTTCCATTTACTAAGTCTGTTTGGTTGTAATAATAGTTTGTTTGTGATGATTGATTCATAGTGTAATTAGTTGTTGTGGAGTTTGGATACGTCCATTGTAAAATTGAATTGTTTAGGTTATATTGGCTTGTGATATTGATTAGAGATGAGTCTGTCCTTGATGTGTTTGAGACGTTGAATGTTGGTTTAATTGCGTTAAGAACATCAAATCTGTAATAAGTTCTTGAGGAATCATCATCGCTGATTGTAGTTGATCCTTTGATTAATTTGTTTTTGATTTGTGTAGGTGTTAAGTCTTGATTGTGAACTTGATTGAAGTATTGTTTGATTAGGGCTGCTGCGCCTGCTGCGTGTGGTGTTGCCATACTTGTTCCACTCATACTTGTGTAACCGCCTGTGTTTTGAGTAGAGGTGATTGAATTTGCTGGTGCTAAGAGTTCTAATAAGGTTCCTCTGTTGTAAACAATTGCGTCTGCTGCAGTAGCTCCTCCAATTGGAATTGCGTTTTGAGTACATCCAGGATTAGAGATTCCATTTGTCCAGCCTGAGTTTCCTGAAGCGATGAAAACTGAGATGTTGTTGTTAAAAGAATTGTTAACTCCGCTTTGAGTGATGTCTGATGTGCAGTGTGATTGATAGTGTGTACAACTTGCGCCATCGCAACCTAATGAAAGGCTTATAATAGAGATGTTTAGTTTGTTTCTATTTGAGTTACACCAATCTAAGCCAGATAGAACGTCTGATGAGTATCCCGAACCTGCTGAGTCAAGAGCTTTGATTGAAATTATTTTTGAGCCTGGAGCAACTCCCTTGTAAGTGTTATTGTTTGATGCTATGATTCCTGATACGTGAGTTCCGTGCCCTTGATCGTCTTGTGGGTTTGCATCGTTGTTTACAAAATCGTAGCCACCGATTACACTTTCGCAATTGGACCAGTTTACTGTTGTGTTGGTAGTTCCGTTTAGAATTTTATCCACGTAGAACCCATAGTCTGTAACTGAGCCGTCTGTAATTAATCTTACATACATCTTTGAGCCGTTTGCATATGGAGTCCAAACATCTGTTAGATTACCTTTGTAGATTGCAACTGTTTGATTTAATTGATCGTAAACATGGACCCTATCTAGGGCGTCCCCTGCTCCGGATGGAGATTCTAAAGAGATGTTTACAAAGTGAATTGCGATTTGCGATACATTTTCGTTTTCAATTGTCCATGTGTAATCGAATGAATTATTGTAATTGTGGTCCGATTGGGTTGCGTTGGTTAATAGAATTTCATTTCCTGTGGTTGTGTAGTTAATTGGATTACATGATCCGAATGCTTCGTGTGTGTAGTCAATACCTGTGTCAATTACGCAAACGTTTTGGTTTGTTCCGTTGATATATTGGTTGTTGTAGGAGATGTTTTGGATTTGGTTGGCGTTGATTTGTACTATGCTTTCGTCTAATGTAGCTTTAACTGGGTAGTCTAAAAGAATCTTTTTTACTTTGTTGTTTTGGCTTAGTTGCTTTAGTGATTCGCCTGTTACTTCTAGGGCTAGAGCATTAATTGTTTCGTATTTATTTGTTAAAATTGTGTTTGATTCTTCTTGTTCGTTTATTGTTTCGTCTGTTACTTGTGTTATTGTTTCAAGGTCTTCTAAAACTTCTTGTTGGGTTTGTTTGATGTTTTCTATTTGTTGCTCTTGATTAATTGAATTGTCTGTTTCTAGTATGATGATTACCTTTGGTTTATGTTCTCCTCGGTTTATTTCGTTGATTAATGCTCGGTCAAGTTTACTTGTTGAAACTTTTACTTGATTGTCTAAAGTTACGTATCCAGTTAGTTGATTTGGATCTTCGCTGTATAGAAATGAGAATGTGAATAGAGAACCAACTAGAATAAATCCTAGTAATATACCTACATGCTTCCAATAGATTTCGATATCCATCCTCTTTTTATATTAAATTAAATAATATATGTATATAAAGGTTTTTGTGGTAAGGATTTTTAAAAGAGGGTTGTTTTGAAGTAGTAATGGGATTTGAATTTGGAATTAAGCCAGGAATGAATGATGATTTGGAAGGAAAGTTAGAGAATGTAAAACCAAGTAGACTTAGAGTTGTGGGTAGAGTTGCTAAGAAGGTAGGGACAGGAACTTTAAAAACATTAGCAGCTTATTTACCAAATGAGATTTATTCAAAGGTTGTTGAGGATCTGAATGAGCAAGGAAAATATTTTAAAATTAATAATATTTTAAGTCCATTTGTAAGTTGGATAGGAGTCTCTTATTTTGTTTATATTAATTCTCAAGATTATGTTAAAGCAATTGGTTTAGGTGCTATGACTGCAGTGATGGAAGGATTATGTTCTGGCTCTAGATTCGGCTTAAGTAATGGACATTATGAAAGGCAAGCAGGACATCCAATTACAACAATTCCGTATTATACCATAGGAATATCCGGTGGGTTTATGCAAGATGCTGTTAAAGGAATAAAAGGTTATTTTTCCAATACTGTTGAAGAATTAACTCAAGAAGAGACCATTATAGCAATTTCGCAAGAAAGATTAGAAACACAAGATGGACAAATTAGTGTTTTAGATTCTGAGGTAGAAGAAACTGAATCAGGCGGTGTTTCGTTTGCCGATGAGAGAGTTGGAGCTTTGAGTGTTGTTGATGGTGATGTCGTTAGAGTTACTTATGCTGGAATTTTGGAGGAATGAGTTGGAAAGTAAGGGTTTTTGTGGATAGATTTTTAAAGAGTTGTGACTTTTTAGTGATTAAAGGTCGTGTTTAGTGTTTTTGGAGATTATGATGAATGATGATTTAGAAAATATTGTTGGTGAGAAAATACAAATAGTTGAACCTTCAGATTTAAATGTCTTATCTAGAATTGCAAAAAAGAAAGCAGTAGGATTAGCTAAATTTATTCCAAAAACATTAGCAGCATATTTACCTCACGAGATTTATTGTAAAATTATTAAAAACGAGGATGAAAGGTTTGTATATTTTATTTCAAATATTTTTATGGATATCTTTTTAATGACTCCTGCTAAGATATATGCCGCGGTGGAGTATGGAAATTCCATTACAGAAAAAATAATTTATGGTGGTTTAGCTTTTACTAGTGCTTTTGGAACTGGTTTGAGGATGGGAACTTCAGAATTAGATAATAAACAAAAAGGCTCAATAGTTTTATCTTCAATGTATCATTTACCCAAATTACCCAGTTTAGTAAAAAAAGGATTCGATTATGTTTTAAAAAAATCAAAAGAAGAATATGACGATAAAAAAGAAGAGATTGTTTATCAAAGAAAAGAAGAAGTAGTAAGAGATAGAGTTGGTGGAGCTTTGGTTTTAACAGAAGGACTTGAAGGTGGAGAGTTGTCTGAAACCGATGAAAGAGCTGGCGGCATAAGTCCAAGGAGTGATTATGATGAATGATTTGGAAAGTAGATTGGATGAAGATGTTAAAATTAATCCCCTAGCTGTTATGACTCGCATTGGAAGGAAAGCTGTTAAAAAAGGAGTTGATTTAAATTGTAAATTAGGTTCTAATGTAATCAAAGGTGGATATTATTTAGGAACTGGTTTATTAAAAACCGTGGCAGCTTATTTGCCTAATGAAGTTTATTCGAAAATTGTTAAGAAAAATCAAGATATCTATTTTAAACTTAATGTATTAGCGGACACAGTAATATGCCCAGGAGCAGCGTTTTATTTTATTTACAACGATATGACTGAAAGGTCAATTTCATTAGGAGCACTTGCAGGAATAATCACTTTTATATTTAATGGTCATTTAAATATTAAACGATATGAGATGGCTTATGACCCAGACTATAAACAAGCAGGAATTTTAACTACAGTAATCCCATTTTATGGATCAAAGTTTATCCATACTGGAATTAAAATGGCTGGTGATAAAATTAGATCAATAGCAATAAAAGAATATTCAAATGCAGAAATTGAAGTTAAAGAAGAAAAAATTGGAAGGATTGTTTATAAAAAAAATGTTGAAAGAGTTGGCGGCGCTTTAGCTTTAACAGAAGGACTTGAAGGCGGAGAGTTGTCTGAAACTGATGAGAGAGTAGGTGCTTTGAGCGTAAGAGGTGTTGACTATGAATGATTTGGAAACGAGATTAGAGAATGTGAAGCCTAGCAAGGTTAGAGTAGCTGGTAGAGCAATAAGTAAAGTTGCTAGAGGTGTTGGTAAAACATTGGTTTCATATTTACCAAATGAGATTTATTCAAAGGTTGTTTCTGAAGAAAATGAACAAGGAAGATACATTACTTTAAGTTGTATTGCTCAACATTTAGTTACATATTCATTAACTATTTATCATACTTATGACCTTGATCCAAACGATGCTAAAATTTTCTTCTTTGCTTTACCAAACATATTTGACACATTGTTTTCTTTAGCAAGGGTCGTAAATTACAGAGTTCAAGAGAATAACAAACAGGAATTAGGAAAAGATACTGGAAACATTGTTCTTTGTACTCTTTATAATCAAGTTTACAAACCAGTTAAATCTTTTTTAGAAAAAACCGCTTTAGAAGTTAAAGAAGATAGAGTTCAAGAGATCATTTATGAAGATAAAGTTGAGAGAGTTGGTGGGTCGTTGACTAATTGTAAAGATAGAGCCGAAGGAAGATTAGAACTAGCTGATGATAAGTCTGGTGGAATGAGTGTAAGAGGTGTTGACTATGAGTGATTTGGAAAGAAGAGTAAATAAAGTTGAATTTAACCCATATGCACCACCAGGAGATCAGGATTTAGAACCAAGTAAATTAAATCAAGTAGAAAAGGAATCAAAGAAAATAATTAGAAAAAGTTTAAGTGCAAGTTGGAAAATTTTAGCTGCGTATTTGCCTCAAGAAGTGTATAGAAAATTAGTTCCAAATAAAGAAGAGAACAAAAATTATCATGCATTAAATTTACTTTTTGATATGTCAGTTATTGCAGGAGTTGGCATTTCTGAATTTTATGATCCAAATAATTTTTTTGGAAGTATGATTGTTGGCGCAGGAGCAGGAATGACAGTAGGGCTTGGGATAAATTTTTTTAGAGAAAGATATGAAACAGGACATCCAGTTGTTGTTCCAGCATATAATTTACTGATTAGGCCTTTTGTTAAAAAGAATTAATCTCTATTTTTTATTTTTCTTATGATTACTATTAATAAGATTAGGAAGATTAGAATTCCTACGCTAAGTGCTAGGTAGAGATAAGGGTTTCTTTTTTCTTTTACGATGATAGCAAAGTAGGAGAAGTGTTCTAATGTTGATTCGAATTCTACTACGTAGGTGTTTGATGTGATTTTTGTAGTTAGTTCTTTCCATTTGCCGTTTTCGTATGTTACTAAGATAATGTGATTTGGATTTAGATTGTTTTGTGTGAAGTATTCGGATGGAATTTCGAATTTTACTTTTACTTCTTCGATTTCTTCTTTTTCTAAGTTAAGATCGATTTCTAAGTATTGATAGACTTGTTTGTATTTGTTTGAAAGAGTTGGTTTGATTAGAGTTGTTGGCTTTTCTTTTAATGCGTTTACATTTAAAGTTAAAGTTCTATCTACTTTGGAATTTATTTTTATGGATTTGATTGGAACTTTGCTTTTTTCTAAATTGATTGTTGATGGTGTTCCTTTTTTTGCTTCTATTGTTTTTGTGAATTTTGGTTCTTCTTCAACTACTTCTAATACTTCTTCTACTGATTGCTTCTCAGGTGCTGTTGAAATACCGCCTCTTGTGTCTGGTAAATCTAAAGAGATTGTTGGCGTGTCTTCAGGAGTGTCGGTTGTTGATGCTGTTTTTGAACTAGAGCCGCCACCACCACCGCCTCCTCCACCACCTGAGGATGAGCTTGATGAGCCAGATGAGCAAGCAGTTGAGCATGAGCCACCACAATCAGATCCAGTTTCATCTCCGTTTTGAGTGCTATCTGAGCAGGATGTTACGGCGAATGTGAATTGAGTGGAGTTAGTGTGACGTGTTGAAAAGTTGTCTGTGAAATTTAAAGTGAAGTTGTAATTTCCTACGCTTAGCTGAGTTAAGTTCCAAGTACAGTTCCATTGATTTGTTGCTTTAGAGCAAGTCATGTTGGCAATTGAGGAGTTGAATGTTAGATTGGTGTTATAGATACCAGAATAATCTAGAAATGTTGCGGACATGTTTTGAGTGCTCTCGCTTTCTAAATGAACAGAGGTATCGTAGCTTAGAGTTGAGATTGGAGCTTTGGTGTCGTTGATGAATATTGTTACATTTGTTTGGTTTGTATCATAAGTATCGTTTACGATTAGAATAACTGTTACATTTCCAGTTTGATTAATTTTTGTGGTGATGGTTTGTCCTGTTAAATTTTCTTGAGGAAATTGCCATTGGTATGTTAGTGAGTCAGAATCATCGTCTGTTGCGTTTGCTGTAAATGTTGTATCGTTTGAGAGTTCAATTACTTGATCTTGGGTGTGAGATGTGATGTTTGCGTCATATGGTACTCTGTTACTTATTGAGAAGTTGAAAGTTTGTGTTTGATTTAGGTTGCTTGCTAAGTCAGTTGCGTAGAATTGGTAGAAGATAGTTTGATTGTTTGAAAAATTGTTTGCTCCGATGATTGTGAAGTTGTATGTATCTTGATTTTCATTGGCCATTGTAAAATTTTGCCAGGTTCCACTAAAGTTTGTTTCTAGGAGTATACTTGAGGTGTTCAAGTAGGTGTCTGTTACGTTTACTTTAAAGGTTACGTTGTTTGTGTTGTAGATTGTTGAGAGGCTTATGTTTTTCCAGTATAAGGAAGGCTTTGTTTTATCTACTATAATTGTAATTGTTGAGGTTGTTGAGTTGGAGAAGGTGTCGTTTGCAAATACAGTTAGTGTGTAATTGTCATCGTTAAAAGTTGCGTTGGAGAAATTAATTAGGTCTGTGAATTCATATGAGTTTTGAGCGATATTATTTGTTTCGTTTGATTGAATTTGAATGTTTGAGGAGTTTGTTATTGAATAATTTGCATAATCAAGTTGATTGTTTGTGATGGTTAAATTTAGAGTTATGTTAGAGTTAATATAAGTGTTGTTTGTTGGGTTGATGAAAGTTATATTTGGAGCGTCTTGATCTGTGAATAAAATTCTCTCTTGGCTAACTCCAATTATCACACTATCATTTCCATAAACTTGGTAAGTGTAATTGTTGTTTGTAAGGCCTGTTAAAGTATAGTTGAATGTTGTTGAATTAAATTTTGTCATGGAATAGTTAGTGATTGTTGTGTTTTGAAAGTTTAGTTCTAGAATTGCGTTTGTTAAATTTACATTGCTAGTGATGTTAATAGTTGTGTATGAAACGCTTAGTGTGGAGTTATTTGCAGGCGTTGGGTCGATGAAAGTTATTGTAGGTGTTAGTGCTGCTAAGATATCAACTGTGGGATAGAATTGAGCTGAGTTTGAAGTGTCATCGATTACTGTTCCTGTGTTGTTTATTTTTAGTTTGATTTGTGCTGGTGTTATGTTGATGTTGTAAACTTGATTGTAATATTGGTTGAATAGTGCCACTATCGCCGATACGTGTGGTGCGGCCATTGATGTTCCTGAGCTACTTGTTGTTCCTGTTCCAAGGGCTAGGGAGATTATTCCAAAGCCCGGAGCTGCTAAGATGTCGTCAAAGCCAGGGTGTCTAAATCCAAATGAAGCTATTGCTGTGTTAGCTGCGTTTGTTGCGCTTACTCTTGTTGAATTGAAAATGCATGCTGGTGATGCTACTCCACCTGATGCATTTGTGTATGTTGCGTCTGTATTTCCTGTTGCTACAACTACAGTTATGTTATTTAAAGTTGCGTTACTAATTAAGGTTGAGTATTGCGCATTTACATTTGCATCACAATATGTCGTATATTGTCCTCCACCTAAACTTAAACTTATTGCAGAGATGTTGTATATTGTTGCGTTATCAATACATCTTTCTATTGCACTAAGAATTGCTGCATCTGGACAGGCTCCTGCTGAATTACAAACTTTCATAGAAACGATACTAGCTCCAGGAGCTACACCAGTATAAGTTGCATGGGTTGAGGCGATAATTCCTGAAACGTGAGTTCCATGGCCGTGAACATCATCTGGAATGTTATCTTCTGTTAGGCAATTTGTATCGTCAGCACAAAAGTCGTAGCCTCCGATTACTTTTTGACAATCATCATTTGAATAATCAGTTGCTGAGCAGCCACCTAAACTTGGGTTTGAGAAATTTGCTCCTGTGTCAATTACACATACGCTATAGCCTGTTCCGTTGATATTTTGGTTGTTGATTGTTAGAGCGTTGACATCATCTGAGTTTACTTGCGTGGTTGATGTGTCTAAGAAGATGTGTTTATTTTCGTTTTTGTAGATATTTTTGATTTTATTGTTTTGTTTTAATTCTTCGTATTCTTGTTTAGTTAGAGTTGTTGAGAAGGAATTTGTTGATTTGATTTGGTGCTCTTTGTTTAGATTATTTATTTGATTTTGATTGTTTTGATCTTGAATGGAGAGAATTTGATTTTGATTGTTTTGTTGTTTTTCTAGCTCTATGATTACCGAGATTGTTTGTTCGTCGTTATTGAAAAGATTGTTGTTGTTATCATTAGTTGCAGCAAAAGCTATGGTAGAGATTAAGATGAAGATTATTATTAATTTGAATTTCATTATATTACTCAACATGAAACGAGATATTATTTCATTTCTGTTTGTATATACCTCACATAAAATATTTAAATTTTACTTCTATTCGCTATATCATCAAGAGGTTATTGTTTTCTTGGTTAACTAATGATGAGCCAATACCTTGGCCTATGTTAAAAGAAAATTTTGAAGCGACAGATGAGAAGAGATCAAAAAGTCCAATTTGTCTTTGATAATGAATGTAGTCGAATTTGTTGATGTTGTGATTATTTTTTAGGTATTCTTGAATTGTTGATAAGTCACCTAATTCATCTATTAGTCCTAATTCAAGAGCTTCAATTCCTAAATAGAATTCTCCTGTTGCTAGATTTTCTACATGGTCTCTTTCTAGGTTTCTGTTGGTTGCTACTTCATCTACGAAGTAATTATGAATTAGATTGATTTTCTTTTGTAAAATTTGTTTTTCTTGATTGTTTAATTTTTTAAATGGTGAACCAATATCTTTGGAATTGCCTGAAACTAATCTTTCATAACCTACGCCATATTGTTCCATTAGTCCTGAGAATTCTAAGTATGATGAAACAACTCCAATACTTCCGGTAATTGACATTCTGTTTGCTACACTATATTCTGTTGCACTAGCTACCCAATATCCGCCTGAAGCTCCTACTTCTCTAATTAATGACACTACTGGTTTTGGTGATTGTTTGATTGCTGTAGATATTTCATCTGAAGCTACGGGCGAGCCACCTGGTGAATTAATTTCTAAAATGATTGCTTTGATTTGAGGATTTTTATTTGCGTCTTGAATGAAACTAACTATATCTTTTGATGATGCTATTTGCTGACCTAATGTTGATGAGCCTGAGCCCATGATAATTCCTTCAATTGGAATGATGGCAATGTTTCCAAATCCATTGTCTTTGAATATTGCAAATGAGACTGGAACGATTACAAAGATTATTACGAATAGACTTATTAGTGTTATAATTAGAATGTTGTTATTTTTTACCCTCTTTTTCATGATGGTTGTTTGTTGTTATTAGTATATAAATATTTTGTATTGCTGGGTTGTAGATTAGAAATTTATTTAAATGATGGTTCTTATTTTAAGACATGGAAGAGAGATTATTTTTTGAGAATTCTAAAGGACAAAAGATTTGTGGCGTATTATTAGAACCAAATAAAGAGAAGAAAGAAGTTGTCATACTTGTTCATGTTATTCTAGTCACAAAAATGGAAGTTCATCTAAACAAATGTCTCAAGAACTTGAAAAAAGAGATATTAATTCTTTTAGAATAGATTTAGATGGATGTGGCGAGAGTGAAGGTGATTTTGCGAACCACAATATATCAAGTGCTGCAGATGATGTTAGTTGCGCTATTAAATTAATGAAAAGCAAAGGCTATAAAGAAATTTGTTTATTTGGTTCAAGTGCCGGAGGCATTACAGTTATGGCTAGCGCTCTTATGCATCCTGAGATAAAAAGAATTGGTTTAAAAGCTCCTGTTTCAGATTATCCTACTCAAAAAATAAGAAAAATGGGAAAGGAAGGAGTTGATAAATGGAAAAAAGATGGTTTTAATTTCTATTTAAGTAGTGTTATGGGAAAATTAAAAATAAAATATTCTTTTTTTGAAGATGCAAAAAAACACGTTATGTATGAAAAAGTTAAGGGTATTAAATGTCCAGTTCTTATTATTCATGGTGATAAGGATTTTACTGTTCTTTTAGAACAAAGTCAAAAGGTGGTTAAAAATTTTCCAAATGCAGAATTAATTGTTCTTAAAGGAGCAGATCATGGTCTTGGAATAAACGGCGATAGAAGTGTTGCTAACAAACTATTTGGAGATTGGTTTGAGTTTGGAAAAGTTGATAATAATTAAGGATAACAAACATTTATTAAAGATTCTTTATTTTGTTTTTTTATGTTAGAGAGATTAGAAGAGGCTAAGAGGATTGCTAAGAAAGCTGGATTGCTTGTTTTGAAGTATTATAAGAGTCGAGATTTTGAAGCTAAACAAAAATCTGAAAGGAAAGGAGATTATCTTACGAAGGTTGATTTATTATCTCAAGAATTAATTATTAAGGAGATTTCTAAAAAGTTTTCTCAAGATGGAATTATTTCTGAAGAGCAAGAGAATTCTAAATTGAAGAATGAGTTTATCTGGGTGATTGATCCAATTGATGGGACTCGTGGATTTGTTAATCAGACTGGCGATTTTGCAGTCCATATAGGAATTTTAAAAAATGATAAACCAGTGATTGGTGTTGTTTATGCTCCTACAACTAAAGAATTATTTTATGCTATGAAAGGAAAGGGGGCTTATTGCAATGGTTCTAAAATTAAAGTAGATAAAAGAGTTAAGGATCTTAGAGGGATTTGTAGTTTATCAATTTTTTTTAATAGAAGATTAAAGGATTTTTATTGGAAAATGGAATTTGAAAGTTTGACTGTTAATGGTGGAACTGGCCTTAAGATGTGTAAAATTGCAAGAGGGGATTTTGATTTCTTAATTTATGATAAATTAACTTTTAATGAATGGGATTTGTGTGCTCCAATGGTTATTTTAGAAGAAGCCAAGGGCAAAGTTTCTCATGATGATTTGTCAATTCCCAAATTTAACAAGAGAAAATATAAGTTTTCTAGAATTGTTGTTGCTTCTAATGGCAAATGTCATGATGTTGTTTTGAGTAGTCTTAAAGGGTAAGCTTTTTAAAGAACTCATCTTTTTAAGTAATTATAGCGGAGTAGGGCAGTTAGGAGTGCCCGCCGGGCTCATAACCCGGAGGTCGGTGGTTCAAATCCACTCTCCGCTACCAATTTCTAATTGATTAATTTGTCTCACTTTTATGCGCTTAATTTATATTATTTGAAAACATATTTCTAATTAAGTGATTTAAATGACATATTATACAAGTAATTCAAATTATGAAGTAGTTAAGGATTCAAGTAGTGAGAGAGCTTGTTGTGGTAGAAGGAATAATGGATATGCTTGTTCTGGTTGTCCTATGGGCTAGATTAATTTTTTTAGTTTCTTGAAGTCTTCAAACAAGATTTCTTTGATTTTTTGTGATTTGAATGCTGCTTGAGGATTATATGTTACAAAGTATTTGCTTTTTATTAGAGTTCCATGGTATTTTTTGATGTTGGATGTTTTTAAGATACTTCGTAGGGCTAATGAACCTAGAAGAACTATTATTTTTGGTTGTAAGAGTTCTATTTGAGGGTCTAGCCATAAATTTTTACAGGTTTTGACTTCTTTGTTTGTTAGAGAGTAACTTGATGGTAAGTGACATTTTAAAGCACTTGTTAAGTAAATGTCTTTTCTTTTGAGATTTATTGAGTTTAGAAGTTTGTTGAAGAATTCGCCTTGTTTTCCTACTAATAATTTTGCTAGTCTGTCTTCGTCTTTGTTTGGAGCCGAGGAGATGAATAGAACTTTTGCTTTTTCTTTTCCTTCCCCTGTAATTGCTACCATTCTTTTTTTAAATAGAGGGCAAGCTGTACATTTTCTGATTTCTTCGGCTATTGTAAATAAAGATGTCATTTTAGTTTTAGTTTTAGTTTTAGTTTAATTGTTTTTAGTTTAGATGTCAATTAGGACTTTGGCTTCAAATCCTGTATCTGTTTTTTTTAGTTCAAACATGTGCATGGTTATTGCTTTTACATCTACTTTAGGGTCGTGTTTGTCAAAGTCAATTTCGTCTCCCCAAGCGGTGCATTTTAGTTTGTTGTTTTCTATTTTAAATTCGAATTTGCTAAAAATTAGTCTCTCACTATCTTTGTAGAACAATAGTTCGTCTAGAAATTCGAAGAGAAGGTCTTCGTTTGATTTTGCTTCTAAATTAATTTCTCTTTTTATTTTAGGTTCAATTAGTTTAACTTCCACTTGGGTGTTTTCTACTGCTAGAGCGCATTGCTCGAAAAGGTCTTCAAGATTGCTTGCTTTTGCTATGAAAAGCACGTCTGCTGTATGATCTAGATATTCGTATGATTTTGACATAGGATTGATTTATCGGTTTGTATATTTAAAAGTTTAGATTAATTTGTTCAAAGGAGTTATTTTTTTAAGAAAAATTAATTTATTTCTAAAAGTTTTTTTTGCCAATCTCTAAATAGATTTTTATCTTTAGTTAGGATGAAATTTCTGATTTGAAGGGTACTTGCGATCATGTGTGCTTGAAGATTTACTTTTTCTGATGCTTTGTCTCTTGTTTGAGTAAGAGTGTCTATTTCTTGTTTTTGTTGTTCAGAGAATTTTTTTCGAGGTTGTTTTTCTAAAATTAGTTCTGTGTCTTTTGCTTGATTTACAATTTGAGCGAATTCTTTTGCTTGTTTTCTGATAATTGGATGAATTGATCTTAACGTTGACCAGTTGTATGGAGGTCTTTGGGAGAATGAGATTAGTTGTTTGTTTGAAAATATTTTAAAGTTAGGTAAATTTAATTCTTTTGATAAATCGTCTCTTTTTTTGTAAAGGACTTTTAGAATGTTTAGTTGTTTTGGTTCTAGGGCTCTTGCGCCTTTTACTTCAAAGAATTGTTGAACGTGATATGGGAATTCTAATGTGTCGATGTGATGAAGTTCTTCTATTAAATATTGTAATTTATTTTGTTCTTTTAATTCTCCAATTAATTTTTCTTTTAAATTAAATAGATGTGCTGTGTCATTTGATGCGTATTCTAACATATCGCTAGTAAGAGGTCTTATTGTCCAATCGACTCTTTGATATTTTCTCTCTTTTTTAATCTTAAAATATTCTTCTAAAAGATATGTTAATCCTAAGGATTCCTTATCTAGAAATTTTGCCGCTAATTGTGTGTCAAAGATATTTTTTGCACTGATGTTGAATTGGTAATTTAGAACTCGTAAATCGAAACTAATGTCATGAATTATTTTTTGAATGTTTCTATTCTCAAGGATTTCTAGAAGTGGCCTTATTTCTTTTACTTTTAGAATGTCTAGAACGTAATTTTTTGTTGTGGTTGAGATTTGAATAAGAGTTATGTAAACACCGTAATGATGTAGGTTATTTTCACACTCTAAATCAATAGCTAGAGCTGGTTCGTTTTTTATTTCTTCGATAAGTTTGTTAAACTCTTCTTTTGTATCTATAAATGTAAATTCTACCATTTATTGCTTAGAAACAGAGAATGTTATTAAAAGGTTTGGTTTAATTTAGATTTTTATGAAGGGTTTTATATCCTTTCCAAGCAAAATATCTATGGCTAATTTTTTCAAAGCGGCTGTTGGCAAATTTTTTATTGCTTGTTCTCTTTGCGCACTTGTGATGTGACTAAAATTTCTTATAAAATTGTCATCTTTAATTATTTGATGATGAAATGCGCCCCTATGATCCCAATCAAGTTTTAATGTAACTTTAAATGATTTATCATCTGATTCTAAGGTATAAAATCCAGCAGGCAAACTTTTATGATATTTTTCATAGAGCGTTTGATTTTCAAATTTTGTTAAAGCATTATCTATTTGATGTTCTGAATCAATGTCTTTGAGTGAAGCAGTTAAGGTTTTTAACATTTCTTTTAATTTTCCAATTGCTAAAACATTGCCATTATTAGAATTTTTTTGATGTGATTTGTTTAATAAACCCAATAAACCTTTAACAATTTGAATAATTTTTTGTTTTTCAGCAGCATATCTTGGATTTTCTCTAAAATATTTTCTTGGGATAAAATGCATTGCGTGGCAAAAAACCTTAATTTCTTGGGATGCTTGTTCAAGATCATTAGAATTCATTGAAGCTTGAATGTCAGCCAATAAAGAATCTAGAAGGTTAGAAGAATTTACTAAAAATTTTTTGTGAATTTCATCTGAATCATCGCCATTTTTTATTTTTTCAGCAACTTGACCTAGTTCTAGATATTTGTTTGTTGTACCAAGAGAAATATCTGCATGAGCTTTATTTGTGGCAAGTACAGTTAGTGCAAATGAAAAACCAAGAACGAAATTATTGAATTTTCTACGTTTCCACCATCCCATATCAACTATTACTTTTTTACTATTTATATATCTTTTGTTTATATTTTTTTGTTTTTTATTAGAAATTGAATTTAGTTATTTTTTAATGATGTAGAAAATTTCGTTTTCGTATTCTAATAATTGGTGTTCGTATTCTAGACGATTACAGAGCCAAACTACCCAGTTTCTTTTGGGAGCTCTCATCCTTTTGCCGCTCATTGTTTTTGTTGGAAAACTTAGAACGACGTATTTTGATTTTAGTTGTGTTAGTATTTTTTCTGTGTTTTTGTGTCCTTTACCTTGATCTATTATATCGGTTACCTTGAATAGAAAGGTTACGTCTGTTTGGGGTAAGTCTTTTATTTTATCGAAGTTGAAAAGATTGAAGAAATCTGCTTTGTAGTTTTTGTCGTCTTTGTTATGCTTGAAAAATTTGTTTAGATCGTTGATGTCTTTATCACTAATGTCGTAGGCGAAATATTTTGTTGGCTTTGTTGGCATTAGTTCAATACTAATTGGATTTATCGCGCATCCTAAGTCTTTGATTGTTTTTGCTTTGGTTTCTTGGAATATTTTTTGATAGAGGTCTTTGTAGATTAGTAATCTTTCTTTAGTTGAGGCATGTGTTTTTAGAAGCTCAGAGATCAATTCTTTGTTGTTTGTTTCTAGGTATTCTTGTAAAATTTTGTCTCTTTTTTTTGCGCCTTTTCTAAACAAACCATATTTTCTTCTTAAGTTTGCTCTTACTTCTTTTACTACCACTTTGATTTCTTTTGGTTTTAAATCTTCTTTTAAGTTTAATTTTTTGATTTCGTCTATAATAATAGAATCATTTATTTGAGAGAGTTCTTTTTTCTTTTTGATTAATTCTATTAGTTCTTGCATTAATGTTAGAATTAGAGTTTTTAGTTATAATTGTTTTGGTTGGAATTTGAAAATGTTTTTATACTATCAAATTTTAGTAAAGTCATGGAAGATAAAAAATCTAAAAAATGTGATTGTGAGAAATGTTTGGTTGATAAGAATAATGTTAATGGGTGTGATTGTAGTAAGTGTGTTTGGTAGTTAATTTTTTGAGTTTTCAATTAATTCAAGCTTATACATTTCTTTAAGAATTGCTACGTTTATTTCTTGATTTAAAGGATCAAGATAATCGGGAGTTGATAATCCAAAACCCACATCATAGTTATAGGGATATTGGTACATTCTTTGATATATTAAGACTATTTCTTTTGGTAAATCTAGTATTTTATTCATATTTTGATTTAGAATAAAGGGAGATATGAATATTTGCTCTATAATTTAATATTTAATTTATTTTTAAAAAACAAAACACATATAAAAAATAAACATTATAATAGATAATAAATGGTAAAAAATCCTTGGCATACACATGTGAAACGTCATTCTAAGAAAGTTTGGGATTTTTTTTGGAATGAGGATAGTGTTGCTAGTTTTTTTGCTAATGTTTTAGTTGCATTTTTAGTTATATATTTTATATTATATCCTGTGTTAGGAATGGTTTTAGGAACTAGTTTTCCTATTGTGGCCGTTGTGTCTGAGAGCATGGAACATTCAGCTAGTGCTGTTTGTCAAGAGATTGATCAAGTTAGTGGAAGATGTTCTAAGTATTCAAGTACGACTAAAACGATTTGTGGGAATAATATTGATAATTTTTTAGATAGTTTTGATAATTATTGGGATGTTTGTGGATATTGGTATGATGAGAGGAGAATTCCTAAAGAACAGTTCGATAGTTTTCCTATGAAAAATGGTTTTAACAAAGGCGATGTGATAATACTTTTTGAATCTACACCACAAAATACTGATGTTGGAGATGTTTTGATTTTTCAAGCTAATAGAGCTCAACCAATTATCCATAGAGTTGTTGATAAATATGAAGAATTAGGTGTTACTTTTTATCAAACTAAAGGAGACCATAATTCAAATACTATCTCAAGTCCGTTGCAAGAGAATAAAATTCATGAGAATAGAGTTTTTGGTAAGGCTTGGATTAGATTGCCTTATTTGGGTTGGATTAAGATTTTATTTGCTGATCTTGTTAGTTTAGTGGGAATAAAGATTGTTAGATAGACTTTATTAAGTATTTGAGTTAAATTTCCCAAAGGTTTTTAAATAAGGATTAGATTTCTAAATAATTAAACTTTAAGGAGTGATTAAATATGTTTTGTCCTGACTGTGGATCAATATTAAGACCAACTGAAAAAAATAATAAAAAAATTCTGTTTTGTAGCTGTGGCTTTAAAAAGGAAAAAGATGGCGAGAGTGCATCTATTAAAGAAAAAGTTAAAAGTGGTAAAAAGATAGAAGTTTTAGAAAAATTAAATGCTAACCCAAGGGTTAAATCTAAATGTGGAAAATGTGGGCATGATATTGCTACATATTGGACTCAACAGACTAGAGCTTCTGATGAGCCTGAAACTAGATTTTTCAAATGTGAGAAATGTGACCATACTTGGAGGGAGTATTAGATGAATGAGTTTGTAGCAATCTTGAATAATATAAAAAAGAAGGATTGTTATAAAAAGTTTGCATCTGATAATAAAGGTAATATTTTATCTCATTTTTTTTCTCAAATTGATTCTAATTTAAAATTAAAAACTAATTGGGAAGTTGGATTTTTTTATAATGAGAAGAGTTTTGTGTTTTCTGATTCTAGTGATAATGTTAAAGAGGATAAGGTTTTTAAAAAACCTGGGTCTGAAGTTAGTGAGTTTGTTTTGAATAATGTGAAAATTGATTTTGAGAAAGCTAAGGAGTTGTTTTTTAAATTTAAACAGGAGCTATATTCTAGTGAAAGTTTGGGTGATGGGTTTATTATTTTGCAAAATGATTCTAAGAAAGATACAGTTTATAATTTTACACTTGTTACAAAGACTCTTAAATTTTTAAATATTAAGATTAATGCTAGTTCTGGAAATTTGTATTCTCATCAATTAATTAATTTAGTTGAGAAGTGATTATTTTATTAGTATATACAACATATTTGTTCTTGTTTGAAGTTTGTTTTTTTATGATGTTGTTTGAATGGTTAATTATTAATACTATTTTTGGAAAAGGAGTATGTTTATAAAGGATTAAAAGTTTTAAATATTTGATAGATGTTACAAAAAAGAGGTGATTGATGTCCATGACAAAAATATCTTATGAAGCGAAAATGAGTTCTAAAAATTTAAATTCTTTCTTTGGTGAGAGTTCTAAAGAAGAAGAGGAAGAAGATAAGAAGGAGTGATTGTCTGTCACTTTGGGACAAATTAGTCCCTTCGTTCGGACGTTGCTTTATTAAAGCAACTTTTTATTTTTTTTATTAATTTTATTATTAACGAATTATTTTTTGTAAAGAAAAGGTTTTTATACTATAATTTTTTATTAGAGTTATGGTTAAAAAAGGGAGTTCAATTTCTAAATTAAAAGGTTTAAAAGAATATGTAGCTTTAGCAGTTGTTAATGCTGGCAAATATAAAAGTACTAATATGAGTATTATTAAAAATTTAGTTGATCAAGATACACCAGGAGTTTATGTTTCATTAAATTTGCCTTATAACACTATTAAAAAAAATTTCTCTGCTAAAAAAATTGACACTAGTAAAATTATTTTTATTGATGCGATTACTAAAACTGCTGGTGGAAAAATTGAGAAGAAGAAGGATTGTCTTTTTATTGGAAGTCCTAAGAATTTGAGTGATATCTCTGTTTCTATGGATCAGGCGATTATGGCAATTCCTACTAAGGATAAGTTTTTGTTTTTTGATTCTTTGAGTACGTTGCTTTTGTATAATGATGTTAAGGTAGTTGCTAAGTTTGTTCATTTCTTATCTGGAAAAATGAGAGTTTGGAAAGTTAAGGGAATTATTATTAGTTTAAGAAGAAAGGAAGATAAGGATTTAATTGAAGAGCTAGAAACTTTTTGTGATGTTAAGTTAGATTTATAGCTCTATTGAGGTGATACGATGAAAAAGGAATATGGGCAATTATTAACGGCTGCTTTGGCTATATTATTTGGTTTATTTGCGCTTATTAAATTTATACCTGATGCTAATTTAGCTATTGGTTTTATTAGTTTAACTTTTGGTGTTTTAGCGATTATTTGGGCGGCTAGAGCTAGAAATTCTTTATCAGCTGGAACGACACTTAGAGAATATACTACTTATTTTTTGATATCTTTGATTTGTATTGTTTTGTATTCTTTGTGGGATACAATTTTAGTTTTGAGTAATCTTAGTGGTGTTTATTTAATTCCTAAATACATTTTAGTTACTGTTGCTTATCTAGTATTTGTGTTTACTAGTTATAAAATTTTAAAAATGGGTAAGATTTTTGGTTTTTCAGATCAAATTGTTAGTATGGGATTTGATGATTCTAAGAAAAATGGTGATAAAGTGAATGGAACTGTAAAAAAGAGTTCTAAGAAGAAAGTTGCTAAAAAAAGGATTTCTAAGAAAGTTAAAAAAAGAAAAAGGTGATTTTTAATTTATTTTAATTTATTTTTTTTTCTCAGTTTGTTTTTTATTATCTTGAGCTATTAGGGCAAATGGTAATTGATCTGGATATACTGTTACACCGCCTTGTTCAATAAATAGTGGATAAATATCAATTAAATGATTTTGACCCCTCATTTTACTTACATGTAATACTCTTTCAAAACTTGCTTCTTGCCTTATTTTTGCAACAAAAATAACTCCATCAAATAAGAAATCTTCTGCTCTGAAATTTAACTCATCCATGGTTGCTCCTGAACTCTCTGAGGTGGCAAATAAAGTTACATCCTTCATATTTTCTAAAAATTTAACAATGCTTTTTCTATATTCTCTTTCATCATTTATATAAACGTAGGAAAACATAGTTAGAGAATCTAAAACTACTCTTTTGATTTTTTTCTTTTTTATGATTTCAATTGGTTCTGCCAGAGTTGAAACCATACCTATTATTGGTTGTTTTAAAATGTGAATTAATCCTTTTTTGATAAATGGTTCAAAGTCAATTCCAAGTGATTTTGCATATTCAACAAATCTCTCTTCATTATCATAGAGCATGTAAAGACCTGGCTCACCATTTTTTGCACCTTCTAATAAAAATTGCATGGCTAGAATTGTTTTTCCTGTACCTGGACCACCAGATAAAAGAACAGACAAATTCTTTTTAAGTCCTCCTTTAAGAACTTCATCTAACCCTGGAACACCTGTTTTGATTAATTCATTATCAAATGATTTTTCTTTTTTTGGTTTAGATTTATTTACGTCTAATTCGGGTGTTAGAAGAGGAGATTTTATTTTTGTTGATTGTTTTTTAGTTTGTTTTTTGATTGTTTTTTTGATTGTTTTCTTTGTAGTTTTTTTAGCCATAGTATCACATCTTTTTTGTTTTATTAATTTGTTTTAGTATAAAAGAGTTTTGATTGTTTGAATTTTTATTTAGAAGTACATTCGCGGGTCAAAGAATAAAGGATCAGTTTGTTGATGTCAACAAAACGGCAAACAATAACACTCAATGAAAATAGAAATAACAATTTTCATTAGCCTTCTTATTTTTGCAAATAAGAAGATTTAAATACAATAATAAAATACATATGTTGTAATGGTTAAGAAAAAAAAGAGTGTTTCTAAGAAAAGTTCTAAGAGAAAGGTTGCTAAAAGAAAAAGTGTTTCTAGTAAAAAAGTTAAGAGTGTAAGCTCAAATGTACCAGTTAAGAAATCAGGAAAACTTGTTAGAGTTAAAACTGGTGTTCCTAAACTTGATCCTTTAATTCAAGGTGGTCTTAAAGAGAATAGTATTAATTTAGTTGTTGGAGATGCTGGAAGTGGTAAAACTATCTTTGCTATGCATTTTTTAATGCAAGGTCTTAAGGAAGGAGAGAGTTGTTTATATATTACGTTTGAAGAAAAGAAGGAAAAGTTATATGAAGATATGAGTTCTTTTAAATGGGATTTTGGTAAATTTGAAGAACAGAAAAAATTCTTTTATTTAGAATATAGTCCTGAACAAGTTAAGTCTTTAATTGAAGAGGGTGGTGGAACTGTTGATCAACTTATTTCAAAAAGAAAGATTACTAGACTTGTTATTGATTCGGCTACTTCATTTTCACTTTTGTATCAAGATGAATTAACACGTAAGGAAGCTGGATTGGCGTTATTTAAGTTGATTAATAAGCTAGGTTGTACTGCTGTTTTAACTTCCCAAGGTACTTTTAAGGATGGAAGATTACAAGCAACTTCGATGGAATTTGAAGCTGATAGCATTATGTTACTTTATCATATTAGACAAAATGGACTTAGGCAAAGAGCAATTGAAGTTTTAAAGATGCGGGGAACTAAGCACACAAATAAATCCATGAGTTTTACTATCGATAGTAGTGGCCTTAGAATTAGTCCAGGGAAATTATTTAGATTGAATTTGTGATTTTTTTAATTTACCTAAATAGTTTTTTTTACTTAATTTATTTAAATGATTGAAATATAGTTTATATTATGAAAGATGATGATGCTGAATTAGGAATAGGAGCTAAAGTAGGAATTGTGTTAGCCAGTGTTTCTATAGTTGGAGTATTGGCTATCGGTTCGCAGTTGATTTATTTAGATCATTTTTTTGATAGAGATTATAAAAGAGATGTAAGAATTGGTTCTAAAGATATTAAAGCTAGAGTAATTAGAGAATATTATAAAATATTTACTCCATATATTGAAATTGTTGTTAGTGAAGAGAATAGAGAGAATATAAGGTATGTTGATGAAGAACCATATGGTAACTTAGATTATATGGAAATTTTAAAGGATGATGGAAGTATAAAAATTTGTTTTGATGATGTTGAATTTGGAAGTTCTAATTGTCCTAATTCTATTTTAGATTCTGATAAGAAGAATTATATTGATTTGTATAATGCTTTGTATTAATTTTTTAGGAATTATTTTTTAATTGTTAATTAGAATTGTTGTGTTTGTTTTTTAAAAAAAGAAAAAAAAGAAAAAATTAAAATCTATTCGATTTTAGCTGTAATTGTTCCAGTTACTGTATGGTTTAGTCCTGAATCACTAGTGTATGTAATTGACACATCTTGTTTAAATCTTGCGCCTGCTACTCCGTTAGTACATCCTGTTAAACTAATTCCGTCTGAGCCACCTAAAACTGTTCCGTCTGTCCACGTATCATCTCCGTCTGCTTCTGCACTTGCAGTACAACCTGAAATTGCTACATCTACAGCTGTTAAACTATCGCCTAGACCATTTCTTAAAACTAAATCTGCACTAGTTGCGGATATTTTAAAATCGTCACATCCCATTCCCGGAGCTAGTGTACAACTGCTTGGTAAGAATTGTGAAGGGTTTAATACTCCGAAATATGCTAATGCTCCAATTGCTACTAATACTACTAGAATAGCCCAACCGTAAGTCATAAGAAACTCCATTGCTGCTTGTCCTTTTTTATTCAACTTAAATCACCTCTATGGTTGTTATTTATGTTAAGGAGTTTTTTTTTATATTTAAAGGTTGTTATTTTTTTAGTTGTTTGTCGAGAGGTTTTTCTCTTTACTACTTTGAAGATAATAAGAACTTATAAAACTATTTTTAGTTATTTTATTATATATGAAGACAAAGAGTAGAGGTCAGGCTAGTTTAGAATATATTGGAATAGTTGGAATTGTTTTAGTTTTACTTGTGCCTTTATTTTATTATGCTGTTAATGTATCATCTGAAAATATTAAATTAAATCAAGCTAGTGATACTGTAAATACTATTTCTAAAGCTGCTGATGAAATTTATACTCTTGGTCCTGGCAGTAAGAAATTTGTTTGGGTTAATATTCCTGGAGGAGTTAGTTCTACTATTATTAGTACCAACGAGGTCACTTTGTCTTTGGGCAAACAGGATTCGACTAGTGACATAAATGCGTTTACTACTGCGCCGATGATTGGATCCTTTCCTCAGGATAAAGGAACTTATAAAATTGCTATTACACATTTAGATAGCGGTGTTGTTTTAATTGGAAATGCCAATGATACTACTGAACTTTCTATTACTTTTAGTGCGCCAAGTGGTTTAACTTGTAATCCTGTAACACTTAAAGCTACTACCAATGAACCTGCTAGGTGTAAATTTGATACTAGTGATACTGATTATGATTCGATGACTAGTACGATGAATGGGAATGCCCTAGGACACACTTATAGTTTAGGTGTTTTAAATGAGGGCAATTATTCTTATTATGTAAGATGCTCTGATTCTTTTGGGAATGATATGAACAGTTCTGATTTGATTAGTTTTAGTGTGAATTTGACTTATTGTGGATCTGGTGATGGGTCTGGTGGAGAAGGTATTGTTGTTGAGAGTAATCCACCTAATGTGACTTTAATTGTTCCAAATGATGGATCTATTTCAAGTACTTCAAGAACTTATTTTTATTATAATGTTACTGATCAAGCTTCTATTTTACTTTGTTCTTTGATTGTTAATGGAAGTGTTAGTAATAGTGTTTTAACTCCTGCTAAAGATGTTGTTAATAATATTAGTGGAGATTTAGATTTAGGCAATTATGATTGGAGTGTTAATTGTACTGATGCTTTTGGAAATGTTGGTGAGAGTTTAAATAGGTCCATTGAAGTTAATGCTACGCTTGATTCTGATTTGCCAGTAATTGATATTATTTCTCCTGCTAACAATACCATTAGAAATTTTAATTTGATTAAATTCTTTTACAATGTTACTGATGCTACTTCAGATGTTGATTCTTGTACTCTTAGTGTTGGAGGTATATTAGATACTGGTGGTGCTTCTAGTTTTGCTGTAACTGATTCATCCATTGTTGAAAATAGCCAAGAGAGTTTTACAGTTACTTTATCTCAAGGAAATCATACTTGGAATATTTCATGTGAAGATGATAGTATTTATGCAAATAGCGACATAAGTCAAGATTATATGATCAGAGTTAATTCTACTACTGAAGATGCTTTTATTACTAGTTGCGCTGGCAGATGTGGTTTTGAAGGATATGGAAATGGTATTTGTAGACAATCAGAACCTAAGTGTGTTCAAAATGGTGATACTTACTTTGCGAGTGGTGATGAGTTTTGTACTGGTGGGGCTCAGTCAGATACTTGTTGTTGTGTTCCTTAGGTTTTAGAATGGTTATTAGATATAAAAGAGGGCAAGCTGCGATTGAATCTTTAATTGTTTTTGGTATTGTGTTTTTTATTTTTATTGCTATTTTTATGTTGTATACAGATAAAAATCATGATATTAGATTAACAGAAATTGAATTGGAATTATTAGACGATTGTACTAAGATTGCAAATAATATTGATAATTTGTATTTTATTGGTTCTGGTTCGTCAATTGAGTTTATGATTTATAATAATTTTACGATTGAACCAGGTTCTAAAAGAATTTTTCAGGAGAATACTTTTTGTCGGTTTAGTTATAGTAGAGTTAGTAATGATAATGTGAGTTTTGGTAATTTTGATTTAGATCAAGGTAGAGTTAGGTTGATTTATGATAGTGGAATGATTAAGGCAAGTAATATTTGAGGCAAAGATGAAAAATAAAAACAAGAAAGGGCAGATATTTTCAATAGATGCTGGAATATCTTTGATTTCTTTTATTATGGTTTTTATTGTTGTGATAGCGATTTATAATTTATATACAACTAGACTTAATGATAATGTTTTGTCTACTGATTTACAGCTTAGTGCGTTTACTATGAGTAATGCATTGATTAATACTAAAGGTGAGCCAATTAACTGGAATAATAATTTGAATAATGTTACTGTTATGGGTCTTGCCAAACACAAGGGAATAATTGACAAGGATAAGTTAGACGGATTTTTAGCAATGGACTATAATTTGTCTAAAGAGATATTTAATGTTGAGAAGTTTGATTATTATTTTAGAGTATATGATTCAAGTGGCGAGTTCTTGAATAATAGTGGAGTTAATATGTCTGATGAAATACTTGAAGCTGTTAGTGTTAACAGATATGTTTTAGTTGATAATCAAACTCGGCAGTTACAGTTGATTTTGTATAGGAGTTAAGGTAAGGGTTAAATGAAAATAAGAAATAAGAAAGGATTTGTATTTACGCTTGATTTGATACTTGGGTTTACAATATTTTTTATTGCTCTTAGTATTAGTTTGTTTTTTGTGGCTCGTGGTTCGCAAGTTTCCCTTAGTGATTATCAGCTTTTAGTTGTGGGTTCAGATATTGTTGATTTGTTAGATAACAAAGGAGCTTTTGATTCTCTTGATGAGGATGTGATTTCAAATGAGATGGATTCGTTAATTCCTGCTAGCTACGATATGTTGATTCGCTTGCAAGGTGATTTTAGTGAGGGTAATGGAACGATAGAAATTGGGTCTGAGATTCCTTCAAGGAGATTGTTAATTGCTGGGCAAAGAGTTGGAGTTACTAGTAATAGTACTTATTTTAAGGTTACTTATTTTACGTGGCCAAGGTTGCAGGAATAGAAAATGGTTGGAAATAAAAAAGGAGTTTTGTATACTCTGTCTTTTACTTTGTTTGCTCTAATTATTATTGCACTTGCTGCTTTATATTTTGAGAGTTCGAGTTCATCTGAGAGTCGATTAATTGAACTTGCTTTTTCTCAAAAGATAGTTGATTTGGATGATTCAATTTCTAAGTCAATTTCAAAGATTGTTTATAATGGAATGAATATGAATTTGGATTATTCTAATACTTCTTTTACAGTTAGTCATGTTGGAAGTTTTGAGAATAGTGATTTGGATGATTTGCTTGAGGGGTTTGTTAGTAATGTAGAAGGAGATTTTTCAAATGTGAATATTAGTTTGGATGATTTTGATTCGCAAAAACCGATTGTGTTTGATTCGATAAATTATATAGTTAAGGATTCAAAAACTATTGAGATTGAAGAGAATTCTAAGATTGTTGGGTATGAGATTAATTTGAGTTTTAGTTCAAACATTTCTAGTTGCGTTGATTCTATTTCTGGAGGTGGCGAATTTAGTTTTGTTTTTAATGCTGTATCTAGTGAGGGAGGCGGATGTTCTTTTAATCAAGTTGGAATTGATGATGTGGAGATTGATATGATTGTTGGTGGCGTTGGAATTGATTTAGATATTGAAGATGATGGTGAATTAGATTTTTCAGCTAATCAAACTATGAATAGTTCGATTAAAGTTTTGTTTGATTCTGATGTTGTTGAGGGGTTTAGTGTTCCTATTGAAGTTTTGTTTTCTGATGTGAATTTTGTTAAGAGAAGTAATGTTAGTTTGGTTTTTGGTTGATGTTGTTATTTTAAAATTAAAACACACCTTTATATTAATATTTATTGTTTTATTGTATGTATATGAGTAAAAAAAGAGGTAGTGCTAAAAGTAATTCTAGAGTTAGTTCTAAATTAAAGAATAAGAAAAAGATTATTTCTAAGAAATCTAAAGTTGTTTCTAGGTCTAAAGTTGCTAAGAAGAAAGTTGTTAGAAGAAAGGTTGCTAAGAAAAAGGCTGTTAAAAAAAGAGTTGTTAGGAAGACAAGGAAAGTTGCGAAAAAGAAGAGTGTTGTTAAGAAAACTAAAAGAGTTACTAAAGTTGCTAAGAAAAAAGTTTCTAAAAGTTCTAAAAAACCTAGTTCTAAGAAGAAGAGTGTTGATAAAAAATTAAAATCTAAAGTTCATAAGAAGAAAGTTAAGAAAGAGAAGGCTAAAAAAGTTAAGAGGAAAATTGTTAAGAAGAGAAAATCTCAAGTTTCTAAGAGTAAGGGTTCTGAGTCTAAAGTTTCTAAGAAGAGTTCTAAGTCTAAAGGTAAGGAAGTTAAGGTTGCTAAAAAAGTTTCTTCTAAGAAAAAGATTGTTAAGAAAGTTTCTAAGAAATTGATTGGTAAGAAGAAGGAAAAGAAAAAGGGTAAAAGACATCCGGTTAAAACTTTAATTTTTGTTGTTTTTATTTTACTTGTTGCTATTTCAATATTAGTTAGTTTACTTACTAGTTTTAATGTGTATGATTTTTTGTTATCTGGTTTTAGTCAACTTATGTTTGTTATTGCTAATATTTTTAGTGTTGAGAAATATAATCAACTTTATTTTACTGTTACTGGGTTTGTTATTTTTTCTTTGTTTGTTTTAATGGTTGTTCGAAGAGCTAAGAAGAAGAAAGCTAAGCTTGCTAAGAGTTTAGGGATTAGTTCTAAGAAGGCTAATAAGGATGATAAGAAGTTATCTAAGGCTCAATTAGATGAGAAGCAGAAGCAAGAGAAGCTTAAGAAAATGCAAAATAGAAAGATTATTGTTTCTTTGAAATCTAATGAGACTGAAATTGATGCTTTACTTAGAGTTGTTTTAGAGAAAGGTCAAATTGGTTTAGATAAGGTTGTTAAGATGTTTAAAATTGATATGGAGATTGCTAAGGATTGGTCTAAGATTTTAGAGGATAATAAATTAATTGAGATTAGTTATACTACTTTTGGGGCTGTTATTTTAAGTAAGCCTAAGGAAGTTAAAAAAGAAGATGGAGAAGTTTAATTTTTATAAAAGAAAATGGTTGCAAGAGAGATAGTTGAGAAATATAATATTTCAAGTGATGAGTTTCAAGTAGATGTTCATATTACTGGCGGGAAAGGTAAGGTTAAGATTTATGAAGTTATATTTCATGAAATTGAAGTTGCTACTAAGGCTTTATTAGATAAGGTTAAGGAAGAGTTGATCGGAGCTGTTAGAATTAGTGCTGAAGAGATTTTAGATCCTAAGGCTCTTGATAAATTGAAAACTAGGTTTCAAAAAAGGGCTCAGGAAATAATTGAATCTAAACTTCCTGGGATTGATAAGAAAAAGGAAAAGTATTTAGTTATGAATTTGATGATTGAGATGCTTGGTTTGGGTTATATTGATATTTTACTTAATGATGTTAATTTAGAAGAAGTTGTTATTACAAGTGCTAAGGAACCGATTAGAATTTTTCACAAAAAATATGGGTGGCTTGCTACGAATATTTACTATGATACTGAGATGAAAATCAGAGATAATTTTAATACGATTGCTCGAAGGGTTGGTCGTCAGATTACTACTTTAAGTCCTTTATTGGATGCTCATTTGTTAACTGGAGATAGAGCTAATGCAGTTTTGTATCCTATTTCAAGTAAAGGGAACACATTGACAATTAGAAAGTTTGCTCGTGATCCTTGGAGTGTAACTGACTTTATTAAAAACAAAACGGGTAATAGTGATGTTTTTGCACTTATTTGGTTTGCTATTCAATATGAATCAAACATTATTATCTCTGGGGGAACTGGTTCTGGAAAAACTTCTCTTCTAAATGTTTGTATGCCTTTTATTCCTCCAAATCATAGAATTATTAGTATTGAAGATACTAGAGAATTGCAGTTACCTGAAAATTTGTATTGGTGTCCTTTAACTACTCGTCAACCTAATCCTGAAGGAAAGGGAGCAATTACGATGCTTGATTTACTTATTAATTCTCTTAGAATGAGACCTGATAGAATTATTTTGGGAGAGATGAGAAAAAAAGATCAAGCTGAAGTTTTATTTGAAGCTATGCATACTGGCCATAGTGTTTACGCTACAGTTCATGCTGATTCGGTTATTTCAACTATTCAGAGATTAACTAATCCACCTATTGAAGTTCCTGCTAATTTACTTAAAGCGGTTAATATGAATGTGGTGATGTTTAGAAATAGAAGAAAAAATATTAGACGTATTTTTCAAGCTGGTGAATTTTTACCTAGTGAGGAGGAAGGGAAATCTACAATTAAGGCAAACATAATTTATAGATGGGATGCTGCAACTGATAATATTATTGCTCATAATAAACCAATTAGACTTTTTGAAGATTTTAGCCGTTTTACGGGACTTAATGAAATAGAAATTAGAGAGGATATTTCAAATAAGAAAAAGATTTTAGAGTGGATGGTAAAGCATAACTTGAGAGATAGTTCTAGTGTTGGAAAAGTGTTTAATGCTTATTATTTAGATCCTGAATATATTGTAGGTGCTGCTAGTAAAAATAGCGATCCTAAAAAAGTTATTGAGGGGCTAGATAGCAATTAAAAATGGTTCTGATTCCTTTTTCATTTATGCCGCCAAAAGCGGTGATTAAATTTAGTGCTTTTTTTATGAAGCGGGCTGCTTTTTTTGAAAAACTTATGCCATATTTGCAACTTGATTTAGATAGAGCGGATATGAAAATTAGTACTAGAAAATATTTAGCGATGTGTATTACTTCAAATGTTTTTATGTTTGTTTTTTTAACGATTGTTTTAACTTTATTTATGTTTAAGATTAGTAATCCTATTTTTGGAGTTTTATTGGCCATTGTGATTGTTGCTGGTGTGTTTTTTATGCAAATTAGTTATCCTAAGGTTTTAGCTGGAAAAAGAATTAGAAGACTTAATTCTGATTTGCTTGCTGCTCTTCGAGCTGTTATGATTCAATTAAATTCTTCAGTTCCTTTATTTGAGGCTTTAGTTATTATTTCAAATCAGGAATTTGGTGAGGTTAGTTCAGAATTTAGAACTGTGGTTAAGGAGATTAATGCTGGAACTCCTCAAATAAATGCTTTAGAAACAATGGCTCTTAAAAATCCATCTCCTTATTTTAGAAGAACTATTTGGCAAATTATTAATGGGATGAAGGAAGAGGCTAGTATTAATGATATTTTAAAGAATGTAATTAAAAATTTGACTAAGGAGCAAATTATTCAAATTGAAAAGTATGGTTCACAATTAAATCCGTTAGCAATGTTTTATATGATGGGAGCTGTGATTTTACCTACGTTGGGGATTACGTTTTTGATAATTATTATTTCGTTTGTGCAATTTGAAGAGGCTTTGGTTAAATTATTGTTTTATGCTTTACTTGGATTTGTTGTTTTCTTTCAAACGATGTTTTCAGGAATTGTTAAAACTAAAAGACCTACTTTACTTGGTGATTAGATGGCAAAGATATATAGAATTATTTCAAGATTAGTACCTTCGTTTCTTTCTAAGAAATTGAAATCTTTTTATGAGTATAGTAATATTAAAATTGAGTATGAAAGTTTTTTGGGATTTGTTACTGTTATGAGTATTTTAATTGGTGTTGCAGGAGGATTTTTGTTAGGAGCTTATTTTAGACAATCTTTTTGGATATTTTTCTTTTCACTTAGTATTTTAACTGGCGTTTCTATTTATCTTTGGCTTACTTTTTTAGTTGATAAGAAGGCTAGTTTAATTGAAGATGCTTTGCCTGATGCTTTGCAACTTATGGCGTCAAACTTGCGTGCTGGAATGACTCCAGATAAAGCTTTATTACTTAGTTCAAGACCTGAATTTGGACCATTAAAAACTGAAATAGATATTGTTGGTAGGAAGGTTGCTTTAGGGAAAGGGATTGGATCTTCACTAATGGAGATGGCTAGGCGTGTTAAGTCTAAAAGATTACTTAGAGCAGTTGAGTTAATTAACTCTGGGCTTAATTCTGGTGGGAGCTTAGCTGTATTGCTTGAAGCTACTGCAAATCATTTACGTGAGCAGTTTTTAGTTGATAAGAAAATTAAGGCTAGCATTACTATGTATTCGATATTTATTTTTAGCGCATCTTCCATGATTGCTCCGATCCTTCTTGCACTTAGTTCTTTTTTAGTTGAGATATTAAAGAGTACTTTTTCAAGTGTAAATATTCCTAGTAATTCTGTTTCATCTATTCCGATTCAAGCGGCTCAAATTACTATTTCAAATGAATTTTTGATGTTTATAATTTTGGCGTTTTTGATTATTAATTGTTTGATGGCGTCTATGCTGCTTGGCTTAATTGGAAAGGGTAAGAAGCGAGATGGTGTTAAGTATTTTATTCCGATGATATTACTTGCTTTACCGATCTTTTTTATTGTAAGGGCTGTTATTAGTGGTGTATTGGGTGGATTGTTTACTTTTTGATGTTAGGTTTTAAAAAGAATCTTGATATTTTATAGTTATGGATATTAGTCAGATGTCAAATTTAGACTTAGATGAAGTTTTTAATATTGGCAGAGAAATTAAAGAATTTAAAATTGATGAAAATTTTGAATCTTTTTGGAACAAGGAGCAACTTCAAAATTGGATTAAATCGAAGAGTGATGTTTTATTAGTTGCAAAAGAAAAAGAAAAGATTGTTGGATTTATTCTTATTGCAGTTCATAATCCTACACAAAAGGCTACTATTGAAAATATTTGGGTTCATGAAAATTATAGAAAAAATGGGATTGCAAATAAATTGGTTGCTCAAGGACTTAATCAATTAAAAGAAAAAAATGTTAAATATATTTGCGCTTTAGCAAAAGTTGATAATTTGGTTTCTATTAAATTTTTTGAAAAAAATAATTTTTCTAAAGGCTATGATTTTACTTGGTTGCATAAAAAAATATGAAAATGGAAAAGAAGATAAAAAGGAATAGATTTTTTGATATAAATAAATTTCCTTCAAAAGAGGGAATGTTGTTATTTGGTATCTCTATGAGCCAAATCTCAAATATTCAAAGTGCAAAAAATTGTTTTGATTATATTGAAGATATTGTTAAAAAAATTGAATATCCTTATGTTGGTTTAACTTTTGTTTATTCTGATAACCTCTATCTTTACCAAAATGATGCAGATGCCATTAAATTGAATAAAAAACACCAGCAACAGATGATATCACATAAAAACCAATTTATTAAATATTTAAATAAAAATAAGTGGTATATTAGAGATTCTTTTAATTTTGTTACTTGGAATCAAACTCTTTTAGAAACCAAGGATTTCATGCATTATTTTTCTAAATTAAAAGAGATATATTCTAAAGATAAAAAATTTCAAAAATATGTTAAAGAGGATATTGCTAAATCTTTGAAAAAATATGAAGATAATAGTGTTAATTTTGTTCTTGAAGAGATTTTAGTATTTTATCTTGCTTCTAAAGGTGTTTTGAAATTTAATAACAAATATTTGAATGGAAAAGAAAAATGGATATTGTGGTGTTATCCAGGAAAACCACTTAAATCTGAAATTTATTTATATCAAAAGAATTTCTTTAAATTATCAAATAGAGAAAATAATTATGAAAATTCATATTATGATTTAGAAAATAAAAATTTATATAATTATGATAATGTTGATTTGTAATCAATCATAGCCAAATAATTGTTTTGTGTGGATTGTTTACTTTTTGATGTTTATCTTAAGTGATTATTGTAGAATTTTACAGCTTGTCTTTCTGAATCTTCAATACTAATTCCTGCGTCCATGTAAGTTATTGGAACACCAAGGTCTTGAAAAATTCTTTGGAAATCTTCACTTTCATATTGTTCTTTTATTTTAAGTTGGAAGTCTAGGTTTTCAAATTTACAATTATCGTCTTTTTCTCTATTTTTTATTCTATCTTGTGCTTCTTGTGCGTTATTTATTGTTGGAACTACTAAATGATCCATTGGTCTTTGAAGACAAAATTTGTTACCTGGGATTTGAAGAATTTCTTGTGGTGAAAATATTTCGCCATTATCTATTGCACTTTGCCTTTGATATACTAGAGATGTTGAAAAGGACCTACTTTGATATACATCTATCCCTCGTTCTAATAATGGTAAGATGAGATTTTCATATAATATTAGTCTATCTAATGCATAAGCTTGCGCGACTGCTTGAGGCGAATAGTTTCTTTGATTTTTAGCAATTAGCTCTTCTCTTATTGTTTTTCCAATTCCACCGTATGTTGGTTCTGAGGTTACTATTATGTCTGCTTGTATTTCATGAACTAAAGGATGAAAATCATTACTTTTCCAAAATTGATGGACATCAAACACTTTTTTTCCATCTTTTTTTGCTTCTCTTACAAATGTGTCTAGAAAAACACCTTTTCCAACGCCATCTATTCCATCTACTACTATGAATTTTCCTTTTTTGGTCATTTATATGCCTCCTCTTTTTGTATACTAAATGAGGTCTGTTATTTGTAACTTTAACCCCATTTGTATATACAAACGCTAAAATTAGTTTTAAATTTCACTTAGCGTTTAGTATATGTTACGAATGTTAATCTATTGTCTTCAACACATTGTTCTTCATTTTCTATTTTCCATAAATCCATATTTATTTCTGGGAAAAATGTGTCTGCTTCATATGGTTTTTTTATGTGAGTTATTTGTAAAGTATCTGCTAGGGGCATTGCAAGTTTGTAGATTGCAGCGCCGCCCATGACATATGCTTTTGGTGTTTGTTCTTTAGCTAAATTAAAAATAACTTTTTGTATTGAATGCTCTACTATTACATCTGGATGAGGGTTATAGTTATGGTTTCTTGATAGAACTATGTTTTGTCTATTTTTAAGTGGTTGAATTGGAAGTGATTCATAGGTTTTTCTTCCTATGATAACTGGGTTGCCTGATGTTAGTTCCTTGAAGCGTTTCATGTCTTCTTTGTATTCTCTATTGGGCCATGGCATTTGACCGTTTTGTCCTATGGCATAGTTAGATCCTATTGCTGCTATGAGGATTAGTTCGAGTCTTTGGATTTGTTCATCTGACATCTTTTATTTTATCTCTACAATGTCGTGCTCTCCTCTTTTTACATCAAACCGGTTTGGTTCTGCATCGATATGGAGGGGAATATTTAATTCACTAGATAGTTTTTCTCCTAATTCGTGAGCTACTTTTTGTAAAGTTGGATGAACAAATCTTGAATCTCTTAATTCAATCATATAAATTAAACCTGGAAGATCACCTGTGAATTTGTTTGACACGTCATATCCCATTGGTAAGAAATATTGTGCAACTTCTTTTGATACACCTAACTTTTCTATTCCACTGTTTATATTTTCAAGATGTTCTGGTAATTTTTTTCTTATTGAATCAGGAAGACTTTGAACATACCATTCATTAAAACCTAACTCGTTTGTTATTAAAGGCATTCTTTGAATTATTGCTCTGTGTCTTTGAATATCTCTAAATGAACCAAAATCTAATCTGAATTGAGCTTTTGCTATTCCTGCGTTTGCTAAATATTTTGGCAACTCTGTTTTTGCTGGTCTTTGGTCTAATAAGTCTCTATATTCCTCTAATTCTCCTAGATCTATTTTGGATAAATCTAATTGAGGTGTTGTTGGAGAATTAGAATCATGATACAAATATCTTGATGCTATAAGATCTTGATAATTTTCTGTTTGATCATATCTTTTATGTCCAAATGAACTTGGATGATGTTCTCTTAATGCATCTTCTAATGTTACTCCTATTTTTCTTACTTCTTCTAAAGGATGATGTCTTAGAAATAAAATTTTATCTGCAGCTTGTCTTAAGTTCGAGTGCCAAGCCATGTTGGTTGATGCTCCTGAGGGAAGTAGACTTCTTGTGACATCAAATGCTCTTGCTAAAATTGCTTTTTCATATATTTTTGGTTTTTCACCTTCTTGAATTGGATGTTTTTGTTTTAATAATTCAATTGTTGGGCCCATTGCATTTAGATAAAAATCCCTTTGCATTTCTTGAAGATTTTCACCTTCATTAGAATTTGTTGGATCGATGAAAGGTTGCTTTGAAAAATCAATGTATCTTGTTGAAGCTTCCTGGCCAGAATATAAAGGATTGTCTTGAATTGCTTTTGCTGCTAACATTGAGATTCCTTCAACAAACATTGTTGTCGTTCCACAATCACCAATTGATTTATGACCATACCCAACATAAAAACTACTCATGAAATTTTCTGCACCTCTAGCAATAAGTCTTTTTAGATGGTCTCTAAAGCCACCAGTAGAACGAGAATGAAGTGCTTGGAGCATTGCTTCTGATTCAGGATTAATAATTGCACCTTTGTCAATAACAATAACTTCTCCTCCACTTGGAAGATCTCTATATGTGTGATTTAATTTTAAATAATCGTCTCTTGTTACCATCTAATCCACCTCTTTTTGAACCAAACTATGGTTCGTTAACATCTTTTGTTTTGAAATCTTAATCCTTTAAAACTATTTGTTTGCTTTATACCTTGCTTTGAATTACCATAATGCATTTAAATAGGATAACTTGAAAGTTGCAATGAAGGTGGTAATATGATTATTGGAATTAGTGGAAGTAATGGTAGTGGCAAGGATGAGATTGCTAAAGTATTAGAGAGTATGAATTTTAGACATTTTTCTTTATCAGATATGATTCGTGAGGAAATTAGATCTCGTGGTGAAGAGGTTACTCGAGATAATTTAATTCGTGTTGGAAATGAGATGCGTGAGAATGAGGGTGCTAGTGTTCTTGCTAAAAGAGCGATTGAAAAAGTTGAAGATGGTGAGAATTTTGCTTTTTCTTCAATTAGAAATCCTAGTGAAGTTGAGTTATTTGAAAAAAGAGATGATTTTATTTTAATTAAAGTAACAACACCTATCAAAGTTAGATTTGAGAGGATTGTTGCTAGAGGAAAACAAGGTGATCCTACTTCTCTTGAAGAGCTTAAAGAGAAGGAGAGGCAAGAGATGAGTTCTAATCCAAATAATCAGCAAATTGATAAGGTTGCTAAGATGGCAAAAGTTACTATTATTAATAATAAGAGCTTGGAAGTTTTGCGTGAGAAAATAGAGAGGTTTGTTGGGGATTATATTTACAAACTACAAGATAACAGGCCAGATTGGGATTATTATTTTATGAAAATTGCTGATGCTGTGAAGGTTCGTGCGTCTTGTATGTCTGCAAAAAAAGGCACCATTATTGTTAAGGATAAGAAAATCATTTCAACAGGGTATAATGGAACTGCTAAGGGAATTGAACATTGCACTGCTGGTGGATGTAAAAGATGTACTCTTAGACATTTAGGTAAAATTAAAAGTGGAGTTTATAGTGCTCCTTGTACTTGCGCGCATAGTGAGGAGAATGCCATTGTTCAGGCTGCCCATAATGGAACTTCAACAAAGGGAGCTAAGTTATATACTACTTTTACTCCTTGTAATGGATGCGCTCGAATGATTATTAACGCTGGGATTGTAGAAGTGATTGCTAAGGTTAGATATCCTGATGATATTGGAACTAAGATGCTTAAGAAGGCTGGTGTTAAGCTTAGGGTTTTATGAGAAAAAAAAGAAAAAATTAATATCCTATGTTAGAAGGAATAAGAGAATATACATGGCCTTTGGATAAAATTTCGGATATGAATGTTTTTTTTATTTTATTTTTGTCTAAATCTTCAACTAATTCTTCTAGAGAATTGTAAACTTGACTTATTCTTCCTTCATTAGGTAAATTTTGGGAATAATGTTCTCTTTTATATTCTTCGAACGCTTTATTAGTTTCAAGATAAATAAACAATGTAGATCCATATTTGAAATTTAGAGTGATTTCATTTTCATATTCATAAACTTCTATTTTGAAAAATCCATCTAATGCACTATATTCTTGTAAACCTTTAAAATAAGTTTTACTCAATTCAACTCGAAAGTATTCTTGTTCGTTTATAATTTTTTTAATTGTATTTTTGTTATTTGTCATGTCAATCACTCCGGGACCACCACCAGCCAACAGACCGGTGGAATGTTCGCTTCACTTGGGTCCCTACGTTCGGACGTTGCTTTATACACCCCTCTCGTGAACACACGAGTGGAAAAAGCAACTTTTATTTCTATTATTTTATAGTCAATAGACTTATGTAGGTTACTTAGAATTAAATTAGAGAATCTGTATTTAGAAGAGATTATCTTTATTTAATTAAAGTATCAAATTTTTTATAGATATAGAACTAGCAACAACAGCAAAATACAACTTTTTTAGAAATGGTTTTCAATATGTTTTTGTTTGCCATTTATTATTTTAGTGAGTTTATTTATTTAAATGTTTTGATGATTTTTTCTTTAAATGTAAATGATTTTCTTTTGAGATTAATGATTTACCTATTTTCTTTTCTAATTCTTTTCTTGTGTTTTTGGCAATGTCTCCGCCGTCTTTTGCATCTATTTTTAATTTTTTTAAGCCTTTGGAATCTTTTGAAATAGTAATGTCGGTTGTTGCTTTTTCACCAATCATGTTTAAAATCAATTCCCAATCACCCACGTGGTCTCTTAGATTTTGGTTTGGTTTATCTACTCCTTTAAATTTTTTGTACTCTCCAATTGTCTTGCCAAATGTCGCTTTACTGATTTCATTTGTTAGTATTGCAAAATCAACTGGTTTGTTAGCACCCCTATTTTTCCACTCGTCTGTTAGGTTTTGTCTTATAGCAATTCCTCTAAGTCTTTTGTCAATCCATTCCTTTGGATAACCTTTCATCTTATAGTATTCTTTTATTCTATTTTGTCCCAACTCAGGGTTTTCAATCTCTTGAATTCTTTCATGTCCTACTTGAGCAAGCCACATTTTGAAAGGTTCTGCTTTTTTAGATGGGATTGATTGAATTAATCTAAATATTGATTTAGTATTAGCACAATCAGTTAAATATGACTTTCCATCAGATGAAGGTAATTTGAGTCGTACCCAGATTGGGGACAACTGCAATTTTTTAAATTCTCTATCTTTAACTTTGCCCCAATATTGTCTTGGTGTTGGGCTCTCACTCAATACACCAACAACATCTACAACACTAAAATACCATTCCTCGTCATGCATAACTCTTCTAATCTTCTTATCTTCAAAAACAATCAACTTATTCATAAATAACTTAGAAATTTCCTAATATATAAACTCTAGGCGCACTTGACCAGTGACCAGTGGATTTGAAATCCTATTTTCATTTTTTCTTATTTCTTCTATCAAACAGATATCCAATTAATCCATATATGAAAGTTAAGATGAGTAGAGTTAGTGTTCCAACAATGTTTTGGATTAGTTTTGAGGAAGTATCGAAAAAATATACTGAAAATGGGATAGATATGTGGCCGGTAATTGTTGGCACAATAATATTAATTGAAGGAAAGATATAATATAGAATTGTTAAACTTAAACAAATTCCCGATAAGATTGTTGTGTATTTGTATTTTTTTAAAAATTTTTTCATGTGCAATAAAATTATTATCTCTTTTTAAGAGTTATCTAACTATTAATTATTTTTAGAACTTTATCTCGACTTTTCAAACCTGATTTGATTAGGATTCTCAGGTTGAATTGTTTTTTGAAGAATTTTATTATTGCTAAATTGGCTTTATTTTTGTCTGGAATTGCTTTAACATGTAGTTTCAATTGGTTGTTTTCTAGAACAAGATTATTTTTATTGGAGTTTGGAATTACTCTTATTTTAATTAGGTTATCTTTTATATGGTTTTTAATGTCCATTTTATCTTATAATATCTTTTATTAAACAAGATGGCTATTCATATAAATATTGCTAATTGGTTGTCATAAGCCAACCTTTAAAAAGGGGTAATGTGTCAAGAATAATGGGGATAAATAAGTAGAATATGAGTGAAATTAAAATTACTCTTGAAGGTTTGTATGATATTTTAAGAAGAGAGAAGAAATCTCAAGACCTTCAAGCACTAGAATCGACGTTTTTTGTAGATGTAGTCTCATACTTAAGAGAAAAAATTGCACTTCTTGAAAATATTAAGGAGAGCAACGATATGTTTGCTGGTTCTGAAAAAGAGAAATTAGAATATGAAATTCGTTCTATTAAAAGAATTTTAAAGGAAATTTATGAAAAACGTGAGAAGAAAATTATTGAAATTGCCCTTAATAAATCAAGAACTAGGTCTGATATTATTGATTCAAGTTCAATGCTTAATGAGGAGAAGGATTTTTATCAAAGAATTTTAGGAAATTTAGATCTTTTTAGAAGCTGCGTATTAGCTCAACTTTTTAAGGCTGATTTGCCTAAGATAATTGGTAAAGAAAAAGTAGTTGAAAAAACAATTGATAGAATTAAAAAAGAAGAGATTGAGAGTAAGAAGGTTGATGTTGCCCCTAAGAAAGTTGAAGTTGAATCTAAGATTGAAGAGAAAAAGGAAGTTGAGAGTGAGAGTGAAATCAAACCTCCTACTGCTAATGTGGATATTAGATCGATGATGGGTTCAGTTGGTGAGATGACTAAGGTTGAATTTTTGCATGCTGTTCCTAGTTTTGTTTGGAAGGATATGAAAGAGTATGGACCATTTGAGCAGGGAGATACTAGTGAAGTGTTTAGTGATATTGCTAATTTACTTGTTAGAAAAGGAAGGGCTAAAGAAGTTTAGGTTAATTATTTAAAACAAGGGTGTTTTTTCTTATATTATGGAAAAGGTTAAGACTAGGGATGAATCTGAGACGTTTGTTAATCCTCATTTTAATGAGTCGTATCATTCGTTTACTGGAGCAGTTGATGAGGCACTTAGAAAGTATGTTGAACCGTGTCGTATAAGGGAGCTTGCTAGGTCTGGGTCTTTTAAGTTACTAGATATGTTTTTTGGTCTTGGATATAATAGTGCGATGGCGATATCAATTGCGCTTGAAGAAAATCCAGAGTGTAAGATTGAGGTGATTGGAGTTGAGAAAGATCCTTTAATTATTTCTAAAATATCTGAGGTGAATCCTAAGATTAGTTTTTATTCTAATTATAAGAAATTTGGTGAAGGAGCTAAGGAGATTAGTATTGGTGGCGTTCGAGTTAAGTTATTAGTTATGGATGCGTATGATGCTGTTAAATTACTTGAGTCGGATTACTTTGATGCTATTTTTTATGATCCGTTTTCACCTAAGACGCAAGAGGTGATGTGGAGCGTTGAGTTATTTGAACAGATGGCTCGTGTTTTAAAGAAGAAAGGGATTTTGGCAACTTATTCTTGCGCTAGAAGGGTTCGTGACAATATGTTAGAGGCCGGTTTAGTTTATGATGATGGGCCTAAGGTTGGAAGAAGAGGTCCTGGGACTATAGCGTTTAGAGAATGAAAGTGAATTATTTCTTTTTGTTTCTTCCACGTTTTCGAACTGCAACTAATCTTTCTTGAATCTTTGTTGCTTGGTTGCTATGTTTTTGGTAAGATTTTAAGGTTTGTGTGAATAGTTTTTGTAATTTGTGATGTGAAGATTGTAAGGATCTTTCTAGGAGGAATAGGTCTACTGCTTTGTCTTCTATTTTAGATGAAAAGTATGATAAGCCAAAATCGATTAGAAATAGTTTGTCCTTTTCGTTTACTAAAATGTTTGATGTGGTTAGATCTGAGTGGATTATGTCTTGATTGTGTAATGTGGCAATTAGTTTTCCTACTCTATTTGCATATCTTAATGGAGTTGTATGGATAATATCTTTTAGTTTTTCTCCTTGAATTAGTTGCATTTTGATAATCATTTTTTTATCATCGACACTAATTAGTTTTGGTGATTGGAAATTTGAGATTTCTAGTTTTTTTAGAACTTTTGCTTCTCTTCTTGTTCGAAACTGTCTTAGAGATTTATCTAGCGTTTGAATTCTATATTTTTTTTCAAATCTTTCTTTGATGATAATTTGTTTATCTTGGAAGATTTTTGCTTCTGCGCCTTGAGCGATTAGTTTCATATTTATTAGAAATGGATTGGTATTTAAAAAATGTATTGATTGAAATGGATAAATTTATTAATTTGTAAATTAATATTTATTTATGAAACTAAAAGTTGCTTATGAAATGGTTTATGATGCTTTAAATCATTTGTTTTGGAAAACTGGAAGTTGTTTATATGAAGAGATTAGAGAAAAAGATAATGGTATAAGAAGATATCAAGTTTATATTAGTTTAAGTGAATTAGAAAAAGAAGGTTTTTGTGAAAATAGAAAATGTGAAAATTCTAACCATCAAGAATTTAAATTAACTGAAGATGGAATTAAAAAAAGAATTGAAAAGGATTCTAAAGAAGAGTCTTGGTTTGATAAATTGTTACCACAAGGTGCTTGTCGAGATTTAGAAAAAAGATTATAAAGTTAAGATAAAAATAATAATATAAAAAAATTAAATTTTCTTTAAGATTGCATCGATTTTTTCTTTTAGTGCTGGTTTTGGATTAAATCCTACGATTCTATCGACTTCTTCTCCTTTGTTGTAGATTACCAGACATGGAATTCCTGTGATCATGTTTTGTCCAGCTAGATCAGGGAAATGTTCTGTTGATAATTTTGTAAATTTAAGTTTGCCATCGTAATCTTTACTAATTTCTTCAAAAACTGGCGCCATCATTTTACATGGGCCACACCAACTTGCCCAAAAATCTACTATTACTGGAATATCTGATTGTTTTACTTCGCTATCCCAAGTGCTATCTTTTAATTCTAATACCATTATAACTACCTCCAATCTTAAATTAGGATTTTTTTTAGTTTATAAATTAAGTGGTTATTTGTTCAATGTTTGTTTTGAGGTTATAATTCTAAGACTAGCAAGCTAAAGGTTTATACCAATCTCACGATATAAAAACCTTTATAAACTATTTAAATATAATAAGTGTAATATATATTAAAACATATATTAGAGGTATGGATGGTTAATAGAAAGTTGTTTATTTTAGTGATTATGTTAGTTCTATTTTCTAGTTCTGTTGTTGCTTCTAATTGTGTTTATTATTTTTATGCCGATGATTGTCCTAGTTGTCAAAAGACTACTAAACTGATTGATAATTTAGAGAAGAAGTATGATCATTTGAATGTTGAGAGATATGATGTGTATAAAGATTTGAATAATGCTAAGTTGCTTGAATCTTATTTTAGTCGATATAATGTTGGCGAGGAAGGTATTCCTGCTGTTTTTGTTAAGGGAACTTATATGGTCTCTGAACATACTATTAGTTCATTGCTTGAGGGAGTTGTTAGTGAAGATAGGGATTTAGATTGTCCAACTTTAAGTGATAGTGCAGTGATTGGTTTAACGAATCAAGGTGAGAGCCATAATGTTTTGAAAACAATTGATTTTTTATCTTTAACTGGAAGCGGAATTCGAGATAGTTTTAGATTAAATATGGTTGCTTTGATGTTAGTTTTTATTTTGATTTTAGGTTTTAAGAAAGATTTGACTAAATTGACACATAGAGGGATTTTATTTATTTCTATGATATTTGCTTTTAATTTGTTATTTTCTTTAGGAATGTTTTCTGGTTTTGCTGCTTCAAGTTTACCTAAGTTGTTTTACAAAGCGATTGGTATTTTTGCTAGTGCTTATGGAATTGCTCACATTTATGCTTTTGTTAGTGATAAGAAATTTTTTCAAAAGTTATCTAAAAAAGGTCAAGAAAAAATAATGGTTCGTTTGAATTTTTTAATCTCTCCAATTGGTGTTTTAATTATTAGTGTGATTGCTGGTGTTTTTTCTATTACAAATAGAACTTCACAATTTATGTTACTTAGAAATGTGACGATGCAAAATGGGACGATGTTTGTTGCAATTCCAATGGTGATTTGGTATTGTGTTGTTTTAGTTATTCCTTTTGCACTGTTGCTTTATGGGTTTTATAGGGTTAAGAAGGATTTGGTGGCTAAGGCTGATAAGAAGGGAAGAAATTTAGAACAAAAGATTGATGCTTGGAATAAGCATAACCATAGAGTTTTGAATTTTGTAGTTGCTTGTGTGATTGCTTTTGTTGGTTTGATTTTAACTTTTGTTTGATAGTTATGTTGATTCATAGAAATGCTTTTAATAGAATTCTTGTTCTGATTTATTATGAAAGCATATAGAGATCCTCATCATCAAGTGGTTATTTATTTAAGTTCAAATGATTTGGTTAGTTTTAAAGAAGAAAATGTAGTTAGTGGAGAGCTTGTTGATAATACAAATAATAAAAAAAGTAAGTTAGAAATTGTTTTATGTCAAGATGAAGGAACTGATGTCAATAAAAGACTAGTTGAAGTTGAAGATTCACTTAAGGTTTATTTAAATAGGAATGTTAGCAAGGATTTAACTGTTCATAAAAGATTTGCTTATAATAGTGTTCAAGGAAGAAGATTTGTACATGTTTATGAAATTGATAAGTTAAAGGGAGAAAATAAAACAGCATATGGATTAAGATTTTTAGATAATGAAAGTTAATATCTTTTTAAGAATTTATTAGATGAAGAGATTTATTAATCATTGTTAGTCTTCTTATATCATCTATTTTTTCTCCTATTGAATTTAAAGAGTATTCTACATTTGATGAAACTTCACTTAGATGAGTTAATCTTGCTAAATCTGTGAAATATAATCGATCATATCCAGAGAATTTTGTTTTACAGTATTCCCAATATTCTAGAGCATTTACTAATATTTCCTCTGCTTCTTTTATTCTTTCTCTTGCTTGATAATGGTTTGGTGATTTAGCAAATTCAATTATTTTATCAAAATAAATACATTCACCCGGTTTTCTTGCTAGAGTTGTTGAAAGAGTATCAAAATAAACGTAAAGACGTTCCATGTTAGGTTGAGTTCTTCTTACATAATCTTCAATTGAACATTTGAAATCTTTTAAATTTGTTTTTCCTTCCTTTGGATTTAAATCTAAGATTGCTTTTTCACTAAATTGAATTAGTTCTAAACTGCTTTTTCCCCAATCTGAAGGATAATATTGAGCTTGAGGAAATGTGTGTTTAGGATATACAGGACTTGTTTTAGTTCCTCTTCTTCTTCTTATTCCAACCATAGGACTTCTTGCCATGAGTTTTAGAATTTTATTTTTACTTATATGTATTTGCTGTATAGAATATACTAAATTATAAAGAGATATGATAATTAAATTATTTCTTTTTTGATTTGGGTATTGTTTTCATGGCTGCTATTTTAATAAAGTGCCGGGCGATATTTCTGGTGATTTTTTCGTGTTTTTTAGCTGTGGCAATTAGATTGGAAAGGAATTTTTGATGTGGAAGTTGCATGAAAAATAAGGCATGCTCTAATGGAAGTTCTTTGTGAAGGAGGTCGTTAATTTCTTCGTAGTGTGATGATAATTTATCTGCTGCAACTTTTGTTTGTTTAACTTGTGTTACTGTTGCTCTAAGATTTAAAAAGGGGTCTGTTGCTAGTTGCTTTGTTAGAACTTTTGTTTTGAATTCATCCTCTCTAAAGTGAGCGAGTTTTAATTCTACTAAGTGTCTTGAGTATTGTTCTAATTTATCATTTAAAACGTGAGATTGTTCTAGATTGTCTAAGTGTAAATGAGCTTGGTTTAGTAATTGGTTTAATTTGTCTTTGGTTTCTGGGTCAAGATCTTTTAGAAAAGGCATGTGTTTATTGGAATTTTTTCTAATTGGTTTTAGATAATTATTTTTAAATCCTTTAACATCATCTTTTAAACTAGGTAATGATCTTACTTCTCTTTTTATTTCTCTTATTTCCATTGAGATTATTGTATTTGAAGTATTTATAAATATATTGTTGTGATAAGAATGAATGAAAATTACAAATTGATATATCTTAGATAAATTGTTGTTTTTTCTTTATTTTGGAATTGGGCGTGTCTTAGGTTTTCTTTTCCAAAATCATTTGATAAAGATTCTAAAGTTTCTTCTAGGTTGCTTGTTTCTTGAAGTGGAGCAAATCCTGCTTTTAAGTATTGAATTGAGACATCTCCAACGTCATAAAATTTTCTTTTGTTAAAGGATCTTCGAGCTTGATAAAATTGAGTTATTTGTTCTTGTGCTACTTGTGTTAGTTCTGGCGTGTATAAATTATCTCTTATTTGAGGGATTGCTGATAAAGTTTCTTCTCTAGTTCTTTTTGCTGCATCTCTAAATCTAGAAATATCTCCAGAAGGTTTCATTTTTGCATCAATTAGAGCGGCTGGCATGTCATTTTAGTTTTGTTTTTTATTTATATAAATTGTTGTATTTTAAGCTATATTAATTCTAAACATTGAAAAAGTTTATAAAGTGCCAATTCTCAAGGTTTAATAATATAAAAGGTGGTTTAAACATACTTAAAAATTGGTTTTCAATTTTTTGTATCTTAAAATCGGAGGTTTAAAAATGACAATAGTTAAAATAAATATAAATAAAGTTAATGCTCAAAGAAATCTTGAAGCTAAGGGTGGACAGTTTAATTTGAAAAATAATGTTGCTCTTAAAAATGTTGAAGAGATGGAATTTAATGTTCCTGGTAAAAAAGGTATAAAGTTCTCATTTGCTTTCAATTGTAATTATCAACCTGACTTAGGTTCAATTGAAGTTGAAGGTCAAGTTTTATATGTTGATGAAGAAGCTAAAGCTCAGGAAGTATTAGATGCTTGGAAAAACAAAGGTCAAGTTCCTTCTGAGGTAATGGTTAAAATTGTAAATGCTGCTTTGCATAAAGGAAATATCCAAGCGATTAAAATTAGTGAAGATATTAATTTACCAAGTCCTTTACAATTACCAAAAGTAAAAGCTCCTGAAGCTGCGGCTAAAAAGGAATAATTTTTCTTATTTTTTATTTTTATCTATATCTTCTTCCTGGTTTCTTTATTGGAATTGGAATTAATTCTGGCTTTGGTGCTAAATATTCTCTTGCTGCGTCTTTGAATCTACCCCAAAGCTTTTGTTTTTTTGCTGATGGTGGTTTGGGAGTTGTGTTGAAGAGGTAAACATAAGAAACTAAAACATTAAAACCAACATCTGAAACAATTTCATTTAATTTTGCTATGTTTTGTGAATAATCATCTGAGAAATAATTAGTAAAAGGAATTCCTTTACTTATTACATAAAACCCAAGAGCAGAAAAAGTCAATGACGAGATTAAACTAAATTTTCTCAAAAAAGAATTTTTTGCAAGATGATCATCAATATACTTAACATTATTTTCCAAAGCATTTAATTCTTTTTTTTCTAATTCTTCAAGGTATTTAATATTAGGAACAAGAAATAAATATGAAAATCCTAAATCGATAAGAGGAATGAAATAATAACTATCTTCTCTATATTGATTTGAAAGAAAACCATACGCACTATTTGCCAAATAAAAAACTCCAGTGAGTATACCTGCTGCTTTTAAAACATCATATTTATCGTAACCAATATCATACGCTTTATCAACTACTTTTTGAGCTGCTTTTAGTACTAAATCATCTAATGTTTCGAGAGCTTTTTTCATTATATTGTTTATTATTAAGTTTTTTTATAAATAGTTTGTTTGTTTTTACTTGAAAGGAGTATTTCTTTCACGACCATAACCTTTATATAATTAAAAAGACGATGGGAATTCATGCAATCGAGCGATCTTAAATTAAAGGTAATGGAAGCTGTTCAGGATGATGTTAACAAGGGAATTGTTAAAATTGATTCTAATTTTATGAGAATTATTGGGGTTAATCCTGGTGATATTGTTGAGATTAAGGGTGAGAGACTTACTGCTGCTATTGTGGATAGAGCGTATCCAGGTGATATTGGTCTTAAGATTATTCGAATGGATGGTAATATTCGTAAGAATGCTAAAACTTCTATTGGTGAGATGGTTAGTATTAAGAAAGCTGAAGTTAAGGTTGCTACTAAAATTTCTATTGCGCCAGCGCATAAGGGTGTAATGATTAAAGCGTCTTCTGCTCTTTTTAAGCAAGGGTTAATTGGTAAGGCGCTTGTTAAGGGAGATATTGTTTCTCTTGGTCGAGCTAAGAAGAGATCGCAATTTCAAGGTAGAGAGATTGGTGATATTTTATCAATGATGGAAAATCGGTTTGCTGGTTTTGGTTTTGGGGATTTGAAATTCGTTGTTGTTGATGCTCATCCTAGAAAGGAGATTGTTGTTGTTAATCATCAAACGCAAGTTGTATTTAATCCTAAAGCAGTTGAATTAAAAGAAGATAATTTGAGTTTAGGAATTAATTATGAGGATATTGGTGGTCTTGGAGAAGAGATTAAAAAGGTTAGGGAAATGGTTGAATTGCCACTTAATCATCCTGAGATTTTTGAAAAGTTAGGTATTGAGCCGCCTCGAGGAGTATTGCTTCATGGACCTCCTGGAACTGGTAAAACTCTTCTAGCTAAGGCTGTTGCAAGTGAGACTAATTCACATTTTATTTTAATTAATGGGCCTGAAATCATGAGTAAGTTTTATGGCGAGAGTGAGCAGAATCTTAGAAAGAAATTTGATGAGGCGCAACAAAATGCTCCTTCGATAATATTTTTTGATGAGATTGATGCTATTGCTACTAAAAGAGAAGAGACCAAAGGAGATGTTGAGAAAAGAGTTGTTGCTCAGTTACTTGGTTTGATGGACGGTCTTAAGACTAGAGGGAAAGTTATTGTTATTGCGGCAACTAACATTCCTAATCAGTTAGATGCTGCGCTTCGTAGGCCTGGAAGATTTGATAGAGAGATTGAGATTGGCGTTCCTGATAAAAATGGGCGTGAGGAGATATTGAAAATTCATACTAGAAATATGCCTCTTGATAAAGATGTTGTACTAAAGGATATTGCAAAAATTACTCATGGGTTTGTTGGGGCTGATTTGAATTCACTGGCTAAGGAAGCTGCGATGATTGTTCTGCGAAAAATACTTCCTGAATTAAAAGTTGAAGGTGTTGAAGACGGTGAAGAAATTCCTAAAGAGATTTTAGAGAAATTAAAAGTATCTCAAAAGGATTTTGTTGAAGCTCTAAAAGTTGTTAGGCCTTCTGCTATGAGAGAAGTGTTAGTTGAAACTCCCGATGTTAGTTGGTCTGATATTGGTGGTTTGGAAGGAGTTAAGGAAAAATTAGTTGAAGCTGTGGAGTGGCCATTAAAGAAACCAGAGATTTTTACAAATATGGGGATTAGACCTCCAAGAGGGATTTTATTATATGGACCTCCTGGAACTGGTAAGACATTACTTGCTAAAGCTGTGGCTAAGGAGAGTGAAGCAAATTTTATTTTAATTAACGGGCCTAGTTTACTGAGTAAATGGGTTGGTGAGAGTGAGAAGGCGATGCGAGAGATTTTTAGAAAAGCTAGGCAAACTGCTCCTACGATTTTATTTTTTGATGAGATTGATTCGTTAGTTCCTAGGCGTAATCAAAATAGTGATAGCAAAGTTACTCAAAGAATTGTTAACCAGATGTTAACTGAGATGGATGGGCTTGAGAGTTTGAATGATGTAGTTGTGATTGCGGCAACAAATAGACCGGACATTGTTGATCCTGCGCTACTTCGCCAAGGTAGATTTGATAGGATTATTTTAACACAAGTTCCTGATGAAAACGCCCGTGTTAGAATTTTTGAGATTTATACTAAAAAAATGAAACTTGCAGTTGATGTTGATATTGCTAAGTTAGCTCACGAGAGTCAAGATTATGTTGGCTCTGATATTGAAGGAGTTTGTCGTGAGGCTGCGATGATTGCTCTTCGTGAAAATATTGATGCGAAAGAAGTTTTCATGAAACATTTTGAAAAGGCTCTTGAAGAAGTACATCCTTCGGTTGATAAAGAAACTAAGAAGATTTATGAGGATTTAAAAGAATATTTTAGTAAGGCGCGATCTAAAGAAATTGTGGAAGAGAGAGTTAGTTATGTTGGTTGAGTAGAAATCTTTTTAAAGTTTAATTATTTAGTTTCATTATGGTAGATGGAAATAAGATTGCACAATTAGAAGCTTTTTTTAAGAAAGATGTATTGGAACAATTAAGGAAAAATAAAAAATGAATTTCTGGAAGATTCTTTGTTGAAAATAATATAGCTTATTTTGTAATTAAAACACTTATAAGAAGAAATGAATTAATCACTTTTAAAGTTGGAAATTTAGATCAAAAAGCAATAAGATATGATTTTGATTGTTATGGAGAAGGAAAAGATTTACTTGAAGCAGAAAATAATTTAGTAAATGCCTTAATTGAGAGAAAATTAAAGAAATTGTTTAAAGAAGTATTCATATTAAGAAAAGGTGTTCCAACACATAGTGGGAAAAAACCAAAAATATTAGGTTGAGATTATTTTTAACATTTGCATTACAATAATCTTTATATTCTTTTATTTAAATTATTTTTTTATGAGAATTATTAGTGAGAGTGAGGAGTTGTTTTTTGCTAAATTATTTATTGATCAGGCAGTTATAGAAGCTAGGAGATCTAGTTGTTTTCGTTCTAAGTGTGGAAGTGTTATTGTTGATGATAAAACGATTATTGGTTCTGGATATAATTCTGCGCCTAGAGATGTGAAGTTAGAGAGTTGTCTTAAAGATAGTTTACCTCAGAATTTTAAATCTGATAAGACTTGCTGTGTTCATGCTGAGCAGCGAGCGATATATGATGCTTTGGCTAGAAATAGTGAAAGAATTCAGGATTCAAGATTATATTTTATTCGATTGGATGATGAGGGAGAAAAGAAAGTTTCTGGAGATCCTTATTGTACTATTTGCTCGAAATCTGCACTTGATGTTGGGGTTGGTGAGTTTGTTTTGTTTAAGGCTGAGGGGATTTGTGTCTATGATACATTGGAGTATAATCGGCTTAGTTTTGAGTTTGGGAAGTAATCATTTGATTACTTGAAAGTAGAAGTTTTTATATATTGTAATTCATTTTTGAGATTATGGTTAAAGTTACAATTTATAAAACACATGATGAAGCTAATTCTTCTTTAGAAGGACTATTTTTAGATAACAATAAAGTTATTGATGCAATGGGAGAAATAGGAGATGCAAGAAGAGAAGAGGATAAGGAACAAGAAGTAGAAGAAATATGGAAGAATGTAGGAGAAGGGTTAAAATTCACTTATGCAATTGAACTTTCAAAAAACCAAGGATCTTATGGATTTCATACTTTTGATGAGAATAGTTTTGATTTAAGAATAATTGGAATGTATGATAATTCAATTGAAGGATTAGTTGGAAAAATTAAATACACATTAGAAACGGAAGGTAAAAATAGATTGGGTGCTAAAGTAGATGCAATTTTTTATACGGTTTCTGAGATTATAGAGGTAGATGAGGAATCAAGGGAAAATTTAAGAAATAATATTAAAGATATGCCAGATGAAAAAGATGGATTTTTAAGTTTAATAGTTCAATATGCTAAAAAAATATTGTCGCCAGAAAATAAATCTAGTATGGCTTTAAATCAAGAAGAAATTGATAAATTTGAAAGATTGTATACTCAATAGTTATTTTTTACCCACTGGTCACTGGTCAAGTGCGCGTAGAGTTTATATAGGGTTTTTTTATTTGTTGTTTTTATGAAAGTTAAATATATGTCAAAGAATAATCGACTTAGTGTTGAAATTGAAACTGAGTCTGCTAAAGAGACTTTTAAGAAACTGGCTAGGTTTCAAGAGGTTTTTGATGAGAGCGAATGCGCTCTTTGTAAGAATGACGAGTTGCAGTTTGTTGTTAGAACTGTGGACGGGAATGATTTTTTTGAACTAAAGTGTAAGAAATGTTATGCTAAGTTAAATTATGGACAACATAAAATTGGAAATACTTTGTTTGCTAAAAGAAAAAAGGACGATGGAACTTATGATAAAGAAACACAAGGTTGGCATCGATGGAAACCTAGTAGTTGAATAGTTTGTAATAAATATGGCCTGGGTTTTGATCAACTTGTTGCTGATAATTATTTTTCTCTAACCAAGCTATTGTGTCTGGTTGGTCTGCTATAACTTGAAACACTAAAGCAACTTTCTTTTGTCTGCTTTTTGCTATTTCTTCTAAGCTAGTTTCTAATTCTTTTAATGAAGAAGTTCCATTGCCTTTAAGGGCTTCTCTGTGATAATTTTGTAAAACAATTTTATCATCATATTTATCTAATAAAAACCCATAAACAGCTTTGCCTTCTTGATAAATTAAATTTGTCATTATAGGAGTATCACAATTAGTAACTTCCCAATTGGGTGTTTCTCTTAAACCAACATTACCATCTAAAAGATCTTCAAGGGCTAGGGTTAATGTTTCGAATTGTTGCATTTTAATTTACTCGTTTATTGTATTCTTCATCCTCAATTCGAGATAGAATTGATAGAAAACTAGTATACCTTTGATTTGAAATCTCAAAAGGAATTGTGTCGTTAGGATATTTTAAATGATAAAAGTGAGATTGTCTTTGAGATTCTAATTGATTTAATTCAGAGATTAGATCATGGTATGAAATTGAACTTTTTGTAGTCCTATAATCTAATTTGGAATTAGGGCCCATGGGAAAAATATCAAAAACATCTAAATGAATAATACCTTCTACAATATCACTCACCATATAGACTCTTTCTCTTTCTTTTTCAATAATTTGCATAAATAAAGAAAAAACAAGGCTATTTTTAAAAGTTTTGTTACTTTTTAGAGATTATTAAATGGAGATCAGGTGGGAAGAATTAATTTACCCGTTTATTGTATTCTTGTTCATTAACTTGTTTTAGGACTGATAATCTATCCAGATATTTTTCATTTGCTATACTTGTTTTGATGTCTTGATTAAAATCCATAGGAACAACATATTTTCTTTGTTCTTCAATTGAATCTAAATCTGTAATTAATTGTTCATAAGAGATGGAACTTCTAAACTCTAAATAATGAATCGTAAATTTAGAATCTGCAGTTATATCTTTTAGTAAAGAGAGAAAAATAATACCGTCTTCAAATCTATCTACATGATAAAAAGTTTTAAGTGCTAATGTTGAAATATCCATATAAAAAGAAAAAAAGAAATTACTTTTTAAAGGTTTTGTTACTTTTTAGTGATTGTCAAGTCATTTGCCTTCTAGTTTTCTAACTCCAATCATCACAACTCTATAAACCACATAAAGCACTAGACAAGCTGCTATCATAACCCCCCAATCCATTAAGCTAAGAGGGACTGTTTTAAACCACTTTGATGCTGGCGTATAGATTGTTGCTAGTTGTAATAGTAAAGAGAGGATTACTGCCCCTATTAGCCATTTGTTGGAGAAGATGGAGAGTTTGTAATCCATTCTAATTGACTGCAGTCTAACTAATTCAAATAGAACTAATGATGTAAAGGCGATTGTTTGCGCTTTGAGTAATCCTGAACCTTGGTAGAGCCAAAACAAAACTAGTACGCCAAGTCCCATTAGAACTCCAAAGGTGATGATATCCCACTTTAAATCTTTGGATAGAATGTTTTCTCTTGGTGGTCTTGGTTTTCTTTTCATGATGCCACCGGCGTGAGGATCTAGCCCTAGCGCTGTTGCTGGAAGACCGTCTGTTACTAGATTTACCCAAAGGATTTGAATTGCTGTTAATGGTAAAGGTAGGCCAAAAAGAGAGGCAAAAAGAATCGCTGTGATTTCCCCTAGGTTTGATGATAGAAGGTAATTCACAAATTTTCTAATATTATCAAAGATTCCTCTTCCTTCTTCAACTGCGCTAACTATGGATGAGAAATTGTCATCTGTTAAAATCATATCACTTGCTTCCTTAGCTACATCTGTCCCACTAATTCCCATAGAGATTCCAATGTCTGCTTTTTTAAGAGCTGGAGCGTCATTAACTCCATCACCAGTCATAGCTACTACGTGACCTTGTTTTCTTAGAACTTCGACAATTTTTAATTTATGTTCTGGATTTACTCTGGCAAAGATACTTGTTTTTTTGATTCTTTTAGTTAAATTTATTTTATCTATTTCACTGCCTGATATAGCTTCTCCAGTAATACCTAATTCTTGTGCTATGGCTTGAGCTGTTGTTAGATGATCTCCAGTAATCATGATTACTCTAATTCCAGCATCTTGACAAATTTTAATAGAGCCTTTTACTTCTTCACGTGGTGGGTCTATCATTGCTTGAAGACCTACAAAGACCATATTTTTTTCACTATCTTTAGTTGCTTTGAAATTTTGATTGTAAGCAAAACCTAAAACTCTTAAAGCTTTTTTGGCAAATTTTTCATTTTGATTTAAAATTGCTTTAATTCTATCTCTGGTTAGTCTTACTAATTTTCCATCAATTAGAATTTTTGAACATTTTTGTAAAACAATATCAGGAGCTCCTTTTGTGTATGATATTTTATTTTTGCCAACTTTGTGAACAGTTGTCATCATCTTTCGCTCTGAGGTGAATGGGATTTCATCTACTCTTTTTTCTTGTTTGTTTAATGTTGAGTTTACAAATCCTGCTTTTTGCGCTGATACAATTAGGGCTGCTTCAGTTGGATCGCCTATAACTTCAAGCTTATTTTTTTGTTTTTGTAATTTTGCATCATTACAAAGCGTTCCGATTTTAAGAATCATTTCAATATGCTTTGGTTCTGCTAATTTTCCTTTTAAGGTGAATTTCCCATCTGCATGATATCCTGCTCCACTTACATCATATTCTATTTCATTTGCCCAAACTTTTTTTACAGTCATTTGGTTATGAGTTAGGGTCCCTGTTTTATCTGTACAAATTACGGTAACTGAGCCTAGGGTTTCTACCGAGGGGAGTTTTCGAACTAGTGCGTTCTTTTTAATCATTTTTTGAACGCCAATGGCTAGAGCTATGGTTATTACTGCTGGTAAACCTTCAGGGATTGCTGCTACGGCTAGAGCTATTGCTGTTAAGAACATTGTTGATGCGCTCTCACCAGTTAGAACTCCAACTAGGAATACAACGATTGCCACTATGATTACTAAAATTGTTAAGTATTTACCTAGGTCTCTTAATTTTTTTTGAAGAGGAGTTAATTTTTCATGAGCTTCACTTATTAGTTTTGCAATTCTTCCTATTTCAGTTTTCATTCCTGTGTATGTTACAACTCCCATACCTCTTCCTTTGGTGATAGTTGTTGATGAGAAAACCATATTTTTATGATCTCCAATTGCTGATTTTAAAGCTACAAGGTCTAATTTTTTGGTTACTGCTTGTGATTCACCAGTTAAAGGGCCTTCTTGTGAAGCTAATGAATGAACTTCAAATAACCTGGCGTCTGCTGGAACTTTATCTCCTGTTTCTAATATTAAAATGTCTCCTGGAACAACTTCTCTGCTATTGATTTTTATTTCTTTGCCATCCCTCAATACTCTTGCTTTTAGAGAGGCCATTCTTTTTAGAGCTTCAATTGCTTTTTCAGCTCTGTATTCTTGAAAGAATCCTAAAACAGCATTTAATATTATTATTACTCCGATTACAATTGCATCGATTGTTTCTCCTAGGATTATTGATATAGCAAGGGCAGCTAATAAAATCCATACAAGGGGGCTTGCGAATTGTTGAATAAGTATTTTTAGTGGATGAACTCCTTCTTTTGCTTGTAGTTCGTTAAATCCAAATTTGTGAAGTCTTTGTTTTGCCTCACTTGTTTTTAATCCTTTTTTAGATGTATCTAACCTTTTAAAAGTGTCTTCTACACTTATAGAATGAAATCCATTTTTTTCTCTATCCATCTTTGCCCTCTTTATAATAAGATATAATATAAGAGTAAATATTTTTTATATTTAAAAGTATTTATTTATGTAATGATTATTACTTTATGGTAATTATGAAGGAAATGTTTTTAAAAAACGTTAGGAATTTTTGTTTTATGAGAAAAATGGAAGATATTGTTCAACACATTTATCCAGGGTATCAAGTTTTTTTAAAAACTGTTGAAGACGATAGAGTAAAATGGTTGAAAGGATTTGTTTCTCAAGTTAATTTAGGTGATGAAGAACCATCAATTAGTCTTCTTAGATATGTTGAATCTGCTCACAACCATATTTTTATGAAAGGAGCTAGAGATTTTTTAAGAGGTTTTTATAATTCCAGTATAAATGCCAGATTTATTCCAAAAAGATATTTTTTGAGAAACATAAAAAAAATAGATTTAAGAGTAAGTGTTAAAGTCGAAGTGCCACCAATTTATAAACATCTAACAAAATTAAATATGCTTAAAGTAATTCAAATTGAAAAATATCCTTTAAACGAAGCGATTTCTTCCATCAGAAAAGAACATTATGATGGAGAAAAAGATCAATCTTATTTTTTTGAATATGGTTATTTTTTAGATGAAAATGCAACAGAAGGTGGAAAATATAAAGCTGTGTTTGAGTGGAGTGATTTTGAAAAATTAATTAGAATTGAAGCTTGCCCCATAACATTGCATATAAAAAGAGTAATGATTCACAAATCTGATAAAACTACATTAATAAAACCTTATGTTGAAAGTGATAGAGCGGAAGGAATTATTGAGAGAATTGGTGGTGGTAGAAGAGAGAGATTGACCCAATGTGAATCCAATCAATTATACCGAAAATCAAAAAATTTACTTAGTGATTGTAAAGACATATTTGGTTTGAGGAATTATATGGGAATTGGTTTTGGCAAGGATTAATTTTTTATTTTTTGATTTAACAAATATTTTATAAACTATTAGAGTTTTATTTATCTTATAATATTTAATAATTATTTTAATTAATTATATAGAGGGATAGATGGGACTTAGAGATGTTTGGAATTATTTGACTACTGATCCGAAAAAAGCTCCACCGGGTAAGAGGAGAATTAAGTTAACTTATAGCGTGGTTTTGTTTATTTTAATTAATTCTATTTTAGGTTCGTCCTTATTCTATTTGCCTTCACTTGGTGTTATTTCTTCTGGAGCGGCTTCGATTATTGCTTGGATTGCTCTTTTTATTATTGCTTCACTTATTATGTTGTATATTGGAGAGTTAGTTGCACTTCATCCTTCTTCCGGAGGTACTTATGAGTATTGTAAAAGAGCGTATGGAAGATTTGGAAGTTTTATGGCAGGATGGCTAATTTGGATTGCCGGTAATTTTGGGATGGCTCTAAATATTGTGGCGGCTTCTCAATATTTTATTCCACAACAAACTCAGTTTGCTTTTTTGATGAGAATTGGGTTTGCTGTGATTTGGATTATTGTTTTGAATTTTATGGCTTTTAGAGGAGTTGATGCGGGAGCTACGATGTTAGTTGTATTTGGAATGATTGCAACTTTTCTTCTAGCGTTTATGACAATTCCTTCTTTTATTGATTTTCCGGCTTTGTTTTCAGGTTCGTTTAATATTCCTTTTGAGATGATGCAACCTTTTTTTCAACATGAAGGCTTGGGAATTATTTCATTTTTGGGTTTATCTTTGCTTTTGATTAGTGAGGCTTTTTTAGGTTTTGAAGTTATTACTTACATGTCAAATGAAGTTGAAAAACCGCAAGAGTTACATAAGGTTTTGAAAACTGGAATTATTATTTGTGGAGTGATTATGGTAATTTATGTTCTTGCGTCACTTGGTACGGTTAGTTATTCTGACTATGTTAAGGATGCTAGACCTTTTGCTGTGCAGGCATTAAATACAATGGGACCTATTGGTGAGCAGATTGTTGTGTTTGGAATGTATCTTGTGATTATTGGAGCTGCTGCTGCGTGGCCAATTACTGGATCAAGATTGATTCAAGCTATGAGTAGTGATAATTTGTTTATTAAGCATTTTGCTAAGAAGCATGAAAAACATAATACTCCTTACAGAGCAGTAATTTTTCAAACTTTAGCTGTATTTTTATTTGCATGGTTTATTTTTAGGGGAGAGATTGTTAATTGGGGAGATTCTTATAGAACGTTTTATTTGATTTATGTGGTTCTTAGTTTGATTGTTTTGAGCATGATTATTTTAACTGTGCCAATACTTAGAAAGAAGGAAAAAGATTTAGTAAGACCTTATACTGCGCCTTTTGGTAGGTTTGTCCCTTATTTACTGGTGGCTTTGTTTATTGTTTTAATTTTGAATTGGATTAAAATCGAAGGAGGAAATGCAACTTCAACTTTAAGGCTTGCTAGTTCATTTATTATTTTGGGACTTCCTTTTTACTTTTTTGTAGAAATGCTTTATTCGGAGAGTTCAATTGTTAAAATAAATGAATATTTGATATATTTCTTTTTGATTGGAGATAAAATGTTTTTTCCAATTAGTATTAAAAATAAAATTTTTAAGGGTCTTGGAGATATGAGAAATAAGATTGTTTTAGAATTTGGATGTTCTGTTGGGACACTTACTAAAAAGCTGGCGCCAATGGTTTTACCTAATGGAAGAATTTACGCAACTGATTTATCTTTGAAAAAGGCCCAGGTTGCAAATAAGAGAACTGCTAAATTTGAGCATGTTGCTATTGCTCACCATCCGCACCTAGATGATTTCAAATTGGATATGCCTGAACAAGTTGATGAAGTTATTTCAATTGGAATGTTATCCTATATGCAAAATCCAAAGCAGACATTAACTAAGCTAGGGCAACATGTTAAGAAAGGTGGAAAAGTAGTATTTGTTGATTATGACAAATTCTTTTTTGTGATTCCAAATGCTCAGTGGATTCAAAACCACGCATTACTTATTGCAATGTTTAAAGAAGCTGGTTTTAATGTAGAAGTTACTGTGAAAAGAAGTGTTTTTTGGCAGCACATTATTATTAGTGGATATAAAATATAAAAGAGGTTAGAAAAAATGGTTGAAAAATTAGGGAAACAAGGTGTTTTTTGGTTTGTTGTTTTGTCATTTATCACACTTGGATTTTACATGGTGTATTGGTTTTACAAAAACAAAGACGCTTTTAATAAGTTGAAGAGTAAAGTTGAAATTGAAGCTTGGCACTTACATGCTCTGCTTGTTGCGTTTGTATTGTATTGGATCTTTACCATACCTAGCGTATTACAATTAAGCTATGGAATGGGAGGGTTAAACAATGCTCTTAGCCAGTTGTTTGATATAGTATCTGGTGTTTTAATGATTGTATATGCATTTAGAATAAGAAGAATGATGCTCGATAATTTTAAAGGATTTGACATGCATTGGTTTTGGACTTTAATATTTAACATATTTTATGTGCAATACAAAGTTAATAAGTTAGTTGATTCTAAAAAGATCAAGTGATTTTATTTTTTTTCTTTATTTTTATTATGAAAATCATAACATTTAAATTAATCTTTGTTATTTTTATTTTATGAAATTTAAAAGAGTTATCCAAGTTGTTTCTTATTATGGGGTTCCTGTTATTTTGTTGTTGATGACTTTGAGCATTAGAGACGGTGAGATGTTGGAGTCTTTTGGTTCAATTTCTTATTTCTTTTTACTGCTTGTAATGTTTATTAAGCCAGTGGTTAAGATATTAAATATTAGAATGTTGTTTAAGACATTGATTTATAGAAGAGAGATGGGGATTTTGACTTTTTGGTTTTTTTTGTTTCATGGCGTTGGTTATATAATTAGTCAAAATATGGGATTGAATTTGTTTTTAGATACTGGATCGTTTTTATTTTATGGAGGTCTTGGGGGATTACTGATTGTGATATTGGGTTTGACTTCAAATAAAATGTCTCAAAAGTTACTTAAGAAGAATTGGAAGAGAGTGCAGTATTTATCTTATGCTGCTTTGTTTTTAGTTTTATTACATGTTTCTTTAGCTGAGGGAGAGATTGGTTTATTCTTTTTGGTGGGAGGGTTATTTATTGTTTTGAAGGTTTTGGAGTTTAAGAAAGTCAAATTGTTAGGGTGATATTTATGGTAATTAAAAAAGCGATATTTGCAGGTGGATGTTTTTGGGGAGTTGAATATTATTTTTCTAAAGAGGAGGGGGTTGTTAAAGCAGTATCTGGTTTTACTGGAGGAAGAGTGAAGAATCCCACTTACGATGATGTTTGTTACAAGGATACTGGGCATGTAGAAGCTGTAGAAGTTACGTATGATTCTGATTTGACTAATTTTGAGATTCTTGCTAAGTTATTTTTTTCAATTCATGATCCTACGCAAGTAGATAGGCAAGGGCCTGATGTTGGAGTGCAGTATGCTTCAGCGGTGTTTTATTTAGATGATGAACAAAAGGAGATTGCTTTGAGATTGATTGATGAGTTGAAGGATAAGGGATTTGATGTAGTTACAAAGGTTCGTAGGGCAGGTGTTTTTTATTCTGCTGATGAGAGCCATCAGAAATATTATGAGAAGAAAGATGGTAAGCCTTATTGCCATGTGTTTGTTAAAAGATTCTAAGAAATTAAATATGATTGATTAATATTTGTTGAGAGGAAAATCCCGTTTGGTTTTAGGACTCTTTGAGCTTGTTTTTGTAAATTTCCCATAAGAGTGTCAATGTAAATACCATGGTTAGACGAATGTCTTGAACCAATTACTGAGCTCATATTAATTAAATCAATACTTTGGTCAGGAATTTGAGCTAATGAATTAGGCAAAGATAATTCACCTTGATAGTGTTCAAATAATTCGTCTTCTAAATTACCAAAATCAATTCCTATCGGTTCAGCTTGAAGATATAATAAAGCCCTACATAGCCAAGGTTCATATTTTCTTAAACTTGATTCGTTGAATTCGATAGTTGGAGTATTAGAACCACAACCTAAATCTAATATTTTTTTATCTTTTAATTCTTTATCTAAAAGAAAATAGATTAAGGGTAATTGATTTGAAATTGCGATTTTGGCAGAAAATTTATCTGCAAGGCTATATTGATCACAAACTAATTGAGTTAATCTTTTTATTTCTCCATTAAATTGAACTCTTTGCCTGGGATCAATTTTTACATCGTCATAGTTAATCACTCTCATCCAGTGAAGAAACTAAGTGTTTTTATAAAGCTATGTTAAAAAAAATGAAGATTTAGTTATCTTGCTCTTTTGGCTTTTTGGCTGTTGGAATTATTTTACCACATTGTTTACAGAATTTTGCATCTAAATCGTGGTCGATTAGGCCGCATTTTTTACATTTTCTTTGAACTTTGCTTGCACTTGAAACTACGATTTTTACCAGTTTTCCTAGTTGCCATGGTATTAGAGCAATTCCCGAAAGGATCATGGCTACTGTGATTGCTTTTCCTGCGCTTGAGAGCGGCGTAATATCACCATATCCTACGGTTGAGAGGGTTACAACTGAAAAGTATAGGGCGTTCATAATGTTTCCAAATTCGCCAGGATTGATTTTGTTTTCAACTGCCCAAATAAAACCTGATGATACGAAGACTATTGTGAAGACTGTTAAGACAATTCTTGCAATTACAATTTGGGTGTCTGTTAGGGTTCCAAAGAGAGTATTTTTTGCTTTTAGCATTCTTTGAAATCTTAAGACTCTAAGTAGTCTGAATAATCTTAAGATTCTAAAGATTCTTAGGAATGTTAAATTTAAAAAATTTACTAGTACTGGTAAAATAGCTATTAAGTCTATTAAGGAATAAATGCTAAAGAAGTGTTTAGTTCTTTTTTTGGCAACCCACATTCTTGCTGTATATTCGATAATAAAGATGCTAACTAAAACTAATTCTGATGTAAAGAGGATTGTTTTAAATGTTCCAGTTGGATTGTATGTTTCTATCATGAAAAGCGTTACTGCTAAAAAATTTAGAAAAAAAAGTGTTCCTTCGATTTTTCTTCCATGAGAACTCTCAAAATTGTCTAGGTGAATGTGAAAATAGTGTTTGATGATATTGATGATTGTTCGTTCTACTTTTTCTCCGTGAATTATTAATTGCTTATCTACTTCGTCTTCTTCTTTTTGCATTTTTTTTAGAGTCGATAATTTCTTTTTAGAAGTAGATTTTTTAGAACTCTTTTTTGGCATTTTTAGGATAAAGAAAAAAAGGTATATAAACTTTGCTTTTTGCTAAAGTTTTATTTTCTTTTTGATTTCTTTTTTGTTGCTTTCTTTTTTACTGGTTTTTTTGATTTCTTTGCTGGTTTCTTTTTAGCAACTGGTTTCTTAGATTTCTTTTTTACTGGTTTTTTCTTTGCAACTTTTTTTGCTGGTTTCTTTTTTGTAGCTTGTTTCTTTGCTACTTTCTTTGCTTTTTTTGCAACTTTCTTTTTAGAAACTTGTTTCGTTGGTATCTTTTTTGCTGCTGATTTTTTTGTTGTTTTTTTGGTTGTCTTCTTAGCTACTTTTTTTGGAGTTGATTTGCTTTCTTCTTTTTCAACTGGGTTAGGAACTGCTACTCTTTTTACCGAGTGTTTTTCTTTTCTTGGTCCTTCTTTTTCAAATTTAAGTAGTGTTTTAAAGTCTTCTAGTAAGTCTGATGCGATGAAACTATAGCCGCCTTTCTTTTTTAATTCTAGATCGCCAGCTAAACCGTTAATGTATGATGCTGCTACTGCGCTTTTGTACATATCGCCTGACTTTGCTAGAAAACCAATTGCTAAACCTGCTAAAATGTCCCCAGTTCCTGCTTTAGTCATTCCTTGGTTTCCTGTTCTATTAAGAGAGATTTTGTTTCTTGATAAAATGATGTCTGTTGGTCCTTTTAAACATAAAATATTGTTATTGTGTAAAAAGTATCTTAAGTTTCCTTGTAAAATTAGTGCTTTTTCTTTAGCGTTGGAACTTCTTAATTTTGGTAATAAGAATTCTTTGCCACTATTTACTAGCATTATTTCTAATTCTTTTTCATGTGGAGTTATAATGCAATTTGTAAAATCTTTAAAGCACATGCTTTTTAGTGCGTCAGCGTCAACTACTTTAAATCTGGATGATTTTTTGATAAAATGGTTACAAAACTTATCTGCTTTTCTGGTAATTCCGTTTCCTAGAAGAACACAATCAAACCTTTCGGCTAATTTTACCATTTCTTTTGCTTGTTTGACACTAAACGAACCTCTTACTTTGTGAGTCATTAAATCTAAAGAGTAGTTATTTATTGCCCAGGCTACTTTATCTTGCGCTGCTATAGTTACTTGATCACATCCTGCTCGAAGTGCTGCAATTCCAGCTAGAGTTACTGCTGTTACGTATTCTTCGCTACCGCCGATAATTAAAGCGTGGCCATTTTCTCCTTTGGAAGAATTCTTTTTTCTATCCATTAATTTTTTAACTTGATTTAGATTCATTTTGACTCCTTGAAATTCATTTTTTTGTGATTTTTGGCTCTACTTTATAAATAAAGTATTTATTTCTTAGAAAAATGTTAGTTTTTAGGTTTATATAGGTTTGTTGTAATTTAAAAGTGGTTTTTAGTCTTTGTTAAGTTGTTACTTTTTGGTAGTTCCAGAAAGAAAGTTTATAAATAAACGTGGTTTATTATAAGAAAAACAATAGAAACAGAAATTAAAAATGAGAGATAATATTAAACAAATTGCAGAAGATTTGGATTACATTGTACTAAAAAATAGTGAAGATTGTAATGCAGTGGACGAGAGAGAGATTCAAGAGATTGCAGCAGAATCATTTAGGTTAGGTAGAGGATATGATATTAATAATTCAAGAGCAAAAGTAATAGTGTATTGGGATATTATTATTCTGTCAAAATCAGGATTTTTTTTTGAAAGAGATTACAGATTTGAAGATTTAGAAAAAAAGGCTCAAGAATATGTAGATAATGATGAATCTCCTGAAGAATTTAAAGGTGTGGATTTAAATATATTGAGAAAAAGAATAAAAGAGAGTAAAGGGATTAGAAAAATTGGAGCAGAAGCATTTCTTAAAGGAGTTAAATTTGGGATAGATAATAGAGTTGCATATACAGACCAATATTACACTTGGATTAATGAAGGATGTGATGTTAATGAATTAGATTCCTTTTTATTAAGATATGAAAGTGAAGGTTCAAAAAAAGCATTATTAAACCTTGAAGACCTAAGAAATGAAAAGATGATTGAAATACAAGAGAAAGAAAGACTAGAAGAACTTGAATCGAAAAAAGGAGATAATAAACTTTATTCTGCAATGGGATCGTCAGTGATTGGTTTGGCAACAAGTGTAATTTCGTTAAATGAGGCTAATTATGAAACATCAACTAAATTTTTAATGGGAGCTGGAGCAACAGTTTTAATGACAGGACTTGGATATTTAGGAGCTCAATGGTACAATAAGAGATATGTTAAGTGAATGTGTATTTATAAAAAACAAATAAAAAAATGGGAATTAAAACAAATGTTGTATTAGGGATTTTAGGACTTATTGCTGCTGCGAGTATATTTGAAAATTCAATCAGACAAGGATTTGAGAAAGGAGATGAACCAAGTAGAGATAGAGTTATTTCTAAAGAAGATTTGCAAAAATTGCCCAATATAGATATTGATCCTAAATATAAAACTAGAAAAGAGAGATTAGTGGACGAATTATTAGGAGAAGAGAGAATCCCAGTTTATAGATCTAAATATTCTGAAAAAGACGGCGTTGGTAGAATAGAGTATGCAAATGGAAGTTATCGGACATTTGAAACTATTGAAATAAGAGAAGGTGTAGAAAAGTACTATGAAGAATTTCATCATTCACCAGATAATGAAAACCCAAATGTAATTTTAGATTTGCAAAATTTAAGAAAAATAGGAAGCACCTATCATTTGGATTACCCTGCAAGAGTTGAATTAATGGGATTATTTGGAATGACCCAAGGTTTAACTGACGAGAGTTTAGAATTTACTAAAAGGAATGGGACTAAAAGATGCAATTATCGTTCCCAAGGGGATTTTGAAATTGATGTTTCTCAAGTTGCAGACGAGAATATTGAAATGCTTAGTGAAATTGACACCGATGCAAATTTAATTTTAACTGTGGGTGAAATTTATGATTATCGAGTTGATTTGATGAAATTTTATTGTCAGAGCGATGATTGATTGTTTATGATTCTGGTAGAAATTAAAGAAAACCTTTTTAAATAAGCTTGGTTGAACACTACTTATGGCCCCGTAGCTCAGTCTGGTTAGAGCGCTGGTCTTATAAGGCGGTGTTCTATACAATATAGTGCCCATTAGGCAAGCCAGAGGTCGCGTGTTCAAATGTCTGCATGTGCGCTTTGAGTGATGCATGCTGATTGAATGTCTCGCCGGGGCCATACTTTTTGTTTTTTTGTAATTTGTAAAAACGATAGCTTTTTATTATTAATTTATTTAGTTCTTATTTATGAAGCAGAAACATAGGTTTGTGAGTTATGTTGTTTTTATAGGTATTATTTTAGTTTTAGGTTTACTTGCTTTTGTTTTTCCACAATTTAAAAGTTATTTATCTCCACAATATTTGAAGGAGGTTTTGCAAGGTACGGGAGTTTGGGGTTATTTTATTTTAGTTGGGTTAATGCTTATTGCTGTTCCTCTTCCAACTCCTTCAACACCAGTGATTTTAGCTGGGAGTTATATTTATGGAGTTACTATTGGAACTATTTTGGCTGTAATTGGAAAGGCATTAGGCGGAACGATTGCTTTTTTTCTTGTAAGGCGCTATGGAAAACCATTACTTGAGAAAATGATTGATAAGCATCATCTAGATCATTTAAATCATATTTTTAAGAAAAGGGGAAAGTGGGCTGCTTTGATTAGTTTTGCAATTCCTGTTTTTCCTTCTGATGTGATGAGTTCTTTTTTAGGTTTAACTAATTTAGGATATTTTACTTACCTATTTTTTGTTGTTGTTGGTCATATTCCTCGGTATTATATTATTAACAAGTTTGCTTTTGAATTAACTCTTGGCATTAGTCCTACTTTGATTGTCGTGGTTGTTTTAGGTCTTGCTTTGTTACTTGTTGCCATCTTTAGAGAAAGGGTTAAGAGAATTGTGTTTAAGGAAATTAAAGATATCGAGAAGAGTGTTTCTAGGATTGAGAGAGTTGTTATTGAGGATGTAAAATTAATTGAACAAGGTTTTGGTCTTAATAGAAATGAGAATAAGAATGATTCTAAAGATTCTAAGGAGAGAATTAATATTAAAAGAAGAAAGAAGAAATGATTATTTTATTTAGATTTTTTTAGTTTTTTCATATGATGTACTAAATGTTTTGTGTGTTTATGTTGTTCTAAATGTTTTGCTTTTGGATGTTGATGATGAGCATGGAAATGACAAAATAAACTTGAATTTTTGATTTTATCTTTGAAATAGTTCCATTCCAATAAACCCCTATCTATCCACATTTTTTCTATTTGTTTTTTAGGTGTTTTTTTCTCTTCTCTAATAAATTTGTGAACTGCATTTAGAGCATCTTCAAGAATTCTTTCTTCTTTTCCAATTACAACTGATTTTTTCTTTCTTATTTGTTCTAAAAATTCTTCTCTTGTCTCTGCTCTACAAATTGTTAAGGAGTTTCCTAATTCTGCTATACAATGCCCGTCTGAACCACCAGTAAAACCTTTGTTTATTTTTTTAGCCCATTTAATAGCATCTTTATTCATATTTCCAATTAAGCAACCATTTAAAACTTCTATGGCGTTGATTTTTTTTATTGTTGCTGAACTAGTTTTAAATTTTTTAATACCACAAAAACCAGGTCCATAGGGATGAGGAGCAGTTATTAAACAATTATATTTAGAAGCTACATCAACAACTTGCCTATGATCTAAATCAATAAACCAAGGATTTACTTTTAATCTTTTTTTCATTTCTTTTTGATAAAATTCTTGATATTCCTTTGGGTCTGAGAAATGAAGCAGCATATGAACCCCATTATGGCAAGTTACTTCTAAACCTGGAATTGTAAATACATCTTTTTTTATTCTTTTGATTGCTTTAAGAGATGTTTCAATATGATTGTGATCTGTGAACGCCACTCCAATTGAATCTTTTTGACATCTTTTTATAATTTGATTAAATGTTGCCAATCCATCAACGCTAGCACAACTATGGTAGTGCATATCAACTGCTTGAAAACCTTCCTTTTTCATCATTGATAAAATTGGACCTTTAATTGCATTAACTTCTTTAAAATAAACTTCACTCATTGTAACACCTCTTTAATGTTTTAGAAAGGAATTATTGTTTAAAAATATATCTATTTGAGAAATAATCTTGGTTTGTTTGTAAAAATAGCATCTGCTTTGTTTTTTGAGAGGTTGTATGTTAATTTATTATTAATTGTGAAAATGTTAATTTTGATATTTCTTTGTTTTGCTTGGTTTACGATTCTTTTGGTAGCTAAGTACCAGGGGATGTTAATTGAGAGAAGTTTTAGGTTTGGAATGCCTGAGAGGAAGTGCCCTATTGTGGTTCCTTTCTTTAAATCATAATCAGTTATAGGTTTGTTTAGAGTATAACAATTGTTTGTTAAAGAAAAATCATTTATTAAGTTGCATTTAATTTTTTGAAGAATGTTTGTTGTGGGATAAAAGCTAAATGAGAGAGGCAACGATTTGTTTAATTTGTGAATTTTTTTTAGAATTGTAAGATTCCATGAAACTACGATTATTTGTTTTTGTAATTTATGTTTTTTTATGAGTTTGATTAGAGATTGCTCTGCGCCATAGTCTTTGATGTCTATTAGAAGTGTTTTATTTGATTTTTTTAGAGATGGCAGAATGTTTTCGAATTTTTCTAGGTTGTCTTTTTGCTGATTGTATGTTTTGTCTTTGATATAAATTAAATTATGATGCTCATCGTAGTAATAAGGATAGTGAGTTAAAACGTAGATATTGTCTTTTGTTAGTCTTACATCTATTTCTATAAATTTTATTTTTGTTCTAAGTGTGTGCTTTATTGCTTTAATAGAATTTTCTTTGTATCCAAATCCTTGGGCTCTGTGAGAGAGGATTGTTGGGAGTTTCATTGATATTAGAAGATGATTAGTGTTTAATAATGTTTTGAAAAAGAAGAATTGAAAAAAGGAGAAATTATTTTAATATTCCGTAACCGATTAATCTAAACCTATCTCCTACTCTTCTTGAGATTGTGATTCTATCTCCTGGATTTGCACAGATTGGTTTTTTTAGAATACAAGTTGTGTTCTTTTTTGATGGGTCTAAAACTACCCCCACTGTTGCTGCTGAATTTACGTTAAGCATTAAAATTTCTTTTTTTGCTAGTGGTTTTACTTCTGCTTCATCTTTTGTTCCTACTACTCTTTGAAGTAAGTGAGTATCTAGGGAAATTTGAGAGTGAACTTTTGGAAGTGTCCCTGGTTTTCCAACTAATGAGCCAGTTAGAGAATCTGATTTAACAATTGTTGGATCTAGAGATGTTCCAAAGGCCATTGAGCCGCCTGGACCGATTTTGTCTACTGGAGCTCCACCTGAGAATATTTTTACGATTTTTGTTTTAATTGGAATCCAGATTTTTTTGTTTTTTTCTTCAACCATGTATCCTGGGCAAATTTCGATTTCATCGCCAAGGTTAAATGTTCCTTGTTTTACTGTTCCACCTAAAACTCCACCAACTAGATCTTTTGGTTTTAATCCTGGTTTGTTAATGTCAAAGGATCTTGCTACAAGCATAATTGCTTGAGCTTTATCATCTCTTTTTGGAGTTTTGATGTATTCTCCAATTGATTTTATTAACATATCAACATTTACGTTGGATCTTGCTGAAATTGGGATAATTGGTGCGTCTTTAAAATCTGTAGTTGATAAGAATTCTTTGATTTGTTTATAATTTTTAATTGCTTCTTCTTGTGATACTAAATCAATTTTGTTTTGAACTACGATTATATTTTTGATTCCTGAAATTTGAAGTGCCATTAGATGTTCTTTTGTTTGTGGTTGTGGGCATTTTTCGTTTGCTGCTACCATTAAGATTGCACCATCTACAATTGCAGCTCCACTTAGCATAGTTGCCATCAGTGATTCGTGGCCTGGTGCGTCAACTAAAGATATTTTTCTTAATACTTTAGCTGAAGAATTACATTTGATACATTTGTCTTTTCCTGTGTAGAAATCGCATTTATCACAATGATGAATTGTAAAATCAGCATATCCAAGTCTAATAGTAATTCCTTTTTTTAACTCTTCGGAGTGGGTATCTGTCCATTTTCCAGATAATCTTTCAGTTAAAGTGGTTTTTCCATGATCTACATGACCCACTAGAGCAATATTAAGTTCAGGTTGAATATGATTTTTAGCCATTGTATATAAGAAAAGTGCCTTATTTATAAAGGTTTATACTCAAAGAGATATAAAATTGAAAAAAAAGGAGATCATCCGGAATAAAGGCGCAATACTTCGGCTTTAATTAAGTCACTATCGTTCGTAAGTTGCCTTTGGCAACAGCCGAAGATAAGCACTTTATTTGGACCCTAAAAAGTAGGAGTTTTTCCGACTTTTTATGATTTTTTTCTTTTTAATTTAGATTTTACTTTTTTAAGAATACTTGGTTTTTTCTTAATTAGTTTTTTTACTTGTTTTTTTTCGTATTCTAATTTCTTTTTTACTCTTTTTTTTACAATTTTTTTAACTCTTTTGATTTCTCTTTTATTTGTTAGACCTGTTTTTACAATTGCAGCTTCAAAATGTTTATTTAGAGTTTTGGCAACGTCCATTGCTGCGCCTTTAGAATTTTTTACTAACTCTTTAGCTAATGCTTTTGATTGTTTATCATTTAAGTCTAAATCTTTTTTTACTTTTAGGGCTGTTTTTTTTGCTTGTTCTAAACTTAAGATTCCAAGGCCGTAACCTGTTTTTAATAATTTTTTTACTCTTTCATCCATTTTTAATTACCTCTTTTTTTAATGTATATTGTGATGATGATTGCGATTAGTAGGATTATGTAAGTTTTTAGAGTATTAAACTGTTGTGTTTTTGTTTGAAAATAAATGATGGCTAAGATAGCTACGATGATTGTGATTAAAATTAAATTGAATTTGTTTTTTTCTTGCTGCAAGGTTATTTTTGCTTCTAGTTTTTTTATTGTTTTTTCATTTTGATTTTGTTTATCTTGATTTTCTAATTTATCTATGATGTTTCTTATGTGTTCTGGAAGTTCTAGCAAAAGAGTTGCATTATCGATTATTTGAGATTTGAGGTTTTTTAGAATTTTTTGTGGTTTTAGTTGAATTGAGATACATTTTTTGGCAAATATGTCAAGTCCCTCTCTTATTTTAAAATTTGGATTTAATTTCATTCCTAAGCCTTCTGCTTGGTAAATTGCTTTTGCCATTAAAACATGATTAGGGTCAAAGTTATAGCCATTTCTTGCGCCTAAGGAAATGATTTTGTAAAAGGCTAAACCAATTTTTTCAGAATTTATGTCATTCATATAAACTGATTCTAAAATTGGAATTGCTTGTTTTTTGAAGTGGTCATAGTTTGATTCATTTGATTGCTTAGCAAGTAGAAGGGCTATTTTAAAACTTTTTTCACTATTTTTATCTTTTAGAGATCTAATAAATTTTATGACGTTGTATCTATCTTTTTCACTTAAGTTCCCCATGATTCCAAAATCTAAAAAGGCTAATTTGTTTTTGTAGACAAAGATGTTTGCTGGGTGTGGGTCTGCATGAAAGTATCCATATAAAAGTGCTTGATCTAAAATTGTTTGAAAATAGATCTCACCTAATCTTTTTCTTTGAGATCTTGTTAGTTTTGAAAAATCAGATATTTTAAACCCATCAATGTATTGAGTCGTTAAAACTTTTTGAGAGGAAAGAGACTGATACACTTTTGGCACAAATACGTTTTTGTTTTCTTTTAGGGCTTGTTTTAATTTTATGGCGTTATTTGCTTCATTTACAAAGTTGATTTCTCTTAAGGTCCATGTTGCAAATTCTTTTACGATTTCAACTAACTGATATTTTTTTACTCCTTTTAGATGTTTTTCTAATTGATTGGCTATAAAGAAAAGGATATCTAAGTCAAGATTTATTATGTTTTCAATATCTGGCCTTCTTACTTTTACTGCAACTTTTTTATTTTGTTTGGTTGTTGCTACATGTACTTGTGAGATTGACGCGCAGGCTATTGGTTTTTTATCGAATGATTTGAATAGTTTATTTAATGGTTTATTTAGATCTTGTTCAATTATTTCTTTTGTTTTTTTGTATGAAAATTGAGGTACATTATCTTGAAGTTTTTCAAATTCATCGCAATATTCTCGTGGAACCAAATCTGGCCTTAGAGATAAGAGTTGGCCTAATTTTATGAAACTGGGTCCTAATTTTTCAAAGGCGTGTCTTAGGCAGTATGCTTGTTTTTTTTTGTTTGGCGCTCGAAGATTTAATTTGAATCTTTTTAAAAATGGCAAATGCGACATTAGTTTTGATTTAGATACATAATAGCCTAGTCCTTCTTCTAAAAAAACGCCTAGAATTTGCTTAAATCGTTTTAAGTCTTTTATATCACGTTTGTAATCTAAGACCATAAGTACCTCTTTTTGGTTATTAATAAAAATAGATATATAAGTGTTGCTTTTTGAAAAATAGTTTAATTCTAATTAAAAAATAGTTTTAGAAAAATAAAAATAATTAATCTTGTTGTTTTTTAAGTCTAGTTGCGTAGCCTGCGATAATGTTTCTGATTTTTTTACTCTCGATTTTTGCGTATCTGTCTGCAATTTTTTTGTTCTCATTAAAATCTGTAGTAAAATGTTCGCCGTGCTGCTTAATTAGTTTTTTTGTTATTGTTTTAACAAATGTAGTCTTAATTCTTCCCATTTAGCTTATTTATTGACTCCTATTTATAAATGTTTTGGGTGTGAATTAGGGTTAAAGTAGTTAATAATTTAAAATTATGCAAAAAACTATTTAAATCTATTATCTCCTTAGTGTTGTATGACATATGAAAAATTAAAGGATTTATATCAAAACAATTTATATAGAGTCAACTTGGGCATTTGTAGTGGCTTAGGATTAGTTGCTTCAAGCGGATTAAATGCACCGATAGCGGGCTTTATTGCAGGGATGGGTTTTGGATTATTGAGTGCAACTTATCAAATAAGATTTTTTCCAATTGCTGATAATAGTTGTGAAGATAATGAAGAATTGTCTGATTTGGTGGAATAGGATAGACTAATATCTATTTTACTAACAATCAAATACCAGTATACATAAACATAATATTTATATATTCTTTTTTATTCACAAATTGCATGGTAATTCTATTAGACCAATTTAATTTGCCTGAGGACATCTATAAGGTGGTTTTTGCTACAGAGCAGCAGCAGATTGTAGCTAAGATGTTAATTGAGTATGTTTTTGAAAATGGCAGAGAAATAGGTAAGACTGAAATGGGCTTATTTGCAACTGCGCTTCATGAAGGTAGAGCTGTAATTAAGGAGAAGGGAAAATCTCCTTTAGATAAAGAGCAGAGAATATCATACAATAAGAGGCAATTTTATGATAGAATCTTAACTCCGATGAGAGGGATGGGCCTAATTGATTACGATATTTATAAGAAAAGATATAAGATTTCTGACAAATTTAACAAATTGATGATTAAGATTGGTCTTTTATGGCTTCGTGAGATTGAAAGACATCGAACGTGAGTTTAAAAGTTATTTTCTAACGTTTTGATCTAACGGTTGAACAATAATTTCTAGTTAAAAATTCTTGAAGACCACCTTTATTAAATGGTTGAACTTGATGATCAAATAGAGAATTACAAGGTAATTTTATTCCTAAAAAATTTGAACTTTCGTACCTGATTTCAAGTTTATCTAAAATGGAATCATCCAATAAACAAATAAGGTCTTTTTTACCATAAAAAAGAGCCCAATCATCTTTAACAAGAACTTTTACCCCTTTAGGTAAACACACTTCATCAGACCATTTTTTACCATCCCTTTCTAAATTTATCTGAACTGGACTACATTGAGTTTTGGAACCTGTTAATGTTTCTTCTAATGGATTAGCTTTAGCTACATTTGTATATAAACCAGCTGTCAAAGCTAGACTAGTTAGGATTGTAAAATATTTATTTATCATTTTATTTTTCTCTAATATTTTTTATATAAAAAAAGGGCCTTTCTTTAAATATTCATCTAAGTTTTTTTTCAATTTAGAGATTTTAGGTATTGTTCTTAAAAAAGTAAAGAAAAAAAAAATTAATTGTTTAAAGATACGTCTTTTACTGATTCATCTTCTTTTTCATTTGAGTTTTCTTGGTTTTGATTTGAATCTGTAGCACCATAAGAATAGCTGAATTGTTGCTTTTGTGGCTGGTTCTCTTGCACTGGTGTTTCAACTGGTTTTTCTTGTTCTTCAACAACTGGCTGATGATCTTGCCCATACTGAGTTTCTTGTATGTGTTCTTGAGCTTGTTCTTGAGCTTTTGCTAACTGCGATTCTATTTCAAAATTTGGCATTTCAATTGGTGTTTCTTGTTTTTGAAATGATTGTTCTTGAACTGATTCTACTGGTTCTTGGTTTACTTGAAACTCCACTATTGGTTCACATGCTAATTCTGCTTGTTGTTCCTTTGCAAATGTGCCTAAATCTTGATTTAGGTTTGCTGCGTTTCTCAATAAGTCTGCTTTATCTGTTCTCTCCCATGTGAAGTCTGGATCTTCTCTTCCAAAATGACCATAGCTTGCTGTTTTTTTGTAAATTGGTCTTAGTAAATCTAATTGCTCTACGATTGCTTTTGGTCTAAAGTCGAAATTTTCTTTTACTAGTTGTTCGATTTTTTCTTCATTGATTTTATTTGTTTCAAAGGTTTTTACTAAAATTGAGACTGGATCGCTAACTCCTATGGCGTAGGCTACTTGTACTTCACATTTGTCTGCTAAACCTGCTGCTACAATATTTTTTGCAACATATCTTGCGTAGTATGCTCCTGATCTATCTACTTTACTTGGATCTTTTCCTGAGAATGCTCCTCCACCATGAGATCCGTGTCCACCGTAAGTATCTACTATAATTTTTCTCCCTGTAACTCCAGCGTCACCTACTGGGCCTCCAATTACGAATTTTCCAGTTGGGTTGATAAAGTATTTTGTGTTTTCATCTAAATAATCATAGCAAATTGGTTTGATTACTTTTTCAATCATATCTCTTCTAATTGATTCTAGTGAAATGTCTGGATGATGCTGAGTTGAAATAACAACAGTATCTACTCTTTTAACTTTGCCGTCAACGTATTCTACACTAACTTGCGATTTAGCGTCTGGCCTTAGATACCACAATTCTCCGCGTTTTCTTATCATGGCTAACCTTTTAGTTAGTTGATGAGCTAAAGTGATTGAAAGGGGCATTAATTGGGGTGTTTCGTTAGTTGCATAACCAAACATTAGTCCTTGATCGCCAGCTCCTTGTTCTTGATCTAATCCTTCACCTTCGTTAACTCCTTGCGCTATGTCTGGTGATTGCTCTGAAATTGCACTTAGAACGCCACATGTTTTTCCATCGAATCCAAATTCTGGATTGTCGTAACCAATTTCACAAATTGTATCTCTTACGATGTTTTGAATGTCAACGTAAGCGTTTGTTGTAACTTCTCCTGCTACAATTACAAAACCTGTTTTGGTTAGTGTTTCAACTGCTACTCTTGATTTTGGATCTTTAGCTAACATTGCATCTAAGATTGCATCTGATATTTGATCGCATATTTTGTCCGGATGTCCTTGTGAGACACTCTCGCTTGTAAAAAAATAATTTTTTCCCATAAAAAATTCACCTCTAATATTATTAGTAAAGTGGATTAGAATATAAAGAATTATGAAAGATGGTTTTATATTTTGCAAGGGTTGTTTTGTAGAAGAGAAGAAAAAAAATTAAGAGAAATTAAGATAGTTCATAAATAATGGCACCATAAGGAACTGAATCTCTAGGACCTAATTTTCTTACATTCTCTGAAATTAAGGTTGCGATATCTGCAGCGTATCCTCTTGGTTGATTATATAGTTTGATTAATTCTTTCCCAGTATACTTTTCTGGATGTAATGCACCCTTTTGTTGACGATTATTAAAAATAGGAATTCCCGCTAATAACCTATAACTTGCTACATTAAATCTACTAAGACCAGAACAACAACCAAAACACTCAGTAAGATATATTCTACTATGATTTGTAAGAGAATTTTTTCCAACTTTTATTAATTCATCTATCTCTGGTCTTAATTTGTAAGAATCAACATTATCACCATTATCCAAACAAGTTTGAGCCTTATTTTTTATCCAATCCAATTCTTGAAGGATTTTACGCTCCCTTTCGATTATTTTTGACAATTGAGAAATATTTAAAATAGGCTCATCCTTAGAAGGATTTCTAAGCACTTGGTTAAAATGTTTTAAAAGCTCATGTACTTGAGGTAATTGATATATTGCTAAATGTTTTTTATTTTTCATCTTTTGTTTTCCTACTTGTTTACTATCCTTTTGTGGCACCAGAACATTAGTTTAAGATTGTTGTCCCCCTACGAAACTACAGGCAAAAGATTTATATGTTATTAAGGATTATTTGTTAGTATGGATGTTAAAACGCTTGAGAAGATTGGTCTTACTAGAGGAGAGAGTGCAGTTTATTTGGCTTTGCTTAAAGTTGGGAGTTGTACTTCTGGGGCTTTGAGTCAAGAGTCTGGTGTTTCTCGAAGTAAGGTTTACGAGGTTATTGATAAGCTTAAGAAGAGAGGTTTGGCTTGTGAGGCGACTAAGGAGAATACTAGGTATTTTGAGGCTAGTGATCCTTTACGAATTGTTGATTATTTGGAATCTAAGAGAGAAGAGTTGGATAAGAGTATTAATGAGAGTAAGAAAATTGTTAAAGATCTTAGAAAACTTCAAAGTTTGCAACTTGACAAACAAGAAGCTAAGGTTTATGTTGGAATTGCTGGATGGAGAACTTTGTATAAGGAGATTTTAGGGAGTTTAAGTGGGAAGGATGAGTATTTGGCTTTTGGAATTGGGGTTGATGAGATTAACAATATCGAAGTTAAGAGATTTATTAAAACATTTCATCTAAATCGCTCTGAGAAGAGGGTTTGGGCTAGAATTTTGATGGGGCATCGAACCAAATCTAAGATGAAGCATTTTGATGATTTGAAATATTACAAGTATAAGTTTACTAAGGTTAAATTTCCAACCAATATTGCCGTCTATAAAGATAATGTGGTAACTTTAGTTTGGGGCGTAAATCCAGTTGCTTTTGTTATTAAAAGTTCACAAGTTGCTAAGAAGTATCGAGATTATTTTGAGAGTGTTTGGGAGAATTGGGTTTGTTAGTGCTACTTTTTAGTGATAATTGAAGAAATATTTATAAATGAATTGTCTTTTGGGTGTTTATGGCAAATAAATTAAAAAAATGGGGTTTAGTTGGAGCTATTGGAGCTGCACTTTTATTTAATGGATGTGATGATACTCAAAGACATCCTACCAACAGAAGATACTCAGTTCAATTACCCTTTACAAACTTTGAGTTTAATGAATTATTAGTTTATGATGACGGTAAAACTGTTAGACTTAGTGGAGCTCAATTAGAAGGAGAAAAGAAAAAAAAAAGAAGATTTTACTGCAACTTGCAGGGGTTTTTTAGGAGATTATAAATGTCCAATTGAACAACCAGATTTTGTTCCTAAAAGAAACGCTAACAGATATATGAGAGGAAATTTATGGTGTTTTGATAGAGATTTTAGATTTGAAACAGATGCATTTGAAACAAAAAGACCAATGCATTATAAAGAAATTGGAAGAAGTGATTTTGACAGAATTATTCTCAAAGACGCATCAGAAGTGAAATTTGATGTTAGAAAAAACCAAGTATTTAAACGCCATATCCCAACATATAGGGTTAAGGTTTCAAGCTATAAGGATGGAAGACTCCATGAAGCACATATTTCTTGTGAGGGCAAAGATTGTAAAATGACTAGAATGTACAGAGGCTTTAATGCATTAAAATTGAAGAGAAATAAAGATGAGAGTGCATCTGATCATGAAATAAGAATTGAAAAAGGATTGATTAAAGCTTCAGAGGATGTTATTGGTCAGCTCGACGATATTTGTGCTAGAGCTAAAAAACAAGCTAAAAGTTATAATGAGGGCGAGCAAGAATGTGGCGAAGCTTTTTATGATGATAACATATTTGGAGCTTACAATAGATGTATGATAATTAGAGATAATAATAAAAAATAAAATGACACAACTAAAATTAGCCGGTAGAGATGACTCAGATGAAGAAACTCAAAGAGATCATGCTCGAGATAGATTTCATAATACAGTGAAATTGGGGCAAGGAGCCGAAGGAAGAGCATTTAGAGCACAAGACTCTGAGTTAGAAAGAGATGTAATTGTTAAAGTGGTTGTATCTGCAGATAGAGATATAACAAGTAATGTTGAAAATTTAAGAAGATTAAATCATCCAAATATCTCTAAATTATTAGATTATAAAGTTCTAAAAGATGAATGGGGAGATGATCAACATATAATTGTTACTCAAAATGTTAACGGGACAAGTTTGTCTGATATTTTATCAGAAGGTTGTGTTAATGAAAGACAATTGAAAAGAATTTATAATCAAGTTATGGATGCACTCGACTACACTCATGAAGAAGGAATTATTCACAGAGATATCAAACCAGGAAATTTAATCATTCAAGATAATTTGCATGTAAAAATAATTGATTGGGGAGTTAGTAAACAAACTAATCAAAAGACCAATTTAATTACATTAGGAGTTGCTGGTACATATGGATATATGGCTCCTGAAATGGGTCCTGATGCTAGCGAAGCAGTTGATCATTATAGCTTAGGAGCAACCTTAATTGCTGCAGCAAGTGGGGTTGAAATAGGAATTTTAGATGAACCTAGTGATTTAGAGAGAACATTAGAAAAATTAAATTTATCCCAAGATTTTAAAAATAAAATTCGAGCTTTAATTGAAGAGAATCCTGAGAAGAGAGAAGAATATGTAAAAAATGGTTATAGGGTTGAGAGCTCTTTGGCAGCTAAGAGTGAGAACAAATCAGGTTGGTTATCAAGAAAAGTTATATATACAGGATTGGCACTTGGTTTATTAACAGGTGGAGTTTCAATAGGTGTTGCTCTCACACCAGAAAGTCAAACATCTGGAAATCAAAATATTGAATACATTGAGGATCAAGGAGAATTAGAGAGATTAGCTAACTTAAAAGCAGACACCAATAATAACGGAATTCTTGAAAGAGATGAGTATATAAGAGCAGCAAATGATAGTGGGCTTGTGATTCCAGAATATTTATTGAAAGAAGAAAAATTTGTTTTAGAAGTTGGTGGATGGAATAAATCATTTATAGAAATTACAGATCCTAGATTTTATAGTGAAAGGTTTGTTAGAATTGCTTTGAATATTGAAAAAGCTAATGATTATCTGAAATCAAAATAATTTTTTCTTATTTTATATTAAATTTAGAATTTAAAAAAAATTAATCTTTAATTGATTGGAATGTTAGGATGTCTTGCATGCTAAGTTTTTTTCCTTTCTTAATCTTTTCTTTTACTTCTTCTTTCTTTTCTTTAGCTGATATTTTGAATTTTTTCTCTTCTACGTCTTGAGCTTGTTTTTTCTTGTTTCTAAATTGTTTATTTTTATCGTCAAGCTCTTTTTTTAGTTGAGTGTATTCGCCTTTTAGAGTTAAGTAGTTAGTAGCTAATTTTTTCTCATCCACCCTTAGTTTTTTTACTTCTTCGTAAATTTTATTGATTGATTTGTGTTTTTCTTGAGAACTTTGAGCGACTTTTTGAATTTTATGATGTGATTTTTGAGCTAGTCTTCTTTTTTGAGAGAAATCTGTTAGAACTTCTTTAGTTTCTTTGTAGATACTTCCCAAGGATTCTATTTTTTTATATTGTGATTTTAATTCTTTTAATTTTTTTCTTAATGTTTTTTCTTGCGAGAAAGGAATTACTTCTGTTTCGATTTTTGTTTCTATAGCTTGCATTTCTTTTTTAATCTTTGCTGGACTCTCTTTAATTGAAACTTTGCCCTTATCAACGATTTCTTTTCTTTTTTCGTCAGCTACTTTTTTTAGATCTGCTTTTTCTTTTACTTCTTTATTTAGACCTTCTCTTTCTTTTTTTAGTTCTTTTACTTGTTTTGTTAGAGAATCTCTTTCTTCTTTTAATGATTTAATAGAATTTATTTTAGAATTAATTTCTTCTCGAATTGCTCTTAATTTTTTAAAGGCGTCTTCTTTTTCTTGATTTTTAGAAGTTAAAGTATCTCTTAATGAGGATACTTCTTCTTTTTTATTTTCAATATTTTTATCAAGATTTTCTACTGGTTTTTGCATTTATTCATCACTTGGTTGTTTTTTATTAATTTAATTAAATTTAAGAAAAAAAAATGGGATAAAAAATTTATCCGAATAATGCACCAAGACCAGCTGCTGCTGATGCTTCTGCTTTTTTATTGTCTTCTTTCTTTTCTTCTTTTTTCTCTTCAACTGGTGCTGCACCTGCTGCGGGAGCTGCTGCTACTGGAGCTGCTGCTGCTGCTTTATTGATAGCTTCTTCGATGTTAACTCCTTCAAGAGCTGCTACTAATGCTTTAACTCTTGCTTCGTCGACTTGAACGCCAGCTGCACTTAAAACTGCTTTTACTGCATCTTCTGTAATATCTTTTCCTGCTTTGTGAAGCAACATTGCGCTATAAACGTATTCCATTTTAAATTTCCTCCAATGAATTTCTAATCTTCATTACTGTTTTATTTTTATTTACTCTAACTTAGCTTCATTTTTTACACTTAAAGCTTGACGTTCTGATTTTGCTAGAATGTCATCTTTTGTAAAATCGTTAAGGATTGCAGCTTCAATTGCAACTCCTTTAGCTTCTCTAAATGCTTTTTGAATAAGCACTTCTCTATTTTCTTGAGTCGGATATGCACTCTCAACCGATAAGTTGAAAGCCCACGCTGCTGCATTTGTAAACATTTGAGTATATTCTTCTTCATCAATATGTAATTGTTTTGCATTAAAAACTACGCCATTTTCCCAAACTGCAACTAAATCTAATCCAACTTCCATTGGCTTAATATCTAGACGTTTAAGAGTTTCAGCAAGTTTTTGAGAGATTACGTCTCCTTCTTTTGCTACAATTGCATCTTTAATGATTGCTAATTTACCATTAACTACCTTGGTTTTAATTCCAACGGAAGCTAATTCTGAGATAATTGGACCTGGAGCGAAATTTGTTGCTCCTTCTTTAACTACTATCTCTTTTGGTGCTATATGACCTGCTTTTGCTGGTGCTTCTGATTTATTTTTTTGAATAGTCCCGTATAATTTGAATGGATTGTCTGAACTAAAGATAATTGCGGGCATACCTTTCATTTTTTCAATAAGATTAGTTATTTTTTCTTTACCAGAGCCTTCAAGAATTCTTTTGATTAGCTTTTTTCTAGTCATTACAATGTCAACACCTTTTAATCTAAGCATTGCTCTCATTTTTTGAGCTTGCTGAGCTGGAAGACCTTGTAGGTTTACAATACCAACGATAGGGGTATCTTTAACTTTTTTAGTCAATGTTACAACTTGTTGTTTTTTATTTTCGTTTACCATTTCAATCACTGCTCACAATTTAACGGGCTTGCCCATTGTAGTTTTTAACAATACACTTTTGATGTTTTGTTCTTCATTAGGTAAATTTTTAACTGCTGTTTGAATAACTGTTAAAATATTATCAATTATTTCTTCTTCATTTTGATCTTCTTTACCAACTAGGCACTGTAAATTAGTTCCTTTTTTTGCTGATAGAAGAACTGTTCTTTCTAATTTAGCTTTTAGAACTTCTAAATTAACGTTTGGAGGAACTACACATCCTAACTTAGGATTAGGCATTTTTCCTCTTGTTCCTAGAACACGACCAAAATTTTGTGCTACTTTTGCCATTAAATTTGCTTGAGCGATGAAGAAATCATATTCTTGAGCTAATTTCTTAGCTACTTTTTTATCTTTATATTTTGCAAATTCTGCTTCACTAATTGTTAAATCACATACTTTTTTTGCATTTTCTTCTAATCGCTGATCTACAAAAGCTACTATTTTAATTGGTTTCCCTTTGGAATAGTGTAAATTAACAAAGAAATTCACAGGATTTGATTTAATGATTATGTTCTTTAAATTAATTATAACATCTAAAGATTGAGTAAACTTTCGTTTATCTTGACTTTTAACTTCATCAAGTGCTTTTTTTATTCTATTTTTATCCATTTTGCCTCCTACGTAAGAATGATCTTAGTGTAGTTAATTACGGTTTAGTTATGTGGAAATGCACCTATTTATAAATGTTTTGGGTTTTTGGGAGTTAAAAGAGTAAATTTCTTTATTTGTATAGTTTTTGTGTAAAGGTAAGACTAGTTGCAAAAGATTTATATAGGTGGTTTGTTTGCTTAAAGTCAACCGAGTTGAAATGTTGTTGTTTGAGCACTCGAGAATACTAAGTTTATAGTTCTCGAAGATTAGCTCAAAGATAATATAAACAACTTGAACCATATATACTAAACGCTAAATGAAATTTAAAGTTAATTTTAGCATTTAGTATAAAACAGGAGGTGTTTAATTATGGATAGAGGGTTGGTTAATATTGGAAAGTTGGAAGTTAGTATTACTTCAAGTGTGCCTAATTTGAATAAAGGTGTTGTTTTAGATGAGTTTTATGAGTTTTGTGAAAAGTATGACTTACTAGATGCAAGTTGTAAGTTGATTTTTTATCAGAATCAAAAGGAAGGCAACATTGTTGGATGTAGAATTAGTATCTTGAATGATAGTGGAAACTTGTTTAATTTTGGTTCTGGCTATGATGAGTATGTTGCTATCAAAGATTGTTTATACATGCTTGAGACACAAATAATTGAAAAAGAAAATTTACTTGAGGAGATGAATTATCAAGCTAAAGTTTAATTTGTTTTTTTGTTATTTTTTATTTGACTATTGTTCTGCTTCTGTTTTTTTATCAGTTGCTTCTTCTTTTGGTTTTGGATTTTTAAGATCTTCAACTGTTTTTTTGAAAGCTTCGATTTGTTTTTCGCTAAGTTTTTCAAACCTGATATAAGACTGTTTGATATTTCTTAGAAATGAATTTTGTTCATAGAATTCACGAGGAATATCAAAGAATTTTTTGAATTTTGGATCATTAATTGGTTTATCTATTTGTTTCATGTGACAATCTGAACAGATTGGAAATTGTCTTCTTGAGAACATAATAACCATATTATCTTTACACATTGCACATCTTTGTTTGAATTTTGGTCCTGCCATAGTTCATTGAAATTAGAAGTAGTATTAAAGGGTTTTGGTTTGGTTTGTTAAATTAAGAAAGAAAAAAAATTGAAAAAAAGAAAAATTATTCTTTTAAGTCGAAGTTACTAGGTACGCTTACTTCTTTATCTAGAACGTTTCCTGTTGCTAATTTGTTGAAGTCGTGTTCTTGTTCGATTATTTCTTCATCATTGTCATAGCTTAGAACTAAATATCTCATAGCAATTCCAGTAAAGTCATCTACAGATAATCGGTGGTTAAATCCATCTCTTTCAAATTCATAAACAGTGTTTTTTCTTCCATTAATTAAGCTTGTTCCTGTTTTTTTAGCGTCAGAGCCAATATTAATTGATAATTCTCTTGGGTCAATATTAACTTTAGCTAATTCAAATGAAATTGTTTTGTATTTTTTATCTAGATTTTTACAAACTAAATTTAGAGGAGTATCACAAATTCCAAAAGAATCTTTAGTTTCACGATTTACAAATATTTTATTATAGTAAATGTTATCTTCAAATTTAACTGGAGCGATGAATTTTCTTTGAACTTTATTTTCATTTACATATACATCATGGTCATCCAAATCAATAAAATTTCTAAATTCGTCTCTTACTCTCCCACTATAGAAGTATTGATAATTAGTATTTTTCGTAGCTTTATCAACGATAGATTGTAATTCGTTGTTTAAAGAACCTCTTACTTCTTGTGGTTCTCTTGCTGCTGCTTGTCCTTGATTAGTATCTTGCTTTTGAACAGTGTCTTGAGCAGGTTCTGTTGAAGGAATTTTTGTATCATCCACCTGTTCAATTTTAATATTTTCATTACAACTAACTACAAAAAGAAGAGTTAGTAAGATTGTTATTATTAGAATTATTTTTTTCATGATGTTAAAGAATTTTTTGTTGTTTATAAAGTTTGTTAGTTATCAAGAAATCAAATATCAAACTAAAGGTTTTTAAAGCTTTATTGTTAAATTACTTTTAATGCAAGAAAAAGATATTTTATTTATTAGAAAAGAACTTGAGAGTGCTCAGAACCCCATGTTTATTTATGATAGCGATGGTGATGGATTATCTTCGTTTCTTTTAATGTATCGACATGTTCGAGAAGGAAAAGGAGTGATTTTTAGATATGCCAAACGGCAAGTTGATGTCGATTTAATTCGTAAGGTGGAGGAGATTGGCCCTGATAAAATATTTATTTTGGATTTACCAGATGTGACGCAGGAGTTTATTGATAAGGCTAAAAGACCAATTTTTTGGATTGATCACCACCCAATTATTAAGAGAATGAATGTTAAGTATTTTAATTCTTTAAAGGATAATCCAGATTCATATATTCCTACAACTCAAATGGTTTATGAAATTATTGGAAACAAAGAAGATCTATGGATTGCGGCTACTGGAGTATTAGCTGATTTTGCAATGCCTGAATTTATTGATGAGTTTATTGAAAAATATCCTGATTTACTTGAGAAGAGAATGCCAATTGGTGATGTTTTGTTTAAAACGAAAGTAGGATTATTAGTTAAGATGTTTTTCTTTTTACTTAAGGGTTCAACTAATGATGTTAGAAAATCAATTAAAATTTTAACTAGAATTAAAGATCCGTTTGAAATATTAAATCAAACTAGTGCTGCTGGAAAATTTTTGTATAAGAGATTTGAAAAAATCAATAATATGTATGATGAGTTATTAAATGAAGCAAAGAAGAGTGCTACAAAAAGTAGATTGTTGTTGTTTAATTATACGGAGAAAAAGTGGTCTTTTACAACTAATTTGGCAAATGAGCTTGCCATTATGTATCCTAAAAAAGTAATTGTTATTGCTAGAAGGAAAAATGGTAAGATGAAGTGTTCGATTCGAGCGCAAGTTCCTATCGTCGGTGCTTTAACTTCTAGTATTGAAGGGCTTGATGCCTATGGTGGAGGACATCCTAATGCTTGTGGAAGTGTTATTGATGAAAAGGATTGGGATGAATTTTTGAAAAGATTTAAAGGAAAAGTAGATGAGTTAGAGGGATTGAAGTGATTGAGATTTCTATGTTACTTCTTGTTTTGTTTTCTATTCCGTTAGGTTTGTTGTTTGGTTATCTCGTTGGTTTAATTGCTCGTGAGGAAATTTCGGATGATTTATGGGTTTATATTATTGTTAAAAAGGTTATTTTTTTTAGTGCTCTTTTGTTATCTATTTATTTAGTTAGAAAAAATTTGTTTGTTTTTATTTTGCTTATTTTAGTGATTATGAGTTTATCAATAATTAATTTGGTTAATAAAATCAATAAAAAGTTTAGTATTAAGTTTGTGGAAATAGTTAATTTTATAACTTTGTTAGGGTTAATGATTTATACAAAAAGGTTAGAAGTTATTAGTTTGGCTTTCCTATATGCAATCCCAAGTGGTACAATATTATGGCAAAAAAAGATCTTGAAGAAACAATAAAAGAAAAGGTTGCTCCTTTAGTTGAAGAGAGTATGGAAAAAAGTTGGGGCCTTACTATTCCGAAGATTGAAGATGATATTACAGATCAACTATCCAACCCTCATTTTGAAATTTATATTCCATTAAACAAAACGTTTAAAGATGCTAAAAATTCATTTAAAAAAGAGTTTTTAAAAAGAGAAATTAGATTTCATCAGGGTAATGTTTCTGCGCTTGCTAAAAATTTGGAAATAGATCGAAGATCAGTTCATAGAGTGATAAAAGATTTAGATATTGATATTGAGAAATTAAGAGAAGATATTAAAACGCCGCTTCAAGAAGAAGAAGAGATCATTGATATTAAAATAAGACATACACTTGACCAGTATAAAGGAATTATTACAACGCAAAAAATGCAAAAGATGTATGAAGAAATACCTCATTTATCAAGAAATATTGCTAAATTACTTCCCCATAAAAAAGTTACTTGGAAAAAGGCCGAGAGTGATTTTGAGAGAGAATTTTTACGTCATGCTTTAAAAAAACATAATTGGAAAATTTCTAAGACAGCTAAGGATATCGAAATTAGATCTGAAACTTTACATCGTAAAATTAAGAGTTTGAGTATTGGTCGAGAGTTTTGAATTTAATTTATTCAAAAAAAAAAAAAAATCCAAAAGTATATAAACGAAAAAATATTTCTAAGAATATGAAAAAAGGTAATGGACATCCAACTAAGCATAAGCACCATCCTATTTTTAGAAAAAAGTTAACTCTTGGGCAGAAAGCTTCAGATTTAATTTCTAATTTTGGTGGTTCATGGACATTTATTACAATTTTTATTTTATTTTTAATAGCTTGGATGATTATGAACTTTTATTTTTTAACAAATAAAGGATTCGATCCATATCCATTTATTTTACTTAATTTAGTTTTATCTTGTTTAGCTGCTCTTCAAGCTCCTATTATTTTAATGGCCCAAAATAGACAAGCTGAAAATGATAGAATTGATGCTAAGTATGATCATGCAATTAATAGAAAGGCTGAAAGGGAAATTCAAAATATGCAGCAGGATTTAGAGGATATTAAAGCTATGATTAAACATATTAAGAAAAAAGTTTGATGTTTTTTGAATTTGATTAATTTATTTATTAGATAAACTGTTTTTTACTTTACTAAAATTATCTTTTTCTTTTGCCTTATAGTTAGATAGGGTTTTTGAAGTCTTTTTTTGAGTGCGATATCTTGAGTTAAAATTAAGTTGTTTTCTTTTGATAATTCTACTAAAAGATCATCAACATATCCTTCTTTTTTTATGATGTTGATATTTTTTGTGTTTATTAGTTGCAAAGCGATACTTGCTGCTAGTTTATATTTGCCCCTTTGCTCTAATTTGATTTTTTCTAATTCATCAAGGGTTGGGCTAATTATATTTAGTGTGAAATTGAAATCTAGAGATTCTTTTAATTCTTCGAATAGATCTAGTTTAAATTCACTTATTGCTAAGAGAGCATTTGTATCGATGATTATTGTTTTTTTCATATTGTTTTTTCTTAATGTTGATTATGATTTTTATTGATTATTAGATATAATCTTAATAAATTTATAGTTATTAATAATAGTAAAACTAGAAACAGAGAAGTATAAAATGTTTGCATGAAAATGTTTATTAGATATAATATAATTGCTATTATTACAAGGCCAACTAGATAAATTATTGCTAATTTATAGTTTTTTAAGTTGTTTAAATAATTTTTAAGTTGAATTTTTAAATTTAATTTTTGATTAAGATTTAAGTAGGCCAAAACCATAAAGAAGTATAGAGCTATGAAAATTATGAATAATGAGTCTGCTGCGCTTGAAAAGTCTCCTTGCATAATACTTTGCCAATAAAATGTTTTTATGGTAAATGTGGAAATAATTGCAAATAGAATTGTTCCGACAAGAGTTATAGTGGTAAAATTGAATAGTTGCATTATGAAATTTTTAATTTTCATTTTTTCTTTTCTAAAGAAATTAAAACTAAGAGTCCATAACAGACCATTGAATATAGTAAAAATGATTAATTGAGTTAAGGCTAATTTATATAAATTTGTTTTTAGAGAATCGAATCCATTGTTTAGTTGCACGAAATCTTTTAAAAAAGAAGCACCATCTTGAAGAGATTTGTCATCGTAATTGGCATTTTGAATTGGGTCCATGACTTTTGATACGTCATCTAAAATTTTTACTTGATAGTTAATTAGAGAGGAAGATGCCATTACTATGAAAAATATTTGAATTAAAATTAAGGAAATAAATAGCAATTTGTTTTTTAGAATTGAACCAAATAGTTGAGCTAATGTTTTTTTTAATTTGTCCATAATCAGAAAAGAAAAGAAAAATCCTTTATAGATTTTTCCTAAATGTTTTACTTATCTATTGTTTTGTTTAAATAATTTCAACGATTAATTCCTCGTCTGAATCCAATAGCGAGTCTGTTGGGTCTTCTTCAAAATTGTGTGCTTGTTCATACCACAACATAAATCCTCCGTCTTGCGCGCTCATTGTATCTGCAGCTATTAGTTCTTCTCTAAGAAGAAATCTCTCATATTCTTGTCTATTCATCTAAACCTCCCCCAAAGTCAATATTATTTAACATAAAATTTATATATAAATACATTTACTAAATGCTATATGTGTGCATATAGGGGCTATATGTGAATTTAGTGATGCATATAAAACAGATTTTTAAACATGAACAATGGAATATAGAAAATTAATATCTTTTGGACGAAATAGTTTTGTTATTTCTTTACCTAAAGCTTGGATTAGGCATAATAAATTACAAAAGGGTGATTTGATTTATGTTGATGAAAAGGAAAGCAATCTTATTTTAGGTATAAAGGAACATGATGTAGCTAGTGAAAAATCAACGACAATTGAAGTTGATGATAAATCTATTTCTCAGCTTCGACGTGAAATTAATGCAGTTTATATTGAAAATTATAGACAAATTACCCTTATTGGTTCACAATTAAAAGAGAAATCAGAAGAACTATTAAAATTAGTTAGAGAACTTATTGCTCTTGAGGTATTGGAAATTGATTCTAAGAAGATTATAACTAAAGATTTTTTGAGTATGGAGAAAGTTAGTGTGGCTGAATTAATTAAAAAAATGGACATGATTGTAAGATCAATGTCAAAAGATTGCATGGAATGTTTTAATGAAGATAATGTTAGTAACATCATTCTTCGTGATAAAGATGTTAATAGAATTAGCTTTTTAATTTATAGGTCAATTAGATTTGGACTTAAGAATCCTTCAATTACCCTTAAAAATTTTGATTTGTTTCCATCAGATTTGTTAAATTTATATCTTATTACGTTTCAACTTGAAAAAATTGCTGATGAAACAAAAAGGATTTCTCGAGGAATGCTTAAAACTAAAATTAGCAATAAAGAAAAAGAGGAGTTTGTTAAATTATTGCTTGAAACTGAAAAATTATATTTAGAATTTATTAAATCATATTATAAAAAAAATAGAGACCAAGCACTTTTGTTATCCAATAAAAAAACTCAGATTATTAAAAAAATTAATAATTTTAGTAATACTATCGATAATAAGGATGAAGGATTTATTTATATGATTGATAGATTTAGACATTTAATTGGATGTATTCATGAGATGGGAAGATTAATCTATCAAAATTAAGTTTGTAGTGCTTATTACTTCTTCAACTATTACAGAGTATTATGTAGTAGTAACGAAGGGAGCATTTATAAAGAAATAAGGCTTTTTTTAAGGTTAATGAGTTTTAGCACAATTAATATACTTGAATCACTAACTTTAGACGATATTAGAAGATCTGATTTTCTTGGAAATAAATATAAAATTGATGAGGCAGATTATATAGAAGTTTCTTCAAAAGCAAGATCTGGCCATAGTATTGGAGGTACAATCAAATTTTATGATAAGCATCACTCTGAACTCCCTGAGCTAAGGTTATGGGTTAAGGAACTAAATAAAGTTAGAGATGATTTTAGTTTGTTTTATAATTTGCAAAGAGATCCGGTTTTACTGTTTATGAAAGAGTATAGGGCAAATTTAGCAATTCGACATATTTTAAAAGGCAAATTTAATGCTAAATTAATTGGAAGAGATATTTTTGCAAAAAGATTATTTTATGAATGTTTACCCTCTTTATCAGATAGAGAGAGATTAATTGGTTGTCAAGAAGACGAAGCACAAAGAAGACAAATAATTTATTCTGCACATAAAGACATAGCACACATGGGTGCAATTTTAGAACATAGATTAAATGAAAAAAGAGAAGAATTAAAAGAAATTGATGATGGATATGTAGACCAATTGTTTGAAAAAAATGATAGAAAAACCCAATTATTAGACTATATCACTACTATTTTAAGACATAATTATGAAAGAGATGAAAATGTTGAGTTTGGTAATTGTGATGAATTAAAACATTATGTTTCTTCTAATTTAAGAATTAATTTAAGTAATATTGCAAGAAGTTTAGAAGGGAGTTTTTCTAATTTAAATTATTTACATGTTTTATCTCATGGTGATTGTAGAACACATAATTTAAAATTAGTTGAAAATAAGGGAGGGAAAATTAAAAGAAAATTTATTGATTGGGAACAACTTGGCCTTTGTGAATTGGGTTTTGATCATGTGACTTATGCAAGTAGTGAAGCAGGTATATCAAAATTACCAGTAGAAGAAACTTTTGATTTAGCTGAATTTATTTGTTATGTAAGAAGACTTTATAGAACAGATAGGAAAAAATTAAAAAATGTTGAAATTAATGATTTAATTGATGAGTCAAAAGGCAAATGCCCAAAATTAAGAGAAATAGTTGGTTTTCAAATGCTAACACAATCAATATTTGAAAATTTACATATATATTCTTCAAATTTAAGATATTCAAAAGAGCAAAGAGATAGTTTTTGTGAAGGAGTAGATGGTTTAGATCACTCCGGTATGTTTGTTTACAGAATTAAAGAGATCGGAGAGACAATTGAATATTTATCAAAATTAGACTATAGCCAATTTAAATTTGATAATTATAAAGAGAACATCTTGCCAATTGCTATGACATTAAATGAATTAGATATAATTCACGTGTCAGATGATGCTCTTTTAAGGCTTTCTAGATAAAAAGTTTTATAAATGAAGCTATTTCTTTGATGGTTATGCGTGGGGGTAGCAAAGTCTGGTCAAATGCGCAGGACTTAAGTGGACAGCCAGTTTAAAGACTGGTTATTTTTAGATATCCTGTCCTTCAGTAGGTTCGAGGGTTCAAATCCCTTCCTCCACACCACTTTCTTTTTATTTAGAATAAAAAATTAAAAAAAATTAAAAAATTTAACTCCAAAGGTAATCTAAGAAGTCGTTGTCATAGACAACCCCACCTGTTAGAAGACCACTTGGTGCTACTTGGCCAGAATCGTCTGAACCAGATTCACTTGAACCACTATCGCTACTTCCGGAGTCAGAACCTGAATCTGTGTTTGAATCTGTTCCTGAGTCGCTTGAGCCGTCATTTGTTTCTGGTTCAGTTGTCCCTGGATCTGTGTGTCCATCATTACTTCCATCTGAGCCATCAGGTGAGCCATCATCGATTGGAGACTGTGATGCTTCTGGGTCTGGGTTTGGTTCAGTATGTCCATCATCTGTTTTTTCATTGTAGAAACAGACACATTGATTTCCATTCACACAATCTGTTCTATCTGCACCAGGACATTCTTGAGAACAGCCATCTTTACATTCGTTAAATGGCTCTGGTTGATTATCAAATGGCTTACAAGCACCGTTATCACAATAAGTGTCTTGTGGGCAATAGATATTTGCGCAGTTATTTTGATAATCTGGCCCACCATGGTCATCTGGTTGTTGGCTTTGATCATAATCTTCTTTGTTTAAACATTGACAATATCCGCTTTGATCACATGTGTGAATATCATCTGGCCCACAATCTTCTCTTCGTTCGCCTTGTGTGTCTCCTGGTTTGTAAAGTCTCCCATCAGGTCCTTCCATTGATTCATCTTGCCTGATACTATCGCATTTTTTCCAATCATCTCTGCCTTCACCTGTAATTCCAGCATCTAAACATTCTTGAGGAGCGTCCATTTTAAATTGAATTTTTTGGCAGTCTCTCCAATCTGATTGTCTTTGACCTGTTAAACCAGCATCCAAACATTCTTGAGGTACTTCCGCTTTAAATTGAATTGGTTTACATTTATCCCAAGCTCTTCTATCTCTTGGATCGATTCCAGCATCAAGGCATTCTTGAGGTGCTTCTAATTTGAACCTAATTGCATCGCACTCTTTCCAATCATCTCTGCCTTCACCTGTTAAACCTGCGTCTAAACATTCTTGAGGTGAATCTAGTCTGAAATTGATTGCTTCACATTTTTTCCAATCGTTTCTGCCTTCACCTGTGATTCCAGCGTCTAAACATGCTTGAGGTGCATCTAGTTTGAATCTGATTAAATCACATTCTTTCCAATCATTTCTACCTTCTCCGGTTAGACCTGCTTCAACACATTCCTGAGGTGCGTCTAATCTAAACATATGTTTACCACACTCTTTATGATCTCTTATTCCTGCGTCAATACATTCTGGAGGAGCTTCACTATTGAACATGATTTCTTCACATTGTTCTCTTGCTTTTCTTTCATTTGAAGTGTCAATGTCACCTGACTCTAAGGCTTCTTGACACTCTTCTGGTGCATGTTGAGCAAACATTACTTTCATGCAAGCATCTTTAGTTGTTGCACCTGCTTCTTGACATTCTTTTGGCATGTGTAAATCAAATTGCGCTTCACCAAAACTATCTTCAACATCATCCATTACATCTTGTAAATAATCTGGAAGTAAATCAATTGGGTCTTCAACATCTTCCATATCTTGACATGCTTGTTCGTCTCCAGCTTCACATTTAGCTGCTAGCGGGGCAATTATTTTACATTGGTCTGCAAAGGGTTTGATTGAAATATCATCACATCGACACTCGTTTGGATTTGTAAAACATTGTGACATAATACCAAAGAATTCTTTTGCATTTTTTTCTTGCTCTGCTGTTAAATCACGATCTAAATTTCTTTTCCATTTAGCATCATCATCTTTTGTTCTACAAACTCTGGAATATTCTAAAGGATCTAATTTAGCTAGTTGTTCACATAATTCTTTAATTTTGGAAGAAACTTTTGCTGCTTTTGCTAGTTTATCTTCTTCATCTTTATGATCTTGAATGTCTTCTTTTATATCGTCCCATTTATTATCTTCAAGATCTAATTCATCTAATGCATCTTTAGTTGCTTTTGATGATCTTCTAACATCTTTTTCAATATCTGGAGTTACTTCTTTTTCGATGATGTTCGTATATTTTCTTGTTCTTTGTAGTATTTTTTTTGCTTCTTCAACTTTTCCTGCTTTAACCATTTCTTTTAGTTCACTTATTTTTTCATCTTTATATTTAAGTGCACGTTCTGGGTTATCACCTGCAAGAAGAACGTCTTCTAGAAGAACTTCTACAAAGTAGAAAGTATCATCTGGAGTTAATCCTGCGTCTTCACCAAGTGTTGCATCTTCAACATCTTGATATATTTCATCTTCAGTTACATCTATTTCTTGAGCAAGTGCAAAGGATGAAATCATTAGAATAGTCATTAAGAATATTATTAAACCTCTTTTTACCATGAGTAGAGTAAATTTTTGTTGTATATAAAGTTTTATAGTAATGTTTAAAAAAGAGAATAAGAAACCACTAGATAATGGCCCTTGTGACCTTGCGAAAATGCAAGCAGCATTTTATAGTGCGAGCAACTTGCACTGCGTTTAAGTCACTAAGGTTAAAATGGAGTGCCCTTGTGGCCTAGCGGTACTTTGTATTATTATGCAAAGCGCAAAATGGCGTTACCTTGGTAGAATTTAATTTCAAAGAGGTAAAGGTCCCGAGTTCAATTTTATGTGTGGTTCAAAGTCACATGTAATGAAAGTCTCGGCAAGGGCTCTTTTTTAATTGATTGTTTTTCCTAAAAGGCAATATACTACATCATACATTAAATCTTGAGCTTGTTTTGTTTCTAACATTTTATGGTTAGCATTTTGCATTTTTTGAAAAATATTTTTAACTTTTACTTTGTCTTTTATTTTTTTGAAATCAGTTAGATGGCTTAGTTGAGGGATAATAACACCGTCTTGAACATCACAATATATAGTTAAAATTGGAGATGATGTGATATCCATCCTAATGTAAATTTCTTCACAAGTTATTTTGGTATTTGAATAATTTTGCTCATTTAATTTTTCTTGTTCATCACATAAAGCCCTGTATTCAATAAAATATCCTGTTGGCAAAACAGCTTCTCTTTTAAAAAAAGGAAGCATATTTGATAAAAGGTCTTCTTGCTCAGGAATTAATTGGGATGATTGTTTAATTGCATGTATTTTTTCAAAAGGACAATTAGAATTATCATATATCTCTCTTAGTGAAAATGGATTAACTTTACAAGGCATATTTTGAGCTATTTTTTTGATTGTATCACCATAAACTCTTTGAGTTATTTGAATATTATAGCTATCTAAAAGTTCAATTAATCTTGATTCTAGTAAAGGACTTATCATAAAGTGTTAAAATAAAGTGTTTTTTATAAATATCTGCTACTTATAGAGAGTTTTTGTTTCTTTTGAGAAAAACTTATAAATAAAAGGTTGATTTAGCTTTAATAGTGCCTCAGTGGGAAATGCAAGCAGCATTTCATAGTGCGTGCAACTTGCGCTGCGCTTAAGTCACAGAGATGAATATCAAAATAAGTGCCTCAGTGGCTTAGTGGCTATAGCGGTCGCCTAGTATGATTAAGGGTTTTAGAATCTTTGATTACAGAGAGCGACAGGTCGGGAGTTCAAATCTCCCCTGAGGCTTATTTTTTATTTCTAGTTGATTTTTGAGAATTAGAGGGATTTAATTAAAAAGAAAAAAAAAATCATTGCAAACTTACACAGATTTGGTTGTTTGAAAAAGTCATGTGGTTTGTTTGCTCATTTGCTCTTGTCAATAAGTTCCCAATTGTTTCTAAAGTAACTCTTTGTTCTTGACCATTAGAGAATTTAATTAAAACTGAACCATCATCAAATGATTTTATTGATGAGATTCTAGTTGGTTCTTGTGGCTCTGGTTGAGGTTCAACTACTTGAACTTCTCTTTGACAAGTTACTTCAAACTCGTTGTATCTTATTACTTGGCCATAATCTTGAGCTATGAATAAAGATCCTTGTGTATCTGGGCAACTTGAGATTAGAGTGATCCCATCTTGAAATGTTCCTAATACGTCTGTTTCTTTAATTAGCTCTTTGGCGGTTGTTATTTCTCTTATTTTGTTTGCGCTATCATATAAGATAAATAGAGTTTGTAGATCGCTTGAGTAATGAAGACCCGAGATATCGTTTCTTGCTTCAACCGGTGTAAATGAGTCCACTAATGTTGCTCTTTGATTTTGAAAATCTAAATCTAGAACATGAATCATTCCTGTTTCTTCAATTCCAATGTAAAATAGACCTTTGTTTTCAAATTGTTCATAAGAATGATGGCCTTGTGGTACGAATGTTAAGGCTTCAATTCCTTTGTTAGAATTTGTAGGCCTTGGAATTACATTTGCTAAAGACAAGGTTGAAATCACATTACCATTTTGGGTGTGAACTTTTAAGATATTTAGTCTTCTCTCTTGCGCTATGTAAACATATTCTTCTTCATTTGGTTTTACTGTAACTCCTTCTAAATCTCCATTGATTTTAAAATTAACTGCGTTGTTACCATCTGTATCCATTCTTGTTAAATCACCATCGTCGCCTACTAAAAATATTTTGTCAAGTAGAGGATGATAAACCATTCCACTTGGTTCGTAACCATTGTATAGACTTTGATTAATATTTGTTGTTGGTTCGTTTGGTTGTGGTGGAAGAGGTGTATCGTCACAGCCATCAGGGATTGTGTCTTGGTCTGAGTCTATGTTATCATCAAAGCCAGGGCAAATGTCGTCTTGATCTAAGACACCGTCATTATCGCTATCTAAGTTTCTATTTGGACAAGTAATTCCAAATTCTTGATAACTTGCAACTGGGCCACCATCGTCTGCGATAAAAATTTGCGCTTGGTTTTGGGGACAGCTTTCAATTAGGGTGATTCCTTCTTGAGCTCTTAGTGGTACAAAATATTCCCTGATTCTCTCTTTTGAGGTTGTCATTTCAGTTATTTTGTTTGCTCCATCATATAATACAAATAATGTTTCTAGTTCATGGGAAAAATGTAATCCTGAGATATCGCCTCTTCTATTTACTGGTTTGAATGTGTCAATTAGTCTTGCTGAGGAATCTTGGAAGTTAACATCCACTACGTGAACTAGTCCGCCTTCTTGAATTCCGAAATAGAAAAGTCCGCCGTTATTTGAATCATCATAAGGATGATAACCATTTTGAACATATGCTAATCCTTCAATTCCTAAATTAGCTCTTGCTACTGCTGGAATTACTCCAACTAAGGATAATGAGTTAATTACTTCTCCTGATTGCGTGTTTATTTTTAATATCTTGAATGGTCTTTCAACTGCTACATAAACGTGATTTTGATCGTTTGGAATGATTGTAGCCCCTTCTAAATCACCACCAATTCTCCAAGTTTGAGAATTAGTTCCATCGAGGTTCATTCTTGTTAAATCACCATCGTCACCTACTAAGAATAATTTATTTAGTTGTGGATGATAAGCTATTCCACTTGGCTCATAACCCAAATAAAGTTCTTGACTAATGATTGTTTTTGTATCTTCTAAAAATACCGTTGCTAGAACAGCCGGTATTAAAGTTAGAATAAAAATTGTTAATAATATTTTTTTCATAAATATTCACCTGGTTTTTTGGAGAGTTTATGATATATAAAAGTTATTATATCTTAGGGGGGGAATGGTTTTCATATTTTAGAATTAATATTGTTTACTTTTTAGTTACTACCAAAACTTCTTAAAGAATTGGGATTTTGAGAATTCATGCTTAATAAAATTAATGACCATATCAAGGAGTTGCAAAAATCTTTTTCTGATGAAGATGAGATTTTACTTAATAATAAAGAGTTTAAGGTTAGTTTAAATAATTTTTTTGAGCTTGGGTCAAATGAGAGTTTGAATCCTAAGAAGGTTTGTTTTATTGATGGGGGGCAAGCTGTTTTGATTAATGCTAGTAATTTTGTTTTGAGTTTTATTAGGGTTGCTCAGGTTACTTATGGTTTGAGTGGTGTTGAGGTTTCTAAAGTTAGTAACGAAGTTGTTGAGTTTTATTTGCTTAGTGTTCCTAAGATGATTGATGGGAAGTTGTTTTATGTGTCGAAGATTTTTTGTGAGGGTGATTCGAGTTGTTTGTTTGAATCTAAGTTACTTACGATATCTCCGCAAGATAAATTGATTCGTGATGGGAATAATAATGCTTCTTTAGTTAAGGTTACTAATATTGCTCGAAGATTTTGTGAGCTTAGGATGGCGGCTTTGATGCAAGAGAAGAGCGATATTGTTGTAATGGATGGAAGTTTGGATTGCAAGTATCCAAATGAAGAGGAGTTTTTGAGTGCTTTGAATGGGAAGGTTTGTAGTGTTTCTAAATCTTCTACTGTGTTTACTAGGTCAGGTAATAGTTCTGCTCATTTGCTTGGAAAACTTAGTCCTTTTTCTAGGTGGGGATATAAACTTGATGATTTGAATTATTTTGTGAAGTTGAATAAATTGTCTAAGCATGTTTTTAGGTTTCAAGGTAATAGTTCGTTTCTTTTAGATTTGATGAGGTTGTCTAACGATGCTATCTTTGTTGGGTATCCCTATGGGTTAATTGAAGTTGACAGATTAGCTCGTGTGACTAATAGAGAGAGGGAGAATAAGAGATTGTATTTGTTTTCTAAAAATAAGGATTTGGAACTTAGTTTGAGTAGTTCGAATGCTCATGATATTTTAGATAATGTTTGGTGATTAGTAAGCTAAGTAAATTAATTCGTATCTTCTTTTTGGATTTGTTTTTGAGTCTTTGATTCTTGTTGTTGCAAAGTTGACTTTTGTTATGAAGGAGTCTGCATTTTCTTTTGTTACTTTTCCTGCTAGGACATCTCTTAAATTGAAAAAAATACTCCCTGAGTTGTATAAAACATTAAAGTTTGCTCTTAGATAATCTTGAAATTTTCCACATGCAAATGAGATACAGATAGGAGATTTGTATTCTTGAATTGTGCAGCCTTGGTCTGTGTGATAGTTGCATCTAAATAGTTCATCTTCTTTTCTTAGAAGGTTTTCTAAAGTATTTTCTTTTTGAAGTTCTTGAAACCTTGATAATAAATTTTTTTGTTCTTTTTTATTTTTGAAAAAGGATCTGCCTATTGGAATTAAATAATGTTGCATATCACAACAGCCCACATTTCTTGGATTTGAAAAATTTAAATCAATATATGCGTACCTTCTTGGTAAACATTCTTCTTGACAAAAATTTAATTCATCAAAAAATTCTCTTAGTGATGTTTCTACACTGTTGTATATTTCGAGTCTTTGTTCTATTGTTTGTGTCATTGTTAGTTATCTATAACTATTTGTTCTTGGATTTCTTGATTGGGATTTGTTTTTGAATCTTTAATTCTTTGTGTTGCTTGGTTGATTCTTTGTATCAGGTTTTGGGCTTGCTTTGATCTTACTTCTCCGGCAAAGATATCACCAATAAAATCTAAAAAAATCAATTGATCATAATTAATATTATATTGTTCTAATTCTCTTTCTAATGGAACACAGGTATAAGAGACACAAGTTGGTGATTTGAATTTTTCTATCATACAACCTTCACTACTATGACAAGAACATTTTGTTGAACTACTATAAGAATAACGAAGATAATCTTTAACGCTAGAGTTTGGTTTCATTAGTTTTGTGATTAAGTTTTCTTCTTGAAGTTCTCTGAATCTAGCTCTGATATCATCTTGGGTTTCTTGGTTAATTTTTTTGTATGAAGGGATATTGAGATGATAATAATTGTCATGACAACAACCAATTGGGCCGTTTTTATGAGAGTTTCCCATAAATGATCTCTCTTGTGGCATGCACTTATCTTTGCAAAAACTTAGTTCCTTAAACATTTGGTTTAATGAAGTTTCTACTCTGCTGTATATTTTGAGTCTTTGGTCTATTGTTTGTTGCATTTTTAATAAATTATATGTATTTCTTTTTTTATTTGAGGATTATTTCCTGCTTTTACTTCTTTGATTCTTTGGGTTGCTTTTGTGATGTTCTCAATTGTTTCTTCAAGTATTTGATTAGTTATTTTTCCTTTAAGAATGTGCTCAAATAATAGTGATATACTTGCACCACGATAAGCAACAGCATATTTAGACCTTAGTTCATATTTTAATGAAGTACAAGCGTAAGAGATACAAACAGGTGATTTGTGTTTTGTTAGAGCGCAACCTTTTGTTGTATGATAACTACAACCGCCTTTAGTGCTTTGAAGAGTTGGATTTAAATTTTCTTTTTGTAATTTTAGAAATCTTTCTTTTACATTTGGAGAAAAATCGCTACGAAATTTGTCTTCAAAACAACAACCATATTTTGGGTCTTGTCTTTCATTTTCTTTAGGAATTAGGCCAAATCTTACTAAACCGTATAAAGAGAATTCATTTTTTACACAACTATCTAAACAAAAGCTTTGTGATTTGAAAAATTCTTCTAATTTTTCTTCAAGTAAATCATATTGTTCAAATCTTGTTTCTAATGGTTGAATAGGAGGAGGAGGAGTTTTTGGTTTTCCTAGTGAGTTGAAGAAGATTTCATCTTCTTTTGAATAGTATTGTGACATTTTTGTTGTTTGATTATTTTTGATATTCGAAGACAATTTCTTCATCCATGTTTGGATTATTGCCTGCTTTTACATCTTTGATTCTTTTAGTTGCTTTTTTTAGAGTATTTATGAAAATAGTTAGTTTTTCATCTGTTATTTTACCATTAAGAATTTTTTTCATGAAATAAAGAGGTGTGTGATATACTTGAAAATTATATTTTATGTTGAATTCTTCTTCTAAATGTTCCTTATATGGCCAGCATGCAAAAGAAACACACACCGGAGGTTTGTATTTTGGCAAGGCGCAGCCATTAGTTGTGTGATAATAACAACCACCGGTTTTTGGATGAGTTGTAATTTGATTTTCTTCTTGCAATTTTAAAAATGTATCTTTTAGATTATTAAATCTATCATAATGATCCTTATTGCAACATCCAAATTTTGGATCAATTTTATATTTTTCGTCTGGTTCTTTTTCCAAGGATGCACCCAAAAGAGCATATTCACCATTAATACAATTGTCTAAACAAAATGTTTGGATATCAAAAAATTCTCTAAAGGCTGCTTCTGCTAATTCATATTGCTTAATTCTTTTGTCAATGGGAATAAAAGGACCGTATTTTTTTAGATAATATGCATTATCTTTTACTATTTCTTGCTTTGGTGAAATTCTTTCTTCTAAACTTGGATTTTTTTTAGTTGGTTCTGCTGTTTGTTTTACTATAGCAGTTGTTTGTGTTGGTTCTTTTTTTCTTTTTATTCCAAATAAATCAAAGAGTTTTGATAACATAGGAACAAATTAAAAAGGGTTTTTTTAAAGATTTCTTTGTTTTTGTTACTTTTTAGAGGTTTCTTGATTTGCAATATATACTAAACAGAGTTTATTATTTGTAACTTTAACCCCGTTTGTATATACAAACGCTAAAATTAGGTTTAAATTTCACTTAGCATTTAGTATATGTTGAACTATCGCAATGTTTATATTTGAATTTAAATCAAAGTATATAATTTGAGTTTATTTAAGCAAAAAAGGAGTGGTATGAAATGAGAACTATTTGTGTTATGAATCATAAGGGCGGTGTTGGAAAAACAACTACTGCAGTTAATTTGTCAGCTGGACTTTCTAGAAGAAATAAAAGAGTTATTTTAATTGATTTAGACCCTCAGAGCAATATCGGTCTTAGTTTAAGATTAAAGGCTAATTTTACGTTATATGATGCGATGAAAGGTAGTGTTACTTTAGATGATTGTATTTTAAGATTGGCTAAGAATTTTGATGTGATTACTTCATCTGAAACTTTAGCTAAGGCTGAGTATTATTTGTCAACACAACCTAATTCAAAAAATGTAATTAGAAATTTACTTGGAAGTATTCAAGGATATGATTTCATGATTGTGGATTGTCCTCCTTCACTTGGAGTTTTAAATCAAAATGTTTTAGCTTTTTGTAAGGAAGTGTTTGTTCCAACTTCAACAGACTTTTTAGGTCTTGATGCTCTTAAAAAGATGAATGGAATTGTTGATCAAATTAACAAAGCATATGATCACAATTTGAGAATCACTAAAGTTATTCCAACTCTATTTGATAAGAGGGCTAAGAATTGTAAAGAAACCTTAGAAGAGATGAGAGTTTTATTTCCAGATAAAGTTACTGATCCAATTAGAAGAAATTCTAAAGTTAGAGAAGCTCCAAAATATGGGAAATCAATTTTTAAATATGCTAAATCATCTCCTGGAGCGCATGATTATAATAAATTAGTAGATAATGTAATTGAAATGGGAACGATGAGAGTTGTTCAAGAAGTTATGGTTGAGCAAGAGCCTTCATTTGATCCGTTTTCAAATTCTTTTTGATTTTGTTTTTTGTTTTTTTTAGCATTATGCTTGATTACGATAAAGTATATAGGTTGAAGAATAGTAATTATTAAAAATGGTTTTCTTGTTTTGTTTTTTTATGATATATCAATACATTACAATTATTTCAATAGCAATAGGAGTTGCTGTGCTTTTTGATTTTATTTTAAAGGGTGTTTCTTTATGGCATGCTGGGAAAAACAAACAGAAAGGTTGGTTTGTTGCTTTACTTATAATTAATTCAGTTGGGTTACTTCCAATTATTTATCTCTTGTTTTTTAAGGCAGATAGGGTTGCTTCTAGAAAAGCTAGAAAGGATAAGAAGAAGGTTTTGAAAAAAGAGAAGGAAGATAAGAAAAAAGCTGCTTTGAAAAAAGAAGTTAAGAAAGATACTAAAGATTCTAAAAAAGTTGTAGAAGCTAAGATTACTAAAAAGGCCGTTAAAAAAGAAATTAAGGACAAGGAAAATAAGAAAAAAACTGTTAAAAAAGTTGTTGTAAAAAAATCTAAAGATTAAATTCTTCTATTATTATTTTTCCTTTACTTGCTTTAAATGAATATTCTTTTTCATCTGAGAGTTTTGCCATTTTTTGAACAAGTTCTGGTAGGATGATTCTATCTCCCCTTAGTTTAATTCCGGAAATTATACTATGACCTGGTTTTGCAAGAGGTTTATTTAAGGATTGCATTACTTTTTTTGCTTCTAAATGTCGATGACCTTGTACTGCCCCTAGAGTTCTATCATAAAATGCTCTAGCTATGGCATCGGGAATGTCAATTGTTGAGACGCTACTAATCCCTTGAAGACCAGGCGAGATATTAACTTCTATTACAACTGGGCCTAGTGGGCCATCTAAAATATCAACTCCGCAGATATCTGCTCCTAATGCTTTTGCTGTTTTTACGGCAATTTGATTTGCTTGGTAACTGATTAGAACTGGTTCTGGAGTTCCTCCTGAATGAGTGTTCGATCTTTTTTCTCCAGATTTAGCTACTCTTTTCATGGTTGCTACAACTTTATCTCCAACTACTAAGGCTCTGATGTCAGTTCCTCCTGTTTCGACGTATTCTTGTACTATGAATGGTTGATTTAGAGCTCCAAGGGCATCTAACATTGATGCTGCTGAGGATTTTGATTCTGCAAACATTACTCCTTTTCCTTGAGTTCCTTGTGGAAATTTCATAACTATTGGATAACTTACTCTATCTAGCATTTCTTTTGCTGCATCAACTGTTGATGAGATATAAGTTTTAGGCATGGGAATATTGTGTTGTTCTAATAGTAAATGGGTCAATAATTTGTTATGGGCTACCGTGAAACATTCTTCAGGGATTGGCAAATAGGGAACTTTTCCTTTTAAAACTGAGGCTATTGATCTTAGAAGATTTGCATATCTAAATGAGCCTTTTACTAGAACACAATCGTAATAAGGTAATTCTTTTCCTTCGTAGAGTAATTTACCGTCTTTTCCAAGACTTATTTCGATATTTTTTAGTTGGATTTTATCTACTTGATCAAAATATTTTCGCATGGCTTCTATAGTCATTACTGAGGATTTAGAACCTAAAGATATTACTGCTGCTCTCATTCTTTATTTACCTCTTTTAATGGATCTATTAGAAATTTGCCTTTTTTTAGAATATTTTGTCCAATTAGGGCTGTGAATGTTAATTTTGATCTATCTGCAATGTTAAATTCTTCTTCGAATTCTTGATTTAATATTGTTACTTTTGTTTGGATTATTGGTCTTTCTTGAGTGCCTGAGGCTGATTTGATTGTTTTGAATTTTTCAAATGGTCCTAGACCTAATTCTTTAGCTAGATTTGTGTCAATTGATGATTTTACAGCTCCTGTGTCGATTCTAGCTAAGATTGTTTTAGATTTATTCTTACCATGAAGAATAACTGATTCAAATAAACCTAGAACTTGCCTTTTTTGCATTATTTTTGTCTCTTTATTTGATTATATAAGGTTTTCTCTAATAGAGTAGAAAGATTTTTAAAGGAAATGTAACTTTTGCTTTATATTGCTCGCCCCTGTGGTGTAGTCCGGTTTGATGGATTTATCTATCAAGGACAAACTATCATACTGCCCTTTCGAGGATTCATATCCAAAGTAAGGCAGTGACTCGGGTTCAAATCCCGGCGGGGGCACCATCACTTCTTGTGACATTCTTGGGGTACTAATTATTCCGGACAGGATTTATATATGATGAGGACATCACTTATACATTGATGGTTAGACAAGGCCCAAAGCTAAAATATAAGATTTCTGCTCAAAATAATGCTCTAATTGAAGCTATTACTAATGATTTTAAAATAGGTCGTAATGTTTCTGTGTCACGAGGTGGTAGATCTGAAGGAACTTTAAAGAAAAATCGAAATAGGCTTAGGGCAATGTTTTATTTTGCTGAAAATAAATATGGAATTAGAGATATTACTAAAATTAACGAAGAGCAAATTCTCACTATTTTTGAACAAATGGAAAAAGGAGTTATTAAAACATTAAATAAAAAAGTTTTTACTTCTGTTCCTTCATATCAGGCAACTTTTAAGGCTTTTTGGAGATGGCATATTAAAAAATCTAGAAAAGAGAAAGGTAAGGTAATTGCTAACATTACTGATGATTTTATTATTCAAAAGAAAAGGCCTGAATTCACTCATTTTACTAAAGAACAAGTTATTGAGATGGCTAAAATTTCTAGAAGAGAATATGAAGTGTTTATGTGGTTTTATTTTGATTCTGGAATTAGGCCTCAAGAGGAAAGCAAATTACTTGTTGAAGATATAAGTGTTGATGCTAACGGGGTTGTTATGCTTAACATTAGAAACCACATAGCAAAGAAAGGTAGTTTTGGTAGAAAAATTAAACTTTTACTTTCAGGAGATTTAATACTAGATTGGATTAAAGACAAGAAGCCACAAGACCCCTTATTTTCTATTGAACATAGGGTTGCTAATCAATATGTAGGAAGATTGGCTAAGCAAGTTTTAGGTAAGAAAATTACGCTTTATGATTTTAGACATAATTCTTGTTGCTACTGGATTAACATTTACAAGAAGGACCAGGCTTTAAAGTATAGGTTTGGTTGGAAGAATGGCGATATGATTGAGTATTATAGCAGATATATAGGTCTTAATGATGATATTAGTGAGAATGATTTGATTGGAGAAGAAGTTAGAACCAAGCTTGAAAAAGAGCTTAAGCAAATTAAGGTTAAAATGAGTGTTAAGGAAGATCAAGAGAGAGCTGAGATGCAAGAACTTCGTGAGAGTATTACTAAAGAAGTTTTGAAAGCTTTGTTAAATAAGGATATGTTAAGAGAATTATTAGCTGAGGCTCAATCTAAATAATCTTTAAAGTCTTCTAGAATTGCTTGTTTTAGGTATTCTCTGTGTCGTTGAGGGTATTCGTTTAGTTTTTTTTCTAGGATTTTTTCGAATTTTTGTTTGTTGATCATGACCTGTGGTTGCTTGAGGGTGTTTATATAGGTTGTACGGGGTTTGTTGTGTGTTTTATAATAAAATTTAAATACATTTAAGAAAAGGGATTTATGATGTTACTAAAAGAAATATTTTATTTTTTGGATGTTGTAGGAGTATTTGACATTATATTGCCTTTTTTAATAATATTCATTTTAAGTTTATGGTTATTTATTTTAAAGTTTGGTAAAAAAAAGATTAATTACAAAAGAGGAATAATTATCTATATAGGCCTTATTGTAATTGCAGGAATACTAAATATTTTATCAACTGTGATACCAATTGTAAGTTTTATTGCATTAATTTACACAATAGGATTATTAATTTGGATGATAGTTATGTATTTTAAGAAAAAACATTTAGATGTAGTTCACATATACTTTTTTTCGATATTTTCATTTATTGTGGCATTTTTAGTTGTCGCTATTTCAAACTTATTAAGTATTTTTATTGAACAATTGGGTACTATTTTTAAATTGAGTGTAATAGCCATTCTGATATTAGGATTATATATAACAAAAAGAAAAAAACAATAATATTTATATAATAAATAACAGAATACATTTGTATGAAACAGTTTCTGAATAGTTGGAGAAGTAAGTTAGGTTTTATATTAATTGCGTTCAGTTCTTATATTGCTATTCTTAGTTCGAACATTCTTCATTTTGCAGTATATGCATTATTAATAATAATATTATTATTAAAATATGAGTATTTTATTGAATGGAAAAATATTAAAAAATTAGCTATAGCCACTGCGATTATATTTACTGTTTTCGAGATTGCTTCTATTTTTATTTTTGGAGCATATTATTTTGATCCACCTGATTCTGCATATGAGATAGGAATTAGAATAGGAATTGGTTTTTGGACTGCTATCCATTACTATTTTGCATTGCATGGTTTTATGTTTATTATCGAACCATTTAAACATAAACGAAAATAAATTATTTTTATAAGCCCAGATCTTGATTCTTTAATTTTTAACATTAAATAATTTGAAAAAAGACTAGAAAATATTTAATGGTGTTTTTTTAGTGGAAGCAAGGCTTAAAATAATTAAAAACATTTATATAATTAAATCTCAATTTATCTATAATATGACTTCAAAAATATCTAAAAAACCAATTCTTTTCTTGTTCAGTTTCTTAATATTAATTCTTTTTTCAACAACTGTTCTAGCAGAAGATTCAAACTCAAGTACATCAAGCCCATTTGGGGGCATAAGTATTATTATAACAATTATTATGATTTATCAAATTAGTAAATCTGAAAAAGTTGCTATAAAGGAAGCTGATAACAAGCGCGTAGGTGTCGCTGGTTGGCTTCTATTTTTTACGGGTATTATTGCAATTGGAGGTATTGTTGTTGTATTAAGAATAATTAGTGATATAATTCAATTAATTATCTATGATCCTTCCTTATTCATATCATTTACATTTATATTCACAGAATTTTTAGATTTAATTTCTGGAATTGCATTAATATTTGCAGCTTATTACCTTTGGAAAATAAAACCACGTGCAAAATGGTTAGCTATTGGTGTTTTAGTTTTTGATATCTTAGTAGTTGGAGTAAATTGGTTAGTTTCTGTTGATGAACTTTATCTTGCTTTATCATTTCTTACCTTGTTTTCAAATACCATAATGATAATTTACTTCTTAGTTTCTCGAAGAGTAAAGAATACTTATGTTAAAAACGCAAAAATTCCTAAAACACCGGCAAGCTCAAATAAAACTGTTAAAGGTTGGCTTATATATCAAGCAATCATTGGAATTCTAATATTTGTAGTATTTCAATTTATTGGATGGTCCGAAACAGCAGAATACAGTGCAGATATGCCATGTCTTGATTTTTGTAGTCAATATCCTGAAACTGAAAGTTATTATTATGGTTATGATGAAGAGGGTGCAGGAATGCTTTGTCAATGCCATACAGCTGATAATGTTATTGCTGATAAAGTATTTCCTTCCTAAATTTTAATTCCGTAGATATTTTCTTATTGAATTATATAGTTTTAATATCAAATCATAAATCAATAATAAAGATACTATTTGCATAATCAAAGCCAAGATAGTTACAAAAAATATTTTGGATATTCAAGAAGAAATAAAAAATTTTATATATTAACTGAATAATGCACTATTTATAATGAATAAAAAAAATATTTTCATGATATCAGAAAGGATTTTGAGTATTAAATTTAACATTATTTTTGCCTCTATCAATCCCATGATTTATTCTTGCAAGAGAAAGGGCACTATAAAGTCCTGAGCCTTGCATATCTTTTCTTACTGCAACACCTGACATTTCAATATAATCATCACCCAAGATTAATGTTGAAAAACCTACAACTTTGTTTTTTTTGTTTAAAGCTAAATACAGCCTATTTGTTGGATAAAGATGCCTTAATACTTCTTCTTGGGGCATAGTATCTCCAAATGCATCCTTACATGTCTCTACAATAGAACTAATGATATTAGGATTTATTGACTCATACTTTTCATTATTAATTCCTACAATTTTGAATTTTTTTTTCATTTTTTATCTCCGAAAGCATCAGGGATTTAACCTGAATGATTCATAAAAATGAATTGCTTTCAATAATTAAATTAGAAAAATTTAGAAATGCCAATGCCAAAAGTTCAAACTAGAAACACACATTATTAATTTTGAACTTTTCGCATCCATGGATAAGGTTATATTGCTATCATTTAAATATATTACTAAATTAGAATATACTAAACAGAGTCTATTATTTAAAACTTTAACCCAGTTTGTATATACAAACGCTAAAATTAGTTTTAGATTTCACTTAGCGTTTAGTATATATTGGTTGGTTAATGTAAGAAAAAAAGAATACAACTTTTAAAATACTTTTATTAATAAACTCTGGAGGGAGAATGAAAGCCTAAATCGCCTTTTTGTCTTAATAAGAATAATTTTTTGTGGAAATTGAAAACTTTATCTTTGGTTCTGTATTTTTTAGCAACCTCAAAGTAATCGCCTAGAGCTTTTTCAAAGTCTTTTTCCATATCTAACTCCTTACCTGTTTCTAGGAAATATTTTATTTCTTTAAAGATCCAAGGGTTTCCTACTGCTCCTCGTGCTATCATTACTGCGCTACATCCCATATCAAGCATGTATTTTGCTTTTTCTCCGGTTGTTACAAAGCCGTTTCCCACTACTGGAATAGTTGCGTTTTTGATTATTTCTTTTAGTGCGTCTAAATCGATTGGGTCTTGTGATGTTTGATCTACTGTTTTAGGATGAACTGTTATCCAATCTAATTTTTGTTCGTTTGCAATTTTTAAAACTTTTAAATAAATTTTATTTTGTTTTTCTCGTTTGTTTAATCCTAATCTTATTTTTATTCCACATGGAACGGGTGAGAATTCTTTTAAAGTTGATAGTAATTCTTGCATTCGATTTGTTCTTTTTAGTAAGGCTGGGCCCATTCCTCTAGTTACTATTTCTTTTGAGGGGCAACCAAAGTTTAAATCGATGCATTTGATATTTAGATAAATTGGATCTTCTTCTTCTCTTTTTTTTGTTATGATTTCTAAAGCTTTTTTTAGAACCTGTGGTTTTGATACTAATAATTGGATTCCTGTTGGAACTGAAGCTAAATGAGTGTCAATTAAATCAAGTGTTGCTTTGTTGTTTCTAACGATAGCATCAGCTCTAATCATAGGCGTAAAAGTTAAATCTGCTCCATGTTTGTGGCATAAATTTCTAAAGCCTAAATCACTAACTCCTTCCATTGGTGAGAGCCATAATTGATTGTTTATTTCCATTATTAGTTTAATTGCAGGGTTTGTTTATAATGGTTGTGGGTGATATTTTGATTATTTGTCTTTAGTTGATGAAGATATTTTAAGAATGATTAGAGTTACTTCTAAGATCGATGTTAGTAAACTAAAATTAACAGATAGGTCTAAGGAATTGATGGGATTTTATCCTCTTAGTGTTGGTGAGGAGAAATAAGTTAGAGACTTAAGTTAAAAAAAGGAAAAAATGATTCATGTTTAAAGAGTATAAAGTTCTGCTACTTTTTTATGATCACCTTTAACTTGGTAAGCTTCAAGTAATGGGCCTTTAAGCATCCCATCATTTGTAGTTGTTTTCCATAAATCTTCTGCTTTTTGAAGATTTCCATTATCCAAATACACCTGAGCAATTTTGTTTAAAAGAGAAACTCTCTTATTATCAGAGACTTTTTTATCTTTAGCAATCCTCTCAGCAGCGTTTAAGTTACTTTCTTGAATATAGGCCTCAGAAAGTTTACCCAATACTTCATCTCTTGTAATATCAGAGAATCTACTATCTTCTGCAAGTTTTTCTATTTCAGATAATTTTCTTTCTTCAACATAAAATTCTGCCATTCTAACTAATTCATCTTCATGAAGTAAAGCATCATACTGCGATAATTGACCAACAGGTAATCTTTTTAAATATCTCTTTACAAGACGACCAGCGAAAGTTTTACTTTCTGAACTATTTAATTCATTTCTAATTTGTCTAACATCTGAAACATCACCACGATTTAATTTTTCTGTTAAACATTCAATTCTTAACGCATCTTGATAATCTGGTTTCAAAGATTCAAATTTATCGATTGTTCTATAATTCTCGTCGTTTGTAACAAGTTCTGCAAATGAAGAATAAGCTTGTTGAAATTTTTGATCTGATTCTCTTAATGGGTAATCAATTTTTTTTGGAAACAATTTTCCTGCAATGAATCCTCCAGCAAAAGAAGCAGCTGCAACAAAAGCAGTACTCAAAAAAAATTCAACATTTTCATTAGAAGAACGGTTAGGAAAAAGTACAAGATCATAATTGTTACAAGAAGTCATCCAAAAACTCAATGTTCCTAAACATGCACTAACTAATCCAACTTTAGTTCCAGTTTTTACATCTGAATCCTCTTTAGTTTTAGCTCGTACGTATTTAATAAAATCTAGTCCATTATTGTTTTCCATATTTGTAACCTTTTTGTTTTTTTAACATAAGAATATAACCTAGTTATAAACTTTTTTGTTTTTATGACTCGAAAATGACAACTGAGAACCAGGTAAGAACCACAACCTAAGTTGATTTGGGTAAGTTACAATTGACTGATAGGGTAAGAGAGTTAATGCAATTTTATCCTCATAGTGTGGGTGAAGAAAAATAAAGGAAATTAAATTTGCTCAATAAATTTTTCAATTATCTCTTTGAATTTTTCTATTGATGAGATTTCTAGATATTCGTTTTCACAATGAATGTTGTAGCCAACTGGGCCGAATACGATTGCTGGGATTCCTATTTTACTAAAGAATCTTGCGTCTGAGCCGCCGTGTTTTTTTATAAATCCTTTTGCTCCTAGATTGATTAATTTTTGAATGTAGGGGTTTTGTTCGTCGCATAGGCAAGCTGGTTCGTTAAGTGCTTGTTCTATTTGTATGTTTGGGGAAAGTTGTTTGATCTTGCTTAGAATTTCATTTGAGTTATCTGTTGGAACGTATCTTATATCAATTCTTGCTTGACAATTTTCTGGAACCATGTTCATTGCTTTGCCACCACTAATTGTTGCTATGTTGCAAGTTGTTTTGTAAGTGTGATCTTGGGGTTTTTCAAATAATGAGTTGATGTCATTTAGAGCTTTCATCATTTTTTCTATAGCGTTTTCGCCTTGCCATGCGTAGGCGCTATGTGCTCCTAATCCTTTTGTTTTGACATCAAATGACAAAATTCCTTTGGCCATGTTTCCAACTTGAAGATTTGTTATTTCTCCTGCCAAAAAGAATTCTGATTTATATCCTAGATCAACTAAGTGGCCTGAGCAATTAAATCCACCTATTTCTTCATCGCTTACTATCATTAAACCTATGTCTGGTGTTTTGTTTTCCTTGCTTAGTTGTTTGAAGATGTGCATGAATGTTGCTACTGCTGTTTTCATATCAGCTGCGCCCCTACCTATTAGTTTGTCTCCATCTATGATTGGCGTGAATTGTTTTTCGTTTTGTACTGGAACTACATCTATGTGACCTGAGAAGAATACTTTTGGTGTTTTTGTATCTGTGAATGTGATTACTAGAGATGGCTTGTTATTTTTGATATGTTCTTTGATGATTAGATTGGTGTCTTTGAAGTAATATTTTATGAAATCTATGCATTTGTTGATTTCATCTAGGTTTGATGATACTGATTTGAATTCAATTAATTTTTTGGCTAATTCTAGTATTTGAGTCATGATTTTTTGGAGAAGGTTGGATTATTTAAAGATTGCTCGAGTTTTTTTGTGTTTTTACTGAAGAGTAGTGTTTTGGCGGAAAGATTTATAAAGAAATAAAGGGATTTTTAGTTTAAAGATAATATTGATAAAATAAAGATAAAAGGTAAAATTAAAAATGGTAAACTGGGCAGATTTAGCAGGAAATGATGAAGTAGATGATAACGATTTATTTGATAATAGAAATTATGGCGGCGTTAGAGGTTTTTTTGATACATTTAGAGATATGAATCCTAAAATTCAAGGAGCTCTTGGTAGCTTTGTTTTAGCTGCTGGGTGTGGCGTTGGATGGATTAGTGCTTCAATTGACCATAGTGCTGCTGTTGATGAGTATAAGCTTGAACCTTTTGGAGTTGAAGCAATTGATCTTAAAAGAGGAGTTCAGAGCAATGTTGAAGATGCTCAAAAGAAATTGACTTATTCTGAAACTGATTCTTGTGATGATGATGGTAATTGTACAACATACTATAGTTATTCTAAACCTATTGAAGCTATTAATTTAATTGCTAGTGCTAGAAAAAAAATTAGAAAAAACCTTGATGATGCTGTTTTAAATAGTGAAGAACTAGATCAATTTCAACAAGCTAATTTAGCTACGATTAGAGATGATGCTTCAAGATATTTTTTAGATATTTCGAATTCTTTACCTCAAGAAATAAAAGGCCATAGAACTTTTCATGCTCAAAAAGATGGACTTGATGTTGGTTATAAGATAGTACTTGATGCTGTTAAACTTTTAGAAGAAGAAATGGACCAAGACGTGATTAAAGCTGAGGAAGATACATACGCTTCTATGTGTTTTTGGGGAGGAGCAGCTGGTGTTTTTGGAACAATTGGTTTGGCATTCTTAGGGATTAGAAGGTATGAAAATTAAAAATGTTTTGTGATTATGTTTTAACAATTGGAGAAGATGTACCTGAAATTAGTGATAGGGTTGTTGAATTTTTTGGACATGAGGGATTTGATGTTCGAGGAACAAGAATACATGTAAGGGATCTTGGAAAATGGACAATGGGAGAATATGAGTCAGATGAAGATAGAATTTCTATCTCTTCAAGACTTACTAATGATGATGAAAGATCAACAACAATCATTCATGAATTGGCTCATAAAATATTTAGCGAACATTCGTTTTTTTTTGATTTAATTGATGAAGAAAATAGCAATAAAATTAAAAAAAAAGTCAAGAGTTTTATTCAAAGTAAATATAAATCTAATTTTCAACATTTGAGAGATAATTTATCTGATCAAGAAAAAGAGAAATTAGTTATGGAATTAAATAACCATTTAGGTTTTAGATTACCCAATATTCAAAATGAATTAAGAGAATTAGATGGGATTGATGAAGCAATTGCATATAATTGTGAAAGTTTATTTATTGGAAGAAGAATTGATGAACCAATATCAAAGTCATTCGAATACTCAATTAAACACGGCCTTTACATACCACCCTCTTTACTTAGAGATACTAGGAAGGTGTTGGAACATCATACTTTAGCAGATATTGTTTCTTTAGATAGAGATGAGATTATTGAATTGTTTGGGCAGTATCATAGATTTTTGTAGATTGTGAAAATTTTTAAACCATACTTTCAAGAGATTTTCTTGCTTTTACTTTTTCTCTAATGTGATCCATGTATAAATCGAGTTCTAAATCTTTTTTAAGAGAAAATGCAAAGGGGAAAAAATCAGCCACCATTGCTAAGTATCCAATTTTTGTGTCTAATTCTTTTTGTACAACTTCTCTTTGCATGTTTGAGACTAATGCTTCTTTTGAACCTGCTTCCCCTAATAGTTGATTTGCAAATTGAACCTGATCCATTGCCCTATCATAACCAGTTCTGTTTGAATATCTATAATTATTTAAGCTATTTAATTTTTTTCTAACTTTGTTTAAACGATCGTTTATTTTCTTTTTCTTTATATTTAATCTTCTGACTTCCTTTCTCGGAAGTCTTTTTAGTTTCCAATTATGATGATAAAATTGAACCAGTATTGGTCGTAATTCATCATCGCCTTGAATATCTTGCTCAATCAATTCATGAATTTTTTGATCATGTTCTTGATGAGAAAACAGATATTCTAAACCAGGTTCTTTTGCTTCATAAAGTGTTCTTGCTAATATTTGTGGTTTTAAAACTTCTAAGTCACTGCTTTGCATTATTTCATCAACCAAAGTCACCAAGGTTGCTTTTGCATCTGCATTTTGTGGATTATCCAATGCAGGGCCAATTCTTTGATTTTTTTTGGGTTTAACTAACTTGTTTAGAACTCTTCTTATTTTTCTTGCTTGAGAATAATTTATTCTTGCGAGTTTTTTTTCTTCAACTAAATCGTTCCAAGTTCGATCTTTTGCGTAGTATAAATCTAAATAAGTTTGATTTGTTTGTCCAACTAAGTCCATTTCTTGAGAACAAATTATTGCTTTATTTGTGATTGCTGGATTTTCAATAAATAATCGAGTTTGAGAACAATTATTTTGATCATCATAATAAACCATTAAATCAGTTTGCTGACCAAATCTATTAAATTTTGAAAATATTTTTTGTCCTGCAATTAGCATTTCTAATGAGTGTGCTGGCTCAAGAAGTTTGTCCATCATATTAACAAATTCTTGAGCGCTGTAGAGTTCAACTTGTTCAAATTCTCTTTTAGTTGCAACAAATTGTTCTAATTTTCCAACCCTTACAAAATTTTCACTTTGTTCTAAAATAGGACCAAAAATTTCATGAAAAGGATCAACCAAATAAGGTTTACTTTTTCCAACATCAACAACAAGTGCAAAATGGGATGTTTCTTGAACTGGTTTGTTTTTATCTTCATCTTTTGAGATATTTTTAAAATTAGTATATTGTACAATCTGAGGATTAAATCCTAGGGCTTTTGCGTAAATATAGATAGAAGGAATTATATTTGTACAATTATAACCTTTTATGTTTTTTTCCCAAGAATCATGAAAATAGTGAGTATATTGACCAGTTCTTAAATTATCTGTAAAACTGTAATGGCTATCTTTAAAACCTATTATTGTATTTCTAAAAATATTAAAATCAGTTTTATTGTTTGGCTTTTTACCACCATGCATTATTCTAACTTCTTCAAAAAAGTAGTCAACTGTTTGTTTTGGAAATACAGGTATCATTTTTATTTGTTAACATCTATAACCACTAAAAATAATAAATTGAAAATTAAAATAAATCTGTTAAACCTGGTGAAGCTCTAGTTGATTTACTTGCTCCTGAAGCTTTTGGAAGTCTTTGTGCTTTTGCTACTTCATATGTTCCAAATGCAGTTACTTGCAAAGTTTTTGGATCATAATCTTCAACTTTAATACCAGATTGTTCTAATACTGATGCAAAAGCTAAACTATAATCTGTATTTTTTTTACCAGAATGTTCTCCGATTTTACATAAATATTCAACACCACTCGGGTTTGATTCGATTCCGTTATCGCTGGCTGTTTTTAATAGTTTACCATCTGCTTCTTTTTGATTTAAACCGATTCCTTCATATATTTGTTTAGACATTTAAATTACCTCGTTGATTGTTTACTATTGAATGAAGATTACTTATAAAGATTGTGAAATTAGATTAGCTATGTTTATTCATAGTTTTTTGTAGAATTCTTGCATTACCATTTCGATGTCTTCTAGATTTTTCATGCTTAGGAGTTTCCCTCTTAGTTCTTTAGAGCCCTTGCAACCTTTGGAGAAGTTCATGGCTTGCATTCTGATGCTAGAGACTTTGATGTTTGGATATTTTCGGGTGTATTTTAAATATCTAAAGAAGTATTTGAATCTGTCTTTGTCGGTGATTTCTTTGTATTTTCCTGTTTTTAAATAGCTGTTAATTTGTTTGAAGAGGAAAGGGTTTTTTGCTGCGCCTCGTCCTATCATGACATAATCGCATTTTGTTTGAGTGAGCATGGTTTTTGCGTCTTGTGGGGTTTGAATATCTCCGTTGCCACAAACTTTGATATCAACTGCTTGCTTTAGTTGTTTGATAAGTGATAGGTCCGCTACGCCACTATAACCTTGTTT